>Ga0308160_10005734_pt1 | contig 12870 bp, 9 predicted proteins | sample PhyFR1_FD_201036 | JGI IMG/M metagenome (GOLD analysis project Ga0308160, IMG submission 201036) | Phyllosphere microbial communities from UC Gill Tract Community Farm, Albany, California, United States - DLSLF.R1 | ecosystem: Host-associated > Plants > Phyllosphere > Unclassified | place: USA... | reverse complement strand
CATCGTCGGTGGCGAAGTTACCGAACGCTATGTTTCCCTGGTCAATTGTGGCGTGCGCGTGCCGGCCTTTATCACCCAGCTGACCGGCATCACGCAAGCGATGGTCGACGCCGCACCGCCGGCGCGCCAGGTGGTGCCCGAGCTGATCGACTTCATCGGCGGCGACATGCTGTCGGCCCACAATGCCAGTTTCGACGAGAAGTTCCTGAAGGCCGAAGGCGCGCGTCTGGGCCGCGTTACCGGCCATGCCGGCCTGGTGTGCTCACTGAAGCTGTCGCGGCGCCTGTTCCCGGGGCTGGCCAGCTACAAGCTGGGCCAGCTGTCGCGCCAGCTCGGCATCGAGTTTCGCGGCACCGCCCACCGCGCCGAGGCCGATGCCCAGGTCGCCGCCGACGTGCTGCTGCATGCAGTGCGCCATCTCGGCAAGACCTGCGCGCTCGAACGCGTCGAGCCAGGCCTGCTGGTGTCGATCAACAAGGTGGCCGCGGCCAAGATTCCGTTGTTCCTCGATAAATACGCGGCGCTCGAGCGCGCCCGGCGTGACGCTGCCGCCCTGGCCAAGGCAGCCTGATTCTGCGCTGCAACGTGGCGCGTCCTGCGTCACGTAATTCTCACTCGTGGTCCGTCCGATTGTGCGGTCGCAAACGGCGCCGTCCCTGCCTTACTTAAAATTTTGGCAAGGGCTGGCCGCCTGCGCGGCCAGCTCGCCTGCGTTCGGGCCGGTTCGCACGATCACGAAGTTGCTCCAATTCGTGCGCTGCACCCGTCCTGCTACCTGCGATCGCCGAAAGGACACGGATGAGCTTTCAGAATCGCGCCCGCGAGGGCGATGATACCTACCAGTGGTATTTCCGGGCCGCCCAGCGCGGCGATCCCTACGCCCAGTTCAACCTGGCCCAGCTGTATCTGCGCGGCGCCGGCGTCGAGCGCGACGAGGTGCGCGCCGCGACCTGGCTCACCCGCGCCGCCACGCGCGGGCTGGCCTACGCCCAGAATCATCTGGGCGCCATGTACTACAGCGGGCGCGGCGTGGCGCCCGACGACGTGCTGGCCGCGCGCTGGTTCCGCAGCGCCGCCGCGCAGGGCGAGCGCTCGGCCCAGCACAACCTCGGCCTGCTGTACCGCAAGGGGCGTGGCGTGCGCCAGTCGCACAAGGCAGCGATCGGCTGGTTCTATCGCGCCGCCGAGCAGGGCATGGCGCGCGCCCAGGCCCTGCTTGGCGAATGCTACCTGAACGGCCACGGCGCCAACGTCAGCCATCCGCTGGCGATGGCGTGGTTTCGCAAGGCGGCCGTGCAGGGACACGTTCATTCGCAAGTGCAATTGGCGCACATGTACGGGCGCGGCCAGGGAGTGGCGCCCAGCCTGGCGCAAGAACTTTACTGGCTGCGCCACGCGGCTGCGGCGGGCGACGCCCTGGCCCAGTGCCGCCTGGGCGCCGCCTACGCCGACGGGCGCGGCGTCGGGATCGACCTGCCGTACGCGCTGCACTGGTTCGAGCGCGCCGCGCGCCAGGGCGAGGGCGAAGCCGAGTACCGCCTGGCGCGCATGCTGGCCGCCGGGCGCGGGGTGCGGCGCGACCTGGCGCTGGCGCGCGAATACTATCTGCGCGCGGCCGGGCAGGGCGTGCCCAAGGCCCAGTTCGCACTCGGCGTGATGCACGCGCGCGGGGTCGGCGTCGAGCGCGATCCGGCCAGCGCCGCGGCCTGGTACCGGCGCGCGGCGCAGCAAGGCGACGCCTCGGCCCAGAACAACCTGGGCGCCCTGTACGCACGCGGCGACGGCGTCGGGCGCGACGATGTGCTGGCGGCGCACTGGATCGAACTGGCGGCGCGCCAGGGCCACGCGCTGGCGCAATACAACTTCGGCGCCATGTACGCGGCCGGGCGCGGTGTCGAGCGCGACCCGGTGCGCGCCTGCATGTGGGGCTGGCTGGCCGCGCGCGGCGGCGTTACCCGCCAAACCTGGCTGCGCGCCTATGCGCGGCACAAGGCCGAACACGCCGCATGCGGCGCGCCGCTGACGCACCAGTAGCGTACGCGGGCCCTCGCGCTTGCACCTGATGGGCGCACGGGGCGCGCCTAGCGCACCCGCAGCGGGCAGCGCACGGCCGGCGCGGGCGCGGCCCGCCGCAGCGCCTCCCAGCGGTTCTCATCCCCCCGAATTCGCGCTATGATGCCCAGCGGCACATGCCACTTTCGTCACTCTTCCCGAGAACAATATGCAACTGAGACATGCAACGCTGGTCGCCATGCTGGCCGCGGCCTTCGGCGCCACTCCCGCGCTGGCACAAAGCTGTTCGCCAGGCGGCCCTGCGCTGAAATACCCTGTGTCGAAAAAACTCGACCAGACCGACACCTACCACGGCACCGCCATCGCCGACCCGTACCGCTGGCTGGAAGACGCCAACAGCGCCGAGACCAAGACCTGGGTCGACGCCCAGAACAAGGTGACCCAGGACTACCTGGCGCAGATCCCGCAGCGCGCAGCGATCCGCCAGCGCTTGACCCAGCTCTGGAACTACGAGCGCTACAGCGTGCCCGGCAAGGAAGGCGGCCATTACTTCTATACCCGCAACGATGGCCTGCAGAACCAGTCGGTGCTGTACACACTGAAGAACCTGAGCGACACCCCGCGCGTGCTGCTCGACCCGAACAAGCTCTCGAGCGACGGCACGGTGGCGCTGGCCGGGATTGAAGTCAGCCCCGATGGCAAGCTGCTGGCCTACAGCACCGCCGCCTCGGGTTCTGACTGGAACGAAATCAAGGTGCGCGATATCGCGTCGGGCAAGGACCTGGCCGACCACGTCAAGTGGGTCAAGTTCTCGAGCACCGCCTGGACCAAGGATGGCAAGGGCTTCTTCTACAGCCGCTACGACGAGCCGAAAGAAGCGACCAAGCTGGCCGACGTGAATTACTTCCAGAAGCTGTACTTCCACCGCATCGGCACCCCGCAAAGCGCCGACACCCTGGTCTACGACCGCGCCGACCAGAAAGAGTGGGGCTTCCAGGCCCACTCGAGCGAAGACGGTCGTTACCTGTTGATCACCACCAGCAAGGGCACCGCGCCCAAGAACCGCGTCTCGTACAAGGACCTGAGCAAACCGGATGCGAAAGTGGTCGACCTGATCGACAACTTCGACGGCGGCTATGACTTCATCGACAACGTCGGCAGCGTGTTCTATTTCAGCACCGACCGCAATGCGCCCAAGAAGCGCATCGTCGCCATCGACGTCACCAAGCCTGCCGAAGCGAACTGGAAAGAGATCGTCGCCGAAAGCGCCGACACCATGACCGGCGCCGACATCATCAACAACCAATTGGTGATCGGCTACCTGAAAGACGCGAAAAGCGTGGTGCGCGTGGTCGCGCTCGACGGCAAGCCGGTGCGCGAGATCGCGCTGCCCGGGATCGGCACCGTCAGTGGCCTGAACGGCGAGCGCGCGGATGGCGAAACCTTCTATTCGTTCACCAGCTACACCACCCCGACCACGATCTACCGCCTGAACCTGAAAAACGGCGAGAGCACCGTGTTCCGCCAGCCGAAGGTGGCCTTCAATCCGGCCGACTACGAGACGCGCCAGCAGTTCTACACCAGCCGCGACGGCACCAAGGTGCCGATGTTCATCGTCGCCAAGAAGGGCCTCAAGATGAACGGCGCCAACCCGACCTATCTGTACGGCTACGGCGGCTTCAATATCTCGCTCACGCCGGCGTTCTCGCCGGCCAACCTGGCATGGATGGAAATGGGCGGCGTGTATGTCGTGGCCAACCTGCGCGGCGGCGGCGAATATGGCGAAGCCTGGCACCAGGCCGGCACCAGGCTGCAGAAGCAGAACGTGTTCGACGACTTCATCGGCGCGGCCGAATGGCTGGTCGAGAACAAGGTGACGTCGCCGCAGAAACTGGCGATCGGCGGCGGCAGCAACGGCGGCTTGCTGGTGGGCGCGGCAATGACCCAGCGTCCGGACCTGTTCGGCGCAGCGCTGCCGGCAGTCGGCGTGCTGGACATGCTGCGCTTCCACAAGTTCACCATCGGCTGGGCCTGGACCTCGGACTACGGCTCGTCAGAAAACGCGGACGAGTTCAAGGCGCTGGTCAAGTATTCGCCGCTGCACAACCTGAAAGCCGGCACCTGCTACCCGGCCACGATGGTCACAACGGCCGACCACGATGACCGCGTGGTGCCGGCGCACAGCTTCAAGTACGCCGCCGCGGCCCAGGCTGCGCAGGCCGGCAGCGCGCCGATCCTGATCCGCATCGAGACCAAGGCCGGCCACGGCGCCGGCAAGCCAACCAGCAAGCAGATCGAGGAAGTCGCCGATCGCTGGGGCTTCCTGTCGCGCGAGCTGCACATGGGTGACGCCGGCAAGAGCGTCGGCGGCGCCGAATAAGGCTGCCGGACTGGAAATAAAAACGGCCACCGGAGCGATCCGGTGGCCGTTTTTTCATTCCAGGCAATCTGGTGCTCAGCGGTGCACCACCACCAGCAGCGCCTTGGCTTCGGTCTTGCCGATATTCTTGATCACATGATCATGGTCGGCTGAATAACGCGCCGTGGCGCCGTGGCGGATTTTTTTCTTTTCGCTCCCCACCTGCAGCTCGATCGTGCCGCTGATCACGGTCAGGTGTTCGCCGGTGCCCGGATCGTGCGCCTGCGACGCCAGTTCGCCGCCCGGCGCCAGGATCAATTCATACCATTCATACTTGCCGGCCAGGTCCATCGGCCCCAGGATGCGCAGCGAGTAACCGGCATGGGCGCCGGGCAGGGTCGGGATCTCGTGCGCGTCGACCACCCGGATCAGGTCGGCGCTGCGCACCTCGGACGAGAGCAGCTCGCCGATCTGCACCCCGAGCGCATTGGCCAGGCGCCAGGTGATGGCGATGGTGGGATTGGCTTTTTCGCGTTCGATCTGCGACAGCATCGACTTGGACACGCCGGCGATGCGCGACAGGTCTTCCAGCGTCAGGCCGCGCGCCAGGCGCAGCCGCTGCAGCGTGGCGCCGACTTCGGGTGGGGCATTATTTGTTAGAGTCGTGTTCATTCTTGTGGGCGAGACCTTGTAGGCGAGCGGCGAGTGGGTTTTCTTATAAGGTTATGCTGCGCTTGCCAAGTTCATTGGCCGGGCGTAATATTCGATATATTGAATTTTTGTTCGAGATAGCGAACTCGCTTCCCTTCATCGAACAAGCCAACGGTACAACATCCGCTAACTGCCGGTCAAGCCAGACCAGCCTCACTATCAGGGACGAGGAGCACTTCATGAGCGATCAAGCCTTCTACAGCAGCCTGCAGCAAAAACTCGAGACGCTCAAGGGCGAAGGACTGTTCAAGCCAGAACGCGTGCTGGCTTCGCGCCAGGGCGCCGAAGTAAGGTCGGAAGACGGCCGCACCCTGATCAATATGTGCGCGAATAACTACCTCGGCCTGTCGGGCGACGTCGAAACCCAGAAAGCGGCAGCGGCGGCGCTCGAGAAGTATGGTTACGGCCTGTCGTCGGTGCGCTTCATCTGCGGCACCCAGACCGTGCACAAGGAACTCGAAAGCGCGCTCTCAAAGTTCCTGGGCACCGAAGACACGATCCTGTACGCGGCCGCCTTCGACGCCAACGGCGGCGTGTTCGAGCCGCTGTTCGACGAGAACGACGCCATCATCTCGGACGCCCTGAACCACGCCTCGATCATCGACGGCGTGCGCCTGTGCAAGGCGGCGCGCTACCGCTACGCCAACAACGACATGGCCGACCTTGAAAAGCAGCTGATCGCCGCCACCGACGCCGGCAAGTGCCACAAGATCATCGTCACCGACGGCGCCTTCTCGATGGACGGCACCATCGCCCAGCTCGACAAGATCGTGGCGCTGGCCGAACAATACGGCGCGCTGACCATGATCGACGAATCGCACGCTTCCGGCTTCATGGGCGCAACCGGTCGCGGCACCCACGAACACTGCGGCGTGATGGGCAAGATCGACATCATCACCGGCACCCTGGGCAAGGCCCTGGGCGGCGCGATGGGCGGTTTCACGTCGGGCAAGAAAGAACTGATCGAAACGCTGCGCCAGAAGTCGCGTCCCTACCTGTTCTCGAACACGCTGGCGCCGATGATCGCCGGCGCGTCGCTGGCCGTGCTCGAGCGCATCAGCAAGTCGACCGAGCTGCGCGACCGCCTGCATGAAAACACCGCCTACTTCCGCGCCGAGATCGAGCGCCTCGGCTTTACCATCAAGCCGGGCACGCACCCGGTGGTGCCGGTGATGCTGTTCGACGCGCCGGTGGCGCAGAAATTCGCGGCGCGCATGTTCGAACTGGGCGTGCTGCTGTCGGGCTTCTTCTATCCGGTGGTGCCGATGGGCCAGGCTCGCGTGCGCGTGCAGCTGTCGGCCGCGCACACCCGCGAGCAGCTCGACGTGGTGCTGAAAGCCTTTGAACAAGCCGGCACCGAGCTGGGCATCATCAATAACAAGAACTGATTCAAGCAAGGGAAACACAGATGGAACGCATCCTCATCATCGGCGCCAATGGCCAGATCGGCAGTGAACTGGTGTCGGCACTGGCCGACAAGCACGGCGCAGAGAACGTGATCGCCTCGGACATCGGCTCGGCCAATGTCTATGGCGCGGCGCGCTACACCACGCTCGACGTGCTCGACAAGGACGCGCTGGCGCGCCTGGTCGAAGGCGAAGCCATCACCCAGGTCTACCAGCTGGCCGCGCTGCTGTCGGCCACCGGCGAAAAAGCGCCGCTCAAGGCCTGGACCCTGAACATGGATGGCCTCTTGAACATCCTCGAAATCGCGCGCGAACGCGGCGCAGCCGGCAAGCCAATCAAGGTGTTCTGGCCATCGTCGATCGCCGCCTTCGGCCCCAACACCCCGAGCGAAAACACGCCGCAGTTCACCGTGATGGACCCGACCACGATCTACGGCATCAGCAAACTGGCCGGCGAGCGCCTGTGCGAGTACTACCACAGCAAATACGGCGTCGACGTGCGCAGCATCCGTTATCCGGGCATCATCAGCTACAAGTCGCCGCCGGGCGGGGGTACCACCGATTACGCGATCGCGATCTTCCACGCCGCGCTCAAGGGCGAGACCTATGAATGCTTCCTCGGCCCCGAGACCACGCTGCCGATGATCTACATGCCGGACGCGATCCGCGCCACGATCGAACTGATGCAAGCCGATGCCGACCAGGTCGCGATCCGCTCCTCGTACAACGTGGCCGGCGTCTCGTTCAACCCGCGCCAGCTGGCCGCCGCAATCGAGAAGGCGCAGCCCGGCTTCAAGGTCGACTACCGGCCGGACAGCCGCCAGCAGATCGCCGACTCGTGGCCGAAAAGCCTGGACGACAGCCGCGCCAATGCCGACTGGGGCTGGAGCTCGCGGGTCGGCATCGACGAAATGGTCGACTCGATGTTGAAGAACATCGACGTCGGCGCGACGACTGCCGCATAATGCCATCGGGCCGGTCTAGACAACCGGCCCGGCTACCTATAAAAACACACGGCACACGGCACACACGGAGACAACACGATGGACATGAGCGTATTTGACCTGTTCAAGATCGGCATCGGGCCCTCGAGCTCACACACGGTGGGGCCGATGGTGGCCGCGCGCCGCTTCCTGCTCGAGAGCGGCGTGCTGGAGCAGGCGGTCGGGGTCGAAGCCCACCTGTACGGGTCGCTGGCGCTGACCGGCGTCGGCCACGCCACCGACAAGGCGGTGATCCTGGGCCTGATGGGCGAGACGCCGCAGGGCGTCGATCCGCAAGCGGTCGACGATATGCTGGCCGAAGCCGAACTCGATGGCGAACTCAAGCTCCTGGGCCAGAAGCGGGTGCCGTTCAGCGCCAAGACCAATCTGGTGTGGCACAAGGCGTCGACCCTGCCCGAGCATCCGAACGGCATGCGGTTTGTCTTGACGCTGGGCGATGGCAGCATCGTCGAGCGTATCTATTATTCGGTCGGCGGCGGCTTCATCACCGCCGCTGGCGAAAGCCAGGCGCGCGCCGCCGAAGCGCCGGCGACGCCGGTGCCGTTCCCGTTCGACACCATGGTGCAGCTGCTCGAGCAGGGCACGCGCCACGGCTTGAGCATCCCGCACATGCTGCGCGCCAACGAGTGCGCGCGCATGAGCGATGCCCAGCTCGACGAAGGCCTGGACAATCTGTGGAACGTGATGCGCGCCTGTATCGGCCACGGCTTGGCGACCGAAGGGCGCCTGCCCGGTGGCCTGAACGTGCGCCGGCGCGCGGCCTCGCTGTGGAAACAAGCCCAGCAGACGCAACCGCAGAATGCCTTGCCGCACGACGCGGTGCAGCAAGTGAGCCTGTACGCGATGGCCGTGAATGAAGAAAACGCCGCCGGCGGCCGGGTCGTTACCGCACCCACCAATGGCGCAGCCGGCATCATCCCGGCGGTGCTGCGCTACTACGCCGAAGACTGCCGGCCGATCGACCCGGTGCGCGGCGTGCGCGACTTTTTGCTTACTTCGGCCGCGATCGGCATGCTGTGCAAGAAGAACGCCTCGATCTCGGGCGCCGAAGTCGGGTGCCAGGGCGAGGTCGGGGTGGCCTGCGCGATGGCCGCCGCCGGGCTGGTGGCAGCGCTGGGCGGCACCAATGAGCAGATCGAGAACGCGGCCGAAATCGGCATCGAGCACCACCTCGGCATGACGTGCGACCCGATCGGCGGCCTGGTGCAGATTCCGTGCATCGAACGCAATGGCATGGGCGCGATCAAGGCGATCACCGCCGCCTCGCTGGCGCTCAAGGGCGACGGCACCCACTTCGTCAGCCTCGACAGCGTGATCGAAACCATGCGCCAGACCGGCGCCGACATGCAAGTCAAGTACAAGGAAACCTCGCTCGGCGGCCTGGCGATCCACGTGGTGACGGTGAACCACGCCGCCTGCTGATTTTGCATCGCAGCATACAATCCGGCTGGCTGCCACTATAATAAAGTTTCAACGTGAGCCAACCGGATCTTCAATCGTATGCACTATGTCTCGACCCGCGCTACCAGCGCGTCTGAAGCACGCAACCCCGAATCGTTCTCTGACATCCTGCTCGGCGGCCTGGCCCCCGACGGCGGCCTGTATCTGCCGGTCGACTATCCGCAGGTCAGCGATGCCGAGCTCACTGCCTGGCGCACGCTGTCGTACGCCGAGCTGGCCTACGAGATCCTGCGCAAATTCGCCACCGACATTGCCGATGCCGACCTGCGCGCGCTGACCGCGCGCACCTACACGCCCGAGGTCTACCGCAACGCGCGCGCCGACGAATCGAGCGCCGACATCACGCCGCTGCGCGTGTTGGCCGATGACGCCAACGGCAAGCTGGTGCTGCAGGCGCTGTCGAACGGCCCGACGCTGGCGTTCAAGGACATGGCGATGCAGTTGCTCGGCAATCTGTTCGAGTACGCGCTGGCCAGGAACAACGATGAACTGAACATCTTCGGCGCCACCTCGGGCGACACCGGCAGCGCCGCCGAATACGCGATGCGCGGCAAGCGCGGCGTACGCGTGTTCATGCTGTCGCCGCAGAATAAGATGAGCGCATTCCAGAGCGCCCAGATGTTCAGCCTGCAGGATCCGAACATCTTCAATATCGCCGTCGAGGGCGTGTTCGACGATTGCCAGGACCTGGTCAAGGCGGTCTCGAATGACCTGCAATTCAAGGCGCGCCAGAAGATCGGTACCGTCAACTCGATCAACTGGGCGCGCGTGGTGGCGCAGGTGGTGTACTACTTCCGCGGCTATCTGGCGGCCACCACCGACAACACGCAAAAGGTCTCGTTCACGGTCCCGTCGGGTAACTTCGGGAATATCTGCGCCGGCCATATCGCGCGCATGATGGGCCTGCCGATCGAGCGGCTGATCGTGGCCACCAATGAAAACGACGTGCTCGATGAATTCTTCCGCACCGGCGTCTACCGCGTGCGCAAGTCGAGCGAGACGCTGCACACCAGCAGCCCGTCGATGGACATCTCGAAAGCCTCGAACTTCGAGCGCTTCGTGTATGAACTGGTGGGGCGCGACCCGGAGCGCACCCACGCCTTGTTCCGCAAGGTCGACACCCATGGCGGGTTCGATCTGTCCGGCGCGCCGGGTTCCGATGGCGACGAATTCAAGCTCGTTGCGCGCTACGGTTTTGCCTCGGGCCGCTCGACCCATGCCGACCGCCTGGCCACCATCCGCGACGTCAAGGCTCGCTACGGCATCACGATCGACACCCACACCGCCGACGGCATCAAGGTCGCGCGCGAGCACCTGCAGCCGGGGGTGCCGATGATCGTGCTCGAAACGGCGCTGGCCGCCAAGTTCAACGAGACCATCGTCGAAGCGCTGGGGATGGATGCCGAGCGCCCGGCCGGCTTCGAGAACATCGAAGGATTGCCGCAGCGCTTCGTGGCGATGGCGCCCGATGTGGTCCTGATGAAGGCCTTCATCGCTGACCATACGGGCTTGTGACATGAACGCTCCTCACCAGAAGGCACCGATGCTGTCGGTGCGCGAAGCGCTCGACTTGCTGCTTGCCGCCGCGGTCCCGGTCGAACAAAGCGAAACCGTGCCGACGCTCGAAGCCAACGGCCGCGTGCTGGCGGCAGACCAGGCCTCGACCATCGATGTGCCGTCGGCCGACAATACGCAGATGGACGGTTACGCCGTGCGCGCCGCCGATTGCGCGGGCGGCAACGCCACCCTGCGCGTGACGCAGCGCATTCCGGCCGGCAGCGTCGGCCAGCCGCTCGAACCCGGCACCGCCGCGCGCATCTTTACCGGCGCCCTGATCCCGCCCGGCGCCGATGCGGTCGTGATGCAGGAACAATGTGAAGCGGCCGGCGCCAGCGTCACCGTGCGCCATGCGCCGCGCGCCGGCGAATGGATCCGCCGCCGCGGCGAAGACATCGGCGCCGGCGCCGTGATCCTGGCCGCCGGCACCCGCCTGCGCAGCCAGGAACTGGGGCTGGCTGCGTCCAGCGGCCTGGCCGCACTGCCGGTGCGGCGCCGCGTGCGCGTGGCGGTGTTCTTCACCGGCGACGAGCTGAGCATGCCGGGCGAGGTTGCGGCCGACCAGCTCAAACCGGGTTCGATCTACAACTCGAACCGCTTCACCCTGCGCGGCCTGCTGGAGAATTTTGGCTGCGCCATCACCGACTACGGCATCGTGCCCGATTCGCTCGACGCCACCCGCGCCACGCTGCGCGAAGCGGCGCGCGAGCATGACCTGATCATCACCTCGGGCGGCGTGTCGGTGGGCGAAGAGGACCATATCAAGCCGGCGGTGGAGGCTGAAGGGCGCCTGGCCATGTGGCAGATCGCAGTCAAGCCGGGCAAGCCGCTGGCGTTCGGCCAGGTCGATCGCGCCGGCGGCCACGCCTTCTTCATGGGTTTGCCGGGCAATCCGGTGTCGAGCTTCGTGACGTTCTTGCTGTTCGTGCGGCCGTTCCTGCTGCGCCTGCAGGGCGTGAGCGGGCCGGTCGAGCCGCGCGGCTACACCATGCGCGCCGATTTCAGCCAGGCCAAGGCCGACCGCCGCAATGAATTTTTGCGCGTGCGCGTGAATGCGGCCGGCGGCCTGGACCTGTTCCCGAACCAGAGTTCGGGCGTGCTGACCTCGACCGTGTGGGGCGACGGACTGGTCGACAACCCGGCCGGCAACCGCATCGCCGAGGGCGACACTGTGCGCTTTATCCCGTTTGCCGAACTACAGAACTAGGAACATCATGAAAATCACGCTGCGATATTTTGCCGCGCTGCGCGAAGCGGTGGGCATCGGACAAGAGGCATTGACGTTGCCCGAGGATGTACAAACCGTGGGCGCGGTGCGCGAACTGCTGCGCGCGCGCGGCGGCGTCTGGGCCGAGGCGCTGGCGCCGCACAAGGCGCTGCGCATGGCCAGCAATCAGGTGATGTGCGCGCCCGATAGCCCGGTCGGCGACGGCGGCGAGGTGGCGTTCTTCCCGCCGGTGACCGGTGGTTGATGTCGTGTAGCGAACCGGGTTGAACGCGCTGGCGGCGCTGCGCCGATGCGTCCGGGCGACGCCGCCAGAGCGCGCCAGCTTACAGGGCCGCGATCGACTGCTCGGCCAGCGACAGCAATCGGGCACAATTGCTGTTGCGTTCCCCGAACTCTTTCCAGGCAGTCTCGCGCGCCACCGATTGCCAGCGCCGCAATGCCTGCGCATCCAGGTCGACCACCTTGGCCCCGACCCCGCGATACACCGAGGCCACCTCGGCGTCGTCCATGCGCGCCGCATCGAGGGCAAACCGTTCAAGGTCGGCGCCGACCGCCATCACCGCCGTTTGCTGCGCTTTCGTCAGGCGCTCGAACACGGTGCGCGACATCAACAGCGGCTCGAACATGAACCAGTACGAGCCGCCACGTGCCGTGGTCAGCGAGCGCGCCGTTTCTTGCAGCCGGAACGACATCAATGAGGTCGACGACGTCAATGCCGCATCGAGCGCGCCGCTGCGCATCGCCGCGTTGATTTCGTTGGACGGCATGGCGACGACGGTGGCGCCGGCGTTGCGCAGCAACAGGTCCATTTCGTGCGAGCCGCCGCGCACCTTGAGGCCGCGCGCATCTTCCGGATTGATGATCGGCGCGCCGCGCGAGGCGACGCCGCCGGCTTGCCAGATCCAGCTGACGATGACCATGCCCTGTTCGCCCAGGATGCGCGACAGTTCGCGCCCCACCGGTGCGTTCTTCCAGCCATAGCCCTGCTGGTAGGACGTCACCAGCGCCGGCATCAGCCCGATATTGGCTTCCGGCGCCTGGCTGCCGGCATACGACAGCGGCACCAGCGCCATGTCGAGCGAACCATTCTTGAGCGCCGCGAACTGGGCGTTGGGTTGCATCAGCGTGGAG
>Ga0308160_10005733_pt1 | contig 12870 bp, 9 predicted proteins | sample PhyFR1_FD_201036 | JGI IMG/M metagenome (GOLD analysis project Ga0308160, IMG submission 201036) | Phyllosphere microbial communities from UC Gill Tract Community Farm, Albany, California, United States - DLSLF.R1 | ecosystem: Host-associated > Plants > Phyllosphere > Unclassified | place: USA... | reverse complement strand
CAAGAAGCCGAGCCGGCTGTAGCGGGCCGGTGCAACTCGCTGTTGCTGGCGTCCGCCTGCGTCTCGTCGCCACGTCGGCCGTGCTAGCGCGAGGTAGAGAGAAAGCGCCGCGAGTCAGCCACAGACGCACGAGCCTCGTGAGCCTTGTCCTCCTCCTCGAGCGCGCTCTCGCTCCTGGTGCACCGCCGCGCAGGGCTGTGATGGCTCGGCTCTCTCCTTCTCGTCAGTCCTGCATGCCGAATGCAGCTCGCTGCGTCGAGCGGGTCGTCGACGGAGGCCCGATGGGGCGTCAGTTGACCTTGCTCTGCTCGCTCTCGTCCTCTCTGACTGTCTGTCTCTCTCGCTGTGCAGCCCGACGACGACGACGAGGATCGCACGATGTTGCAGACACGAGAGAGGCACAAACAAGGACCTAGAGCCAAGGAGAGAGAGAGAGAGGGTGACACGGACGAGGCGAAAAAAGAGGAGGAGAAGAGGGAGAGGACGACAGGGGGGGCGAGGAAGGGAGGATGCGGAACGTGTAGGAAAGAGAGGGGGGCAAGATCTGCTATGCTAAAGAGCGCTTCAAGTCGTGTAAACGCACCGCAGAAGGACACAGAGAAAGGGGAGGTGCGGGGAGCGCGAGCCGCTCGTGCTCAGGCCTGGACCCGGACGGCGCCGCCCTCCTCATCGGCGCCGAGGGCGAGCATGTCGCGCGCGACCTGGTCCTCGTCGATCGCGACAACGCCCTGCGCCGCATCGACGCCGCCGAACCCGGCGAGGTCGAACATGCCCATGCCGTCGAGCGCTCCGAACGGCCCTGCGCCACCGCCGCCGCCTCCTCGCTGCTGCGCCTCGGGGCCGGGCGCGCCGCCGTCGGGCGGCGTCTGCGCGCCGTGTGCGTGCGCGTGGTGACGGTGCGGGTGCGGGTGGAGCGCCTGTCCTCCCTGCTGCGACGCGCGCGGCGTCGTGCGCGCGCCGGCACCGTGCTCCTCGACCTCGTCGTCGAGAAGCTCGTCGTCCTCGTCCTCGTCGTCGCCGCCGCGCGCACGCTGCTGCTGCTGCTGCGGGTGCCGGCGCGGGTGCGCATGGGCGTGCGAGCCCGAGGCATGGCTCGGGCGGCGGCGGAGCGCGCCGGGCGTCGGGACGGGGGGAACGAGGTTGAACAGCTCGGCGGGGCCGGCTGCGCCCTGCGCACCCGCGCCCGCCGCCGAGGGAACGTGCACGGGTCCCGTCGGCGTCGCGACGCCGCCCGTCGTCGGCGATGCAGGCGCCGACGAGCCCGACGCGCCCGAGTCGTTGCCGCTGCCGCTCGCAGCAGCGGCCGCGCCGGCGAGCGCGGCGGTGCGGTCGTGCGCGTGCGAGTGGCCGTGATGGTGGCCGTGACCGTGCGCCGAAGCGGTACTGCCCGGCTCGCCGCTGCCGCCGCCGCTGCGGCGCGAGGCGACCTTGTGGCACCAGTAGCGGTGGCCCTGGTTCCACGCCTCGGACTGGCACTGCGCGACACGAAGAAGCAAGAGTCAGGTGACGCACAGGAGAGCAGGAGGGGGAGGGAGAGAAGGAGATGGGAGAGCGAGACGCACCGTCTTGGAGCAGTACTTTGCCCTGCGGCACCTCCTGCACTTCGCAAACTCGCGCGCGTACTGCTCCCACTTGCCGCAGCGCATGTTGGCGCACTGGCGGATCCCGCCCTGCGCCTCGTCCTTGCGGCACGCGTTGCGCATGATGACGCCCGCCCAGTACTGCACCTCGGTCGGGTGCCGGGGCGTGAACGGGTCGTCGGCCGGCGGGCGGTACGTGAACGACTCGACGAGCGAGAAGATGTTGGTCGGCGGGAGGGGCGCGCGGCGCGCCGACGAGGCGGCGGCGGCGGACGAGGTGGCGGTCGCGGTCGAGGAGGAGGATGAGGACGAGGGCCCGTGCGCGGCGGGCATGCGCGTCGACGCCGAGGCGACGAGGGCCGCCGAGGGCGCGTGGAACAGCGACCGCACGTGCGGGTACTTGCTCAAGTACGCGAGGAGCTGCAGCGACAGGAGGATGTCCTCCTCGCGGAAGTGCAGCGCGCCGTCGTCCTCGGTCGTTGGCGCCGGCGCGCTCGGGGCGGCCGAGGCCGGAGCTGGTGCGGCTGCCGCTGCGGCGGGCGAGGCCGGCATGCGCGGGAGCGGCTGCGGCATCGTGTGCGCGCGGGGGAAGGGCGGCCTCGAGCGCTGCGGCTGCGGCGGCTGCTGCGGCTGCTGCTGCTGCTCCGGCGAGGCGCGCGACTCGGGCTGCTCGGTCGTCGTCGAGCCATCGTCCATGACGACATCGCCCTCAGCATCGTGCCGTGCCGGCGCAGGCGCCGGCGACGCCGCAGCGTTGTTGACGGCCTTGACGACCTCGGCGAGCGGGACCGTCTGCGGCGCGACCGCCGCCGTCGACGACGAGCCCGCCGCCGTCGCGACGACCATGACCTCGTCGCCGTCCTGCTCCTGGCCCGACGCCGAGCCGTTCTCGTCGCCCGTGAGGCTCGACGCCTCGGTGTCGGGCGTGCGCACCCTGGTCGGCGGGCGCAGGACGCCCGCAGGCGTCGACGCGGCGGCCGACGACGCGGCGACGACGTTGAGGCGCGTGAGGAGCGGGCGCGAGATGGCCGAGGGCGGGACGGCGATGTGCGGGAGCGCGTGCGCGGCCGAGGGCGAGGCGGGAGGGACGGGCGACACGGGCGCCGTCGACGCCGGCGACGAGCTGTTCGACGCGGGCACGACGAGGCGGTCGAGCCTGCGCGCATCGTGCGGTGCGACGGCGTGCGGCGCGGGAGCTGCGACGGCCGGCGCGGGCGCCAGCTCGAGCTCGTCGCTGGCCCACGGCTGGGGCTCTCGTCGTCGCTCGCCGCGGCTGCTGCCCGCTCCCGCACCAGCGCCGCGGATCCAGTCGGCCTGGTTCTGCTGGCGCTTGCGCTGCACGTCCTCGAGGTACCGCTCGAGGACAAAGACGACGACGTCGAGCGCGCCGGCCTCGACGACGCGCGTCCGGATCACCTCGCTGCCGCGCACGCCAATGTTGACGATGCACTGGAACGCGAGCGAGTACGTGTACAGGAGGTGCTTGGCGGTCGACGAGGCCGGGAGGAGGAGCGAGGCCGGGATCGAGTAGGTAAAGTCGTCGCGCGGGCCCGACGTCGCCGCGGCGTTCTTGGCGAGGAGCGACCCGTCGACGTCCGTGTCCTCGATGCCGACCATCTCGACGGCGGTCGGCAACAGGTCGTAGTCGGCGAACGCCTTGAACGGGCTCTTGTGCGCGACGCGAGGGAACGCGCGCGCCTTGCCCTTGCCCTTGCCCTTGAGCTGGGCGAGCGAGGCCGGGACGGCACCGGCTGGCCCGCCTCGTGCGCAGTGCTGCAGGACACGGACGAGGCGCTCGAGGCCGCCGTCGTGCGAGATGATGTCGCGCACTCGAGGCGAGGTGGCAGTGAGGTAGGTGAGGTGCGTGAGCGAGTTGATGAGGGGCAGCGACCCGGGCGGTGCGTCGAGCGCTGCAGGGGGAGGGTCGAGCTGTCAGTTTCACGCTCTGGGTCGGGCGCCGCGTGCTCGTCGATGCGCCGCGCCGTCGCTCGTCGTCAGCCTCGGCCAAGAGCGCCCGCTCGCTGCTCTAAGCAGCTCCTCGCCTCGTCCTAGGCTCCGTTCGGCCGCACCGCTCCCGGCCCAGCCGCCCTGCTGCATCCTGAGAGAGGGAGAGAACGTTGCGACGCACCCCTGCGGTCGTAGATGCCCGACGAGACGCAGATGCACGCGCGGCCGAGGGCGGGGAAGTTGAAGTTCGAGTCGCGCATGGGTGCGAGTGCTGCTCGATGTGAAGACGAGGTGTGATGTGCGGGTGCGGGTGCGGATGCGGCAGATGTGCGAGTTGGGCGAACGAGGTTGCGAGAGGGGAACGAGTCGAAGGTGGTGTGGCGGAGCGGGGAGGGGGGAGGCGCCGAGTGGGCACTCGGTGGCGACGAGGCGGCGACGGGGGTGCGGTGCGGGTCGCTGGGTCGTTTAGCAGGCCATGGCGGGGTTGCTGTGGCTGCTGGTCGAGGTGCTGAACGAGGCGGGCAAGGGGCGAGAGGTTGGACGAGACGACGCTGAGTCGAGCCCAGAGGTCGACGAGGGGGGAGCGGAGGAAGGCGACAGGCGGCGCGCTGCTGGAGGGGCTGCAGAGGTGGTGGAGTGGGGTCAGTCGCACTGCTCGCTGGCTGTGCAGCACTCCACAGCGCCCGCGCGACGAGCGAGAAGGGTGCTCACCAGGCACCGAGGAGGTCGCTGGACGGGGTCGAGGAACAGGCGGCGCTCGGCTCGGGCTTGAGGCGGATTGGTCGGAACGCAGTGACAGGAGCTGGCTGGGAGCGTGCAAGCTGGCTGCACTCGCTGCGAGCTGAGTGAGGTGTGTGCGGACGAGGCGACGAGCCCTCGCTCTCGTCGTCTCCGCTGTCTCACCCTCTCAGCTCTTGCCTGGCCCAGAACTCGCAGCGCCGCTCGCGCGCAGAGCTTCTCTCACGCACTGCCCAGACCTCGAGCTTCTAGGACTCGCTCGTAGCGCGTAGCTCGCTCGTCGCCCTCCTCCCCTCGTCACCCTCCTCTCCCTCGCTCGGACCTCGTCCAACTCGAAGCAGCAGATCGTCGCCGCCAACCAGCCTCCCGAGCCCTGGCACCGTCTTATGCCGGACAGCTCTCGTCCGCAGCGCAAATGAGCGCGCGCGCACGAGGCTCCGCTAGGCCGGCTGTGCGCCCATGGACGTCGACGCCGCCGCGCCGAGGAGCTTTCCCGCCTCGCCCGAGTTGGGAAGGTCGACCAGCTCGAGTGCTTCGGCCACACTTGTGCGCTCTTCCCGCCGCCGACAATGAGCGCATATGGCCTCGGGACGGCGCACGAGAGAGCTCGGGAAGCGCGCGACGCCTCGGCTCGGCCTCGTGCTGCTGCGCTGCGGTATCGGCCGACTCGCCTCGTTCCACGACTCGCCAACTCGCCGCCTCGCCTGCTACAGCCGGGGTGCGCTCGTCACCGCCTGCCCTTCTTCTTGCTCGCCTTGCCGCCCACCGTCCCGCCGCCGCCGCCGCCCTCGGCGAGCGCGTGCCCCGTGTCGGCGATGTGCTGGAACAGCTTGGTGCGCGAGGTGAACGTCTCGCTGCAGACGTTGCAGACCTGCGGGCGCGCGCGAGAGGACGAAGCGTCAGCGGGCGCACTCGGGCGCGAGCACGAGGAAGCGAGATAGCCAGAGAGGGAGAGAGGAGGACGCACCGTGTCCGTCGCCGCGCCGCCGGCCTTCCTCGCTGCCTCCTTCGCCCGCCGCTTGTCCTTCTTGCTCATGCCCGGCCCGTCCTCGTCCTCCTCATCGACGACGACCGGCGCCGGCCGGCCCTGGGGCTCCTCGACCTCCTGCGGCGCAGGCGTGCCCGCCCCGCTCGCCGTCCCGCTCCTCGCGCCTGCGCCCGCGCCCGCCGCTCCTCCCGCTCCCCGGCCCTTGCGCCCCTTCTTCCCCTTGCCCTTGCCGCCTCCCCCGCCAGCGCGCCACTCCTCGTCGCTGCTGTCGAGCGGCGTGCCCAATCCAGCTGCCGCCGCGAGCGCGTCGCCGCCGCCGCCGCCCTGCTCCTCCTCGTCGAGCTCGAGCGCGACGTCGAGCACGCCCCTGCGCCGCGCCGCCTTCTTGCCCTTCTTCCGGCCGCCGCCGCCGCGCGCCGCTCTCGGTGCCTCGCCGTCGCCGTCCTCGGGCGCGTCCTCGGGCGCGGGCGCGGGTGCGCGTGCGGGCTCGTCGAGGAGCTCGGCCGCCGCGTCCGAGTCGGACAGGTCGTCGAGCCCGGGGACGAGCGCGGGCGGGCCGCGGCGGCGCGGTTTCTTCTTGCTCTTCTTGGCGGCGGCGGTGGGCGCGTCGTCGTCGTCGTCGTGGTCGTCGTCGGGGAGCGAGGCCGAGTCGGCGTCGACGGAGAAGGACGCGAGCGAGTCGGCAAGGGCGGAGGCGTCTGCTGCGGAGGGTGCGGCGGCGGCGGCGGCGGCGGGCGCGGGCGAGGGAGGGGAGGCCTGGGCGGTGGCGAAGGCGGTCGAGGGGGCCGAGTCGAGGCCGAGGGCGGCGTCCTCGAGCTGCATCTCCTTGATGAGGCTGTTGGGCAGAGGCAGAGGGAGTGAGAGGCGTCAGCTCGAGGTCGAGAGAGGACGGCCGCAAGAGAGAGAAGGAAGGAAGGAAGGGAGCGACGCACCGCTCGACGTTCTTGCCGTGCTTCCTGCTCCGCTCATGGTTCTCCCACGCCCCGCCGCTCCTGTACCCCCTCCCACACGCCTCGCACCACACGACCTCGTCCTCGCCCTCGTCGCCCTCGCCCTCGTCGCCGCTCTCCTCCTCCCACATGCGGTGCACCGCGTCGACCCCGCCCGCGCCCCCGTCACCGCCCGTCTGCCACGCCTGCGCCTCGTACCGCGCCGCGGCCGCCTCGCGCTCGGCGGCGCGCTGCTTGGCGGCGGCGGCGAGCGCGGCGCGCGTCTCGGCTTCGGCCGCGGCGCGCGCGGCGGACGAGGTGAGCGACTGGAAGCGCGGGTCGCGGCGGCGGACGTAGAAGACGAGGGCCTGCGAGAAGAGGTGCGAGGCGTTAGTGCGGCCCAGGAAGGTGGAGGACAGCGAGAGAGCAAGAGAGAGGAGGAGACGCACCCGCACGGCCTCGTTGTACTCGCGCTTGGCGGCGCTCCTCGCGCGCGCGTTCTCCTTGTCGATCTCGCGCCGCTGCCACCTCGGCATGTCGTCGTCGACCTTGTACGAGTCCTTCCACCCAAAGTCCTTCTCGGTCGCAAAGTTGATCCACGCGCCGTAGAACGCGCGCACGTCGTCCGGCAGCGCGTGCTGGGTCCCGAACGCCGGGTACAGGTGCGGCGACGACCAGGCGGTCTCCTCGCCGCCGAGGAGCGCAAACAGGGTCGCGAACGTGTTGTAGAACCCGGTCGGCGACTCGTCAAAGCCCGAGTAGGCCGACGCCGAGAAGAACTTCATGAGGTGCGGCGTCTGGAGGCCGCGGCCGGGCGTCGCGCGCGCGGCGGGCTTGGCCGTGCCGCGGCGGAGGTTGTCGAAGAACGAGGCGTCGGCCTCGGTGGCTGCGCGGCGGTGGTGCGCGAGTCAGCTGCGGGCTCTCAGGGAGGAGGAGAGCAGGACGGCCGAGAGGGAGAGAGAGGGACGCACCGCCTGCGCCCGAGTCGTTGATGTCCTCGCGGTGGTCGTCGTACCATGCTCGCTCCTGCGGGTCGCTGAGGCACTCCCACGCGGCCTGGATCCGAGCAAAGCGCTGCGTCGCGCCCTCGATGTCGTTCGGGTTCTTGTCCGGGTGCTCCTTGAGGGCGGCCTTGCGGAAGCTGCGAGCGGGCGGGAGTGCGTCAGCAGGCCTCTCCGAGCCCCGACATGAAGCAACAGGTCGCAGGTCTGTGGTAGCGCTGGACCTGCCGCAGAAGGAGGCGCGAGAGAGGCGACGACGCACGCTTTCTTGATCTCGTCCTGGGTCGCGACTGCCTCGACGCCGAGCACTGTGTGGTGCAGCAGAGTCAGCTCTGCCGGTTGCTCGTGCTCGTACCAGACGAGAGCCGAGGAGAGAGGAGGAAACGCACCCTCGTAGTGGTCGAGGTCCCTGCCTGGGGCGCCTCCCTTGGACGTGGAGGCGTTTGCGCCCATCTAGTCGTCTGTCGGTGTAGCTAGGGACTCGAGCAGACTGCTCCAGCCGGGAGAGCAGTGGCGAGGTGCGAGAGCAACCTCGAGGACGAGTCGGCTCCTCCGCTCTGGTCGTCTCCCTCAACCCAGCACCGCGCACAGCCAGAAGCGACCTGCGCAGCCCAGAGCTACAGCTGCAGCGCATCTACTCAGCTCGTCGACCTCGTCGCGCACCGCCCAGTCGCCCTCGTCCTCGCCCGACTTCATCTCCCCTCCTTCATCTCCCTCCCGACCTCTCCCTCGCCCTCGCCCACGACCGGCCATGAGCACCACCTCGCGCCCGTTCATCGACTTTGCCGTCGAGGGCGAGCCCCTCGGCCGCGTCGTCTTTGAGCTGTTCGACCACGTCGTCCCCAAGACGACCGCCAACTTCCGCGCCCTGTGCACCGGCGCAAAGGGCGTCAACGAGCTTGGGATCCCGCTGTGGTACAAGGGCTCGGTCCTGCACCGCGTCATCGCTGGGTGCGTCGCCTCGCGCTCTCTCTGTCTCTTTGGACCCCCTCCCCCGAGGTGCTCCTGGTCGCGCAGCCCTGACTCCCTCTCTCGCGCAACAGCTTCATGGTCCAGGGCGGCGACTTTACGCAGCGCAACGGCAAGGGTGGAGAGGTGCGTGCGCTCGTACAAGTCCTGGTCGGTCTTCACCCCGCTCGCGCAGGACGCTGACCTGCGTCTTTGTACCCGCCTCGCGCGCAGAGCATCTACGGCGGCACGTTCGAGGACGAGAGCCTGAAGCGCGAGATCGACGAGGAGGGCCTCCTGTGCATGGCCAACCGCGGCAAGAAGTGCGTCCCCTCTCCCTCTCCTCCCTTGCCCGCTCTCCCCCTCCTGACCCCGACGCCCCTCTCCGCGCGCAGCACCAACGGCTCGCAGTTCTTCGTCTCGCTGCGCCCCTGCCCGCACTTGGCCGGCAAGCACGTCGTGTTCGGCAAGGTCGTCAAGGGGTTCGAGACGATCGTCGCCATCAGCAAGATGCCCGTCGACGACAAGGACCGGCCGTTGAGCCTCATCACCATCTCGCACTGCGGCGAGCTCGAGCGCAAAGCCGGTGCGTCAGGTCGTTCCTCTCTGACGGGCTGCGGCCCTCGTCGCGAGCCTGTCTACGTGTGCCGTCACGACCCTGACCCACCTCTCTCCTCCCCGCAGCCGCCAAGCCCCCTCCTCCCTCCCCCTCCGTCTCCTCCTCCCGCTCGCGCTCCGCCTCGCGCTCCCGCAGTCGCAGCCGCTCGCGCTCCCTCTCGCCCGACCGCCGCCGCTCCAAGCGCTCGTCGCGCTCGCGCTCGCACAGCCGCCGGCGCGACTCGGAAGACGACGGCGCGTCCGGCTCCGAGTCCGACGAGGACGACGCCGGTGCGCGCCGCCGGCACCACAAGAGCAGCAGGAGCAAGGGCAAGAGCTCGTCGAGGCGGCACCGCAGCGGGCGGCACCACCACTCGTCGTCGTCGCACAAGAAGCGGCGGCACTCGCGCTCGCCGTCGCGCTCGGGCTCGGCACCCGCGCCCGCGCCCGATGCCGCAGCAGCAGCGCCGCAGCTCGGCGCCGACGAGCTCGCTGCGCAGCAGGCGCGCGCGGCGGACGAGGCGCAGCGCGCGGAGGACGAGCGGCGGGCGGCCGAGGAGCGTGCGCTCGAGGCGCGCGAGAGGCGCGAGCAGTACGAGCGCGACATCATTGCGCAGGGGGGCGTCATCTACAAGGGGTCGGGCAGGATGAAGGGCGGTGCGGCGGGCGGGCGCGGCGGTGGAGGAGGGAGGGGAGGCGGGATGAGGGGCTGGTAGACGCGCCGGGACGAGGCGGCGTCGGCTCGACCGCGCTCGAGGGAGCGCGACGGTGCGCGTCGACCGGCTTGCTGTCCTGCCGGGGCGAGAGGTGCAATCTCCGTCCAGCTCCGCCCGTCCAGCTCCGTCCTCGATCGGGCTTCGTCTCGCGCGTCTCGTACTGCGCCGCTTTGACCTTCTCAACTTGCTCTCGCTCGCTTCCGACCGCCCCTCTCGCGCTCTTTGCCTCGTCTCGTCGAGTGTGCCGGTATTTCGACGTCAGCGCTGGTCAGGAAGAAAAGGGGGGACCCGGGCTCCCTCGGTCGTCGTTCGCAGGGTTCCGCAGCGCACGTTGACTCTCGCTCGTCCGCCTTTCGCTCTTGGCTCCTTTTCCACCACCAGCTCACTCTTCCTCGTTCTCGACACGATCACGAGCACTACCGCACCAAGTACAGCAAGCATGTCGTCCGACTCGATCTCGTTCCTCCTCAACTGGTGCGTGCGCTCCCCCTCCTCGTCATCTCGCCCTCGTTCCCCTCGCTCGCGCTCCTCCTCCCGCGAGCGCAAGCTGCGGGTGCCTAGGGCCACGACGACAGGGACGGATGCTGACCCTCGGACCCGCGCTCGCAGGCACGCGACGCCGTATCACGCCCCGATCTTCCTCGCGCAGCACCACGGCTTCTTCAAGGACGAGGGCGTCAAGGTCGCCATCCTCGAGCCCAACGACGCCTCGGACGTGACTGAGCTGATCGGCCGCGGTTCGGTCGACATGGGCTGCAAGGGTGCGTCCTGCTCTCCTCTCTCGTCGTCGTCGTAGTCGTCGGCGGTCGAGCCTCGCGCTGATGCTTCCTTCCTTCCTCGCAGCGATGGTCCACACGATCGTGCGTCGTCTTCCTCCACCGTCCGAGGCCCTCTCGCTGACCCTGGGCTGGGCGATGTGCGCGCAGGCGGCCAAGGCGCGCGGCTTCGGCGTGACGAGCATTGGCACGATCCTCGACGAGGTTTGACCGCCTCTCTTCCTCCACCTCCTTCAACGTTCCTCTACGAGCACAAGCATCGCACGCTCGTGCCGCGCATTTCCACCATCGACCAAGTCGTGTGCAGGACGACCACTTCGTCGCCAAGGTCCGTCCTCCTCGACTCCCTCCCGCCTCGTCTCTAAAGGAGCAGGTCTGGGTCTGGGCCAGCCTCACGGCCAACTACACGGGTGTCCTGATGTCGTGGCGCTTCGCACTCTGCTCCCCCTGCGCCCTACCTCGCTGTGTCGCCGTCTCGGTCCGTCCGGGGCGTGCGGCAAGCGAGGGACCGGTCGCTCGGGGACGCCAGTTGTGCAGGCGCTGCGACGACGGGCTGAGATACACCGTTACCACCGGGATCGAGTTCATGCTCGCGTCGGGAGTAGTCCGTCTGCGCTCGCGCTCCACATCCTCGCTTTCGCCTCCGCCCTCCCTCCTCCTCCTCGGGTCGACCTTCTCCTTGACGGTCGGCTCGAGCCTCGAGCGCCTCGACTGACGGTCTGGGTTCTGCTTCTGCGCGCGCGCAGCCGTTCACGGGCCTCCTCTACCTCAAGGGCGGCGTCGAGGGCCACGCTCACGACATCGAGAAGGACCACTTCACCTCGCTCAAGGGCAAGCGCGTCGGTGTGCGTCCCTCTCTCTCTCCCTGCGCCTCGCATTCATCTCAGACAGCGCTTGACGCTCCTCCCCTCTCTGTCCTGCAGTACGTCGGCGAGTTCGGCCGCATCCAGTGCCTCGAGCTCGCCCAGAAGCACGGCCTCGTCGAGGGCGAGGACATCGAGTTCGTCCGCTGCGGCATGGACATCAATGGCGCCATCATCAGCGGCCGTATCCACGCGGGCGTCGGCATCGAGAGCGTCAACGGCGTCGAGCTCGAGCAGTGGTGCGACGTGCGTCGACCTTTCCCTCCGCTCGGACCTCTCCCCGCCCCGCCTCCTTCTCCTGGAGCCCGTCCTGACGCCACCTCGCCTCTCGCAGAGCGTTGGCCGCCCTACCTCGGACGTCAAGCTCATTCGCATCGACGAGCTTGCCGAGCTCGGCTGCTGGTCCGTCCTCTTCCATCCCTCCTGTACTCCGAGCCCTCCTCTGACGGCTCTCTCTTCGCAGCTGCTTCTGCTCGATCCTCGTCATCGCCAACGACACTTTCCTCGCCGCCAACAAGGAGAAGGTCGCCGCCGTCATGCGCGCCCTCAAGCGCGGCGCCGACCTCCTGCACAAGGACCCGGCCCAGGCGTGGCTCGACCTCCAGCTCGTCAAGAAGCAGTTCCGCACGAGCATCGGCGACCAGGGCAAGCCCAACTTCTGGGCCAAGATGTTTGAGCGCTGCTACCCGTTCATGAGCAAGGACCTCGTCAACGTCGAGCGCGACTGGCAAAAGGTCACCAAGTACTGCCAGCGCATCAACGTCTGCCCCGAGGGCTTCGAGGCCAACTACACGAACGAGTTCGTCCAGTGGGAGCACGAGGCTCAGCCCGTCGACCCCGAGGCCAACCAGGTTCTCCTCGTGCGTCCTCCTCTTCCGCTCTCGCCCACCCCTCGCTCGCCGTCCCTCCTCGCCCTCGTTGTCACCCTCGGCCGAGCCTGACATCCCCTTCTCTCTCGTGCGCAGGCCAAGCAGCAGGACGAGATCCGCAGCACCGGCGGCGTCCTCACCTCGGCCGCTCCGGTTGCCGTCGCCGCCTAGAGGTCCATGCGCCTCCCCCCCTCTTCTCTGAAGCTCAACACTTCCTCTCATTCTCGTTCTCTTGAGTAGTTCCCTGCCGTTCAACCGATGCAAAACCGTCGTTTCTCTCGTACCTCGAGCCGCATTCTGGCCTTCTCAAGTTGGCTCTCGACCGTCTCGCCTTCTCGCTCTTGCTCTCTCTTGCTCTCGCACGACAGCGAGACATAGAGAGACGTGTGCACGATGCGTCGAGTTGCGAAAGAGCGAACGAGGCGGTACAACAAGCTCCTCGCGCCTCTGACTCGCTGGCCCTCCTCCTTCTACTCGTCCGCACCGCCCGCCGCCGCCTCCTTCTTGCGCTTCATCTCCTCCTTCTTGGCCAAGTACAGCTGCTTCTTGCTAAGCTTCTTCGGGCCCGACGCAGCGGCGCCGCCCTCCTTCGGCGCGGCGTCGGCCTCCTTGGCGACAGGGGCGGCGGCGGCGGCGGGAGGAGCAGGCGGCGCCGGCGCGCGGCCGAGGACCTCGCTCTTGGCGTTGCGCGCCGCCATGGTCGCGCCCGACTTGGCCTTGCGGCCCTGCTTGCCGCCCTTCTTGAGCTGCGCCGGCGCTGCCGACTTGGCCGACGCCGCGCCTGCTGCTGCTGCGGGTGCTGCGGGCGCCTCGCCCTCCTCGACCTCGGCGGCGAGCGCGTCGATGTCGATCGGCTCGTCGTCGGCTGCCGCGGCGGCCTCGTCGACGCCGCCGGGCGCCTCGATCGGCGGCGCGGTC
>Ga0308160_10005731_pt1 | contig 12872 bp, 10 predicted proteins | sample PhyFR1_FD_201036 | JGI IMG/M metagenome (GOLD analysis project Ga0308160, IMG submission 201036) | Phyllosphere microbial communities from UC Gill Tract Community Farm, Albany, California, United States - DLSLF.R1 | ecosystem: Host-associated > Plants > Phyllosphere > Unclassified | place: USA... | reverse complement strand
AAGACCGCGGCAATCTTGGCTACGACGCGCTGTACAAGGCGACGCAGGCGATGCAGGCCAAGGCTTGGGCCGACCCGCGCTTGCAGGGCGTGTTCTCGAGCTACCAGATCAACGTGCCGCAGCTGTTCGCGGACGTCGATCGCGTGAAAGCCAAGCAGCTCGGCGTGCCGCTGCAGACCATCTACCAGACCTTGCAGGTGAACCTCGGCTCGCTGTACGTGAACGATTTTAATCAGTTCGGCCGCACCTACCAGGTGCGCGTACAGGCCGACGCCCAGTTCCGCTCGCAGCCCGAGCAGATCGCCCAGCTGAAGGTACGCAGCAGCAGCGGCGAGATGATTCCGCTGTCCTCGCTGATGCAGGTAAAGGACAGCTATGGCCCGGATCGGGTGCAGCGCTACAACGCCTATGTGTCGGCCGACATGAACGGCGGCCCGGCCGCGGGCGTGTCCTCGGGCCAGGCGCAAGCCATTTTTGAACAGATCGCGAAGGAGACGCTGCCGAAAGGGATCGCCTATGAATGGACCGACCTGACCTACCAGGACATCCTGTCGGGGAACACCATGATCTACGTCTTCCCGCTGTGCGTGCTGCTGGTGTTCCTGGTACTGGCCGCCCAGTATGAAAGCTGGACCCTGCCGCTGGCCGTGATCCTGATCGTGCCGATGTCGATCCTGTGCGCACTCGTTGGCGTGAAGCTGACCGGCGGCGACAACAACATCTTCACCCAGATTGCGCTGTTCGTGCTGGTGGGCCTGGCCTCGAAGAATGCGATCCTGATCGTGGAGTTTGCCCGCGAGCTGGAACACCATGGCCGCAGCATCGTCGACGCCGCGCTGGAGGCTTGCCGCCTGCGCCTGCGTCCGATCCTGATGACGTCGATCGCCTTCATCATGGGCGTGGTGCCACTGGTGTTCTCGAGCGGCGCCGGCGCCGAGATGCGCCATGCGATGGGCGTGGCGGTGTTCGCCGGCATGCTGGGCGTGACCTTCTTCGGCCTGTTCCTGACGCCGGTGTTCTATGTTTTGCTGCGCACGCTGGCCAAGCGTTTCGAAAAACCTGCGGTGGTGCGTGCACCAGGCGCGCATGTTGAAGAAGGAGTCGCACAATGAAAGCAATGATTGCGAGAGGTATTGCGCCGCTGATGGCGGCGCTGCTGCTGAGTGCCTGTGCGGCGCCGGCTTTCCGCCAGCCAGAGGTTTCCGTCCCGGTGGCTTTCAAGGAAGCCGCCGTACAAACCGCGGCTGACGGCAGCCGCTGGCAGGTAGCGCGTCCTGCCGAGCAGCAGGCGCGCGGCGAATGGTGGCTGGCCTTCCAGGACCCCACGCTCACCACCCTGATGGATGAAGCGGCGCGCAACAACGCCAGCCTGGCCGTGGCAGCGGCGCGCGTGAAGCAGGCGCGTGCGATTGCCGGCATCGCCGAAGCGGACCGCATTCCGCAGGTCGGCGTCGGCATGGGCGCCCAGCGTGGCCGTTCTTCTTCGCTGGAAGCCGGCCTGCCGCAGGGCAGTGCGGTGGCGCCGCGCACGACCTACAACGCCAGCCTGAGTGCCAGCTACGAGGTCGATCTGTTCGGCCGCGTGTCGTCGAACGTGGAAGCGGCGCGCCAGGATGCCGGTGCGGTCGAGGCCAGCTACCGCTCGGTGCTGCTCTCGCTGCAGGCCGACGTGGCGCAGGGCTGGTTCCGCCTGCGTGCGCTGGACGCCGAACTGGACACGCTGGCGCAGACCGTGCGCCTGCGCGAAGAAAGCGTGGGCGTCAACCAGCGCCGCTTCGACCTGGGCGACATCGGTGAATTCGATCTGACGCGGGCGAAGACGGAACTGGCCACCACGCGCCTGGAAGCGGTTGGTTTGCAACGCCAGCGTGCTACCACAGAGCATGCGCTGGCCGTGCTGCTGGGCCGTCCGGCGGCCGACTTCACGTCTGGTGCGGCGCCGTTGCCGCCTGGCGCGCAGATGCCGGTGATTCCGGCCGGGCTGCCATCGACGCTGCTGGAACGGCGTCCGGACATCGCCCAAGCCCAGCGTGGCATGGAAGCAGCCAACGCGCGCATCGGGGTGGCGCGCGCGGCCATGTTCCCGGCGCTGAACATCGACGCTGCCGGTGGTGGCGTCGGCGGCACCGTGGCCGAGGTCTTCAAATGGAGTAGCCGCTCCTGGGTGCTGGGCGCGATGCTGTCGCTGCCCATCATCGACGGCGGACGGAATAAAGCCAACATCACGCGCAGCGAAGCGGCACTGGAAGAAGCCGTCGGCGCCTACCGCGAACGCGTGCTGGTGGCCTTTGCCGAAGTCGAGGACAACCTGGCCGGCTTGCGCGTGCTCGATGCGCAGGGCGTGCAGGTGGACGAGGCGCTGGTGTCGGCACGCCGCTCGGCGGAGCTGGCGCGCAAGCTGTACGACGCCGGGCGTTCCAGCTATCTCGACCTGCTGGATGCCCAGCGCAACCTGGCGGCGGTGGAGCGCACGGCGGTGCAGCTGCGTGGTGACCGGGCGCTGACCACGGTGGCGCTGATCCGGGCGCTGGGTGGTGGCTGGGATGCGCCGGCGGCTGCCAACGCACTGGTACGGAACTGATCTTACTGTCGATGAACTGTTGAATTGCCCCTTGCGGCGGCCCGCGTCTGCGGCCCGCCGCTTTTTTTTATTGACGATGCAGTGCGCATCGTGGAATGGGCAGGGCGCTACAATCGGGCCATGCCGAATACCACTTCTCAAGACAGCCCGCTCCTCATGGGCCTCGCGCCCGTCATCGCGCCCGATACCCGCATCCTGATACTCGGCAGCTTTCCCGGCGCCGCCTCGCTCGCCGCCCAGCAGTATTACGCGCATCCACGTAATCAGTTCTGGAAACTGGTCGGGGCGCTGGTCGGCGAAGACTTGTACGGCCTGCCCTATAACGAACGCCTGCCGCGCCTGCTGGCGCACCGCTTCGGTCTGTGGGACGTACTGGCCGCCTGCGAGCGCGAAGGCAGTCTCGATTCCGCGATCCGCAAGCCGGCCGCCAACGATTTCGAACGCCTGCACAAGCTGTGTCCGCAACTGGAGACGGTCGGCTTCAATGGCCAGGCATCGGGCAAGTTCGCGTCGCAATTCGAGCAGGCCGGCTATCGCACCGTGGTGCTGCCGTCGAGTTCGCCGGCGCATATGGCGATGACGTTCGAGCAGAAGCTGGCGGTATGGCAGCAACTAACGGCCGACAGTACAGGGGCAGTATTACCACCTTCGCAACCGCCCTTGTTCTGATATCAGTCCAAAGTATCAAGCTTCGATCTAACTGATCGAGCGCGCCCTGCGCTCGGAACTGTATCGAATAAGGCTGGCGCACATCGGCGTGTCCTGGGGCTGCGAACCAGTGTTGGCCCAACATTGATGAAACCTCCATTGGCCCTTGGCTATCGGCCAATCGTGCCTGGAGCACAGGCTTGCCCTTTCGACTAAGGTTTTTCGGCATGGCCGAGTTCCTTTAGGATAACTCTCAGGAAACTTTAGAGATGGCACAGGGAAACGAGTTGATGCCAATCAAATTCTGCTTGCCAGCGTCGGGGTAACGTGGCCGCTGATATTTTCATATGCGCTACGGCAAAGTGCCATCGGAGGGCAATCAATGGGCGAAAGCCAGGAAATCGCGGCCGGCGCCGCGCGCTCGGCATTCAGCGGCGAATCTCAGCACAAACGGCTCATGCGGCTCGATTTTCCGTTCAAGGACGGACCATCAGCGATCCTTCTGCCTAACAAGCTGGCTGCGCATGAGGAGGTGTCGCGCAGTTTCCGCTTTGATGTCGAGGTCCTGTCGGATGACCCGCGCATTCCGCTGAAAAAGATGATGGGGCGGATGGTGACCATCTCCCTGATACGGGAAGACGGGTCGCTGCGTTACTTCAACGGTTACGTCACGGAGTTCCGCTTCCTACGCAGCGATGGCGGCTTCGCCTTCTACCGGATGCTGCTCGAACCCTGGCTCGCCCTTGCGCGCCTTCGCAAGAACTGCATGTCCTTCCACAACAAGAACGTGCTCGAGATTACCCAGCAAACCTTGCGGCAATACCCCCAGGCCGACTGGCACATGGTCAGGATCGACGACTGGACGTTGACTGTCGCCAACCAATACAACGAAACCGACTACAACCACCTGCACCGGCGCTGGGAAGCGCTAGGCCTGCACTATTGGTACGAGCACCGCTTCGACGGGCACAAGCTCATGATCTCGGACAACAGCACTCTCGCCCGGCCAATCGACGAGGAAGCCTACGTGATCTCGTTCCACGACAAGGGTGGATCGCGCGAGGACGACGGCATCCATGAGTGGACCGCCATCCGGCGACTCGGTTCAGGCAAGACCACCCTGGCTTCGTTCAATTACAAAAGTCCCCGCGCGCAACACGTTGAAGCTGCTTCAATGAACCGGCAAGGCGACGTCTTTCCGCACGAAATCTACGAAGATAGCGGTGCCTATGGCTTCCGGCAGTACAACGACGGCGTGCAGCTGGCGGGCCGGCGCATGGACGAAGCGGAGAAGGACACGCAGTATTTCGAGGCAGTGGCCAACGAGCGGCACGTGTTGCCGGGGCGCACTTTCAAGCTCGGCGGTCACTTCAGCGCCAAATGGGAATCGCGTCGATACGACGCCGAACAGCGCTCCAGCATCGGAGACCGCTACTATTTGATCCTGTCCGCCGACCACGAGGTTTCAAACAATTACCAGGCTGGCCCGAGCGCACCTTCGCACTTCGAAAACCGCTTTACCTGCATCCGCCGGGACATCCGCTGGCGCCCTGGCCGCGACTACAACAGCGAGCCTGTTTTCTATACCGGAATTCATACGGCCATTGTCACCGGCCCGGCAGGGGCCGACATCCACACGGACGAGTACGGCCGCGTCAAGCTGCAGCATCACTGGGACCGGCTGGGCAATTACGATGAAAAAAGTTCGCCCTGGATCCGGGTATTGAGCCCCGCGGCCGGCAGCGAGTTCGGGCAGATCCGCCTGCCGCGCGTTGGCGAGGAAGTGGCCGTCGTTTACCCGAACGGGAACATCGACCATCCACTTGTCCTTGGCGCGCTGTACAACGGGATGCACCTGCCGCCCTGGGCACTGCCGCAGCAACAGGCGCTTGCCGGCCTGCGCAGCCGCGAACTGGGAGGCGGAACCCGTGGCAATCACCTGGTCCTCGACGACACCAGGGAGATGATCCAGGCGCAGCTGAAGAGCGACCACCAGTGCAGCCAGCTGTCGCTCGGCCACATTACACGCATCGAGGACAACGCCGGCCGCAAGGATGCGCGCGGAGAAGGCTGGGAGCTGCGTACCGACGGCCATGGCGTAGCGCGTGCGGCCAAGGGACTCTTGATCACGACCGAAGCGCGGCAATCCGCGCGCGGGCCGATCAAGGACATGGGCGAAACGGCAAAGCGACTGGATGCCGCGCACAAGCTGCACGATGACCAGGCGACAGCCGCACTGCAGGGCCTGGCACAGGAAAGCGGACAGCAGCACGACGTCGCCGATATGCTAAAGGCACAAAACGACGGTGTGCGCGGCACAGGTGAACCCTTTCCCGAGCTTTCAGAACCTCACCTCGTCTTGGCGAGCCCGGCAGGTATCGAGACGACTTCAGCACAATCGACCCATATCGCCAGCGGCGAACATACGGTACTGACGGCAGGACGCAATCTTTCGATCGCAACTGGCGACAGCCTGTTCGCAAGCATCAAGCAGACCTTCCGCCTGTTCGTCCACAAGGCCGGCATGAAGCTGATTGCAGCGTCCGGCCAGATCACCGTGCAGGCACATGAGGACGATATCCAGGTCATCGCCAACAAGGTCCTGTCCTTGATCAGCCAAACCGACTGGATCGACCTGAAGGGGAAAAAAGGTGTACGGCTACATGGCCCGGAGTGCATGGTCGAAATCACCGACCGCATGCAGGTCTTCGCGCCCAAGCCGGCGCTATTCCACGGCAATCTCGAAACCCTCGCTCCCCAGAACAGGCCGCAACCATCGGCGGAGCACAAGATCACGATTACGGAACCCAAGACGCCCGAAGATCCGAAGCAGCTGCTCTTCATGCTGCAAACCCATGCCGGAAGTGGGCGTCCGTTTGCCAATGTCCCCTATTCGCTATTCAAGGGCGAGACCAAAGTGAAAGATGGCATTACCGATGACATGGGTCTGATTGAGGTCGAGCACAAAGCAGGAGCGGCCGACTACCGTGTCGAACTTCCAAACGGCGAAGTTTATGCGCTGGCAGCGGTCCCGCAACCTGCGCCTCCTCAAGCACCGAATCACCGCGAACAGACTTTATCGAACATGGGTGCGCGGGCGATTGAAGGCTCGACCGACAGTCGCGTACACGTCTGACAATCGCTCAACCGATCTCCGAAGGAGGCCGCATGCCTGATCCAATTAAACGTGCCGAAAAAGTCCATATCGACGAGTTGAGTGGCAAGGCCACAAGCACAGTGCAGTGGTTCCTGGAAAACCGCAGCAAGACCCATCCCGTCACCCACAACAACGAGCTCGAGGTTTTCGTATGTGGCGAGAAGGCGTTCGTGGACATTGCGGAGAAAATCAAGGCGGCCAAGCATTCGATCGACATTTGTTGCTGGGGGTTCGATCCTGGCATGGAGCTGGTGCGTGAAGGACCAGCCTGGCCGCGAGGGGACACGTATGGCGACTTGTTGATTGCAGCAGGCAAGCGACAGGTCAAGATTCGGCTGCTGGTGTGGTACAGCAAGATCGGCAGCCCAGCGGCCTTGAACATGCCGGGGCATTCGCATGGAATACATCCATGGCGCCATGTTAGCGGCAGCAATGAAGCTGACAAGATTGGAGCCAAGCGAAGCGCATCGTTGATTTTGGAGCATGACAAGACGCCCACGGTGATGCTACTGGCAGCAGGAACGCCAAACCGCGGAACGGGGGCTGTGAACGCCGTCACGCCGGAATCGCTCTTGGCAATGGCGCGCGAGGAGTATTGCCATAGCTGGTACAAGGCGGCTTTTGCTGGACTGTTTCAAGGTATCACCATCCAGACCCGCGCTGGTGTTCCGGCGTTCATCGAGAAAAGTCTCGCCAGCGAAAAATACAAACCCGGCGGGCTTGGCGAACTGGAAGCCGAGCGGGAGGGCATGGTTCGCGTCGGCACCCACCACCAGAAAACGCTGCTCATTGACTACGACTACATGGGCGGCGCCAAGGCGGTTGGCTATGTAAAAGGACTGAACTCGGTGACGGACTATTGGGATACCGAGGACCACCTGATCGAGAATCCAAAGCGCGAATGCGGCGGCAAGCGCGAAGCCGGCGAAGCCGTGCAGGTAGACCAGGGAAAAAGGACGGATGCCGGCTTCAAAACGTTCAAACCCTATCGGGACTATGCTTGCCGCATTTCCGGCGGCGCCCTCGCCGGCGTGCATGCGAACTTCGTGCGCGCCTGGGGCCGGGCCGGTGGTGACACACTCGCCGATGACCTGGAGACTATTCCGTCGAAGTTGAAACGCAAGGGGATACCGGGCGCGCATTCATCGATCCAGATCATCCGCACCCAGCCTGAAGAACAGGATAAAACCGCCAAGGAAATGTATTTCCTGGCCACCGACACGGCGGCCAATGCGACAGGTTACCTCTATATCGAGAACCAGTACTTCCAGTATCAGGAGTGGGCGGAGCGCCTGATCCAGGCGCGCAAGAACGTCATGGCCCTCTGGAAGGCTGCAGGACCAGCGACCGGCAAGACCAAGGGCGACATGCCGCTGCTGCATGTGTTCATCGTCATGCCCGTGGCCGAACGCGGCCAGATGGTTCCACGCACCTATGACACCCTTGCCGTCCTCGGCCAGCAGGCTGGCATGACCGGCCAGTCGAGCTTGATCGACAAGGAAAACAAACAGGTTCACACCGGCCTGAGTCGCGACGACATGGGACGGCCGACCGGCGCGGTCTATGTGAAACCAACGGTCGTGGAATACGCCAACGGCATTGACAAGCCGAGCATCGCTGCATTGGAGAGCAAGTATGGCCTGAAGGTGGCCGTGGCCATGCTGCAAACCAGTGGCTACGACCAGCGCCGTGTGCGCTATCGCGAAATCTACATTCACTCGAAACTGCTGCTGGTCGACGATTCCTTTTTCAGCCTGGGCAGTGCGAACCTGAACCAGCGCAGCATGGCGGTCGACAGTGAAATCAACCTGGCGACGAACGATGCCAGACGGGCGACGGATTTGCGGCGGAAGATCTGGGGGAAGCTGAGTGGCGGTACGGTTGATGGGAAGAATGGGTCGCCTGCAGAGATTGCGGAGGCATTCCTTGAATGGGAGAAAACTATGCAAGCGAATTTGCGACGAAAATGTAGTTCGCAGCCCATGACCGGCTTCCTGCTGCCACTTCAGGACAACCGCAGCGCCACATTGCGGTTGGGCTGACGATGAAACGTTCCCTACCCCGCATGCTCTCCACCATCCTGCTGGCAGCACTTTCTGCATTTTGTCTTTTCAAGGGGTTCAGCGTGGTACACAGCCAATACAAAACGATCCAAGAACTACCTCGTAATGAAGAATTGTCTCTCTTCGATCCACACAGGCCCGGCTTCGCCTGCGAGATCGAGGCGACCAAGGTGCCACCGATCGATGCGCAGGCAGATGCCTGGTTGCGCGAAGCACAGGCGCTGGACGATCCCGATATGTGGGAAGAGGACCGCGACTACAAGAAGATTGTCCAGTTGACGCGCCAAGCGGCGGAACGGCGGCACTGGAAAGCCATGCTCAATCTCGCCACCTTGTATCTGGAAAAGCGCGCTCCGCCGCATGGGGAAATGGAAGCGCTCGCACTGGTGGAACAGGCAATGCGGCTCGGTATTCCCGCCGCCTACGACCGGATGGGTACCTACTACATGAACAGCGTGGGTGTATCCGGCGACGCCACTAAAGCATTCGCGTTTTGGCAGAAGGCAGCAGAGATGGGAAATCCGCAAGCGATGGCCTACCTCGGCGACAAGATGGCGGCAACTTGGGATAGTCCGAATGATGGATTCTGGGCAAACATGCCGGTTGCGAGAAAGATGCTGGAGTGCTCGCTAGCCCAGGGATACGGTCCTGCAGCGTATAGTTTGTACTACATTCAATTATTTCCGCGTGCAGCAGACGGCAAGATCATAGGACCGCGCACATCTAATACCAAAGCGTTAGCGCTGATGACTTTACACACAGGTGTGAAATTCGGCTGTTCCGACTGCGCACGGGATTTGTCCGTAGAGTTCCGCAAACCAGACGATCTGGCCGACATGCTCGTCCCGTATCTCGATAAAGCCCGATCCGAACGCTATGTGGTACTCCACAACGCTCTCAATCTCAATCCCCTGCTCCGTTTCCCTAACTTGGACAAGGTGCTGCCATTGCCGCCCGCAGCGCTGCCACCGTGGGATGGCGATAAGCAAACGCTTCTCGATGCCGCAAAAGGCGTGACGCTCCGGCGCGCAGAACCCCAGGAGAGCATTGCTTCGCAGCGGCAAGGACGCGAGTACCTCGACGCCGCCTACGACCTGCGACCGAGCGACGACAAGACGACCCAAGTAGAAGCGCCTTTCGCGGGATACTGGCAAGCGACCGCGCCGAACGAGCCGGAGCAAGTGCAAGCCTGGCTTACCGCCATCCCGCCCGGTCTCTACCAGCCGGGAGAAGCGTTCGACCTTCCGCGTTACCCGCATGAAATGGGGCGCAGGCCGATTCCGCGACTGGTGTGGCAGCGCTTCCTCACCGTTCGCCACAACCACGGCGCGATCGAGCCGCTGGCCGCTAGCGGCATGGCACGCGAAGTTGGACCCGTGGAGGCGTACCGGGCCTGCCATACGCACACACCATGCCCGGCGACCGGCACTTGGCAACCGTGGCTTCCGCTCGAACACCCGCTGCGGCATGCAGTCAACCAGCCGTGGCGCCAGGCTTGGGTAACGGCCGGTCAGGCGTTCCTGGATCTGCACGATGATCCCTATCTTCAACTCGATCCGGACGATTTGAAGTGGAACCTGCTGGATAGTGCGGAGCCAAGACTGGCCTAACGGTAAACGCGCTTGCATTCGCCCGATTCCTGGATACCACTCGGACACAACAAGGAACAGTCATGAAGCACATGGGCCGCGGTGTCATCCGCCTCAATGACAAAACCGATCACGGTGGCCAGGTTATCTCGGTTTCATCCGGCACCATTGTGATGGGTACTGAAGCAGCACTTGCCGACGATGTAACCTTCTGCCCCAAGTGCAAAGGGAAGTTTCCAATCAAGCCGGACGGTGCCGGCGCCAAACACAAGGGTCGGCCCTATGCCTATGACAACGATCTCACCGCGTGCGGTGCGAAGTTGATCTCCTCAATATGACCAAGCTTGGAAGTCCATTTTCAGGCTGAGCTACCCTAATCACGCCAAGGCTTCTTGGTCGGCCTGCTTGCCAGGCCATTTTCGCGGCGCTGACGCAAGTAGATGCGTACCTCATTGGCATCGTAATCAAGACCTTCCTTCACCATCTCAGCCTTGGCTTCATGTGCCTCAGCCATCAATCGAGACCGCTGTTCGGCCGCATGGACGGCCTGCCGGATTGCGTCGACCATGAACATGCGGGGAGAGACGCCCAGTTCCTGGGCAGCGTAAATAACTCGCCGCTTTAGGTCGTCAGGAAGATTTAGTAAGATAGTTGCCATGGAGTGCTCCGGATCGCTTCCACCGTCGCCGACCCCACGCCCACCACCGAGTGCTTGTCGCAAGCGCCGGGCGATGAGGTCTACGACGCCATCTTCCACCCCCACTGCGAGCGCCTGCTGGCGCACTGCGACGCGGTGCTGCGCATCGGTGGCGCATCGGCGGGAGCGGACCGGATGGTCGCGGCAGCCGAGGGGCGCGGGCTGCTCATCTACCGCAGCCTGGACGAGATTCCGGCAGTGGAGCCTTGAGCCAAACGGGGTCAGGCGTCGACCTGGCTGCGCGCCAGTTCGCACAGGGTGGCCAGCGGCAGCAGCACCAGCGCGGCGGCCGCCGTGAACGCGTTGCGCGTACCGACTGCGATCAAGAGGGCCGGCAGGCCGAGCACCGTCTGGCCACCGTGCTCGAACGACAGCCTGGCGCGCGAAGGCGTGCGTTGCGGCCGGACCCCGGCGCCGGCCAGGCAGCGTGTGGCCCGTGCGGACAGCAAAACGAAGGGCCCTTCCAGCACCAGCTGGCCGCGCCGCGCGAGCAGTTGCCGGCTGCTGGAGGCGATGGCGCCCACGGTCGAGCGCCAGGACCGCGACGCCTGCGGTAGGGTATCCGGCAGCGCCGCATGCGCACGCAGTTCCGCGCGCGGCGGGCAATCGGCCGGCAGCCTGAAGTCCCATGCCAGCCCGGCGCGCTTCAACAGCACCAGCACCCACCAGCCCGGATCCCATTCGCCCGGATACAGCCCCAGTTTCGCCGAGCCGGGATAGGCGTGGTGGTTGTTGTGCCAGGACTCGCCCATCGTCAGCAGCGAGGCCAGCGCCACGTTGTGCCCCTGCACCGCTGCACCCTCGACGGTGTGCTGCATGGCGCCGTGGTTGTGCGCGAAATAGCCGATCAGCCAATGCCCGGTCACCCCGGCCGCGATGCGCGCACACACGCCCCAGATCACGAAGGGCCAGCCGCCGAGCGCAAACAGCAGCAGGGCCGGCGGCACCTGCTGCAGCATCCAGGTGCGTTCCAGGAAGCGGTAGAAGCGGTCCTGCGCGATGTGGGCGGGGATGGCCAGTACAGGTGGCTTATCGAGCCGCAGTTCGCAATGCAGCTGCCACCAGCCATCCTTCCAGAAGGCGCTGCCGTGGCGCAGGTAGTCGTGGCAATCGGGCTGGCGCTGGGCATGATCGCGCAGGTCGTGCTGGGCCAGCAGGCCGAGTGGCCCGGACAGCCCGACCTGCACGCCCGTGTACACCAGCAGGTATTCCAGCCACTTGGGACAGGCGAAGCCGTCGTGGATGAGTTTGCGGTGGCTGCCGAGCGAGTGCCCGAACAGCAGCACGAATGCGGTAGCTACAAGGAACAGGCCGAGTGCGGCCCAGCTGAAGGTCAGCCAGCCGCCGACCAGCGCGACGGCCACCATGCTGCTCCACCACAGCGATTTCACGGGAGCCCATGTGATGTTTCCATGTACAACATTGCCATTGTCCAGAGAGTGCATGCGAGCTCCTTGTCGGTTCAGGTGGGTTTGCGTTTCCTGGCCAGGGCCTTCGATTCGCGCTTGAGCGGCGCGGCCGTGGGGCAGAGTTCGAACATGAAACCGGACAGGCGCGTCACCAGGCTGTCGCCGTTGAGCGTGTAGTAGACGAATTGCCCGCGCCGCTCGCTCGACACCAGACCGGCGTTTTCCAGCACCGACAGGTGGCGCGAGGTGGCGGGGGCGCTGATCGCCAGCTTCTCGGCCAGCTCCGAGGTAGTCAGCTCGACATGCGAGAGCAGGGCCATGATCTTGCGGCGCGGCAGGGAAGCCAGGGCTTCGAAGGTCTTGTCCAGGTTTGAGTTCATTATTTAATTAACTAATTTGTTAATAATAATGTGCCTCCATTGTGTTGCTGCGTCAAGCGAAAACGCATGGGCGGCAAGCAGCGATTCGCTATCCGTGCTACACTGCATGCAGTCGACAAGGTTCTGGTGACCTTGAAGCCGCCCCCGACAGGCCCGCCATGCGAGACGTGTAACGCCGCAAGCGATGATGCCGGAAGGGGTTGTCAATCGAGATACGTTGGTCGAGTTACACAATGGAGCACCGCGCAGATAGCGTGGGTATCCGGAGCGCCGCACCCTGCAGATAGCACGGGCTGGCGCACGATTCAATCTTCGGCGATACATTGAACGAAGCCCGCAGCAAGCGGG
>Ga0308160_10005730_pt1 | contig 12874 bp, 11 predicted proteins | sample PhyFR1_FD_201036 | JGI IMG/M metagenome (GOLD analysis project Ga0308160, IMG submission 201036) | Phyllosphere microbial communities from UC Gill Tract Community Farm, Albany, California, United States - DLSLF.R1 | ecosystem: Host-associated > Plants > Phyllosphere > Unclassified | place: USA... | reverse complement strand
TGCAGGGTGCCGACCAGGGTGCTGGCGATCACCTGCGCCTGCGCCTCGGGAGCGCCTGGCGGCAGCGCCTGGCGCACGCTGGCAATCAGGCCCTGCACGCGGCGGCGCGAGGCGGCCAGCACGTCTTCCTGCTGGCGGTGCATGTCGGAGCCGAGGGCGGCCACCGGGCAACCCAGCTCGGCGGCGGCAACGTGGGCTTCGCTCAGGTAGCCTTCGACCAGGGCGCGCAAGGGGCTTACGCCTGCTTCGCGCCCGAGTGCGATGCGCCGTGCAAGGACCTTGGCGCTGCCCGCGCCGGCATGGTCGAGCGCGGCGGCGAGCAGGGCGTCGCGCGACTTGAAGTGGGCATAGAAGCCGCCGTGGGTGAGGCCGGCTTCTTTCATCACCTCGGCCACGCCGACGCCGGCATAACCATGGCGGCGTACGGCGCGGGCAGCGGCGTCGAGGATGCGCTGGTGGGACAGCTCGCGCCGGGTCTGCTTGGATTCGGCATTCATGGTCGTTCGATCAAAATATGATGGACTTAATATTATGATCATCATATTTTGAGGTCAAGCGAAATCTGCTTCGTGGACTGGTAGATACTTGAATTCTTGCAATCTTTCTCCAAATAAGATCCTGGCAATAAACGGGTGGCCGAGCTACGGCATCGCAGGCGTAACAGAGGAGAGAGAATGGACATCAAACAGGCCATGGCGGCTATTGTCTTGTCGGCGCTGGCGAGTGTGGCGGCGTATGGGCAGCCACCCAATACGGGTACCGGAGCCGACATGCAGGTGACGGCAGCGCAGCGGCAGCAACTGATCGACAGGGTAATCGAGGAAGTCGGCGTCAACTACGCGTTCCCCGACCTGGCACGCAAAGCCGGCGCCGCGCTGCGCGCCCGACAGCGACATGGCGTCTATGAGGGCGTACACAGCGCCCGAGCGCTGGCCGAAGGACTGACGACGGCATTGCAGGCGACAACAGGGGACAGGCATTTGCGGGTGGTGTACAGCGAACAAGCCATCCCCGAGAGCAAGCCGGATGTCGCGCCGGCGCCCGAGGACATCGCCAGGCGCCTGGCGATGCTAAGGTCGACCAACTTTGGCGTGGCAAAGGTCGAGCTGCTGCCATTTAACGTTGGCTACCTGAATCTGGTCGGCTTCGCGCCGGCACAGGATGCGGCCGGGACGATTGCCGCGGCCATGACCATGCTTGCGCATACAGACGCGCTGGTCATCGACCTGCGCGATAACGGTGGCGGCGATGCCGCCGCGGTGACCCTGCTGGCCAGCTACCTGTTCGACGGACGTACGCAGCTGAACGATTTTTATTATCGTCAGGGCGACCGCATCGAGCAGCGCTGGACCTGGGATGCCGTGCCGGGCCTTCGTTACGGCCAGAAAAAAGACGTGGTTGTCCTCACCAGCAAATTCACCTTTTCGGCGGCGGAAGACTTTGCTTACGCGCTCAAGAATCTCAAGCGTGTGACCGTCGTGGGCGAAACCACGGCCGGCGGCGCCAACCCGGGGAACGACATTCGCCTGGCGCCCCACTTCAGCGCCTTTGTGCCCCTCGGCCGCGCCATCAGCCCGGTCACCGGGACGAACTGGGAAGGCGTCGGCGTGATGCCGGACGTCAGCGTCTGCGCCGATGCCGCCCTGGCAAGCGCGCAGGTGGCCATCCTGACGAAGCTGGCGATCTCCGAGGCCAACCCGGTCACGCGCGACGACCTGGCAAAACGCATCGCGGCGCTTGGCGCCGACATCCGCTGCCCGTGAGTCGCAGGCTTATTGCATGAAGCCTTCCAGCTCGGCGGCGATGTGCTGCGCCAATTGGTGGATGTGGTAGCCGTCGACGAAGCCGTGGTGGGCCTGCACCGAGAACGGCAGCGCCAGGCGGCCGTTCGGTCCATCCTTGAACTTGCCCCAGGCCAGCGACGGGATGTCGGGCGCGCCGAGGCTGGCGGCCGGATGCTGGATCGAGGTGAAGTCGAGCCAGGGTATGCAGGTAATGAAGACCTGGTCCTTCACCTGGCGCGGCGACAGGCCGGCGTAGGCATTGTTCAGTTCCAGCATGGCGCCGGCCTGGTCGCGCGCGGCCACACCCCGCCGCACGAATTCGCGCAAGTCGTCGGACCAGTCGAACAGGGCGAAATTCAGGTCGTGGTGCTGGTTGGTGACGGTGAACGAAGGCATCAGGCGGTCGATTTCGATGACCTCGCCTTCGAAGACACGGTAGCGGAAGTTCGGGATCGCCAGCACCGAGCGCAGCACGGCGCACAGCAGCACGTGGAAGGGCGGCAGGCCCTGCGCCTTGCACCAGGGCCGGAAATCCGGCAGGTCCATCGTGAAGCAGAGGTTGACCGCGGGGCTGTCCATGCGGTCGAAGAGGTCGAAGCGGTCGCGCCGCCGTTCAAAGTGCTGCATGCGAGTATTGCCTGGTTGATGAGGCCCGGATTGTCGCATACCCGTAGGGTGGGCACCTGTGCCCACGCGGGATCATCACATGCACGAATGCGGCACAAACCGGCGTCGTGATGCATGCATCCCGGCTTCGGTTTCGTTCGCCGATGATCAGTCGATGAGACCGCGTGGGCTCGAGAGCCCACCCTACAACAGCAACATCATCCCCGCATCGTCACGGACTTACTGCGCGGCCCAGCCCCCATCCATGTTCCACGCCACGCCGCGCACCTGGGCGCCGGCCGGCGAGCAGAAGAACACCGCCAGCGCGCCCAGTTCGTCCGGCGTGACGAACTCGCCCGACGGCTGCTTCTCCGCCAGCAGCGCGCGCTTCGCCTCGTCGTTCGACACACTCTCGCGCGCGGCGCGGTCATCGACCTGCTTCTGCACCAGCGGGGTCAGCACCCAGCCCGGGCAGATCGCGTTGCAGGTCACGCCGGTCTGCGCGGTTTCCAGCGCCGTGACCTTGGTGAAGCCCACCAGCCCGTGCTTGGCCGCCACATAGGCCGACTTCTGTGCTGAGCCCACCAGCCCATGCACCGAGGCCAGGTTGATGATGCGGCCCCAGTTCTTCGCCTTCATGCCGGGCAGGGCCAGGCGCGTGGTGTGGAAGGCCGAGGTCAGGTTGATGGCGATGATGGCGTCCCACTTCTCGACCGGGAAGTCCTCGACCGGCGACACGTGCTGGATGCCCGCATTGTTGACCAGGATGTCGACGCCGCCGAACTTGTCGGATGCAAACTGCATCAAGGCCGCGATTTCGGCGGGCTTCGACATGTCGGCGTTGTGATAGCCGGTCTGGACGCCGAATTCCTGGCCGACGTCGGTGTACAGCTTTTCGATCTGCTGGGCGTCGCCGAAGCCGTTGAAGACGATGTTCGCGCCCTGTTCGGCCAGCGCACGGGCAATGCCGAGGCCGATGCCCGAGGTGGAGCCGGTGACGAGTGCCGTTTTACCGCTTAACATCTTTGCGCTTGCAAGTGCATTCATGCTGCCCTCTTTAAAGTGGTGTTCAAGGTGCCTGCTCGGAATTGGTAGAATTCTAATCGCACTGCCAGCTAAAATGTCGGTTGCGGCTGAACAGGCAGACAATATTGCATCATGGAGGCGGGATGAGCGAAGCGAGGATCAAACATGTGCAGTGCAGCTCGCGGGCTGGCCTGCACCGCATCGCCTACAAGGAGTGGGGCGACCCGGCCAATCCGCGCGTGCTGGTCTGCGTGCATGGCGTCACGCGCGTGGCCGACGATTTCGACGCCCTGGCGCGCGACCTGAGCGATGCCTACCGCGTGGTCTGCCCCGACGTGGCCGGCCGCGGCCGTTCCGACCACCTGCGCGACCCGCAGCTGTACGCGGTGCCGCAGTACGTGGCCGACATGGTGACGCTGATCGCCCGCATTACGGCAGGCAGCGAGGACAGCCGGGTCGACTGGTTCGGCACCTCGATGGGTGGCCTGATCGGCATGGTGCTGGCCTCGCTGCCGGGCACGCCGATCGCCAGGCTGGTGCTGAACGATATTGGTCCGGTACTCGACGAAGCCGCGATGCGCCGCATTGCCGACTACATCGGCCAGGACCTGCGCTTTCCGGACTTCGAATCCGGCGCGCGCTTCGTGCGCGATGTGTCAAGCTCGTTCGGTCCGCACTCCGACGAGGAATGGCGCAAGCTGGCCGCCGACGTGCTGCGCCAGGCGCCGAACGGCGAATGGGTGCGTCACTACGACCTGGCGCTGGCCGAGCCCTTCAAGGCCGTCACCGCCGCGCGCGCCGAGCTGGGCCAGGCGGCGCTGTGGCGCGCTTTTGACGCGATCCGCTGCCCGACGCTGCTGGTGCGCGGCGAACTGTCCGACCTGCTGTCGCACGCCACGGCGCAGGAAATGACGACGCGCGGCCCGCGTCCGCGCCTGGTGGAGTTCCCCGGCGTCGGCCACGCGCCCACCTTCGTGCATGCCGACCAGATCGCGCTTGCACGCGAATTTTTACTTGGCTGAGGTTCATCCGACGCCCCACGTTCTAGAAAGAGAAGAAGATGGAAATCACCCGTTACCACGTCGGCAAACGCCTCTCCGAAACCGCTGTCTACAACGGCACCGTGTACCTGGCCGGCCAGATCGCCGAAGACACCACCCAGGACATCGAGGGCCAGACGCGCGAAGTGCTGGGCCACGTCGACCGCCTGCTCACCGAAGCCGGCAGCGACAAGACCTGCATCTTGATGTGCCAGATCTACATCGCCGACATGGCCCACTTCGCCGGCATGAACGCGGTCTACGACGAGTGGGTCGCGCAGGGCCACACGCCGCCGCGCGCCACCGTCGAATCGAAACTCGCCAACCCGGCCTGCCTGGTGGAGATCGTCGTCACCGCCGCGCTGCGCTAAACGATGGTTTCCACCGCCGCCCTCGGCGACGCCACCACCCAGCTCGTCCAGGGCCTCAGTCCCGAGGAATGCGCACGCGTGCAGCATGCGCTCGACTACGCCGCGGCCGCCTACGGCGAACGCACGCTGGCGTCGCACCAGAACGCCTTCGAGTTCTCGCTGGGCGTGGCCGGCACGCTGGCCTACCTGCGCAGCGACGCCGAGACGCGCATCGCCGGCCTGCTGTTCGAGCTGGCGATGTTCGACCCGGCCATCGTCGAGACGCTGGAGCAGCTGTTCGGCAGCGAGGTGGCGACGCTGGTGCGCGGCGTGCAGCAACTGATCCGCCTGCGCGACCTCACCGTGGCGCAGCCGGTACTGGGGCGCGGCAAGAACGCGGCCCAGGAAGCGGCGGCGCACATCGAAACCCTGCGCAAGATGCTGCTGGCCATGGCGTCCGACATGCGCGTGGTGCTGGTGCGCCTGTCGTCCTGCGCCACCATGCTGCGCTGGTTCGCCGAGCAGAAGCGCTTCGACGACACCACCCGCGACTACGGCCGCGAAGTGATGGACTTGTATGCGCCGCTGGCGAACCGCCTCGGCATCTGGCAGCTGAAGTGGGAGCTGGAAGATTTGTCGTTCCGCTTCCTGCAGCCGGACACCTACAAGCGCATCGCCAGGATGCTGGAAGAAAAGCGCATGGCGCGCGAAGGCTTCGTGCAGTCCTCGATCGACCGCCTGGAAGGCGAGTTGAAATCGGCCGGCATCAAGGCCGAGGTCAGCGGGCGCCCAAAACACATCTACAGCATCTGGAACAAGATGCGCGGCAAGGAACTCGATTTCTCCGAGCTGTACGACGTGCGCGCTTTCCGCGTGATCGTGCCCGACGTGAAGACCTGCTATTCGGTGCTGGGCCTGGTGCACAACATCTGGACCCCGATCCCGAAGGAGTTCGACGACTACATCTCGCGCCCGAAGCCGAACGGCTACCAGTCGCTGCACACGGTGGTCACGGCCGAGGACGGGCGGCCGCTGGAAGTGCAGATCCGCACCCAGGAGATGCACAACTTCGCCGAGTACGGCATTGCCGCGCACTGGCGTTATAAAGAGTCGGGCGGCTCCAACTTCAAGGGCGAGAAGTACGACGAAAAGATCGCCTGGCTGCGCCAGCTGCTGGCCTGGAAGAGCGACGTCGCCGACGCCGTGGCCGGCGAGGACGTGCAGAAGGAGTGGGTCGAGAAACTCAAGGCGACCACGCTCGACGACCGCATTTTCGTGCTCACGCCGCAGGCGCGGGTGCTGGAGCTGCCGGTCGGCGCCACGCCGATCGACTTCGCCTACCACCTGCACAGCGAGGTCGGCCACCGCTGCCGCGGCGCCAAGATCGACGGCGCCATGGTGCCCCTGAACACCCCGCTGCGCAACGGCCAGACCTGCGAGATCATCACCGCCAAGGGGCCGGCCGGCAGCGCCGGACCCTCGCGCGACTGGCTCAGTCCCGAGTACACGGTCAGCAGCCGCACGCGCTCGAAGATCCGCGCCTGGTTCCATGCGCTCGATTTGGCCGAGACCCTGGCGCAGGGCCGGGCGCTGGTCGAGAAGTCCCTGCAGCGCGAGGGCAAGACGGCGGTCAACCTGGAAGCGCTGGCGCACAAGCTGGGCTTTGCCAAGGTCGACGATCTGTTCATCGCGGTCGGCAAGGAGAAATTCAGCCTGCGCCACGTGGAAGCGGCGCTGCACGACGCCGTGGAAGCGCCGCCGCTGGAGGACGCGGCGGTCGTCAACAAGAGCCGCGCCTCGAGCGTGGAGCAGGGCGCCAAATCCGGCGTGCTGGTGGTCGGCACCGAAGGCCTGATGACGATGCTGGCCAAGTGCTGCAAGCCGGCGCCGCCGGACCCGATCGTCGGTTTCGTCACGCGTGGCAAGGGCGTGTCGATCCACCGCCAGAGCTGCAAGAATTTCGCCGAAATGCGCAGCAAGGCGCCCGAGCGCGTGATCCAGACCGCATGGGGCACGCTCGGCAGCGAAACCGTCTACCCGGTCGACATCTTCATCCTCGCCAGCGACCGCCAGGGCCTGCTGCGCGACATCTCGGAAGTGTTCTCGCGCGAGAAGATCAACGTGACCGGCGTGAACACGCAGACCACGAAAGGCCAGGCGCGCATGGTCTTCACCGCCGAACTGGGTTCCACCAGCCAGCTGCAAAAAGCGCTGGCCGCGATCGGCGAGGTCCCGAGCGTGCATGAAGCACGCCGGGCGTAGGGTGGGCACCCCGTGCCCACGCGGAAGCGTGAAGGGCCAGCGGCCGTGCAAACGGTCGGGCCTGCGGCCCACGATCTTGCCCCCGTGCGTGGCAGGGAGGGCGATCGCATGATCATGCGCCGCACCGTCAACCTCGCCACCCGCCCCAGCCTCTGGGGCGCCGCCTTCGTGCGCTACCTGCGCAGCTGGTGGTACATGTTCCACCTCGGCGCCATCGCCCTGGTCACGGCCCTGACGCCATCGAGCTACAGCCGCGCCAGCCGCCACGCCACCGCCTACTACGTCTACACCGGCACCTGGAAGGTCCTGCCCTGGTTCACGCTGCTCTCGGCCCTGATCAGCCTCGTCATCATCCGCATCGTGCTGGTGACGGCGCTCAGCTATGGCCTGTCGCGCTATGCCCTGGAGATGGTGGTGCGCGTGCTGGTGCTGGAACTGATCCCGCTGTCGGCAGCCCTGTTCGCCGCCCTGCGCGCCGGCATGGCCTTCGATTCCTCGATCCTGGGCCTGGCGCGCGCCGGCCTGCCGACCGACGCCATCACCACGGAGGCCCTGCGCCGCCTGCGCCGCGACCTCGTTCCCCAGCTGTTCGCCAACGCCTTCTCGGTGCTGAGCCTGGCCATGGTCAGCTCCACCATCGTGCTGGTGCTGGCCTACCTGAACGTCTACGGCCTCTCGCCCTGGGGCCTGCCCGACTACACCCGTACCGTCGGCCGCGTGTTCGAGCCGGTGGTGACGATCGGCTTCGTGCTCAAGACCGTGCTGTTCGGCCTGGCCGTGGCCGTGATCCCGACCGCCGCCATCCTCGAACTGCAGCGCTACCCGCGGCGCCTGGCCTCGAACGTGCAGCCCGGCGCGCTGCGCCTGCTGTTCGTGCTGCTGCTGATCGAAGGCTCCTCGCTTGCCATCAAATACATCTGAGACCATGACCGACACCCTACAAGACGAACCGGCCCACGTGGAAACCAAGGCGATGATCCTGCTGGCGGTGGTGGCCGCGCTGATCATCGGCTTCGTGGTGTACGTGATGTACGCGCGCGGCGTGTTCGAGCCGACCCAGAAGCTGGTGCTCGAAACCGACAACTCCGAAGGCGTCATTCCCGGCATGGACATGACGTTTGCCGGCTTCCCGATCGGGCGCGTGCGCCTGGTCGACCTGGGCGCGGACGGCAAGGTGCACATCGTGATCGACGTCTCGAAGGGCGACGCGAAATGGCTGCGCACCTCCAGCGTGTTCACCCTGGAGCGCAGCGTGGTCGGCGAGACCCGTATCCGCGCCTTCAGCGGCGTGCTCGACGATCCGCCGCTGCCCGACAATGCCATCCGCCCGGTGCTGCGCGGCGACGTGACGGCCGAGATTCCGGGCCTGGTGGCGACCGCCCGTTCGCTGCTGAACAACCTGGAGAACCTGACCGCCGACGGTTCCGCCATGAGTGGCAGCCTGGAGAACATCCAGGCCATGACCGGGCGCCTGTCCGGCAAGTATGGATTGCTGAGCGGCGCCCTGGGCGACGACGAGGCCAGCAAGTTCGTCCAGACCCTGCAGCGCCTCGACACGCTGCTGGCGAAAACCGACCAGCGCCTGTACGGCAAGAAGGGCATGGTCGAGGATGCCCAGGCAGCCGTGGTCGAGCTGCAGGGCGTGCTGCAGGACGCGCGCGGCACGCTCAAGAAAGTCGATGCGGTGCTGGTCGAGGCCCAGGCCGTGGGCTCGAATGCGCGCGTGGCCACCGAAGACCTGGGCGCGCTGCGCGGCGAGGTCGACGCCAGCCTGCGCAAGGTGAACCGGCTGGTCGACGAGATCAACCGCAAGTGGCCGTTCGGCCAGGCGAAGCAGGAGATCAAGCTGCCATGAAGATGCCCCTGATCCTGGTTGCACTGGCGCTCGCCGGCTGCGCCAGCCAACCGGCGCCGCCGAGCTGGCAGGCCGACGCGAAGGACGCGCTCGACGGTTTCACCGATGACTACCTGCGCGGGAACAGCGCCGCCGCGAACGCCGAATTCGCGCGGGCGCGGCGCGAGACCGCCAGCACCGGGCAGCCGGCGCTGGTGGCGCAGGTCGAGCTGGTGCGCTGCGCCACGCTGGCGGCCAGCCTCGAGTTCGACGATTGCCCGGGCTTTGCGGCGCTGGCGCCGGACGCCACGGCGCAGCAGCGCGCGTATGCGGCGTATATCGGCGGGCGCTGGGAAGGGCTGGATGCGGCGGCGCTGCCCGAGCAGCACCGGCCGGTCGTGGCGAACGGTTCCTTGAAGGGCGTGGCCGATCCCCTGGCGCGGCTGGTAGCGGCCGGCGCCCTGTTCAAGGCAGGCAGGATCACGCCGGCCGATATCGAGGCGGCCACCGATACCGCGTCGGAGCAGGGCTGGCGCCGCCCCTTGCTGATGTGGCTGGGCGTGGCGCAGGGGCGGGCGCAGGCGGCAGGCGATGCGGCGGCGCTGGAGCGGATCAGGCGGCGCATCGCGCTGGCGTCGGGCGAGCGCTGAAGCCGCTGCGCCGTGGCTGGCGCGGAACGAACGCGGCCTTTATTCGCCTGGCTTCTGCTAGACTGGCCGCATGGCCACCATGAGCGTTTCCAGCATCAAGCGGGCGCGTGCCCTGCATCCAGCGACGATCGCCACCCTGTTGTGCGGCGTGGCCCTCAGCTGCCTGTTGTTTGCCATTCTCCAGGCATCGGAACATGCCCGCAACGACTTCGATGTCGACCGCCGGGTGCAGGCGCGGGTGGCGGCGGTGGCGCGCAGCTTCGACGATGCCGCCGAAGCGATGCGCGCCATCAACCTGCTGCTCGGCTCGACCGCGAAGGTCGACGACGCACAGTTTGCCCGGTTCGCCGCGCCCCTGGCCGGCGCCCATCCCTACATCCAGGCCCTGGCCTTCTACCGCTTCGTGCGCGCCGACGAGCGCGACGCCTACGAGGCGGCGCGCCGCGCGCATTGGCCCGACTTCCGGATCCGCGAGCGCCGCGGCGCCGGCTTCGAGCCTGCCGCGGTGCGTCCCCTTTACTTGCCGCTCGACAAGATCATTCCCGAACCGGTCGAACACATCGCGCACGGCTACGATATCTGGGCCTTCGGTCCGCACCGCACGCTGGTCGAGCGCACGCTGGCGCGCAAGGACTGGACCGCCAGCGGCTTGGTGCCGCTGATCGAACCGAAGGGCGGGCACGGCATCGTGATTGCCATGCCGCTTGCCGGCGACGGCAGGGGCGCCGGACCGGACGGGGCCGAGGGCGTGACCGAGGTGGTGATCGACGTTGCCAGCCTGATCGAGCAGAAACTGCTGAGCGCGAATCTGCTGCGCCACCGCGGCGTCGAGGTGGCGCTGGCGGGCCAGGTCGACGGCAAGGCCACGATGCTGGAAGTCGCGCGCTACGGCCATGCCGTACCCGACGAGCCGGCCTGGTGGGGCAAGCTGCTGGGGGCCCACCTGGTCGAGCGCAGCCAGCGCTTCGACGTCTACGGGCAAAGTTGGGAGCTGCGGGCGCGCGCCCGCGAAGCGGCGGCGGTCCACCTGGGCTCGAGCGTCCTGCTGGTGCTGAGCCTGGTCTGCACGCTGGCGGTGACCGCCTACGTGCATGCCAGTGTCACGCGGCGCCGGCGCGTCGAGCGCCTGGTGGAATTGAGCACGGCCGACCTGCGGCGCACCTCGGAGACCATGCGCCTGTATTTCCGCGCCATCGATGCCAGTGCCAACGGCGTGATCCTGGTCGACGCCACCCGGCCCGGCTATCCGATCGAATATGTGAATCCGGCCTTCATGCGCATGCGCGGCTATGGCAGGGACGAACTGAACGGGCGCCGGCTCGACGAGCTGATCGCCGGCCTGCCCGAGCAGGCCGGCGTGCACGAGCTGCAGAACACCATGCGCGAGGAGCGCGAAGGCCACGCGCTGCTGCGCCTGCGGCGCAAGGATGGCAGCGAGCTGTACGCCGAGGTCTACGTGGCGCCGGTGCACGGCGCCGACGGCCGCACCGAGCATTTCGTGATCACCGAATACGATGTCACCACCGCCAAGCGCTACGAGGCCGAGCTGGAACACCGGGCGCGCTACGACGCCCTGACGGGCTTGCCGAACCGCGCCTTGCTGGGCGACCGCATCGAGCGCGCCGTGGTGTTCGCCGGCCAGCACGGGCGCCAGGGCTGGGTGGTGGCGCTCGATCTCGACCACTTCAAGTACGTCAACGACAGCCTCGGGCACCCGGCCGGCGACCGCGTGCTGCAGCAGGCCGCCCGGCGCATCGCGGCGGCGGTGCGGCCGGCCGACACGGTGGCGCGCACCGGCGGCGACGAATTCGTGCTGATGCTGATCGAGCGCAACGGCGAAGACCAGGTGATGGCGACCGTGGACGCGGTGCTGCGCGCGGTCGGCCAGCCGTTCGAGGACGAGGGGCGGCGCTTCCACCTCAGCTGCAGCGCCGGCATCGCCGCGTTCCCGACCGACGGCCGGGATGCCGAGACCCTGGTCAAGCATGCCGAGATCGCCATGTACCGCGCCAAGGAAGCAGGGCGCGATACGGCGCGCTTCTACCTGCCGGGCATGAACGAGCGCGTGGGCGAGCGCCTGGCGCTGGTCGACGCCATGCGCGTGGCCCTGGCCGGCAACCAGTTCGAGCTGCATTACCAGCCGCAGATCCTGCTCGCCACCGGCCGCGTGATCGGGATGGAGGCGCTGATCCGCTGGCGCCATCCGGAACTGGGCATGATGCGCCCGGATCGCTTCATCGCGCTGGCCGAGGACACCGGCCTGATCGTGCCGATCGGCGCCTGGGCCCTGCGCAGCGCCTGTGCCCAGGCCGCCGCCTGGCAGCGCGCCGGGCACGGCGCCTTGCGCGTGGCAGTCAACCTGTCGTCGCGCCAGTTCCGCGAAACCGGGCTGGCCACCCTGATTGCCGACACCTTGCGCGCGACCGGCCTCGATGCCGCCTGCCTCGAGCTCGAGTTGACCGAGAGCCTGGTGATGGACGAAGTGGAGCGTGCGATCGCGACCATGGGCGAGATCAAGGCGATGGGCGTGCAGCTGGCCATCGACGATTTCGGCACCGGCTATTCGAGCCTGGCCTACCTGAAGCGCTTCCCGGTCGACGTGCTGAAGATCGACCAGTCTTTTGTCCGCGACATCGAGACCGACGCCGGCAGCGCCGCCATGGTGGGCGCCATCGTCTCGCTCGCCCACGACCTCGGCATGCGCGTCATCGCCGAAGGCGTGGAAACGGCGCCGCAGCGCGACTTCCTGCATGCGCGCGGCTGCGACGAAGTGCAGGGCTACCTGATCAGCCGGCCCTTGCCGGCGGCGGAATTCGAACGCATGCTGGAGGGCAGGCGGGCGCCGCTTCCGGCGAGGCAGGGCTAGCGCCGGCGCGGCGCCTGGCTCAGGCGGCGCGCGGTTGTTGTTGGCCGCGTCGCTGGCCGTCCTGCTGCTGCGCCGGGCGCAAGGCCCAGGGCAGGGCGTTGTGGATGGCCGTTGCCGCAATCGCCGCCTGGCCGGCCGCGACCGCGATCTGGTTCAGGCCGCGCACCACGTCGCCGATCGCATACAGCCCCGGCACCTTCGTGCGTCCGTGGTCGTCGACCACCAGCTTGTCGCATTCGGCCGTCTCGGCGCCCAGGTCGGCCGCCAGCTTCGAGCGCGCCGATTCGCCCAGCATCGGGTAGAACACGTCGAACTCGCGGCTCGCGCCGTCGGCGGTATTGAGCACCGGCTTCATGTCATCGGTGAGCGTCACGCCCAGCAGCGGCGACTCGACGTACTTCACGCCGGCCGCCTCGATCTGGCGGCGCTCGTCGTCGTTCAGCATCGATTCCTCGC
>Ga0308160_10005729_pt1 | contig 12876 bp, 13 predicted proteins | sample PhyFR1_FD_201036 | JGI IMG/M metagenome (GOLD analysis project Ga0308160, IMG submission 201036) | Phyllosphere microbial communities from UC Gill Tract Community Farm, Albany, California, United States - DLSLF.R1 | ecosystem: Host-associated > Plants > Phyllosphere > Unclassified | place: USA... | reverse complement strand
CAACGCGGCTGCTCGGGGATCTTTACTCGAGATGACGATGGGAAATTTCGTGTAATCGTCGTCCGCGTCGATGTTGTGTCCCAAAATCGCTTCGTCTTCTTCGTTGAGCCCGACTCCGGTCGCTCCTGACATCTCTTTCTGCAGTGGTCTTGACTTGGCAACCGCTTGTCCAACGGGCTCTTCAATAGATGCCGGAATGGATCGCTCGATGGGTACTGGTGATGAAGATACGGTCGACGCGTCTCCAAGCACAAGATGCATGTGTTCGGTCACGAAGTCTTCTCGTACTTCCTTGCTTGCCAAGACACAATTTTTACCGATTTGAGTGTGGCACTCCGTCACGGCAGGAATATCAGCCGTGATCGGATGAACGGATTTCGCAGTGTCCTTGTCGGCCAAGCTGACTTCCGTCACTGCAGTCTCAACTGACTCGTTGACATCGTTCTGCTGAGGCTGATCCTGCGGGACAACTTCGTTGGCCGCTGTCGCCTTCGTCGGAGGTCCCGCTTGATAGTCCTCTCTGATACCTTCATAGTCTTGCGTAGCTCCCTGTACCGGCTCGTCATCCTCCTCCAATTTGATCTCCACAGTTCGGACGGTTATATAAGGGTCCGTTCGACTAGTGATAGGTTCAGCGGTCTTTTCGCCTTCACCAATATGAGCGCCGGTCTCTGACGGGACCTCAGTCTGCTGCGCCGAGACGGCGCCTCCCGGATGCCTCTCATCGCTTGAGCTTTCGCTCGTCTCTGCTTGATCTATTTGCACAATGTCGTGCGGTGATTCAGGCTCGTTCGATGGAGCTTGTTGGGTTTCGTTGCCCTCCTGTATAGTCGCTTCCTCTGCATCCTGGTAATCGGGACTGGAACCAAGATCCCCGGCTGCCCAGTCTCCCTCAGAGGCCGTATCACTTCCGCACGAATCGACAGGACCAGCATCACTCCATCCGTCGGCGTTCTCATCCAGCTCCGCATCCCGTTCCGACCGAGCGTCCTCCGATCGAGCTGGCGTGCTGCTAAGAATAGGTCGTTGATGCGGTGTTGATTTTCGCTTCTTGCTCAGGGGGGTCCTCATTGGAGTCGAAGTGGTCGCCTGAGTGCAGTCATGCATGGTCGGAGCGATTCTATAAATGCGGGATTGTACCGGACTCGGTCGCGAAGGCGGGCTAGAGTCACATACTCCTTCGCCGAAGACAGAAAATTCCAGAGGAGACCAATTCGTGTCAGGCGAATAGTCTTGACGGGGTTGTGGAAAGTCAGGACTGTAAGAGCGGCGATACGAGCTGGGGGCGCGCAGCCCGGACGATGGAGCAGGAAGCGGCGATGGTTCCCCTCGCGCAGGACCAACATACGGTGCGCTCGTCACCAGTACCTCCTCCTGATATCCCGGAGACATCGAAACAGCCGGCTCTGCATGCGTGTCGGCTTGTTTGATACTCCCTTTGCCCTTGTTCTTGCTGGTACCTTTTCTGGGCTGCGGCGTGTTCGATGCAAAGGTGCGCGACCTAGCACGTTGAGAAGCATTTTCCAGAGTCTCCTCCACACCCACGAGCAACAAGACGTCTTCCCCAGGACTGCTCGGACGAGGCGGATGATCCAAGCGGGCGTGTAGATCTTTGACAACCGATCTCGGAGCCAATGACTTCCTCCCCTTCTTGCGTTTGATCGTTGAAGATACAGAAGTATCTGCATTCGCCGCCATCCAATCCAGCTGGGAGCCGAGCGACTTCCGTGGCTTGCCTCCAATACTGCCTTGCGATGATGATTGGGCGGTTCTGCTGCCCTTGCCGACCGGTCTGTCAGTAGCAGGAGCCTGGCGCTTGGTTACAGTGACCCGTTTGGGCGTGACAGGCGCCTCGTTGCCTCCTTGAGATGTTCTGACTACGCCTCGCATAGGGCTGCCAACCAACCTCGAGACAGAAGTCGGGATCTCGACGACGAGCATCGACTTTCTTGCATTCTTCTTGGCTCGAGGGTTGGGCGACTCGTACGTCATGCTCGTTGATCCGGCTGCAGTGGTATTCGCTTCGCTCGAACGTTTTCTTCTCCTGGCCGAAGGTTTCGGACTAGCGATCTTTGCTGAGATCCGGTTGAATGCCACGACGGAGACCGCGTGGCTGGTTTCAACAGACACGTCGCCTGTTTGGAAAGGATCACTGGCGTTACCAGGTCGAGGAGACGAAGAGGTCCGTCCCGCTGATAATCTAGCCGATCTCCTCAGATTCTTCTCCACCACGACCATTTCAGATCGACGGACATCCCGGGTCGTCTGAGAAGCAGCTGCCATTTCTTGCGATCCTGATGTCCCTTGCTGCAACATGACATGCATTCCAGTTCGTTAGTTCTCATTCTCGGTCACAAACTTCCGATCAAACTCACGCTCAATTGGCTCAGATCGCCCAGTTCAAGATCAACCGAAACTTGGCTCGCAATTGCCTCCTCCACATCGGCCCCAACTTCAGTCATCCAACTTCCTTTCCTCATCCCTAGCTGCGGACCAGCTTGAACACCCTTTTCGACTCCCTCTACTTCTGCATCCTCGGTATCGGTAGCACCCATAACTTCGTCTCGGTTCTTTGCAGGACGACCCAAACTCTGTCGTGCGATGAATTTCGACTTCCTGCGAAGCCCACCTCGCGAAGGGGTTGGAGGCGCTAGGATTGTTTTGTCTATCGATTGAGTCGATGGGCGAGACATTTGTGAGGATGAGGGAGTGGGTGTAGCAGGGGGGATAAGCGTTGGTGCGGAAGGCTGGATCGAGCGCAATGGTGAACGCTGATAACAATCGAGAGCTAAAAGTCAGCACACAGCTCCGGGACGTAGGAGTGAGTTCTCTTTACACCGCATTTGTAATACACTTACAGTAGCACTGATATCCGATCGATCCGAATTCACTCGCTTCCTGGCTGGGCTTTCCATTCTATGATCCTCCTGTACAGTTCCCTTCTCCGTTCCGGGAAAGGTGATCGACCTCCTACCCATCCTGGGTTTCGAGACCGAACTCCAACCCGACTTCAACACATAAGGCGAACGGTCTCCTTTCGTGCCTCCATTTGATTGATCAATAGTCCCAGCGTGATTGATGTTCTCGGCATTCTCTCTTCCATCCTGCCAAATATCGAAGCCGGTCACGTCGGATCCCATCCCAGATTTCTTTCTATGTCTCGGGGACATAGTTCCTGCACGCTGGGCGTTGGAGACCAAGTCCATGGTCGCATTTATCTCCTTGAAACTCCTTGGTTTCGTAGACCAGCTCTCCCTCAATGTAGACGATTTAGCATGGGGCAAGACAAGAGGAATGATTTGTTGTCGTTGATCGACGTTTCCACGAGCCCATCGACTGATGTGAGCAGAAGTTGGAGTTGAATAACCGTCATCCTGAGAGCGTACCCTCGCTCTACTAGGTGTTTGTAGCATGCTGAACAGGTTGAGATGGTGATGATGCTGAGGTTCTCAGCGGTATGCTCGTGGGATATGACCAGGGCTCCTTAGAATATGTTGAATGATAACCTACGCGCGGACTGATGACATCAGGGGCGAGGCAGTCGGTATTGGGCAGAGTGATCGGGTGTTCAAGAGTGAGTTTGCAAGAACGATAGCAGCAACTAGTAGCCTTGTTGAGTCTGTCAATTGGTAGATGTTCTAGGTACAGACAGAACGACGACAATACAAGAGTATAACCAAGTACAAGGTTCTGATGGTTTGATTGCAACTTCTTCGCCATCGACTTTGGCTTTTGTTATTGTTTGTTGTTGTTGTGAAAGACAAAGCTTATCAATTTATATGATCGCGTGACACGTCATTCATTACCTTCTCGTTTCCACGTTTCATCGTGGTCGTCGCCATCACTCAAATAGTTTACTATCGGTCCATACGCGTACAACGTGTTTTCCCGGCAGGTTAAAGATGCCTTCAACTCCTCGCAGCATATCCGACCGTCAACAAATCATTTTAAAGCTCTTATGCGAGCCATCGCAACAGTTGCCCTGGTGTCTCGAGGCTCTCGATCCGCTACTTCTGCGCGCGTCGTAGCCCTCCCCCCGGCCATCACATTTTTTGTCACGTCCGTTGCTGCGATAGTCTTGCCAACACTTGGTATCTAGGCAGAACAGATCTTATCGGTCTGACAAGAAATCGATCGCGAATATTCGGGCACAGTCGATGGCGGATATCTGGGCTCGCTTCTTCGTTCCGATCGTACGTGATGTTCGAATGCAGTCCGTATGAGCAATTAAGGAAAGAAAATACAAGTATACATCAATCATTACGTCCGACGTCCGTACATATCGGGCGCGAACTGTCCAGGTAAGAAGATATCAACCTAGAACAATCTTGTTGATCCCCAACATGGTGTCAATTCCAATCACGTTCAAATCCGGGAAGTGAAGTGTCGTCTTGCTTGTCTCACGAGATTTCCCATGGACTTTATGCGTATAACGCTGGACCTCCTGATCGTCTTGCTTAGTCTCGAGCTGAGGGATCGTGCAATGAGTCGCAACAATCTGTCCCGTCATCTTGCCTCCTTGTTGGCACGTCGTTCCGTGACTCCCATCACTTCCGCCTATAGATATCAGGCTCAGCTCTCGTCCCGCGCTGATGACAAGGGATCTTTCCTCTACTAACCGGAATATAATTTGCGTATGTATGACTCTATGTTGCTTCCTTTCAGTTCCAGCTCTTTGACATTCAACTGCGCAGATTGTTAGAATACACAGCTGTGTTCACTGGCTACCCGACTTACCGCATTGACGGCGATCCAACCTTGCCTTGTGCCGGATGCATTCGGATTCGCAGACCCTTCCGATTTGACTGTTTCAGTCAACCAGAAATGGGCTTGACTGACGAACATAGCGGGATTTTCACCATCTTCCGGTTGCCTGCCGTAGCTCGATTCCCACTTGATGGGGACGTTCCACCAGTCCTGCTCGCTCTGGAACTCCGGAAGACCGTGGCTGGGCGGTGGAGTGACCGTCGATCCAAGTAGCCCCCTGCGTTTGAACTTCGTCCGGATGAACTTTACGTTGAGATTAGGCTGTGAGGGGGGCATGCAGGTTAATGAACAGTCGACTGACACCCTAATCAGGTTGGTCTGACCTCGTGGAGGGTTTCTTCTCCTTGTCCCGATTTTGCTTGTTTTACGAGGCCTGGCGCAAACCCACCGCCAGCAATGACCCTGATCGGATCAGACTGGCCTAATACTGATACGTTGCCTTTGATTTCATAGCTGGTTGAGCCCTCGGACGAGTTCGCTTGCTTTTTTTGAACTTTGTCGATGGGATTTGTATCTTTGGGATCCGACCTGTTTTCGGGCATTAGGACGCATATAATTCAAGGCAATCAAAGACTGACCATTCAAAGTCCGGGCTGTCCGAGCTGGTTCTTTGTACCAACTGCATTTGCAGAAGTCTAGCTACTCTCGAATTGCACCAAATTTCAAATCGATTTTCGAACCGAAATTTAGCAGATCCCGGGAACGGTGCAGCGTCGTCGAAGTCCTGCGCCAGCAATCGTGAATACAGCGCTTGTGACAAAGCAGCTCTCGTGATTGAAAATCTTCAAGACTCACATATTGTATCTACACAGCCCAACGTGGAGAATATCAACCTGCGGTATCATCCAATTCAATCTTGCGATCCGAAACTTACTACAGTATGCAATGATGTCCGGAATTCGCCATCATCGGCATCCAGATCTAGGACAGAGCGGAAGACGCATTCATATTTGTTTGCCGGTGTCTGGTCTTTTTTAGAAATATCAACCTTTGGGATGTCATTGACGGCTGATAAGACCTCGCTCGATCCCTTGTGGACGGCATGCGGACACCCCACAGCGCTGGCATGCTGTCCCGGCGTTTCCTCTGCCTGCTTCGTCACATTCTCTCTTTCCTTTCCCTTCTCGTCAGTCATCCCACCGTCCGTGTTTGCAATTTGGCCCGTCACTACTGGATTGCGGCGAAATGGATTTTGATCCGAGGGCAGGAATTGTATGGGCAGCTTTGATTGCTCAGCCAGATGAAGGGCAAATGTCAGAGTCTCCTGATCTATCTGAGCACAGAATAATCTGAAACACTCTTGACCACCTTCCGCAGCAAGCTTTCCATTGAGATATAAATTCTCACATAAGATGTCGGGGAGTACGAGGCGCCTTGTGAATTTGGCATGTTGCCCTCTGGCCAGGAATGCGATGGCCTCTACTGGCTTAATCACAAACTGGGCAAATTTTGGTAGAACGATGGGAATTTGAGCATGCAATGCCGGAAGAACCCAAGGTCTGTTTGGCGAATCTATCAGGACGTCGAGGTAGGAACGAGTAAGCGCCCCGACACCTCCGTGCCTAACAGAACGGCACCATGCGACGAGACGATGATGACTCACATAAGGCAAGATTGAGACCACCGGCGGCGACCACTTCATCCAAGCTGCGATAGGCAGCTGTGATTAAAGAGTCTAGCTCTGTAAAATCTACCATGAGGTATTGCATGATCTTTCGGACGATTTCTGATCGGTCTCCAAGGATGTGGTCTGGAAGTTTGATCAGGTCAGCAACTGTGCCGGAGGTACGGCAGCCGCACTGTCTTGCCTGTTATCCTTGAGAAGCCTGAGGTAAGCTCGTTGAAGAGCTGATGGGAATGTTGAGCGTCGGTAAGATTTCCTACAACTCGAAGGTGGTCCTCGACTGCCCTCAATGCGTTGTACTATGACTGTAACGTGCGCCGGAACCGCCTTTGAGCGAACCAGACCTTCCGGGGGAAGATTACACTCAGCTTACCGGCACCATGAATGATTTCGAATCCGGCTTGGGCTTCCCGTTGTCAATCACCTCGGTGCAAAGTTCTTCCAGCAGTCTATGGGACTCTAGGAATATTCCGCTGTATCGTACCGCCAGTCAGAAAATAATCGCTCTAGGTCGAGTCCGGACGCATAATGACTTGACTTACCTCTTTGGACCAAGCTGCCAAAAGGTCATCTGTTCCTCTATGTTCACGAATTTGATGAGAGCGCCGCGGAAATTCTTATAGGCGTGGCCCACCGCGTCGGAATCCCTTTCGAGCTCATCCGCCAGCCTTGTGACGGTAGAGCGCCAGGGTAAGGACGGGTGCCCTCTTGAGCCAGCTCCAGTCTCTGCTAAGAACCCCCGGAGAGCTTCGCCCTTGGCGCCGACTTTCCATGATGAGCTCCATCGCACAGTAGGGTCTTCTCTGACCCGAGCTATTCAGTTCCTCGATCTTGGTCCTGATTGAACAGCTATCTGATCTCCGTATCTATCATTCCCCTTCGCCTTATGGTGTCGTCCATCAGAGTTTCTTACGAGAGACTTTGCGGCCAGTCTAGTGTCTCGAGTCTGTCCATTGCCTGGACCGGGAATATCGTTTCGCTGTAGTCCAGCAACTGACTGGATGAGATAGCGGACAGGGATCGACTCAACGACATCGATAAGTCGTTGAAGCTCCGCATGTTGCTCGGATTGAACAAGTGACGGTTTCGAGGTCTGGAGTCGTGCGAACTCCGCATCTTGGTCGGGCTGAACAGGGAATGATTTCGAGGTCCGGGGTCGTGCGAGGTCGGTGTCGAAGAAGGACTTGCGCTGAGCCCCATTATCGGTCGATGATGGTCTCAAGGTCTGGACTCGTGTGAACTTCGTATGTCGGTCGGGCTGAACAGATGATGACTTCGAGGTCCGGAGTTGTACGAGGTCGGTTTCGAAGGACTTGCTCTGAAACCCAGCATCGGTCTCATCTAAGACCCAATCTCGTTGCCTTTGCTCTACTTGTAACCTCTCTATCCATGCAGGAATTTCGTCGAGGGCTTCCAGATATTTCGCCAAGAGATGATCGACCTCGATCGCAGCTGCATCCCGTGAAGGCATCAAGTCGTTTATCATGGTGCCGGAGGAAGATGTTTCATTTCTATTTGAAGTCGGGTCGAAGGCGCTCGCATTTGTGTCCTATGAACAATTTGATGTGCAATTGTCTCTGCGAGTCCGACTTCGACACCTTATGCTATGATGTGGCTGCTGTAGGCTCAGGCGGATTCTGGAAATTGACTCAACGATCAACTGAGATGATGCTGATTCAACTTTCAACATGCGACATGTGGGTGGGTCGGTTCTTGTCGCGGGGGTTCCATTTGCCTCCGCATGACGAAACGCGAGGGGCCACTACCCGAGGAGTTATCTACTGGGGTATGCCCGCGATCGCCCATCGTCACTTATGCCGCACTCGACTGACCAAGGCCCTGGCAATACTACGTCTTTTCATGCAATTGTAGCCCCTTCATGAGGTTCTACAAGCCGAAGGAAAGGTGATGTCCTCATGGACAACGTACTCGTGCCCCATCATCCCAAAGCGATACTTTTATCGCCAAACACGGTTAGTTGAATGACGATCAATGTCAACGTCGACGCTCCCTTACTTGACAAATTCTTGCGGAAGGAGACAATAGGGAATACGTTGTAATCCAATTTCGTCATGGCATTTGGAACATCCACGGTAGCCGCGATCGAGTATTACAAAGTGCGAAGGCTTGTCTTTTCGCTAAAGGACTAAATACAGTACTATACTCGTTTCAGACCAGATGGGAGCGAGCAATTAAGAATGACGTTGATGAGGGTGAAAGTCGATGGCCGGCGCTTGGCGAGAACAGATTACGAGAACGGGTAATGGTCGGTAGGGTGCGTAAAAAGTGATGATAGAAGTGATCGATGATGGGTAGAAAGTCGAGTGACGTCATCATGACGTGAAGCCACATACGACTTGACTGGTTGGATCATGTGTGATGCAAACCCACTGAGGGGCATAGGTCACCCGACGTATGTCGTCGGATCCATGATGAGGCCGAAGCGAATCGTTTTTTCGTCGACCTAGAGATCGGCCTCGAGCTCAAGCTTGGCTTGACGTTCACGTTCGATGATGAGCTCGTACAGTTCGTAACCAGGCTTCTTGAGACCTCCGGCCACCCTGGGCCATGTCCTGACGGCCCAATCGCGGATAAAGATGGCAGCCTTCATGTATTTTCGAGACGAGTATTTTCGGTAAAACGAGTCGTTGCAGGGGAAGTGTCGGTCGAGAGTGTAGTTGAGCATGAGTTGAGCGACGGGAAGGATCTCTTCTTCGCTGTAGCTCGAGTAGTGTTCGAGGGTGGCATCCTAGACGATCAGGTAAATAATCTCATTAGAACCACTGGTCATGCCGAAGCAGTACTTCACGCCGACTCACCCATTCCGAACGCTCCAAGATGAGTCGTGCAAGCCAAACACCGGCCGCAGCCAAGTGACTTGGGGTGTAACCCAAAAATCGGTGGTCAACACACGAGATCTCCATCAAGTATTTGGCGAGGGTCCTGGTCTGAATATCGTATCCCTCGGCTTTGGAAACCCTTCGCAAAAAGTGCATCGGGTTGGGGTAACTCAAGTCGAATTCGAGGGTGGTCAAGACGTATTTCTCGGCTGAGAGGATTTCCTCGTCCGTGTATCCTCCGTCGGCCATGAATAAGAAGTTGGAGACGGTGGGGCAGATGACCTCTTCGTACTTGGCGGCGATGAAGAGACAGGTGAGTCCGACGAGTTGAAGTTTGGCGAGAGACACGACGCGAGCAGAGAGGAATCGATCGACCAGGTTGACAGCGAGGAAGAGGGTCTCGGGAAGAAGACGGAATTTGTGGTGGACTTCGATCAACCAGTCGGTAAGCAGACCCCTCATCTCCCACTTGAGGTGAGGCTGCTGTTCCATGTAATCCGTGTTTGGCATCGACGAATCCTAACGATGGGAGGAACAGGTCAGTTGCAAACCCTGCAATCACATCACTCTCACCAAGCCGTCTTACCTCGAGATCTTTCATGTAGTTGAAAATGTCCTGAACATACTCGACCACCATGGTCGGATCACCCGCATCATCCGCATCGATATCCTGAATCATCATATCTCCCAATCGACCCCCCGACATGCCCACCGCATCCTCCTCCAACTCATAAGGCTGTTCGTCCTCCAACGCGTCGACCGGGTCGGTCGGTCCGCGGACAGGTAACAAGGCCTTGACATCCGCCACTGCAGTCTCCACTTCTAGATCCTCTACGTCTTCCCTCTTGACAGGACTAGACGTCCTCACTCGTTTCGAAGAAGGCAAGACCAGGTTTTCATCATGTTCCTCCAATTCTCGCTTGACGCTAGGCGCTCGCGAGAGAGTAGGCTGGGTTTGGATTGATGTCGCCGTCAATGTCCTCTTGATCCCCGCCCGAGCAGCCATGACAGTGGCCGAGGTCGCCTTGCCAGCTTCTCGCTTGACAGGTCCGGCGTTGATTTCCTCCTTGACGTCCTTGGCCGAAGGTCGGGCTCGCACAGCAGGTCGAGCTCGAGCGATAGTAGCCGCAGTCGATCGACTAGGTCCAGCGGTGGGTTGAGGAGCAACTTCAGGCTTGTCGGCATTCGCAAGACTGTTCCTCGTCGTCCGTCGGGCAATGATCGGTCGGCCAGTCACCGTCGACGTCGCCGCTTTGCTAGGTCCCGCCTTCGCCTTGTCCGCCTTGCCTTCTCCACCAACATTCGCCGTCGCATCCTTATTCGTCAACTCCCCTAGAGCCGCTCGGTTCCTAATCCCTACTTCTTGCTTTCCTACCGCACCTCCTACTGCTCGGCTAGGTCCCCCAGCGACAGACTTGGTCATCTCCGTCGACTTGCCAGCTACCGACCTCTTGCCCAAGACAGTAGATGCCGTCGAGGTCGCCCTGCTCATGGTAGGTTTGATAGGAGCTGTCGAGGTCGAACCCGGTTTGACAGTCGCGGTCGTTGACGATCGCGAACGCGTTGTGGGTGCATTTTCATCAGTTAGCGTGTTGCGTGTGGCCGGAGCTCGAGCACGACGGGTCTACAGGATGGGTTGAGCCGTTGGTATAGGGAAGAGTTAGGTTGATGATGAAAGATGAATTGAAGAAGAAGTAATCGATCGAGAGGTCAGTCATGAATGATCGCGTCAAGCCACCCTGCGCGCGGGAATGACGTACAGCAGCCATTGTTCAAGATTTAAGGCAGAGAGATTGATGGATCACGAGGGAGTCCAATCGATCCAGACTGAGAAGGGTGAGAGAATAGTGTCTACTATGAAACAAGATAAGACCGTATGAGTGAAGGCCTCTACCTCTGCGAGGGTATGGCTGACTGACTGAGATGATGATGGGTCCGGACCGGTCGAGAAGAGGATAGCCCTTCGGAGAACCTTTTTCGCTCCAGGAGGACGTGAGAGGAGAGGAGAATCGAGGAGTTCGTCAACGAGATTGCATGGCCAGAGATGTTGAGGGTATAGAGAATGATTAAGAGGAAGATGAGGACGTTGTTGAGATCAGAAGACGGGCTTAGCGGTTGTCCAGGCAGACATGAATTGATAGACCCAGATCATCCAAGGAGAAAGAGGGAATTGATCGAAGCTGGAGGCTGGCAGCGTTCGCGAAAGGGGGGACGAGCCAAATTGCAAGGGGGGGCTCGACCCCAGCGAGACGCGTCGCGCGTTACGAAATCGCATAGAAATGGTAAATGACTTGGAGCGTATTTCACGCGTTTTTATGCGTTTAGAACCGGCGATTTCGGTGTTTCCTGCTTTTCGGACCCGCGATTATGTCGATATATCAGATTGATATCAGCCCAAAGACTTTCGCTTCTGGTCAACTTCCTCCTATGAGACCCTGCTACCCTCTCCAGCTGAAACGAAAGCTCAAGCTCATCTACCAAGCAGGCAAGGACGTGAAATCGACTGATAGTACATCACGTGACTTTTGACTGCTTTGCCTTAAAACAGGGTGGCAAAACCCTGAAACCATCGATTTCGCCTCTCCTCGACCTTCCCTTCGCGATGCCATAGTCGAGTCCGCTATACCACCTCTGAGCCGAGAAAACCCTGTCAGCTTCGTTATGTCGTATCTGTTAAGCCGAGAACAACTCCTTGACCGTGTGTCAAAGACGATTGTCTCCCCCCGGCGGGAGGACACGTTCGACGACCTACACCATGAACTCATTCATGTCCCCCTTCCTCGGGCGCTCATGTCAGCATTGGAGGTGGCGAGACACAACGCTTGCCTGCTTGTACCCCCCACCGAAGGAACCTCCAATCATATCTTTCCCGCCTGGGAGTGCACGTGCACATCATCCACGCCTTCAAAATGCATTTGACGTTTCATGTTTCACAATCAATTCCTGCAGACGACCCTCTGAAACGAAAACGCAGTCTGCAACCCTCGCAGACGCACCATTAATCATCTGCTTACAACCGCGCCAAAGATCACCTCGAAAGGCACCGGATGCCGAGGACGGTTATTTTTTTCTTTCCAGTCTTTGGTTCTCAAGCCTGCGCCGCATCCTTTAGCTGAGCGGAAGATCGACTTGCCTAGTACATCCAGGGAGTAACGAGGCACACTGATGTGCACTCATGGTATTGCTGTGTGAAAGAGAGCGACAGCCTTAGAGTGGACGAGGAGGGAGGCGCATCTTGACTCTGAGAAATTCTGGCATCACCTGCTGGACCCTCTTCGCGCCGGGACTGGGAACATGAGCTACCGTGAAAGATCTGTATTCGTACAGTTACATCGCTTGTTGCTCTGCGTATGACTTCTTGACCGTTTCTGTGCATTTACCCCTTGATCTAAGAGCTCCTGATTGACGCGTAGCCTCGCGAGGACCCGATCCCGATATCGCGAAGCACATTCTGGCTTTAACTCTTTACACAATCTCATCAATGGAAGGCCTTCCTTTGCCATCGGCAGCCCGGGTCCGTTATCACATTCATGGATCCACCATAGCAGGGATCGTACTGAGAGTCGCCAATCTGGGTCTGCAACTACTGGAATAAATGAACCAGAGTCGAGGCGATCTGAAGACCGGTACTGGTCTCATCTCGCA
>Ga0308160_10005728_pt1 | contig 12877 bp, 14 predicted proteins | sample PhyFR1_FD_201036 | JGI IMG/M metagenome (GOLD analysis project Ga0308160, IMG submission 201036) | Phyllosphere microbial communities from UC Gill Tract Community Farm, Albany, California, United States - DLSLF.R1 | ecosystem: Host-associated > Plants > Phyllosphere > Unclassified | place: USA... | reverse complement strand
TCGGGTGCATTGTAGGTGTCCAACAAGCCTTGTTCGACCTCGGCGAATTCGAGTCGTTCATATAGATGAGGGTATCCCAGTGCCTTGAAGCCAGCATTGTGCAAAGTTGGCGACATGGAATGCGAAATGGGACTACCGGTAATGTAGTACTTTTTCGAGGGTAATGTACCGATCAAATGTCGAGCTTGAAGGATCTCTTGAGCAGTCAATTGCCCAGGAGCGGCTCGAGAAGGGAGAAGCGAGTGCGTAATGGGAGTGAGGACGGTATTGTTGACTCGAGAAAGCTGTCCGAGTGCGCCCATGTTGATCGCCAACAATGGCTTTGAGGTATGTGATTCGGCAAACAACGATAATTTGGCATTGTCCGATCCTGATTTAGCGAATCCGACAAGCTTTACGACATCGCCATATTTCAAGCATTGAAGGTATTTTGCCTCGACAGCCTGTCCATCCCAAGCCATTTTGCCGCTCCAATCGTGCCATGATGCTAGAATAAGCGAGTGCTGCTTAGTCTTGACGATACTGTCGAGAACGGAAGCAGGCCATGCCATTTCAAGATCGACAAATTCACATCCGGATCGAAGACCCAATTCGACGAGTTCTTGGTAGACTTCGGCTTGGTCGCCGGGGAAGAAACCACCTTGGTCCCTGGATCGAACAGAGTAAACGATAGGTAAGTTGGTGACGAGTCGAAGCATTGATAGTTGTTTGGCAACGTAGGTGATGGAGGGGACATTGGTGGAGGTGGGTGCGTTTCCGTCCTTGCTCAACAAATCAACTCGTAGCTCAATAGCGTCGGCTCCCTGAGTCAAGGTCGACATGTGTGCAAGAGCGGGTGTAACGTCGGGGAAAGTGAGGGAGAGGAAGTTGGTAGGTTGAGAACCCCTTCCGGTCAATTTAGGTCGATTATCATCACCACCGGTGATGAAATGGAAGAATCGTTCACATTCAAGTCGCATGGCTCGGACGTGATCTTCCTGGGATTGTCCGCCGAGAGGTTCGAGGGTATTGTAGAATTCGTAATTCGAGCATTGTCGGTACCAAGGTTCCCTCCTCTTGAACACCTCTTCGAATGATTCGCCCCAGTTCGGCCTGGCGGCGGTGGATCCGATGGAATCCAAGAACCCTTCGATCGCTTCGAGTTCACGAGTGACATGGATAACAACTCCACCCGATGCAGCGTGTTTAGAAAGGATCTTCCTAGCTCCCTCCGTCTCCACCACTCCTCCGCCCAAGCCAATGATGTGATCACCTCTGGTCTCTTTGGTGAGCTTCTCCAGGATTTCGGTCTCGGTCTTTCGGAATACGGGCCAGCCGTGAGCAGCGACGTAGTCCGAAACGGAGGATTGAGTGTGTTCAGCAAACACGTCGTCGGCATCGGTATATTCCCCTCGAATGACTTCGGCGGCTAGTCGACCGATATAAGTCTTGCCAGCACCTCGCATTCCAATCAGAAAGATGGGATGATCAGACTTCTTGGCGGGCAAGGTAGTTCTAGAGGAAGAAGCATGGGAAGTTTCGAGCTCAACCCCATCAACGGCGATACCGATCTGCAAGTCAGCTCTTTCTATGTCATAACCATGTACTAGATACCTTGTTCTGTAGATCATCCCAGAAGTTGGGCCAGGTCTTTTCGACACATCGTTTCTCTTCGATGATGGTCTTCTCGATGATACATCCCAAAACACTGAAAGCCATGGCGACTCGATGATCATCGTAACAATGAACAGATGCTCCTCGCTGTAGAGATGTATGGCTCTTGCCAAAGACTATAATTCCGTCTTCGAATTCGTCGGTCTCGACTCCAAATTTGGCTACGTGATCAGCACGAGTTCAATGCAGGAATTCGTGGGACTTACCAAGCTGGTCCCTCATTGCCTTGATTCGGTTACATTCCTTGACTCGCTGATTCGCGATTCCGTAGATCCTGCTTCCTTCAGACTTTAGGCCTGGAACTTCTCGTCCTGGCAGACATGGGAGATTAGCGACGGCAGCAAGCACTGAGGCAGTCAAGAAAGCGTCGGTCATGGGTTCCATGTCCACATTTCCCAATGCTCGAAGTTGTCCGACAGGTGGGCCGGTGACTTTGGTAGAAGTAGCGGTCTGCTCGACCGTGCAGCCCATTGGCTCTAGTACTTCCTTCGCGAATCGAGCATCACCCTGTAGAGACGAGGATCCGATGTTGGAGATAGTACAGGTGGTACCAGTGATGGCGGCGATAGCTAGGGGATAGGTAGCACTCGAAGCGTCACTTTCGACGCTGTAATTCGATGGATTGACGTAAACTCCTTTGGGGATATAGTAAACATCGAGCATTTTACCGCTGATCTCATCCTTTTGACGTTGAACATCAATTCCAAACTCCCTCATCATGGCAGTAGTCATGTCGATATAAGGTTGCGAAATGACTTGACCACCAGTAAGTTCGAGTGTGACTTGCTGTTTAGCGTAAGGAGCGCAGAGGAGGATTGACGAGACGTATTGACTCGAGACACTAGCTGCCAATTGAATATGACCGCCCTGGAATCCGTTTGCCTCAACTTGAAGGGGTAAACAACCTTGCGATTCGAGGTATTCAACTTTGGCGCCGTTGGAGGCGAGGGCGTCGACGAGAGGACCGATGGGTCGCTGTTTCATTCGTGCGTTACCAGTGATAATGGTCGAGGTGACATCGGCGGTGGTATCAGAGACAAGAGCACAGACGGTGGTGAGGAATCGAGATGCGGTACCGGCATTGCCAAGGTAGAGTTCTTTGCCTTTTGGGGGAACGGTCAATCGACCTTGACCACCTTGGACTACAATTGTATCTCCTCCATCTTCCCATGAGAACTCGGCGCCCTGTCAAGTCAGCTTCACCTAAATTCACATGAGGACCGTGCTAACCTTGAGTTCAGCGAGAGCATTCATCATGACAGCGGTGTCGTCGGAATGTAAGAGGTTCTTGACTCGGCAAGTACCCTTTCCAAGGGCAGCAAGAACGAGTGCTCGGTTCGAGATACTCTTACTTCCTGGTGTAGCCATAGTGATGGGCGACTTGCTTGGAATAGCAGAAATGACGGTAGCCGCTTCGCAAAGCACCTTTCGGATAACATCATCGGCAACGACCGATGCCTTCTCCTCGTGGGTCTTTCCAATCCTGGAAAGCAAGACGATCTTCTTGGCAGGTCCAGAATTCTTCTTGTCGATCTTCATGATATCCAATAACCGCTCGACGCCAAGTTGACTCGAAGCGGGAATCGAGGTGATTCGCCTGTCGCTCAGTGAGACAGGTAGACCGTATGCCTGTAGACATCTGGTCAGACGTCCTACAGCAACCTGAGAAAGTACACCGAGTTGTCGAGCGACTTCTGCTTCGAGAATAATACCGACTGAAACGCATTCTCCGTGAAGCATAGTTGGGGTGAGAACAGCTTCGATAGCGTGTCCGATCGTATGACCGAAGTTGACTAGATTTCGAAGACCTGTTTCTCGTTCATCGATAGTGACGATGTGAGCCTTGACGTAGATTGAGCCAGAGACGACTTGTAGTAAGAGAGTTTGGGAGGATGTTCGATCGGACTCGTGTTGACCCGCCGTGGGATTGTCGGTAAGTCGGGTGGAAGAAGCAGTGATGATCTCAGCCGAACGCGATTCCAGAGCAGCAAAGTCGTCTGCTTTCCAGATGGCAGCAGTCTGCTATTTAGCTCACTCCCTAAAGCAATCTCTCAGAAGCTGACCTTGACGACTTCTGCCATTCCGTTCGCGACCTCCCTAGGTGGGAGAGAGGTCAAGAATGCAAGATCGACAAAGATATAGCTAGGTTGCCAAAAGGCCCCAATCAGATTCTTTCCATGTGGTGTATCGACTGCAGTCTTTCCGCCAACAGCAGAATCGACCATAGCCAACAAGGTAGTTGGAATCTGAACAAACTTGACTCCTCTCATGCTATCCATCAGCTCGGACTCCATGAGCAGTTAGAGGAGTCTTACAAGGTAGCAGCGATAAACCCAGTCAAGTCTCCGATAACTCCACCTCCGAACGCAAGAATCACAGTATCCCTCGTACAGCTCTCATTTAATAACCAATCTTCAATCTCTCCTTTTACTTTCCGGCTCTTGGCTCCTTCTCCAGGTGCAACCTCGTAAACCAGGAACCGAGCTTTACTTCTATGGTCTCTGGCGGCCTTTTCGAAAGCAGTCCTGACATCGGGAAGGTAAAGCTGAGCCAAGTTCGTATCGGTAACCAGGGCATAGGTGGAAGATGGGAGTGTCGAGAGGATGGTATCGAAGATGTAGGGGAGGAGGTGGAATCCGCAATGAATCGACTCGTTTCCCAAGATCGATATCTTGAGGACATCTGCAAGCGACGACATTATTGCAGGAGAGGGTCGAGGGCTTTGCGCTATCCTAGAGGGGGAGTGAAGGTGATCGTAATACTGCCTCTGATTTTTCGGACCGACTCGAGCGAAAGGCTAATCCCGCTTAAACTCTTTTCGGGCGAACGGGCCAGAGTGGCAACACCACCTGCTCTGACCATACCCGATGGCGTCTGGCTGACTCGAAACTGTGTTTCGTGATCAGATATACACCAACTCACTGGTAGCACTCATTCATAGATCTACTCGCCACAAGAAGTTCTGATTCGTGGGTCCAACCCATGCAGGCCGTTCCGATAAATTGACGCTAAACAGGTGCTTTAGGACTTACCCGGCTTCCAGGAGTCGATGCAGTATTCGAACAGAGGCCCAAGTACTGCCAAAAATGGTCATAGACCCTTTCCAGCGTACACAACCCCCGAGAAGAGCTCGTCGCGGATGAACCACTAGAAGCGATGTTCAGAAGAATAGCAGAATATAAGAAGAGATTGACTTTTCGCGCCGGGGTCAGAGCTAGATGCCATGCAGTAGTCGGACGCTCCTGACAGGCATTCGGGCTACTGGAGCAAACACCGATCTTTCACGCAGTATATGTGGCCATACCAGTATCTAAGCATCGTTTGAATCCCGGTCCGAATCGAGGTTGAAAGGTATTCCAGGGAAGAGCAACGGAGCTTAAATGCGTAACTCAACAGATATATGTTGCTAGTATCTACTCACTACTATAGTTTATTGACAATTCGACATAATGTGTCAACAGAAGGCCACTGTCTCATCTGGATCATGCCGGAGACCGCCGTCTGGCTAGTCCTGTACGACTTGCCAACGTTGAAAGGCGGCCTGTAGCAAATGGAGCTGGGCTCACGTGGATTTCCCGAGTCCCTTTAATCTCGGGAGGTTCCGCCATTGAGCCACGAGAGATGGCACTATTGGAGGCTTGAGGAAAGAAGGTCGCGTAATGATCATCTCTTGTGATCGCGAGCATACTCAGGGCCTTGGTTATACCCAATGCCCATCTGGGAGTCTTGATACCTGGGGATGGAATTTTTGGCAATTGATGGACTCATCATCAATGATTATGAAGCAGATCCGTGAAGCATTCGCCCTCTCAGAGATCGCTTCCAGACCCCCGAAATCGACCTTAAGAAATCAACGGAGCTTCCCGAAGCTACCATGGAGGTTTACGCAAAACAATGCGATCTCGAAGTCATCCTTAGTGAGACCGAGCAGCTGCAGCCATGACTGAATCATTTTCGACCGTACTGTAAGCAAAAGTCTAAGACCGGACGCTACTGTCCATATCGGCTACAAACGGTAACAAATTCGGCTCCACGTGGAGTGCCGGCTCCTGGCCTCGACATTCACAGCCGGTTCTCAGATTGACGAGCAGTCATACTACATATTCGACTGCGCTCCAAATCTGACGACGACGCCACACTGCCGAAAGATATTCGTTTGGCCACTAGTGTCGTATTGAACATCGAACCGAATCTGATGCACCGCGCCTTGCTGAATACGACAAAGAAGGATGACAGATCGGCGAGATGCACCAGACTGAATCCCTCCACTCGCCTCGCACACCGTGTTCATCGCCAACTGCGAGGTAATCAGATCACCGTTGAAAGCAAATTGGGATGTTGTCAAAGCCGACGGCCAGCGATAAATCCAACGTGACTAATGGGATCCAGCCGCGCTTCTGTAAGTTCCATGAGCACTGACAACACTCTGCATTGAACCATTCGTGATCTCCGATCGACGTCATACCGAGGCCATAACAACATATCGCGCTAGAAGACGGAATCCTGGGTAACAGTGGACAGATTGATCGATACATGGTTGGCACCATGATGGGTACCCTGTCTTCGACAGATCGGATAGCAGCCGGTGTACCAGGGGGTGCGGACGCCAGAAACTATCTTGCTCATAGCAATATCGAGGCTGTTCTGGAGGCAGAGGATACCGGGCTCAGGTGGTCTGGGAATATCCGGGGAGATAGACGCAGAGGGGTGTAGAATGGCGAAAGTCGTGGAATAGCGATATTTGCTGCTTCGGAAGTGGTGTGCTGGATAGTGAGGGTAGACATACAAGGCCATACCCATCATGCTGCTTAGCATCCCCTGCTGTGTCATGGGAAAAATAATCTGGGGAACACACAAACCCAGGCAATCGGGTCTCTCACAACACACTAAAGTCGTCCCCTTTGCGTTCCTCAGTCCTGCAAGCTGATTCCGACACTGCGGGGGGCAACGCCGACAACATAATCAGTCAGAGAGTAATGCATCAATACTTTGTTTTCAATGTTGTTTTCAAAATGGCTTCGCAACCCAAGAGCATCCCACTAATAAGATTTGAAGCGCGGTCAAGATCGACCGCTGGTCTTATCCCGTGTACTCCCAAGTATCGCGATCATCACGTTCAAGTCGTATGTATCTGTCAATCAGCTACGTTCCCTTGAGAAAGCTGTCTGTCCAGGAAACGCGATAGAACTCACTCTAGCAGGAGTCGGAACATATAACTCTGCATATCTTCCCACCGCCAATGGTTCTCGGCGAAGTTTCGTCCATTCCCGGCAATCTCCCGAGCAAGATCATCGTTTCCTGTCGAAGGCGATCCTGGCACTCCGATGAAGAACGACAGAATAAGGTATAATTCCGAATAGGAGGGTTGTATGGGCTAACCGTCAGCTGAATGCAGCGCGGTACGTGGTCGACTTGCGACATAGTGGTACCAAGGTATCAGCCAGTCCTGGAAGTTAGTCTCCCTGCTGTTTGATGTGAAAGAGACGCACAGTAAAGAACTCTGGGTATATTGTACTTTTGATTGTCACTGAGCCCGACGATAAAAGACGGTGGAAACGTGATGACCATCCGTTACCATCCACTGATTGTCAGAGGTTATTCGCAGGAGTTCAGGGAGACTAACCGTCGATAACATCTGTTTGTCAGTCAAGTCCTGGCATACAAATAGGTAAGCTTACATTTGTATTTGGCAGCGACAGGTGGCATGACTCGTGGACTCCAGTCTATTGCCTCCTGCATTTCTTCGCAGGTACCATCCTCTTTGTTACACTGAACTTCAGTCCAAAACATCCCCAGGTCGCTACTCACCTGCATCGGTCCATCTGTCAATCCGATATCAGTGTACGCTTCGTTCAACTTGCTAGATTGCCAGGTCTGTATTTCCCATCCCCCTGTTCTATGCGACTTGACAGAGATATTCCTGGTACCTTCGATGTCATGCGTGAGCGTATGTAATCGAATTCGATGAGAATTCCTCCAATTGTAATCGTTTCTATGACTATAGGCATCCCCAGTAGTTTTGCCTCGCCAGAAGAGTTTAGGTATTTCCTTGTCCTCCCATGGTGAGTATTGGCCCTGATTCAGTTTCGTCAGATTGGAATAGTAGTCGAGGGGTGTGATGACGAACCCGCCACTGCGGACAAATTTGGATTGGTGAAACATCGTTCGCAACATCGGTGTTTTGGCCATGTCGGTAGATAATGCACCGTGAAATTTCAGGAGCTCAGCGTTGTAGCAAAAATCATAAGTCGCTCGGTGGTCGTGTATAAAGTTGGGATCTGATATCAGTAGGAGCAAGATAACGACGACCCACTGTCAGCATCTACTGGTGTGTAAATCGGTCTAGGAGCTGCGGGTTTGCCCCCTGCTTCGTGAACCTTGACCGCCTCAAGCCAAGCGGGGCTATCGACAGGACAAACGCTCTGTCATAAGTACTCAACAACTGATATATCACTCACCGCCTGTCCATTGATTCCCAGTGCCTTGTGTCTGTCCTTGTCTTCGAGCGGCTTCAATTCTTCTTCTGTCGCGTACTCTCCCTTCGCTATCTTACTTTCAAGAAAGAGACGCTGATCATCTCCAAGGATAGACGATCCGAGGTCGTGGGTTGAGGTGGTAAAGACAACAGAATCGGGTAAGTACTGGGCTAGTGGTTCCAGCAACTTCAAGAGATCGACTGATCGGAAATTCGCTTTGCCTCCGTCTACCCAAGATGGGCCATCTGGATTCAGATGTGTCATACTGGCATCAGCCTCGAGTACTGCGCTGGGTCGCTCAGACAACTCACAAGGCCAACGGGTCCTCCTCGATCACTTTCGCTTTTTTTCTAAACGTCTCTGGCGAAATTCCCCAGAACGGCCGGACATCATGGTCTATCTGGTCATACTGCGTTTTTAGCTCATGCGTTCTATTCCAGACTCACATCATCCACTATTTTCACATTATTCTCCATCGCCCATTCCCACCATTTATCGAAACCTTTGGGAGGGTTACGGCCATATCTCTGCTTGTACACTTTCGTCGCCTGTCCTAAAGTTTTACTTTGTCTGTTCTGTCAGCATCCGAACTAGATATCATCCCGAGACACATAATAGATCTTACCTGCTTATCAGATCTTCCCATTTTGCCCTTCCCCTCGCCATCAATTCTTCTATGGGATGCACTGCCTGCCCTGATATGAAGTTATGAGCTAGTCCATTTTCGCCATATGATAGACCACTGTTACGTTTCGGAGCGACATAATGCGATAGCCGGTCCGGAATTGACACGGACAGGACGAAGAGTGTGAGGGCACCTACGATGAGGACAAAGACTGCTTTTGCTCCTGTCTTTTTTAAGAGTCGAGCGACAGGGAGCAACATCTTGGCTGCGAGGACTGCTCCGAGATCAATCCGCCTCCTTCTATACTATCGAGGTGTGCCGGAGACACGCTAGGATGTCCGCTGTATCTGGGGAACGGATTGTGGACGGAATTCTTGCTGTTTACGATTTCGCGGCCTGCGGCCTTATTACGGTATGTCATCTTTTACCCTGCTTGCACGCGAAAGGCGCTCTGTGCCTGATACATCAAGGGGCTGCTGTTTGATTCCTGACACATGCGGATACATTGGTCAACACACCTCTTGACTGGGCCCACTCACCTCCTTCGACATACATCATGCCTCTCCCGCATCGGCAAGTGGTACGGCTGGGCCTGCTGGCTCTGACAACAACGGCTCTGCTCTTCTTGTCATCGCAATTCGGTTCTGCGGGGTCGTTCAGTCGCTTCGTCTCTGCGCCGTCAACTTCGCATCAGGACAGGGTGGATCGGGTGATGAAGCTACAGACACTCAAGCATCTCCTAACGGAACGCTTTCCAGTACAGTGATTCATCATGCCCTCGTGCCAGAAGCACTCGAGCTTATCATAGTGGCTGGAGTACAGCGCGGAGACTCAATGGACCTGCTTTGGACAGACTATCGGCGTGTACTCTGGCAAACAATTGTGGACCGGGAGAGAAAACAGTGATCATACTTGGAAGCTTCCACTTTGGTGAGCCACAAGACACTGCCTCTTCGCGTACTAATGACTGAGGTAACTCTCTTGATGGTCATGTCAGCGGAGAAGATATCTGGTGGGTTTTCAAGAAGTCCGGCTGCGCTGATTCTAGGGCACATTCGACGATGGTCGCATTTCACGCGCTCAACTACACTTTACTTTACGCTTACGGAACCATGGACGCGCTAACAATGTACCAAGCGATCCCGGATCTTATTCCTGTAGTCATCCTCGAAAGTGCAACGCTTAAGAATTGCATTGACCGAAACACCACCACGGCCGACGAAACGGACGACGGCGAAGGAGCATGGCAGACTGATGTCGGTTGTATCAAGCGCAAAGGATTTGAAGAAGGTATCCCAATCTGGAAAACGTTTCCCTTTCATTTCTGGGCAGGGCCAGCAACGCCAATGGGACGAAATTGGACGTTATCACCTGAGAACTGGGAAGGGTGGCAACCTGGAAACGGCAATCACTATCTAGGTAAGCTACATCTTGTACTGTTCCCGCTGACCACTAGGCTATTCTATCGAAGACCGATGTACTCAGGTTCCAATTCAGACAGAAAGAGAGCATCGTGCATTGATTCTCGCTAAAAATGTCCAGATGCTCCAAGGGGAAAATTTCGCTTGGACTGGACTACTGGAAGGGGTCGCTAGACAAGTGCCCAAGTCCGACAAAGGACATGAATTCGTCATGATCAGTACGGCGGGACGATCCGCAGCAGAAGGTGGGCCGGAACCTTTACCTGAGAAGGGTGTGGTGAGCATGGGCAAAATGCGACAACTGAAGTGGTGGAACGAGGTCGCCAAGAGCAAGGCAATGGCAAGTGGAGCCAGCAGATTCTGTGATATTGATGTGTCATGACAAATACTGATATTTCAGCTTGGGATCGGTCGCCCATGGCTGTCTCCATCGCGTGAGTCAACAACCCAAGGTCACGATGATATGATACTGACCTTCAGCGTATGATGCTATGTGTTTCGGGGTACCATTCATAAACGTGTGAGAGCAGCAGAGGATTCAACGTGCAGAAGGACCTGACCTGGCAGTATTCTTGGGCGGGATGAGAAGAATCCCAACGACAAGTCCAAATGGGCAACGATGCACGACGCACTGATACCTCTAGATCCACCGAATGTATATCACGTCGTCAGTCTCTTCCCCATATCCACGACAGAAGGAGACTGACAGTGCGAGATGCGGAACGATGCGGAAGGTTTGGCGGATGCACTTACGCGAGCAGTTTCGAGTCCTATCGGCCGATTTATTCGTCAGTTCCTACGATCAGACGAGATTGAGCTAATAGTAGCGCCGTGGATGACCCTTGATTCGGTACGAGACAGGCATAGACACCTTGTTGAGCACGACTGGAGATCGGCTGCAGCTGAACAATTCTCCACAAACAATAAGGATGTGGCGGTGAGTCGGCCGTCAACACTTGCAGCGAGATCACTTACTGCTATCGAATTCCAGTTGCTTTTCTTAATGTAGACACAATCGCAGTGACAGGAATGCCGTCCGCGGATATGAAGGCTCGGGGGACCGGGGTCGCTCACGATTGAGCAAGAACAAGGCAGAATCCCTGTCGCCGTGTGTCACTTGAGATCGAAGGGCCGACGTCGTGATGGCATATGGATCGGAAGCTGTTGCCCAAGAGGCTAGGCTTTTGTAGACGTGTATGTGTATATGATCCCGCGGACCTGATGTGCTCATCTGTTGATCCGCATTATCCGACCATCCGACCTGTCCATACCAGGCAGGTCGCAACCCTTATCTCGTCTTTCCCAAAACGTCCTCGTTTGGCGGACAATGTGTGGTTTTCATCTCATTGAAGGGCCTAAGTAAGTGGCGAAGTTCAGATCTGTACTAGTGAGGAGGATCGAGAGCGTTCGTGTAGACAGACCCGCGAGACCAGAGACGCGTGGTACACAGCACTGGCTACGCTTCTATCCACAAGCGCGTGATCCCCAAATCCGAACATTGCTTCATTTGGAGAGACCCGTGATACCTTCGTGACTCCTGACGACGTGTGTTCCATATGCGCCGGGATTCATCACATTCCACTGTCTGATTCCTGTCGCCCGAGAATGGAGCATTGGGGTGGAGTGAAACAAGTTGCAGACGCGGATTGCCAATGTATAGCTTTTGCCAGACCTTCTGGGCAAGGTACCATCAAGACGACTATTTTTATGACATCCCTTTCGCCTTGTGGCATTGCTATACCCTATCCCAGCCTAACATGAAAGGCAGTCAAATAGAGTTGATCTGATTCTATACTGTCAAATAGAGTTGATCTGGTTCTATACTGTTTGGACTCTTACAGACCTAGAGACGCATCATAACAAAACTCCGTACCCTTCCAGGTGGAAATAATGCAGCTCGTTTTGGAGTGCACCGGCCCATCAGACGCACGCATTAGAAGGTCCATCTTGTCTCACGGTAGGATCGACCGCGCTAGTGGTAGAAACTTTTAGCTTCGCAATAGGTCCCGGTTCTGGATTACCTTCGTCAGCTTAGCCTTGTATTATATTAGAGTTACGGTGTCATTGCTATACCTCCGGTGATCCAATGTCCGGATCCGCGATGTTCCAGAATTATTTTTTAGGACGACTACCCTGGTCCTGCCCACCGAACTCCGCTATCAAAGGCGCGATGGCCCGTCGACAAGATCGACGATGCTGCCGCCATCGAGATTCGAGGGCGCGAACCTGTCATCTTCGCAAGATGGGATGATTAGAAATGTGAGACATGGCGACTATCGCGAAGTCATTGTCTAGGTTAGAATGACGTTTACGAGATCGGCAGACCGCCGGAAAAGGGAATTTTCTGCGCGTCATGGGGCGCATCACATCTTGCGGGTCGTTCATCGCCGGTTATCAGGTGCGGCTCTCTGTGAATCCAGCGGATTATTCGTAAGGAAACATCCGGCTGAATCCCGATCGGCCGGAAAGGCTGAACTTTCAAGGAAGTTAGCTTTTACCCAAGTTCAGGCCCGGGGTTGCTCTGAAGGTCTCGCAGGAACCACGTAATTAATCTCCGGATGCGCTGTTCGTCGCTTTCAGCTGTTTATTCCAAAAGCGGTCAAAAGCCAGATGTCTTGAACCCAATGGATGCGTAGGAATCGTGTTCCTGAGATTCCAAGCGCCGTTGTTCGATACAATCCGCCTTGCGCGGAGAAGGGTGG
>Ga0308160_10005727_pt1 | contig 12877 bp, 14 predicted proteins | sample PhyFR1_FD_201036 | JGI IMG/M metagenome (GOLD analysis project Ga0308160, IMG submission 201036) | Phyllosphere microbial communities from UC Gill Tract Community Farm, Albany, California, United States - DLSLF.R1 | ecosystem: Host-associated > Plants > Phyllosphere > Unclassified | place: USA... | reverse complement strand
TGATGAAGACGACTGGCACAGCCATCCATGAACCACCCTCCCCTTTTCGCTTCTCTCACATCTGTTCCTCAGACTCACCTCGTCGACTCTCGCACCACCGAATCACTATGACCTGCAGACCTCTCTCGACGCGCTCCCTTTTGTTCTGCCCGCCCGGCCGCTTCGATCGCTCTCGCGCGCCGCCGCCGCCGCCGCCGCCCGCCGCAGGCTGGCCTTGTCCTCCTGTTGAGCCGAGCGACGCCGGCTTCCTCTCCGCCACCCTCATCTGCTCCGAGCCTCCCGGCTACCCTCCTGCTCCTTCTCTGCACAAAAATCTCACCCGGACGAGCTTTCCTCTCGGACTCAACCCGACCCGAATCGCACAAGGTAGCGGTCCCCGACCGGACAGCGTGTGCAAACGGCCCCTGCCAGCAGGCGCAGCAGCAAGGAGCCGGAACCCTCTAGCTCACCTTCGAATTCACGAAGCCGACCCAGGCACGGATCCCCTGTCGCATCAGCCGGACGGCCTGGCGCGGGCGCGATGCTGCACTCGCGAGCGCGCTCCTCGGTCCCTCAGCCGATGGCTTCACCGTCGTTGGCAGTATCGCCGGCGGCGCTCGGGCTGCCTCCGGTGCTCGAATGGCAGGCCCAGGAGGTCGCCTCGTTCCTCGCCTCGCTCAAGTGCGGCCACCTCGCCCCCGTCTTTGAGCAAAACGACATCACGGGCGATGTCATCCTCGAGCTCGACATGAGCCACCTGAAGGAGATGGGCGTCACTCGTGTCGGCGACCGCGTCCGGCTCCAGGTCGGACTCAAGGCCCTCCGGAGCAGCACCTTCGCCGCGGCCGCGTCGACGCCGGTGACCCCTCGACACTCTGTCGGCATGCGAGGCAGCCCGTCGGTGACCGGTATCCACGCAGGAGTGGAGGGTGCGGTTGCTCGAGGCCCGTCGCCGAGGCTGGAGGACCAAGCAGGACCGACGGATCCCTTGCGTGAGCGCCGGCCGACCGCCCCTGTGTGCCAGAGCCTCCCTGCCCGGAAGCCCGTGCTGACGCGACTGCGCCTCCTCGACTCTTGCTGCAGGGACGACAGCCTCGCATATCCGTCAGGCATCTTCGAATGACTCGCGCTCGAGGACCTCGTCTGGCAGCTCGGGCCATCGGCCGGCCCCTCTCGACATCGCCGGCACCTTCGCGCGCGATCCTCGCCTGCCGCAGGTCTACCAGCCCGGCGCTCGACCAATCGTCCCACGCTCGGCCTCGTCGAGTTCCATCCTTCCTCTTGCTGCGGCCACCATTTCGCAGCCGGCATACGTCCCGAGACCGATCGGCTCTTTGCCCGACATTTCGGCGCCGACACTAGCTCATCGGCCGTCGAGAGACACGTCCCTTCGGCAAGCCGGCTCCACGCCGAGCGGATCGACGCTCAGGCCACCCGGCAACCATCCTCAACAGCCGCCAGAGATTATGCTGCCTTCCGAACCGTCGCTCGGTGCACCCAGTGGCCATCTGAAGGCTGCCGAGCTCTCGACCGGCTCTGCCGGCGGATCCTTTACCGAACGCCGAGCGCTCCGTGCACTCGAGCGCGAAAACCGGTCTGGCCGGCCGTCGACGGCGCCGGGCGCGAGCGGTAGCGCATCAGCCCCAAGGTTGGTACCTCCTTCGATGGCTGGCCCGTCGGCGCCATCAGGCAGCGCCTCAGTCACCCTCGGGGTCAACGGCCGGCCGGCACCGCTGGCTGCCTTGTCATCTCATCCGTTTGCGACGACGCCAGCGACCCCGTCGTCGCCGTCCTATCCGCCGCTCTCATCGGCCCATCCTCCCTCGGACATACTCAGCAGCTCGACCGACTCGCTGACGCTCAGCGCGCCGTCGAGCTCGACGCTGGCGCCATCAAGGTCCAACTCGTCGCTTCGATCGACCGGCGGCACGACGCCCTCCCTCGAGGATCTCAAGTACAAGATCGTCAAGTTCATCAACCCCGAGGACGGCAATACGCGGGTCGTCGACGTGACGGACTGCAGCGGCGGCTGGGACGTCTTGGAGAAGGTCCTGCGCAAATTTGGCAAGTGGCGTGAGGGCGGCAGCGGCGCCCGCGGCCTCGGCGTCGCCGACGACTCGGATGACGAGGAGGGCAGGGGCGCCGTCGTCTTGGACGGTTGGGGCGTCTACCTCGAAGGCTATGGCGGGGAGGGCATCGGTCAGTGCTCCCGTTGAGTCGCGATACGCGCGCCATTGCTGACAGGCCTCTACATCTCCGCTCCAGGCCATCCGCTCACCGAATCCGAGCTGCTGTCGGTCTGCCATGCGCCGGTCGACTCACCCGCCCGGAACCGTGGTCTCACGCTCAAGAGGGTCAAAAAGCTCGGTAACCGCAAGCAGGTCGAAAAGTTTTTTGGCGAGGCGCCCCCCCAGCCGGCCAGCCCGACCTCGCCCACCTACTTTGCGGGCGCAGCTACCCCGCGCGACTCGGTCGCCGCTGGCAAAGATGGCCTCAGTGCGGGTGCCAAGAAGATGAACCGGGCAAGTACCATCAGCGTCATGGCTGGCCTCGGCGTCGACGGTCTCAAGCAGGCTCAGCAGCCCCCGCCGCCGATGCCGCTCTCGCCGGCGGTCGCTTCCAGCTCGCCGGCTCCAACTCCGGCTGCGACGACGACCGCCACGTCTGCGACGCGCTCGCCCTCGTCGGGCTCCTTCCTCATCAGCAAGGGCCGCAAGATGTACAACTTCTTCGGCCACCGGCCCCCGTCGGAACTCATCTCGACCCACCTCACCGAATACTTTCCCAAGGTTCAGAAAAAGGTCCTCGAGCGCACGGCTCGCAACTCGATGATGCGCATCACCTCTGGCGACGGCGGCGTCCGCGGCAGCTGGGCGACCGCTGGCGGCGAAGGCTCTGCCCGGCTCAGCACGAGCAGCTTTGGCGATTCGATCGCGTCGCCTCGCAAGAAGCGCATCAGCCAAGGTGCACGCAGCATTGCGTCGTCGAACCTCAGCGGCGGGGCCAAGCATCACCCCCTCCATCGCACGTCGACCTCGCCTCCGCGGTCTGCGATCCCTGAGGACGCCTCCCCGGACGACCCGGTCGGTCTGCCCCGCGTATCCATCTCGACCGACGGCGTCTCGGAGTCTGAATCGGAGGCCGGCTCGGTCGACTCGCGTCCGCCGCTGCTGCCGCCGGTCGACACGTCGGCCGACTCATGGTCCGACTCGCTTTCGATCTACTCGCCCAACTTCATTGCCGCCGGCGACGCCTTGCGGCGCAACTCGATCGCTTCGGCGCGGCCGATGAGCCTGCTGTCGCAGTTCCACCGGAGGAAGAAGGACACGTCGGACACGGCCTCCTTTCTCACGGTCGACGAGATCACTGCCCACGTCGACAGCAAACGCTCGAGCCAGGACTCGGCGTCGGCTGCCGAGGACGGCATCGAGGTCATCGACGACGAGGACCTCGACGAGGACGACGACGACGTCCGGACGCCGGCGCCGCCAGGCCGACGCTTCTCGCGTGGCTCGAGGCGGCTCGACCGCGTCATGTCGTACTACGAAAGCAGCCACGGCTCCGGCGAGGACGAAGACGAGGGCGCCTACAGCGACGAGGCCGAAGATGAAGACGACGAAGACGAGGATGAAGACAGCGACGACGACGAGGCCGACGAGGCTGCTGATGAGCAGGGCAAAGCGTTCCTCTCGGAAGGCGGTACGTCGTGCGGCACCGTCTCACGATCAGAGCCTAGCGCTGACCCCCTCTTCCTCCCTACTCCAATCTCGCAGGCAAGAGGTCGTTCAAGTGGATCAAGGGCGCGTTGATTGGATCGGGCTCGTTCGGTTCCGTCTTCCTCGGCATGGACGCGAGCCGGGGCCTGCTGATGGCTGTCAAGCAGGTCGATATTCCGACCGGCGTGTCCGCGAACGAAGAGCGCAAGAAGGAGATGCTGAACGCGCTCGAGCGCGAGATCGAGCTGCTCAAAGAGCTGCAGCACGACAACATCGTGCAGTACCTCGGTGCGTCCGAGCGCCGAAGCTTGAAGGGCGTGGCCGGCGCCGCTGACATCTTCTCTGCCGTGGTCAGACTCGTCCATCGACGCCAGCCACCTCAACATTTTCCTCGAGTACGTCCCCGGCGGGTCCGTGACGGCGCTGCTCAGCAACTATGGCGCCTTCGAGGAGGCGCTCGTCCGGGTCTTTATCCGGCAGACCCTCCAGGGCCTCGCCTACCTCCACGACAAGGGCATCATCCACCGCGACATCAAGGGCGCCAACATCCTCGTCGACAACAAGGGCGGCATCAAGATCTCTGACTTTGGCATCTCGAAGAAGGTCGAATCGGGTACGTCAGTGCTCGCAGACGCTCGTGTGACGGCCCGGCTGACTCCCAAGCCGACCGCCGCTTCCAGACCTGCTCGACAACTCGAACAACCGCAAGTCGCTGCAGGGAACCGTCTTTTGTCCGTCGATGCCTCGCGCAGCCGCGCAAGCTGCTACCGGCCACCAACTGACCCCGTCTCATCTCATTCTTGAGCCAGGGATGGCGCCCGAGGTCGTCAAGCAGACGGCCCACACGACCAAGGCCGACATCTGGAGCGTCGGCTGTCTTGTCGTCGAGATGCTCACCGGCCAGCGGCCGTGGGGCCGCCTCGACCAGATGCAGGTCATGTTCAAGGTGCGTCTGCAAAGCGACCGCCTCTGATCAGGAGCTTAGGTCGGCTGAGCTTCCTTTCGCTCGGCAGATCGGCTCCCTCAGCCGGCCCGAGCTGCCGCCCGACATCACGTCTGAGGCCGAGGACTTCCTCGAAAAGACCTTCATGCTGGACTTCCACGCCCGGCCAACCGCGGTCGATCTGCTCGCGCACGACTTCATCCAGGCGGACCTCGATCCGACCGGGGACGCCTAGCTCGGCCGAGCTACCCAGCTGCACCTGTGAATGCCATCCTGAGTTGACTCGCGACGACCAAGGGCGCGCGGTGTGCTACCGGGGGACGGGTGCAGAGGTGGTGTCATGTCTAGATCGATCCCGGTCGGCCCGCTGCAGTGCCGCCCGGCTCAGTCGCCCGTCATCCGGCGAACGTGCGACTGGGTCGGGCTCGCGACTTGCGGCGTAAAGGAGCCGCCGTTGCCAAAGCTGACGGTCCCGCCCGTCAACTCCATTGAAGGGTTCCAGCCCTGTTAGCAGAGGAAAGGAGGGGCCTGTCAGTAGAGGAGGGCGGAGCTGGGGCAAAGAGGCAGGGACAGACTGGAAGGAGATGCGAGTCAAAGATGCCTGAGTTGGCCGGCCAGATGGCCTCGAGGTTAAGGCCGGCCTCGCTCCCACCGAGGGCCGTCTCGTGCGCGCCGCCCCAGACGCCGTCGGCGCCGCCGAAGGTCGAGTAGCCAAAGTCCTCGCCCTCGGGGAACGTCCCGCCAAAGGCAGTCGTCCAATCGGTGAAGACGGGGCTCGTGCCCTCGGCGGCCGACATGGCGCCGTTGGCCGTCGGTGCGAGGGTCGATTCGGCCCCGAGCCCGCCGGCGCCGGTCGGCACGGGCGAGTTCTGGCGCGTGGCGAAGCGCGTGTTGGTCGGGTAGGGCGTGTTGGGCACGCTGTTGGGCCGCGACTCGGTCGACGACAGAAGCGACCGCAGGAGCTGGGCGTGGAGTGCCGGCGTGTGCTTCGAGTCGATCGCCACCTCCTCGAGCACTTTGACCGCGCCATGGACGGCGTCGAGGATCTTGGCCGGCGACTCGAGGTAGATCGTCAGCTGCGGCCGCAGCAGCTTGAGCAGCGATAGGATTGCGTAGGAGAGCCTGCGGACGGTCCCCTCGTCAGCCGCAAGGCCGAAGACAGCGGAAGGACGGCAGCAGGACGCACATGGTGAAGGTCGAGTCGGGCGCGTACGTCAGCTTGCCCGTCGGCGCGAGTTCGTCGCGGGCGACCTTGATGACCTCCATCGCGGCGCCGGCAACGCGGGCAAAGAAGTGGCCGAGCTCGATGTGCGCCCGCTCGAGCGCGTTCTGGAGGCCAAACGAGTTCATCATGAGCAGCGCGTCTGGCGCCGGCGGAAGAGGCGGGAGTGGCGTCAGTCTGTGTGGGCCTCAGATCGATGGCGGAGGGGAGGGGGACCAACAGGAGCAGTAGAAGGAGCCGACGGATCGCGAGTGCCCCAGCTGAGGCCGGTCTTCCTCGGCCGACTCGTTGTACAATTGACTGAGGATCGAGGGGGGATGATCGTCAGCAAAGCGGGGCACTGCCTGAGGCCGACAGGAGCTCGCGGGCGGGCACTCACTCCCAGGCCTCGTGCCACTGTGTGTCCCAGACGCTAAGCTGGGCCTCGATCGAGCGCAGGAAGAGCGGGTAGTCGAGGTCGGTCTGGAGGCCCGAGGCGGTTGAGGTGCCGCTGTAGATAAAGTCGAGCGCGCGGCTCATGATCTGCTGGAGTCCGACGTAGGCGACGAGCCCGCGGTCGGTGTAGGTCGCAAACTGGGACGAGGCCGCCCAAGCCGTTTTGTTGCGGATGATGAAGTCCTCGCGGATCGAGTAGGGCTTGCCCATCTGCGACGACAGCGAGCGATCCAGCACGTAGCACATGCTGCAGGAGGAGGCGCGGGCAGGGAAGACATCAGCCGCTGATGGAAAGGGCGCGGCAGCCGAAGGATTGGAGCCGAGACGCACAGCCACGTCCGCTCGCGATTGATGATCTCTCGGTCGCGGGCCTTGGCCTCCTCCGTGTCCTTGCCGGTCAGCTGCGACTTGCGATGCAGATTGAGATCGGTCGCGACCCGGATGCCCATACCGAGCAGGAGCCACTGAGGTCGATCGCAAGCGGAGGTCAGTCATGGCTGGCGCGAAGAGCCGATGATCGGGGAGGGTCGCTCACCGCCTGATCCAGCTCGAAGCGCTCGACCGGCAGGCCGTAGCATGTCAGGATGAGGTAGGCCTGGACGATCTCGACGCTCTTAAAGCCGTGGCTCGGCGTCTCAAACGCGAGCTTGCGGACGCAGGTGTTAAGACGACCGACGAGCTCGGGCCGTTTGCTGTAGAATTTGGAGGCGACCCAGCAGACTGCAGCGGGTACACCGTGGGCAGGAGAAGAGACTCAGCCTCATCGAGTCCAGCCAGAGGCGAGAAGGTCGAGCGGGGACACGCACCGGTCGTGAGCAGGAAGGGCGAGCGCGAGGCGACGAGCCCGGGAGTGTGGAAGGCCCGGTCGAGCACCGGCACCTGAAGATTGATAAAGTCAAAGTAGATGGAGAAGAGCTCGAGGACCTCGTCGGTCGAGAGAAAGTCGAGGATTTCGGGCCGGATCGAGCGCTCGATGATGATGCGCCGGAGGGGCAGCATCTGGGAGTCCCACGAGAGAGGAGTCAGTCACCGCGCGACAAAGAGGCGCATCAGCCAGAGCGCTAGCCCGCACCGTCATCGGGCCCGGTTTGAAGTAGACGGTCGAGGCCAGGCCGAGCGGCACGTCTTCCTCGACCGGCGGCTCGTCCTTGACGTCCTTTCCGTCGGCCGCTTTGCCGCCGGCTGCAGGCCGAGCCTCCTTCTCCTTGCCCTTCCCGCTGCCATCTTTGGCGGCCGCACCGTCCGTCGCCGAGCCCGAGCGGCCACCATCAGTGCCGGCTGCCGCCGCCGTGTAGGCAGCTGCTGCGGACGGCCTGCCCGGAGCTGTGGATGCAGAGTTGCTGGCTCCAGCGACAGGACTCGGCGGGCGTGAGCGCACGTCGCTCGAGCCGCCGTGGCCGACGGGCGGCGGCGGTCGGCGGCCCATCACGCGCTGGACCTTTGCGATCGCGGCGTTGGTGATGGCCTCGTCGTCGGCCGCTCGCCGGCGGGCGTCCTCCTCGTCAGCCTCCTCGGCGGCGGTGGTCGCCGCATTGGACCCTGCGACCGAGCCAGGCTCGGCGCCGTCCCGAGCAGGCGTCGATGCAGCGGCCGAGCCGTCCCTCGCGCCGCTGGCGTGGGAGGAGGCCGGCGTCGGCGCCTGCCTCTGGAGCGCAGGCTCGTGGTTGAGGAGGTTGCGGACGAGCATGCCTGCCGCTGCCCCGCGGGCCTCGATCTTGCGGTGGTTGTGAAGCGAGGCCTCGGCGAGGAGACCGAGCGGGTTGAGCGAATTATCGGGCAGCGAATGCAGCCGGGGCGAGTGCGGCCGGGTTGGCACCTGCGGCGGTGGCGGGTTCGGCAAGGGCGGTTGACCAGCGCTGCCCGAGGCGGGGCCGCCGGCCGACGACGACGAAGCCGACGAGATCGGGAGCGCGTGCATGGGCGCCCCGGCCGGGTGATGGAGGGCATGCGCGTGCTGGAATTGCGCGTGCTGCGGGATTGGGTACGGCGGCGGGTGAGCCCCGGGGAGGACGGGCGGGGCGTAGAAGGACGGGTGCGAGTGGCTCATCGATGCGGGCGAGCCGTTGTTGCCGGCGAGGTGGTGCCCGCTGAGCTCGCCTGCGTAGGTCGGATGGTGGCCACCGGCCGAAGGACCTCCTGCAGGCCCACCCGGACCGCCGTCGATCGAGCGGATGCCCGGCAGGCCTGTCTGACCGTCGGGCATCATCGGTAGCCGAGCCATCGCCGCCGCCGTCGCATTGCCCGAGCCGCCGCTCGGCGATGGGCTTCGAGTGACCATGCCCGAGGCAAACGCGGCCATGGCCGGGTTGTGGATCGAGCGCAGGACGGTGTCGAGCGTCTGCTCCATCTTCTTGAGCGACTGCGCCATGGCCTCGTGCTTCTTGGTCGACTTTTTGCCCCGATTCGACTCCTCGAAGATGCACTCCTGGTTGGTCGCCTTGCAGCGCTGGAAGAAGCGGCCGGGCGGGCAGGGGTCGACGGGCAGCCAATGTCAGCCGGACGTACGAATGCCAGCCGCAGCCATGAGGAAGACGGACCTTGCAGGGCGGGCCTTCTTCCGAGAAGCACCGCATCTTGAGCTTGCGGCACACGGTGCACGCTCTGAAGGGCAAGCGCGCGAGGCATGAAGGCAACACGGGCGTCAGCGCTGCTAGGGCAGACTTCCGTGTCCGAGACCGACACGCCGAATAGCAGGAGGGGAACATACCGGCTTCCGCGCGTTGCCTTGGGCTTCTTGCCGTCCGGTCCGAGCTCGACCGGCTTGCCCTTGCCATTGAGCGGCTTGCCGTCCTTCCCGACGGCGCCTGCCGACGAGGCGGCGCCCGCCGGCAGGGACGAGGACGAAGCCTTCGCCTTGCCCTTGCCCTTGGCCGACGGCTCCGAGCCGTCCTCGTCCTCCTCGTCCTCATCCTCGTCCTCCTCGCTCTCCTCACTGTCGTCCTCGTCCGACGTCCCGCCGACGCCATCGATCGCGCGCGACGTAGAGCTCTGCCGACGCTGCTTCTTGGCGGCTGATCCGGCGCGGCCACCGCCAGCAGCATTGCTGCCGCCAGTGGCCGAGAGTGAGCGTGAGAGGTCGGGCGTCGGCGGGCCCGAGGACGGGTGCGGACGCTTGAGGCCGAGCAGGGCGGTTGCCGACGACAGCTGCTGCTGGCCGCCGCCGTGCTGCTGCATCTGCATCTGCTGGTGCTGTTGTTGCTGCTGCTGCTGATGCTGCTGCTGCTGCTGGAGATGCTGCTGTTGCTGATGTTGCTGGGCAAACTGCTGCTGGAGGTGCTGAGCGTACTGCTGAGGGTGGAGTCCTTGCTGCTGCTGCTGTTGCTGGTGCTGGAAGGCGCCCTGGCCGTACTGGCTTTGCTGCCTCTGCTGCTGGGGGTCGTAGCCGCCTCCGTGCTGGGCCTGCGTCTGCGGCGGGAGCTGGTAGGTCGGCACGAGCGCCGGGTCGAAGGCGTCGTAGCCAGGCGGGGTCGGGTGAGGGTAGGGCTGATACGCAAAGGCCGGCTGAGGCCCTCCGGTACCTCCTGCTCCTGCTCCTGCGGCGGGTGTGCTCCCGCTGCTTCCTCCGCCGGGGTAACTGTGGCCGTTGGGCGGGGCAGGGATCGACGGCGACCGGGCGGCCGAGGTCGAAGGTGTCGAGGTTGCCGACCAAGGCTGCTGCTGCTGCTGCTGCTGCTGTTGCGCGTTGCGGCCGCCGTAGCCGGCCATGACCTCGCTGAAGGGGAGGCTAGGCTGAGAACCTTTCTCGTCGTTCGGCTGAGGGAGGAAGCCGGGAGCCGAGAGGACGGAGGCTGGCTGGGTCGGTCGGGTGTCGGCCCGATGAGAAGCCGAATGAGAGGGTCGCGGTGTGTGGGTCGAGGGCGCGAGGAGGAAGGGGGGGCGCGACCGGGCAACCGGCGAGGAAGAGACGCCGGCGGCGGGCGGGCGAGGGCGGGCCGAGCGTGAGGGCGCGGCTGAGGCTGAGGCTGCTGACGTTCGGACGCAGGGTTCGTCTGGCGGCGACGAGGTCTGATCGAGTGTAGGGTCCTGGAGGGGCAGTGCGGTGCTGTTCGCTCTCTGCTCTTGCTCGCGAGTAGCTGCTGGGCGTGCCTGTTCAGGAGACACACGAAGGAGGCGCTCGGGACAAGGGTCTCTCGCCTGGGCCGGCCAGGCAGGCTCGTGCCTCGCTGCAGGGGGCGATGCCTCGCCTCGCTGTTTACGCCCTTACGGCCCGCATAGTCACAACCTTCTCGGCATCGGTTGCGCGCGCCCGGACCGTCCGTTCCGTGTGACGCGTGCTCTCCTCGGAGGCGGTTTTCGTCGGTGTCGGCGGGTCATCGAGATGTCGGCGACTTGCGAACTGGCAGCGGCCGCATTCGCTGCTCGCTCCCTTCAGCCCGACCCCTTCCTTCGAGCAGTTCATCAACAGGCCTTCTCGCCAAACCGCCACCCAACCCACCCTACCCCTACCCACCCACCGCCACCACCCTTCTCCGTCGTCGTACGTGCTCGACTCCTCCTTTTTGCGGGCTAGGCCGCTTCGCCTCGCCCGACGCGTCTCCCCATCGACTGACGCCTGGCTTCCCATCGTCATCATCACCTCCACCTCTCACCACCCTTGCCATCGCCCTTCTTCCCCCTCAACCCGAACCCGCTCTCGGCCGATCTAGTCTCTCTCTCCATCGACTGTATCCACCACCACAGCTCTCTCTCCCTCTCTCTATCTTTTCAACATGCAGGCTGTCAAGGACGGAATCGCGGCCGGTCAGTGCCCTCCTCGTCCTTCCCGGTGGCGATACGTCTGCTGACTGCCCTTCCCCCCCGCCGACCGGACCCCCCTTACCTTTCCTTGCCTGCAGTGTCCAACACGATCGACGCCTCCAAGAACCCCAAGCGGGCCCAGCTCGAGGAGGACGTCGTCGCTCCGCCCTCGGGCTGCCCGATGAAGACCTACTTTGGCATGAAGGTTTCGGTGCGTCTCTGCTTCCCCTTCCCTCGGGCCACGTTCGTCCGCTAGCTCGCAGAAGAGAGCCCGATCGGCTGACGGCCTGCCCCTCCCCCTCTCAGGACACCGACAACTCGATCAAGGCCGGCATCGGTGGCCCGACGCTGCTCGAGGACCTCCACAACCGCGAGAAGAGTGGGTCCTCACTTCCCCCTCCCCCCACCTTCGATCGATCCGTCCTCTGACCCCTCGATCATCACTCTCAGTCTCCTCGTTCGACCACGAGCGCATCCCGGAGCGCGTCGTCCATGCCAGGGGTGCCGCCGCCCACGGCACCTTCAAGCTCCACACGCCGATCCCCGAGTTCTCCAAGGCCGGCATCCTCAACGACACCTCGCGTGAGACGCCCGTCTTCCTCCGCTTCTCGACCGTCGGCGGCTCGCGTGGCTCGGCCGACTCGGTCCGCGACGTCCGTGGCTTTGCTGTCCGCTTCTACACCGAGGAGGGCAACTGGGATATTGTTGGCAGTGCGTTGCCTTTCTCTCAAGCTCTCCGGGCACAGCTGACGACTGACGCCGATGCCTCTCAGACAACATCCCCGTCTTCTTCGTCCAGGACGCCATCAAGTTCCTTGACCTGATCCACTCGTGCGCAGGCCGTCTCGCCCTTTGCCACCCATGTATCGGAGCGGCGCGCTGACCTGTTTGCCCCCTCCGTACCTCAGGGTCAAGCCCGAGCCGCACAACGAGATCCCCCAGGCCCAGACGGCGCACGACAACGCCTGGGACTTCTTTGGCCTCGCACCCGAGACGATGCACACGCTCATGTGGGCCATGTCGGACCGCGGCATCCCGCGCTCGTTCCGCATGATGAACGGCTTTGGCGTCAACACGTTCTGCCTCATCAACAACGAGGGCAAGCGCTGCTTCACCAAGTTCCACTGGCTTCCTGTGAGTTTCTCCCACACCATCTTGCGACACGACGGCGCGAGACTGCATTGGCTGACGCGCTCATTTCTCGCCTGCAGAAACTCGGCGTCCACGGTCTCGTCTGGGACGAGGCGCTTAAGCTCGGCGGCCAGGACCCCGACTTCCACCGGCGCGACCTCAACGACGCGATCGAGGCCGGCGCCTTCCCCGAGTGGGAGCTCGCCGTCCAGATCATCTCGGAGGAGGACGAGGACAAGTTTGACTTCAGCGTGCGTCCTCCTGAGTCTCTGATTGTGGCCTCGTCGTCAGGTTGCTGACCTGGCCTTTCGCTCGCCCTTCGCAGATCCTCGACGCCACCAAGCTCTGGCCCGAGGAGCTCGTCCCGCTCAAGAAGATCGGCACGATGCAGCTGAACCGGACCGTCGACGACTACTTTGCCGAGGTCGAGCAGGTTGCCTTCTGCACGCAGCACATTGTCCCCGGCATCGACTTTTCGAACGACCCGCTCCTCCAGGGCCGCAACTTCAGCTACTTTGACACCCAGATCTCGCGCATCGGCGTCAACTTCCACGATCTGCCGATCAACCGGCCCGTCTGCCCGGTCTACAACAACCTCCGCGACGGCAAGATGGCCCGCAAGATCAACCGCGGTAAGGTCAACTACAGCCCGAACCGATTCGAGACGCCTAAGGTGTCGACCGCCGAGGAGGGCGGCTTCGTCCCCTACCCCGT
>Ga0308160_10005725_pt1 | contig 12879 bp, 13 predicted proteins | sample PhyFR1_FD_201036 | JGI IMG/M metagenome (GOLD analysis project Ga0308160, IMG submission 201036) | Phyllosphere microbial communities from UC Gill Tract Community Farm, Albany, California, United States - DLSLF.R1 | ecosystem: Host-associated > Plants > Phyllosphere > Unclassified | place: USA... | reverse complement strand
AGCCATCAGCGATGGTAGCATGACGATAAAATTTCATCCCTACTCCATCAGGGAAATCGTCACTAGTGAAAAATCCTAACATGGCTGTTGCAACAGCCACCTTACTCTAGCGGTGGCGATTCACTTGTGGGATGATTTATCCGATTTATATATTGCCATTGTGACGACATTCTCCCCATTGATCAAAATTAAATGCCATAGTGAACACATTGAGTGAGTAGATGCCTATGCTTCTGCCCGCAAAAGAAATCAACAATTTCCGCCAAATGCTGGCCGTCATCTGGGGTGACAATAATGAAATTGGAAATTTGCTGCTTTAGCGTAGGTTGCGCGCTGACGGCTGAACAAGCGGGGGCGGATCGCATTGAATTGTGCGCCAGCCGCAGCGAGGGTGGGTTGACGCCGAGCTACGGTACGCTCCTTTTGGCGCGCGAACGGGTAACTATTCCCGTACATCCTATCGTTCGTCCGCGCGGTGGCGATTTTTGCTACAGCACGCTGGATTTCGAGGTGATCAAGCAAGATGTCGCCCAGATCCGCGATATGGGCTTCCCCGGTGTCGTGGTGGGTATGCTAGATGAGGAAGGCCATATAGACTTGCCGCGTATGCGTGAAGTGATGCAACTGAGTGGCAATATGGCGGTGACTTTCCATCGAGCATTTGACATGTGCCAGAACCCGATGCTCGCCTTTGAGCAACTGGCGCAGCTTGGTGTGGCACGTATTTTGACTTCAGGGCAACAGCAGAATGCCGAGTTGGGTCTGACGTTGCTGCGCAATTTACGCCATGCCAACCCAGGCCCGGTGATCATTGCGGGTGGCGGGGTACGGCTTAGCAACTTGCACAAGTTTGTCGATATCGGCATTCAGGAACTACACAGTTCTTCAGGCCATGCCGTGCCTTCCACCATGCGCTATCGTAAAGCGGGCGTCACTATGTGTTCCGACAACGAATCTGACGAATTTAGCCATTATTGTGTGGATGGCGAAATGGTGGCGATGATGAAAAACACGCTAGCCTTGGTTGCCCCCTTGGCGCAGAGCCTATATCGCCAGCAATGAGACCTCGCCACTATGCAGTTAGCATCAGGTGGTGAGTCATCGATCAGGGTTTTCTTGCCACCAGTATTGCGCGTAGCGGTGCCGGATAACCTTCAACCGTTTTGCGGTGATCATCGGGGTCGAGGAATTCTGTCAGTGACTCGCTGGTCATCCAACTGGTGCGGCGCTGTTCTTCAGTGCTGGTCACGCATATATCGGCGATCCTCACATCAACGAAGCCGCATTTCTCAAGCCAGTTCTTCAGTGCGCGTGCCGCAGGGATAAAATAGACGTTGCGCATTTGCGCATAACGATCGCCCGGCACCAGCACCTGATTATCATCGCCTGCCACTATTAGGGTTTCCAGCACCAGTTCGCCCTCGGAAACCAACTGGTTTTTCAGTTGATAGAGATGATCCAGCGGGGAACGGCGATGATACAGCACACCCATGGAGAATACCGTGTCAAAGGCCGCCAGCTCTGGCAACTGTTCGATACCGAGCGGCAGCAGATGGGCGCGTTGGTCACCGCCTAGCAGCTTGCGTACAGCTTCAAACTGGCACAAAAACAACTGCATTGGATCGATGCCGATCGCCAATTGAGCGCCGGCACCGACCATACGCCATAGATGGTAGCCACTGCCGCAGCCGACATCGAGAATGGTGCGCCCGGCCAGTGGTGAAAGGTGTGGCAGCAGGCGATCCCATTTCCAGTCGGAATGCCACTCGGTATCGATGTCGATACCGTACAGCGAGAACGGCCCTTTGCGCCATGGCATCATGGTGCGTAGCATTTTTTCGATGCCTGCTAACTGACCCGGCGGTAGCCCCGGCTCCATCTCGGCGCGCACGCCGTGCAGCAAATCGACGTAAGTTGGCGTCAGTGTCGGCAAATGCTCCACTGAATTAAACCACTGTTTAAACTTGCCATGTCGTGATCCACGTTGCCAGGCGCTGAGCTGCGCGGGTAGGGTGTCCAGCCAGTGGCTGAGGTTACTCTTGGCGATACGCTGATAAAAATCACCAAATTCAATCATGGTTCTACACCTGTTTTCAGCGCGACCAGTGAGCCAAAGTTAAAACACTGGAACCACATTTCAACGTGTTCGAAGCCAGCCTGTTTCAGACGTGCTTTATGCGCCTCCACTGAGTCCGTCAGCATAACGCGCTCCAGCATGCTACGTTTCTGGCTGATCTCCAGTTCGCTGTAGCCGTTGGCGCGTTTGAAATCGTGATGCATATTGAACAGCAATGCACCGACATCGGCATCTTCAAAGCTGAGTTTCTCTGACAGCACCAGCACGCCGTGCGCCCGCAGTCCACGATAAACCTGCGCTAACAGTCGCAAGCGATCGGCTGGCTCAAGGAATTGCAGGGTGAAGTTAAGCACTACCATTGAGGCGTTTTCGATGGGTATGTCGAGAATATCGGCTTCGATTACCTCAACCGGGGTATCAGCGCGGAAAGCGTCAATATGGCGACGGCAACGATCGACCATGGCCGGGGAGTTATCGATGGCGATAATGTTACAACCCGCTACCTTAATATTCCGTCGCATCGACAGCGTTGCTGCGCCCAGGGAACAGCCCAGATCATACACTTGGCTATCGGGTTGCACAAAACGTTCGGCCAGCATGCCAATCATCGAAATGATGTTGGAATAACCGGGAACAGAACGCTGGATCATGTCTGGGAACACCTCAGCAACACGTTCGTCGAAAGTCCAGTCGCCCAATTTGGCAATGGGGGCGGAAAAAAGGGTATCGCGGTTTGGCATAGCGGCAAATCAGTTCAGCATTCGAAGTGCGCATTCTAACAGATGACGGCGAGAAAGCGCAGCGTGGTCGTCTGATGATAGCTGTGCAATCAGTTAGGTGATGCAGTCAAAATAGCGCGTCCTGTTGCGGCCAGTCCGGCGGTGCAGGCAGATCAGGGATCACCTGGCGCAACTGCTGCCAGATTTTTTGCGCCTGCTGCGGTGAATCGCCGTTATCTGGTGTATGGATAAACAGGTAAGGCTGATGCTGCTGTTGCCAGAGCGCGAGCTTCTGCTGCCAGACGGCGAACCAGCGCAAGTTATCTGCCAATACGTCGCCGCCGATAAAGCGCACCAGCGGCTGGTTGCCAGTGAGCAGTGCGTGCACCGGGAGCGTTGGTTTTTTCTGCTGCGCATCGCGCACTGCGGCGTTGTTGGGTAGGGCGTGATGTACGGCGCGGCTGTCGAGGATCACCCGATTGATGCCGCGCTGATGCAGCCCCTGATTCAGCAGACGTTCCGCCTCCCCCTTGGCGAAGAAAGTCGGATGACGTACTTCCACACCGTAGGTGAACGTTTTTGGTAGTGCGTCAAAGAATTGCCACATTCTTGGTAGTTCATCGGGGCCAAAGGTGGCCGGCAATTGTAGCCACAGTTGGCCGATGCGCTGATGCAGCGGCTCCAGACAGTGATAAAACGCTTGCAGATCGGCGTTGCAGTTGCGCAGGGAGGCTTTGTGGCTGATATCCGAGGGGAATTTAAAACAGAAGCGGAAGTTATCGTGCGTCATGTCGTGCCAGCGTTGCACGGTTTCTTGTTTGGGCAACGCGTAGAAAGTGGTGTTGCCTTCTACGCAGTTGAAATAACGGCTGTAATCCGCCAAATCACGCAGCCCGATACGGCTCCAGGCATTGTGCTGCCACTGTGGTAGTCCAATGTAGATCAACGCGCCATCTTCCTTATATTATCTCATCAGGCGACACCTTAACGTGACTAGGCGAGTGCGGCAAGGGTTGGGTAGAATGCCGTTTTGTGAATATGGAAGAGTAGGTTTCAGCCTTGGCGAAGCATTTAGAATCTATCCCATTAGGTTATTTTATTTGCCATTTTGGCCCTGAGCGGTGCTCACCATCCTTACAAACTCCCTGTATGCGCCGGTGGTTGCGCGCTATCGGTGTGCAATCACCGGCTGCAACATTGTACGCCTACTGGGATAGACTGTTAGCAAGGCGTATGTGTTAATTCAGGCTGAATTGACGGCATTTCGCACCAAAGCACGCCATATAGAGCGGTAACAATGCGTTGTTCGCTCTTATCTGGCGCATGAATTTCCTTTATAATAGCCCCCTTTTTTCACCACTCTTTACTTCAACGACCTGTATGCATGAGGCGTTTGCCGCTATCGGTTAGCGAGAGTGCAAAAATATTTCCTCGCCATCTTCCCACTTAAGGGAAATGGCCGGGATGCGGCAGATTTAGATTGGACAACAAAAATAGAGTTCATCAGAAATAGCTATGCGACCAGGGCGCTCCAGCCTGGCGCGGTATCGGCTGTGTAAAAAGGATAGCGTATGCGTACTGAATATTGCGGGCAGTTGGATCTGTCCCACGTAGGCCAGAAAGTCACTCTGTGTGGTTGGGTCAACCGCCGCCGCGATCTCGGTGGCTTGATCTTTATTGATATGCGCGACTGTACAGGTATCGTGCAGGTGTTCTTCGATCCAGATCAGCAAGCGGCGTTCGACAAAGCATACGATCTGCGCAATGAATTCTGTATTCAGATCGTCGGCACCGTGCGTGCACGCCCGGACAGCCAAATCAATACAGAGATGACCACGGGTGAAGTAGAAGTGTTTGCTCATGCACTGGAGGTCATCAACCGCTCCGAGCCATTGCCGCTCGACGCTAACCAAGTCAACAGTGAAGAAGCCCGTCTGAAATATCGCTACCTGGATTTGCGTCGTCCAGACATGGCTGGACGTCTGAAAACCCGCAGCAAAATCACCAGCCTGGTGCGACACTTTATGGACAGCCACGGTTTTCTCGACATCGAAACCCCGATGCTGACTAAAGCTACGCCGGAAGGTGCCCGCGACTATCTGGTGCCGAGCCGTGTGCACAAAGGCAAATTCTACGCGCTGCCGCAGTCCCCTCAGTTGTTTAAACAGTTACTGATGATGTCCGGCTTTGATCGTTACTATCAAATAGTCAAATGCTTCCGCGACGAAGACCTGCGCGCTGACCGCCAGCCGGAATTCACTCAAATTGACGTTGAGACCTCTTTCATGACTGCCGAACAAGTGCGCGAAGTGATGGAGAAACTGGCACGTGAGCTGTGGCTGGAGGTAAAAGGGGTGGATCTGGGGCGCTTCCCGGTTATCACCTTTGAAGAAGCGATGCGCCGCTACGGCTCTGATAAACCGGATTTGCGTAACCCGCTGGAATTGGTGGACATTGCCGATCTGGTGAAGGATGTCGAGTTCAACGTATTTTCCGTTCCGGCTAACGACGCCAAGGGACGGGTAGCGACGATCTGCGTTCCAGGTGGTGCACAGTTGACACGCAAACTGATCGATGAATATAGCGCTTTCGTCAACATTTATGGTGCCAAAGGTTTGGCCTGGCTGAAGGTGAATGACCGCTCGGCTGGTCTGGCTGGTGTGCAAAGCCCGATCGCCAAATTCCTTGATGCAGACGTGTTGGCAGCGATTCTGGCGCGCACCAACGCTCAAAGTGGCGATATTCTGTTCTTCGGGGCCGACAACATCAAGATCGTTACCGATGCGCTGGGTGCGCTGCGCTTGAAACTGGGTCGTGATCTGGCACTGACCAAACTGGACGGTTGGGCACCACTATGGGTGGTTGACTTCCCGATGTTTGAAGAGGACGGCGAGGGGGGCTTGGTGGCGATGCATCATCCGTTCACTGCACCGTGTAACATGGCCCCAGAAGCACTGGCTAGCATGCCAACCAACGCTATCGCCAATGCTTACGATATGGTGATCAACGGTTACGAAGTGGGCGGTGGTTCGGTGCGTATTCACCACGGTGAAATGCAGCAAACCGTGTTCAGTATTTTAGGCATCAATGAACATGAACAGCGTGAGAAATTTGGCTTCCTGCTCGACGCGCTGAAATACGGCACCCCGCCGCATGCTGGGATGGCCTTTGGCCTGGATCGTTTGGTGATGCTGCTGACCGGCACTGACAACATCCGCGACGTGATAGCCTTCCCGAAAACCACCGCTGCGGCTTGTCTTATGACCGATGCGCCAAGTTTCGCCAACCCGGCAGCATTGCAGGAACTGGCGATCAACGTACTGAAGAAAACCGATACACCACAAGAGAATGAGTAATGAGCTACAAGCGTCCTGAATCTGTCCTGGTAGTGATTTATGCGAAATCCAGCGGTCGGGTGCTGATGTTACAGCGGCGCGATGATAGTGAATTTTGGCAGTCGGTCACCGGTAGCCTAGAGCAGGATGAGTCGCCGCCACAGGCAGCGCAACGTGAGGTGATGGAAGAAGTCGGCATTGATATTGAAGCAGAGCATTTGCCGATGTTCGATTGCCAGCGCTGTGTGGAGTTTGAACTCTTTGTCCATTTGCGGTATCGCTATGCCCCAGGCACTACGCGTAATAAAGAGCACTGGTTTTGTTTGGTTTTGCCCGAAGAACGCGAGCCGGTGCTCACCGAACATCACGCCTACCAATGGCTAGAGGCTGTGCAAGCTATGACGCTGACTAAGTCGTGGAGCAACCAGCAGGCGATTGAAGAGTTGGTAATTAATTTAGTCCAGTAATTCCCGGAGATTTTTATGGCAGGTCATAGTAAGTGGGCCAATACAAAACACCGCAAGGCGGCGCAAGACGCCAAACGCGGTAAAATTTTCACCAAAATTATTCGTGAGCTAGTCACGGCGGCCAAATTGGGCGGCGGTGATCCTGATTCCAACCCACGTTTACGCGCGGCGATGGACAAGGCGCTGGCGAACAACATGACGCGCGACACCATGAACCGTGCGATTGCACGCGGTGTAGGTGGTGATGATGATTCCAACATGGAAAGCATCATTTATGAAGGCTATGGCCCTGGCGGCACCGCTGTGATGATCGAATGCCTGAGTGATAACCGCAATCGCACGGTGGGGGAAGTGCGCCATGCCTTCACCAAATGCGGTGGCAACCTGGGAACCGACGGTTCTGTCGCCTATTTGTTCACCAAAAAGGGCGTGATCACTTACGCACCGGGGGTGGATGAAGACGCATTGATGGAAGCGGCGCTGGAAGCAGGTGCAGAAGACATCGTCAGTTATGATGACGATGTTATTGATGTGTTCACCGCCTGGGAGAGTCTGGGTGCGTTGAAGGATGCACTGACCGCTGCCGGTTTCAACGCGGAAGCGGCAGAAATCGCGATGATCCCATCGACCAAAGCCGATATGGACGCAGAAACCGCGCCTAAACTACTGCGTTTGATCGATATGCTGGAAGATTGCGACGATGTGCAGGAGGTTTACCACAACGGTGAGATCTCCGACGAGATTGCGGCTACGCTGTAATGAGGTTGCTATGCGGCGTTGCCCTGTGGCAGCGCCGGGCAGAACCCAGGCTTAACGCAAGGTGGATGTAGCGATGGCGATCATACTGGGTATCGATCCCGGTTCACGTATTACCGGCTATGGCCTTATCCGTCAGCAGGGCCGCCAATTGACCTATATCGCCAGCGGTTGTATTCGCACCGTGGTGGAGGACATGCCGATGCGGCTGAAGCTGATTTATGCTGGCGTCAGCGAAATCATTACCCAGTTCCAACCGGACTTTTTCGCTATCGAGCAAGTGTTTATGGCCAAGAACCCGGATTCGGCGCTCAAACTTGGTCAGGCGCGTGGAGTGGCGATTGTCGCCGCCGTGAATCAGAACCTGGACGTGTTTGAGTATGCGGCACGGCAGGTAAAGCAAACTGTGGTGGGTACGGGGGCAGCCGAAAAAGCCCAGGTACAGCATATGGTACGTTCGCTGCTCAAGCTCTCCGCCAATCCACGGGCGGATGCCGCCGATGCGTTAGCGATAGCCATCACCCACTGTCATCTGAGCCAAAATGTGCTGCGGATGAGTGCAGGGCGGCTGAATCTGGCGCGTGGCCGCTTGAGATAGCGTTTAACCGGTTATTGATTGGGCTGGATATTCATCCAGCCCTTTTTATGCTATAAGCTTTACCAGCATGGCATGGCCGTGAATCATGATCAGGGATCTTGCAGGAGGGTTAATGATAGGTCGTCTCAGAGGAAATATTCTGGAAAAGCAGCCGCCACTGGTGTTACTGGAGGCGAACGGTGTGGGTTATGAAGTGTATATGCCAATGACCTGCTTTTATCAACTGCCGGAACTGGGGCAAGAGGCTATCGTGTTTACCCACTTTGTGGTGCGTGAAGACGCGCAACTGCTGTATGGCTTCAATGATAAGCAAGAGCGTGCGCTGTTTCGCGAACTGATCAAAGTCAACGGCGTTGGGCCAAAGCTGGCGCTGGCGATCCTGTCCGGCATGTCCGCGCAGCAGTTTGTCAGCGCGGTAGAGCATGAAGAGATTACCACCCTGATTAAACTGCCGGGTGTCGGCAAGAAAACCGCCGAGCGCCTGGTGGTGGAAATGAAAGACCGTTTCAAAGGGCTTAATGGTGATCTGTTTACCAACAGCAGTGGGAGCAGCTTGCCGGCCACGGCGGTGCAAACCGCTGATAACGATACTGAAGCTGAAGCTGTCTCCGCGCTGGTGGCGTTGGGCTATAAACCGCAGGAAGCCAGCCGTATGGTCAGCAAAATCGCCAAATCGGGTGCCGATTGCGAAACCCTGATCCGTGATGCGCTGCGCGCTGCGCTGTAAGGTTGACAAGGGGGAGACAATGATTGAGGCCGATCGCCTGATTTCAGCCGAACCGATCAATGAGGAGGAACTTCTTGATCGCGCCATCCGTCCGAAACTGCTGGCGGAGTACGTTGGGCAACCGCATGTATGCGAGCAGATGGAAATCTTTATTCAAGCGGCCAGGCAGCGTGGCGATGCGCTGGATCACCTGTTGATTTTTGGCCCGCCGGGCTTGGGAAAAACCACGTTGGCTAATATTGTCGCCAATGAAATGGGAGTTAATCTGCGTACCACCTCCGGCCCAGTGTTGGAGAAAGCGGGCGATCTGGCGGCGATGCTCACCAACCTCGAACCGCATGACGTGCTGTTTATCGATGAGATCCACCGACTGTCGCCAGTGGTGGAAGAGGTGTTGTACCCGGCGATGGAAGATTATCAACTGGATATCATGATCGGTGAAGGCCCGGCGGCACGTTCGATCAAACTTGATCTGCCGCCGTTTACCCTGGTCGGAGCTACCACTCGCGCTGGCTCCCTGACGTCACCGTTACGTGATCGTTTCGGCATTGTGCAACGGCTGGAATTTTACCAAGTGGCAGACTTGCAACTCATCGTATCGCGCAGCGCTCGCTGCTTGGGGCTGGATCTTTCTGGCGATGGTGCTCATCAAATAGCGCGCCGGGCGCGCGGCACGCCGCGCATCGCCAACCGTTTGCTACGCCGGGTGCGTGACTTTGCTGAGGTGCGCGCCAATGGTGTGATTAATGGTGAAGTGGCCATGCAAGCGCTGGATATGCTCAATGTCGATGCCGAAGGCTTTGACTATATGGATCGCAAGCTATTGCTGGCGATTATTGACAAGTTCACTGGGGGGCCAGTAGGGCTGGATAACCTGGCTGCGGCGATCGGTGAAGAGCGTGAAACCATTGAAGACGTTATCGAACCCTTCCTAATCCAACAGGGTTTTATCCAGCGTACACCGCGTGGCCGTATGGCGACCCATCATGCCTACCGGCATTTTGGCATCGAATGCGGAGAGGAATAAACAGTCAAAAGGGTAGCATCAGCAGCTCTTTTCACCGCGATATCGACAGCATAGTCATGCCGAGTGTGACGGCGTAAATGCATACAATAGACCTGTTTAACTGTCTACAGAAGTAGCAAAAGTAACCGCAAACGCCATTTCGCCCAATGATTGGAACTCATGCCTTAAAATAAGAATGAATTAGCTGAAAACCTGCACGGGTTCAAAGATCTGCTGACGCAAATTGACAGAAATGTTGGTAACATGCTTACGCTTGTGCAAGGTAGAGGTAATGTTGTTTTCACCCTGCTTACGGTTATTTCGAAAAACACCACGGCTTGCGCCCACTGGGTCATCCCACCGTTAACCCCGAAATTCAGCCTGGAGCACAGCGCTTACACTAAATTTGAACACCGTGGGTTGAGCAAAAAGCAGTCTTTTTTTGCTGAGCCACAATCCAGGCAGGCCGTAATCAAAGTCGTTGCCAAGGGGAGTAACTAGTCCCGTTGGACATCTGCATCGCATTGGGAAAGGACAGCTACAGGAAATTACAGAAGCCCTGTCGAGCCAGTTCGTGAGCCGCCTGGAGTAAAGCTTATAAGGATAATATCGAGTGCAGCGGATAGTCCAAACTATCTTTCTAGCGTATAACAGCCTGCCACGGATCCATCGCGTCATGCTGGGATCGCTGACCGTGGTGACATTTGCCGTCACAATCTGGCGACCTTTTATTTATCACCCAGAACATGCCCCTAGCGTTAAGAACGTCGAATTAGAAGCCAGGCAGTTGCGGGTCATGCTGCCAGAAGCCAGTGAACCGATCGATGCAGACCCATCTATCCCTGATGATGAATTCCCCCAGGATGAGCTTGACCAAAAGGGCGTCGGCGAGGAAAACGTGCATGAATATGTCGTTTCTTCCGGTGATACTCTCGGCAGCATTCTGACCCAATATGACATCGAAATGTCGGATGTCGCGCTGTTGGCCGCACAGTATCGCGATCTGCGCAATCTGAAGATCGGCCAGCAGTTATCGTGGACGCTGAACGCCGCTGGTGACCTGCAACAGCTTAGGTGGGAGGTTTCTCGCCGTGAAACGCGCACTTACGATCGCGTCGGCAACAGCTTTAAAGAGTCGCAGCAATGGCAGCAGGGTGAATGGCGTAACAGCGTAGTCAGTGGCCGCTTGAGTGGTAGCTTCGTCAGCAGTGCCGGTGATGCTGGCCTGAGCCGCACTGAGATCAATGCGGTGGTTAAGGCGCTACAGTGGCAATTGGATTTCCAAAAGCTGCGCAAAGGTGATCCGTTTTCGGTGCTAATGTCGCGTGAGCATTTTGACGGTAAAAAAACGCAAAGCCAACTGCTGGCCGTTCGTATACGTACTGGTGGCAAGGATTACTATGCGATCCGCGCTGAAGATGGCAAATTCTACGATCGTGAGGGTTCCGGCTTGGCGCGCGGTTTTATGCGTTTCCCAACCATGAAACAGTTCCGCATTTCTTCCAGCTTCAATCCGCGTCGGGTGAATCCGGTGACTGGCCGTATTGCGCCACATAAAGGTGTTGATTTCGCCATGCCGATCGGTACTCCCGTGGTGGCGGTGGGTGACGGTGAAGTGTTGATCGCCAAACACAGCGGATCCGCAGGCTATTACGTGGCGATCCGCCATGGCCGTCAGTACACCACGCGCTATATGCACTTGAAGAAGCTGTTGGTTAAACCGGGGCAGAAGGTGAAGCGTGGTGAGCGCATTGCGCTATCGGGCAATAGCGGCCGTTCTACCGGGCCGCATCTGCATTTTGAACTGTGGATCAACCAACAGGCGGTAAACCCGCTGACAGCGAAGTTGCCGCATTCCAAAGGTTTGATCGGCAAGGAGCGTAGCACTTATCTGGCACAAGTGAAGGAAATGGTTGCGCAACTACGGCTTGATTAATCCCCCTTCGCCCACGATGCCATCGGCCCAATGTTGTTTTATATCGGTGCTTCGCCAGTGTTATGCCCGTGATACTTCACGTTGCCTGTGCGTGAGTTTTCCTCGCGCACCCCAGTCAGTGATGGGTGTCAGCGCAAGCGCTGTTCAAATCGGTTCCCGACCGATTTGTCGCTGCGTTGCCGCTTTCCTGTAACGCAAATTATTTAGGGTATAATGGCAAAATCATTTGCTGTAATTATTATTGGCCGAGCCGCTAAGTTAAGAGTTTGTGCATGCAAAACGAAAAAAAATCGAACTTAGAGTTCATTCCGCACTTCCAGAAAGCCTTTTTCGCCCCACGCTACTGGGGCATTTGGTTGGGTATCGGCTTGATGGCGGGTATTTCGCTGGTGCCTGCGCGCCTGCGTGATCCGCTATTAGGTGCGATCGGCACATTGGCTGGCAAGCTGGCGGCAGGTGCAAGACGCCGTGCACGCATTAACCTGTTGTACTGCCTGCCCAATGCATCGGAAAGCGAACGTGAGCATATTATTGACGCCATGTTCGCCTGCGCGCCGCAATCGATGGTGCTGATGGCCGAGCTGGCCTGTACCAAAGCGGAAAAAGTGCTGAAACGCGTGCGTTGGCACGGCGAAGAGGTGCTAGATAAAATACGCGGGGAAGGACGTAATGTAATATTTTTGGTGCCGCATGGTTGGGCGGTGGATGTGCCCGCGATGCTGATGGCCGCGCGTGGGCAGCCGATGGCGGCGATGTTCCATAACCAACGTAATCCACTGATCGACTACATGTGGAACGCCGTGCGCCGCAAGTTTGGCGGACGTATGCATGCACGTAATGACGGCATCAAGCCTTTTATCCACTCGGTACGTCAAGGATTTTGGGGGTATTATTTACCCGATCAGGATCACGGTGTAGAGCACAGCGAATTCGTTGATTTCTTTGCTACCTACAAGGCAACACTGCCAGCCGTTGGTCGCTTGATGAAAGTGTGCCGTGCTGCGATCGTGCCGCTGTTTCCAGTATATGATGGTAAAGCCAGCAGGTTGAATATCTATATCCGCGAGCCAATGGATGATTTGGCTGGGGCGGACGACGCGCGCATCGCCCGCCGTATGAATGAAGAAGTGGAAAACTTGGTGGGGCCGAATCCTGAACAGTACACCTGGATCTTGAAACTGCTGAAAACGCGTAAAGAAGGGGAGATGGAGCCTTACTCGCGTGATGATCTATACCGCTAAACCACGCTCACAGTTTG
>Ga0308160_10005724_pt1 | contig 12881 bp, 17 predicted proteins | sample PhyFR1_FD_201036 | JGI IMG/M metagenome (GOLD analysis project Ga0308160, IMG submission 201036) | Phyllosphere microbial communities from UC Gill Tract Community Farm, Albany, California, United States - DLSLF.R1 | ecosystem: Host-associated > Plants > Phyllosphere > Unclassified | place: USA... | reverse complement strand
AGATGGGAATGACATACGACGAGCTGAGCGTGTATGGACGACTGAGAAAGGTGGAGAAGTGCGGACCTTTCAGCATGTTCGGCAAGCTGGTGCAAGAGTGGGGTTCTATGTATTCCCCCACCGAGGTTCGTGTCGACTCTATAGCAATTCAGCATGTCCACTTACGTCAGATCGCCGACAAGGTCAAGCATTTCTTCTTTACGCACGCCATCAACCGCCACAAAATGTAAGTCTCCCAAAAGTAGGCCGCTAACTTCAGGACGACTCTCACGCCAAGCGTGCACATGGAATCGTACAGTCCCGACGACAATCGGTTCGATCTCCGCCCGTTCTTATACCCCGCTCGTTTCGACCACCAATTCCACAAAATCGACGTATTGGCGTCGGAGCTGCCTAATAGAGCTACCCAGCCTGGCGCGGACAAAGCAAAGGTTGATTGATCATCTCGTTGTGGATTGCATAGTATGCTGTGATGTACTGTACAAGGGGGTCCTGCGTTCTGGCTGTTGCTACAACCCGTCTCTGATCTCTCGTATTCTTTCGGCGTAGTTGCCTGCTCGTTCTCGTAGCCCTGAGAGGTTTGGTATTGTCGGTAGATTGGACAGTAAGCCAGTCTGTCCGCCTGTAACCTTGACCTGGGCGTTAGCGGGGCAGGGCTAAGATGATGAGCAGCCTTCCAACTCACCATGATAGTCGGTTCGGCTGGATCTTCGATTCCTTCTTCTCTCGCTTTCCGCCTTAACGTTTCCATGATATCGCCCACTACCGCCCGATCCAGATCGTCTCTTGCCTTCATCAATGCCTCGACGAATGGCAATTGCGGCCCATGGATCTTCGCAAACGTCCAGAAATCCATGAACACCATCTGTGAGCTCGCACTCAGCATCGAGACGATCATATCAATCACTTCGAAGTGCTTCTCCAGCTCTTCTGGGGATTTATACGTCGTGAAAAAGTCGAAAGCCGCCGCGATGTCCGTTTGAATACGTGTGATCGCCCCAGGCATGCGGAGGGAGCGCGAGGCTGACCGTCGCAGCGCTGTGAGGTACGCTATTGAGAACGAGTCGAGCAGATCTTCGACCAGAATATCAAATATGGACGGGTTGAGGTGCGCTTGATAATCCGACATGTAGTCGCGCATCGTTTCGATAATCTGAGCGAGCAAGTTGTCAGTGTACCAAGCTGGGGTTATGAGGTTTTTCGTGGCGAGTTTCAGGTCGTTGAAGACGAAATCCACGAGCGAAGAGGTACATTGTTTAGCAACGTCGAGGTAGCCGTCTATCGCTTCGTTGAGGCAGCCCGAGATGACTTCCTTGTATTTCGCACTGACGAGAGGCTCCAGTCGGGCGGAGAGCGCTTCAGCATAGTCGGCGCATTTGAGCTGATCGTTTGCCAGCGCAATGACGTATTCCACCAGACCGCCTGGAACCTCTTCGGGCTTCTTTTCCTGCTGAAATCGGCATTCCTCCGCTACGACCCGCAACCATTCTTGTTGCGTCCGTCGCATGACTTTGGCGGATTCGTTCACTACCCGTGCAAGCACGGCACCTTGGTTGGAATCGAGCGCTAAGTCGCACTGCTGATTGACAAGTTGGAAGAAGTCGACGACCCCTTCCATCCCGAATTGCCCGTCGTCGGCTTGTTCCGGCTCTTGCGTGCGCCATTGGAATTTTGACGTTTCCTGTCTCACGAGATTGACCGTCCACTCGTCCAGCTTCGTCACGATGAGCTTGACGTAATCTTCGATCAGATCCTGGCTCTTGCCATCGAGCAGGGGCGGCTGTAACCACGCAGAAGGGATCTCGAGCTCTTTCATCGAGACGCGATACTCCTTGATCCACGCGTGTAACTCCAGCAACACCTGGGCTTCAGGATTCGAATCGACAATCTTCCGCAGCGTCTCGTTAAGTGTCCGATGATAGGCTTTGACCATATACGGTGTGAGCTCGTAATCTTCTGGAAAGAGCGGCTCGACGTCGTCTTTGATCCGAATGATATCCTTGTAGATCCACCCAAGCGTCTCGATATACCCCAGCATATCGTATTGGTGTTGCTCGTGGTGATCTGCGAAGGCCTCCTTGATCGAGGCCGTGATCGTGTCCAGCAGTTTATGCCGGTAATTCTTGATCACTCGAGCATTCGCCTGCATCGATTTGAACCGGGACGCCGCATCGCCAGTTGCTACCTTGCGCACCAGACGCATAGCAACAGCCTGGGAGGATCAGCACCACATGGAAAACGATTCCCGACTCACCTTCTCATCTTCCCTCCCTTCCACCTCGATGATCTTCAGCAACCGCACAACCGTCCCTCCGTTACCCCTCCGCGCTAGCTCGACAACGTTCTTGCTGATTTCCCACAACCATCTTTCAAACGTCTCACCGACCCTGTCCAACTTCTCGAACCATTTGATCAACGTCTCCCTCTCCGCCGCATCGGACTTCTTCGCTTGGTGCAACGTTTCGTTCCGGAATGCTTCGAGCTGGTTGAGTTGGTAGTGTATCGGGAGTAGATTCGGCGAGTATCCTATTGGCCCACCGTCTTGGTTCTGATCAGCTTCAAGAAGAGCAGCTATATGATCGACCTTGTCCGCCATGGACCGGAGGTTGTGCACCATTTTAGTCGTCTGGGCGAAGTTGCGATGGATTGTGGACACCTAGGATTAGTCTCCTTGCTGAAACCACCACTGCCATCACTGTCGTCTTGGAAAACGTATATTCTGGGGCGCCATGAAGCTACTGCCAATCTGCACCCTGCCCGGCCGCACGTCTGCAGCGACGACACGATCACTTCGAAGCAACCATTCTCGCGTCCAACTCACTCTCGTAATCTTGTCGAAGGCCTCACCAGACTCTTCTCCGCTCTTCAGTTTCTCCACAAGCATCATCTCCTCCCTTATCATCCCAACAGTGGCCCGCGCATTCTGCAGCTTCAACAGCGCATCTCTCGTGGCGTCCAATTGCGCCTTGACTCCAGATGCGAGCTTGGCATCTAACGCCGCCTTTTCCTTGAGCAATTTCGCGCGGTATGCCGATAGCTTGAGCAGGTCGTCCGGTTGTCTCAGTACCTCCCCCACGGCAGCAGAAGCGGAGTGCGTCGACATCTAGCTGGGGGTCATAGATGACGGACTGAGCTACGACAGAGTCATCAACATGCCGAAGTGCGTCGGTTGATAACAATGCGGAGCTCCATAGCATGTCCACGTCATGAAACCTTCTTCTACGCGTAGATGACGGTTGAGTTGTCAAAATCTTCCGGATACACCATACATCATCACACCATGGGTAAACAAGCTAAAGGGAAAGGCAACGGAGCCAAAACACCCGTCACGGGTCGACCTCAGCCGTACGGCAAGAAACCAAAGGTCGAAGTCAAATTCGAAGGTGCTCAACCGGCAAAATCTTCCAGACCCGCCCCCCCGTCTCAGCCGACAAAGTCTAAGCAGAGCCAGCCGCAAGCCGACTCCTCTGTGTCTGTTTCCGCGAAAGACAAGGGAAAATCAAAGGCGTCAGAGGCCGTCCCTGCCCTCACGCCCGGGTCATTCATCGTTGTCGCTGGATCGTATGAGAAGCTGCTGTACGGTATCGAAGGAACGTACGCCCCGGGAGCGGAGACGCCGTCTTTCAAGCCCATCTTCATCTTCCCGGCGCATCTGGCTTGCGTCAAGGCGGTCGCCGCTAGTCCTGGAGGCAAGTGGCTGGCGACTGGGAGTGAAGATGAGTTTGTCAAGGTCTGGGATCTGCGACGACGCAAGGAGGTTGGAAGCTTGTCACAACACACCGGTAAGTAGCGTGATTCGCACGAAGCGCTTGACTGATGACAGGATCGATCACTTCGCTGCACTTCCCGAGCTCATCTCATCTTCTCACCAGTTCGGAAGACGCGACCCTCTCGCTCTTCCGAACTTCCGACTGGGCCCTGCTGAAGTCGCTCAAGGGACATTCTGGCCGTGTCAACCATGTCGACGTCCACCCTACCGGCCGAGTGGCGCTCAGTGTAGGAAAGGATCAGACTCTGAAGATGTGGGATTTGATGCGAGGACGAGGAGCTGCGAGTTTGCCTCTAGGCACGGGTGGGTTCGATGTTTGTCCCTTGGAACACAGGCTGACTGGACAGAAGCCGAGATGGTCAAGTTCTCCCCGCTCGGCACACATTTCGCTGTGCTCTACCCCAAAAAGGTCGAGATCTACTCTTTGACGCTGAAACTGCTCAAGACGATTACCGGACCTGCGCGTTTCAACACACTCGTTTTCGCCACGATCCCGGTCGACGAGGATGAGGACATGGAGGTGATCTGCGTTGGAACCGAAAAGGGTTTGATCGAAGTATACACCTTGGAGATCGCCGAGGAAGAGGAAGAGGAGGAAGATGAAGAAGACGAAGACGAAGATGAGGCGGAGGGCTCGAAGAAGGAGTCTGGAGCTCAGGTCGAGCGGATAGGCACCTTCGGTGGCCACACCAACCGGTGAGTTGATGCGGCGTATCGGATTCTGACGGCAGTGTCAAATCCATCTCCGCCCTGCCGTTCACCACCCCTTCTTCAGCTTCGCACCCGGCCAGAAAAGTGGTTCTCGTCTCTTCGGTCTCTTCTGACGGGTTTGTGCATCTTTACGACCTGACAGCGCTCGTCAGCTCGAAACAGAGCGAGAACGTCCAACCTATCGGCAAATACGACACCAAGGGGAGTCGCTTGACCGTTTGTTTCATTGCGGAAGGAAAGAAGGCTGGACAGATGGTGAAGAGTCTCAGCGGCACTGGCGCCACTGAGGAAGATGTGAGCGATGAGGACGAGGATGAAGATGATGAAGAGGACGAGGAAGCGGCTGCGCTCTACGACAGCGCTGTCGAAGATGAGGAGGAGGAGGATGAGATGGAAGTCGAATTCGAAGACGAGGAGGAGGATGAAGCAGAAGATGAAGAGGAATAGACCATTGTAGCATCAAACTGAGCCATTGATTAATTGACCGGTGCTTAGAGCGCCAGGCACCCGCCCACGTGGTGATTGATCGTCGCGATGAAGCATCGATATGTGCCACATCGTCAGCCGACTGCCCGGCGTTATCCGGTGTTTGAATTCCATGACCGGTTTATGTTGTGATTCAGGGTTACGTGTGTCGAGTGGCAAACGTTTAAAAAGACTCGCGCCTCGAATTAGTTTACCCACTTTTCCCCCCCGAAAGCTTCACCGGCTTTACCCAAAAACAACATTTACTCCCGCAAAAGTGGAGGTGGAGGCAGTTGATTCAGTCATTCTACCCCACATCGCCCTCTTCTTCGGTCACAGCATAAGCATCTAGAGCATCCCCCTCTGCTCTCTTCGCTGCCCGCTCAAGTCCAACACGGATACATACCCACTCGGCGCACCACCCTTCGCCTAAAGGATACCGCCGGGTGAGTGCCTTTCGTACTCTTCCCTCCACCCGGAGTCGGACATAGAAGATGGCGGAGACGCGGATGCATGACTTGTCAAGAAAGAGTACATAGGCTGACACTATATCCTTTTTACGTTCATACCACGCGCACCTACTCACCTCATTGACCTCGCTCTTTCACGATCATTCTCGTTTGCCCCACAGCATCATGTCATCCGAACCTACCCCTTCTTCTGCAAACGCAGCTCCCGTTGACGGCGGCGAAGCGGCTATGCCTCTCAAACCTCTCCTTAATCCTCTCCAGACCGACGCCGCCCCTCCTGCGTCGACCATCGTTGAGCCTCCTCGATCACCGAATGCTTTGAACACGGCAACCGATGTCAAGGGGAACAACGCAGAGCTTGACCTTCCCTCGGCAAGCGGTAGCGTAGTAGGGCCAGGAGAGTTGGACATGGATCGAGACTCAGCGCCCATGCGCGACGATTCAGCTCAACCACCCCTACCCGTCGACGCCCCCGTTCCTCCTACTCCCCCTCAGCCAACGGATGAGGAGCCGCCTACGCTCCCGGCTGACGCGATACCGCCCGCGGTCTCAACGCCAACGGTGATCACGACAGAAGAGCCGCCCGCCCCAACAGCGACTCCCGCGCCTGTAAACGGATCGAGTGCCGTCGCTTCGGATACCTTTGCGCCGGTTCTTGACCAAAAGATGGATATCGACCCCCCAACCAATTCAGCAGGTGACTCTCGGGAAGGCAGTTTGAAGCGATCTGGTGACGACCTGGAAGGACGAGACGAGAAGAGGGCCAAGGAGGAGACTACAGCATCCGTCCCAGCAGCGGCAGCGAGCAACCCACCCCCGGTGCAAACCGACTTGGGAGGATACCACGCCGACCCTAATGCTCCTCCACCGCCCTGGGTTACATACGTAGAGCCCAAAGCGCGACCCGCCGGTCCGTCCACTCAACTCACTATCACACAGCACAAACACCTTCTCACCTCTGTCCGCTCGATCAAGAAGATGAAAGAGGCCGTCAACTTCATCGAACCGGTCGATGTCATACGATTCGGAATTCCCCACTACGCTCACATTATCACCTCGCCTATGGACCTCAGCACTGTCGAAACGAAACTCGTCGTCAGCGATCCGCGAGGGCCGCCCAAGGATAAGAGCAAAATGAGCAAATGGGACACGAGCAAAGGCAGTTACCAAAACGTCAGCCAAGTAGTCCAGGATGTGAGGCAGATCTGGGAGAACACTCGGAAGTTCAACGGACCGGATCATGTCGTCAGCATGGCGGCCAAGAAGCTGGACGATTCTTTCGAGAAGATGGTCAAGAACATGCCCGCCGAAGTGAGTATCCTTCGAATCTGTGTGGAACTTAGCTTATTCCAGCCACTGGCTGCCCCGCCTACCCCGATCGCTTCTTCACCAGCAGCAGGCCCGTCCACTGCCCCAGCTCGCCGACAGTCCATCTCTCAAATCCCTGCCATCCGACGGTCTTCCGACGGTCCCGATTCGAGACCTAAGCGAGAGATCCACCCCCCTGCTTCCAAGGATCTGGGCTACACCGACGTGACGCGGAAGCCAAAACGTCGCAACGATCCCCAACTGCAGTGGGCTGCCCGAACGCTGAAGAGCATGGAGACGACGCAAAAGTACTTCGACCTCGTCTCACCCTTCCTGTTCCCAATAGAAAAAATAATGCTCGCTATCCCGGAATACTCCGGTCTCATCAAAAAGCCCATCGATCTGCATCATATCAAACGCAAAATCGAAGAGGGCGAGTATGACGAGGCCAACCAAGTTGACGCCGACGTCCGCCTCATGCTGCGCAACGCAACGACCTTCAACCCGCCACACGAACCGGTACACATCTCCGCTGTAGGATTCCTGGAAGTATGGGACGACAAGTGGAAGTCGTTGCCTCCGAAGCAGTCGCGCGATATGAGCGAAGACCCTTTGGCGGATGATTACATCGATGAGGCGTCGGACGAGGAAGATGAGCGCATCGCCAAGCTCGAGGGCCAAATCACCTCACTTCAGACCCAGATCGCCGATATCCGCTCCCGCCGTGCTGCACGTCGATCGCGCCCTAAGAAAACAAAGACCAAGCCGGCAGGTCGGAAACAATCGATGACGCAGATGTCGCCAGGTATCGGCTCAAACGGCATGTCAAAGAAGCCGCGAAAGTCGAAAGATGTCTCGTACCGAGACGAGGACGATGCGGAGAGCGAGGAAGAGCCCAGCGGACAGATCAACATGGCGCAGAAGCAGGAGCTCGCTAACAGCATGGCGAATGTTGAGCCGGATGTCCTACAACAGGTCATTCAGATCATTCAGCAAAGCATGGATCTCGGTTCGGTGAGTCGATCTTTTTGCACTTGTGCAGTAAGCTAATTCCCAGTCTGACGAGATTGAGCTCGATATCGACTCGCTCCCGCCCCGCACAGTCATGAAGCTGTACAACCTCGTGGTCCGTGGTGGACGCAAACCCGCCCGTCCTCGGTCGTCGGCGCCTAAAAAGACTGGTCGAAAGGCTACCGGCGGTGCATCGAGGAAGTTCATGAACGAAGACGAGGAGGCGGAGAGGATCAGGCGTATGGAGGCGCAACTGCAAAGCTTCGATACCGGCCGAGGCACGCAGCCGGCGTACGGCTACGAGGAGGATGCGGACGACTCGTCGGACGAGGAGTCGAGCGACGATGAGTGAGGCAGAAGCGCCGCACAGAGGGACAGGGCGTATTCATTGTTGTGTCAAAAAGTTGTGTAAAGACAAAGAAGTATAAAGATCGTCATCGGGGATGTGCATTGGGGAATGGGAGAGAAGGCGGAGGATGAAGAACAAGGAGAAGAAGAAGAAGAATGGGGACACTTCGATACGGAGCATAGCATCATCATCATGCAACCGTATCTCATCTTGCCGTACGAGGTCTGAGGTCTTGCCTCGTTCGTTCACATCGTTCGTTCACATGGGATAGTCGGAAGAGTGCGCCCTGTTGCGTCGTACTACAGAGACACTTGCCATCTTTTGAGCAGCGATATGGGACGAGTCTGTGGCGACATTCCTCGGAAGAGTATATCCTTCTCGGACGGCCAGTGTCACGGAAATTCGAGACTGAGCAGTTCGAAAGTGGCTCGAGGCTGATATCGGAGAAGGCGCACACCTAGTCTCCCCCACGAACATCAACGCCCCATTAGTCGGGTGAACCTCGATCCGGATCTGTGTGCGGAAGGGATATCAGCTGCCAAACACTGCTGAGAGTCAGCGAACGAGGCAAAGTAGCCTTCAACCGGACAGCCAAAAGGATGAGTGTCGTGCTCAACATATCAGTCTTTGTTCTGTCCCCGGTCGATGGATAGCTCTCGCAGTGTAGACACCGCACCTTTCGCTTATATACGCAATGCCGTCCCAGTCAGTCGCGGTCGGTGATCGTTCCGCTATGTCATCATGTCTCGTTGATAGTCATGCAGCATGCGTGAGCTGTGTCCTTCTCACACCACACCAAGTCAGTGTGCATTCGACTCGAAGGCAGAAGCCAGTATGCCGCAGTCTGCTTGTGTGCTGACCTGCGGTCGCGCCGTTCAGCCGATCACGGTTCGCTTAGCTACAGATGACTGCCGGTCTTGCTGCCCTGTCTGCCGAAGACGAGCTCGTCGTTTGCCTCGCACCTTTTCGCCTCGCCAGGTTCCTTCTTTGGCTTCTGTGAGCATGGCTAATGATCGGATCAGAGCCAAAAGGAGGCGGCCTGTCCACGTCATACTGCAGTTGCGCGGGTCAGCTAAGTACGATCCGCTTTGGTACTGGTCATCGAAGTGCATTTCTCTCGATTTACATACCGGCTGGCGTGACGCGCCACACCGGTCGGAGCCAGCGAGGGCCAGGCGACCCATTGCTGGCTGGCGTCAGATGCAATGAGGTCTGATGATGAGTACCTCCTCGCATTGTCGGCATGCTCTGAATTTGATCAACCTCGAGTGAGTGACGTGAGATGCCGGCGGCTCGGCGGTTATCTCTTGCGGTTGTTTGCCGTGCGAAACGACCTCGCCTCGATCACGAAGGGGGTTCCCAGCGGCATGACATGTACGCAGTGTGTGGACCGCTCCTTGGAAGGAGTCCTTGGAAGGTTCTTTGGTGGACTGTGGTTGTGTTATACGCCTCGCGGAATGCATGCAGTCAGCCTCCCCTTATAACCCTCGAGGTGGAGGTCAAGGTGGAGGTCGGCAAGACCCCCCAGCCCACCGGTAATCAGCCGGTAACGCGCCGTAAAATCGAAATGGGTCGGCGGCTGGGTCCGAGGGCGGGGGAAAGGGGTTGAATTACCGCATAGCCGGTGACGACATGGGTGAATCCTATTATCCGCCGTGGGCGTTTCCCCCCCGGGACCAGTCCCACCGGTGTTACTGGCTGTCACCACCCACTCGGCCTATTTAATTCCCCCTATCCCATCACTTTCTTTCCTTCCTTCCTATTCTTTCTCTCTTGCCCATCATACTTTCCCCTCTTTTACGCTCCACTAGATCACTCGCAACAAAAGCCAACATGGTCCAATCATCTTTCAAGTTCAACAACGGCAAGACCATCCCCACAATCGGTCTCGGTACATGGCAATCGGCGTGAGTCGGACGATTGTTTGATAGGGGGGTTTACTGATCGGACAGCCCGGGAGAGGTCGCCAAGGCCGTCGAGTCTGCTATCAGGGTGAGCATCTTGTGTACTTGGGATGAGGAAAGAGCTGACATTTCAGTCCGGTTACAGGCACATTGAGTGAGTCTCGCCCCGAGCCCCTCCACGTCGACGTGGAGAATGGCCGATTGCGCCGCGATCTACATAGTCCGTACAATTACTGATAGGCAGCTGCGCCTGGGGTTACCAGAACGAGGGAGAGGTCGGAGAGGGCATCAAGAACGCCGGTGTCCCCCGTGAGGAGCTCTTCATCACCTCCAAGCTCTTCGAGATCCACCACCACCCGGAGCACGTCGAGCTCGCCATCAAGGACACCTTGAAGAAGCTCGGCACGGACTACTTGGACCTTTACCTCATGCACTGGAACGTTAGTTGCTCGCTCTGCTTTGTTGCGAAACCCGCGCTGACAGCCAGATCAACTTCCAGGTTGACGCCCCAGAGGGTGTTTGCCCCACCTGGGACCACGTTGTCCGAAACTCCGAGGGCAAGGCCAAGCTCGATGTCCCTTTGTCCGACGATGTCACCCCCACCTGGAAGGCCATGGAGAAGGTGAGTTGGTGCACTACCTTCCCAAAACGAATCCTTCTGACCCCAGCTCGTTGACGCCGGATTGACCAAGTCGATCGGTATCTCCAACTTCAACATCCGACGAACTAAGGAGCTCCTCAAGATTGCCACCATCAAGCCGGTTGCCAGTGAGTTGGAGCAGTCCATTTGCGCAGAATGTCCACTAACGTTCAGACCAAGTCGAGCTCTCAATCCAATGCCCCCAGTACGAGCTCGTCGCCTGGTTGCAGAAGAACGACATCCTCCCATGCGCCTACTCCCCTCTCGGAGGAACCGACGGAAAGTCGCTCCGTGAGAACCCGGTCATCACCAAGATTGCCGAGGCCCAGAAGTGTGGTGGAACCGCCATCCTCCTCAGCTGGCTCATCAAGCGGGGAATCAACCCGTTGCCCAAGTCGGTCACCCCGTCGCGTATTGAGGAGAACTTCAAGACCGTTGACCTCACCGAGGAGCAGTTCAAGGAGATTGAGGAGCTTGTCAAGAGCCACCCGTCCAAGCGAGTCTGCGACCAAAAGACTCTCCACGACCCCGAGTACGACATCTACGAGGAGGGCACCGAGAACTCCGACAAGAAGATGTGGGAGCGGGAGCAGGCCGGTAACTGAGCGTAATGGTAGAAGTCGAGATGTGCATGTATGAAGCAATACAAACATACAGTTGTTCAGCGTTGTTGCGTTATCATCTCGACTGGTTCCTCGAGACTGGCGGGAGCCAGAGAGGACCAAGACAAGCAAGGCAAAGCCTCTCAGCAGCACTGAGAAGGAGAAGGCTCAGGTGGTATCCAGCTGTGGTCATCGGCGAACGCCGCCGAGTTTGGTCGTACAGTGTTGTGAACTTCGGTGAGCTTATGCTCGGCGCACTCATCAGGATGATCGTCCAGGCGACTGCGTGACAGCGACAGCAGCCTATCTCCTACGGCGGCAAGTCCGAATCCCAGAACGCGCGACCCGTCATCATCCTGGTCCTGATCGTCACGCTAAACCGCTCTCACGAGCGAGAGTCAGACACTGCATTAAGGCAATGGCTCAAGCTGGTCACGCCACAGACCTGTCCGAGGAGCTGAACATCTGACAAAGCTTCAGTCTACAGTCTAAGAGATCGATGATCGCGTTCATAGCCAACATTGCGATGCAGCTCATGCGCACTTCACGCGGAAACCCACAGAGCGAGACGAAGTCCAATATACGTCCCGTGTCTACAGGCTCGCACAACAAGCGGAAAGCAGAAGTACCCTATTCTCTCTCGCCGTGGGCTCGAAAGATACGATATCCGCTCACCACGTGCCCGGCCGGATCACTTTATCGTTCAACGGAGCCGAAGTGGCGGACCGGCATGGCCGAGAAACGGAAACTCTACCCTAGGGGCTTTCGTTGTCTGTACCATTCTTAGGCATGCTGTGATACAGCGAATGGTCAGATACGGTGAATCAGGTCTATCTTAAACCACTCGGAGATGATTCGCGACACGGACGACGGAGACGCCGCACGAGGCACGATGTGGCGCCCTTGAGACCGTGAGGTACCGGACCTTCATGTGCGACGCGAACCTTATCTGCGCAACATGTAACGAGCATCACTGGACATTACGGACATAGTATGTTAGTGTGTGCTGGCATCTCAACTGGGTCCGAGTTGGCGAATCCCCACATAAGACGCGAACATCAGCTGCCATACCGGCCGGCAGGCGGAGTGGCGCGCGCGGACATCAAACCATGATTTACGCAGTTTCGGACATCCAACTTTATCGGCATGCCCGGAACTGTCTGAACGGACGCGCACGGAATAGTAAAAGTCCGTTGCTACTTCCAGTATCGCCGACTTTCGCGTAGCTTCGTCCCGCCGAGGCTGGTTCACGCCCCGTCCGGATGCTTTCGTTCCTGACACATGTTGGCGCGCGAGGCACGGGTCAGACATGTGGCGGCGATCAGTCGTCGTACTGATTTTGTCGGCACTGTCGGCACTGTCTGCTAGTAACACAGCCCAACTTATGCTGTGATAGTGTCATTCCTTTCTGACACGGACATCGGGACATATGAAGCTGGTCTGATACTGTGCCTGTGGCGAGCAAAGCTTATCACTTCGGCCTTGTCACTTCCTTTCGCAGCGGTGAGGTGCTATTGCGAACGTGCTTCAATCTCGACGTCGTACATTGTCTCGCCATCCTGATCCCCGTATTTGTCTTGAACTTTGGCCGCCATGACTTTCTCCACCCCCAAATGTTGACGATAGTGGTTAGACCAGCGCTTGTCCTCGGA
>Ga0308160_10005723_pt1 | contig 12882 bp, 15 predicted proteins | sample PhyFR1_FD_201036 | JGI IMG/M metagenome (GOLD analysis project Ga0308160, IMG submission 201036) | Phyllosphere microbial communities from UC Gill Tract Community Farm, Albany, California, United States - DLSLF.R1 | ecosystem: Host-associated > Plants > Phyllosphere > Unclassified | place: USA... | reverse complement strand
ACCAGCTCCTCCAGGACCCGGCCGTCATCGACCAGATGGTGCGTCCCCCTCTCTCCTCGCCGCTCGTCTCGTCTCGGTCGCACTGCTGACCCCTCTCTCGCACCCCTGCAGATCGCCTCGAGCCCCGAGCTGCAGCAGATGGGCCCCATGGTCCGCCAGATGATGCAGGCGCGTCCTCGCTCGCTTCGTCGCAGCGCTCGCACGAGCTCGCCTCACACTCTTCCCCTCTCGCAGTCTCCGCAATTCCGCCAGATGCTCTCCAACCCTCAGCTCATGCAGCAGATGACGCAGATGATGCGCAGCGGCGGCGGCATGCCCGGCATGGGCGGCATGGGCGGACTCGGCGGGCTCGGTGGGTTCGGCGGCGCCGGTGCGCAGGGCGGCGCCGGCGCGGGAGCGGGCATGTACAACCCTTGGGCGTCGACTGCGCCTGCACCTTCGTCGGACGCAGCTGGTGGTGCGGGTTCGGGCGCGACGGCGGGCGGCGAGGCGGCGGCGGGCGCAGGGTCCCCTCCGCCGGCGGCGAACCCGTTCGCGGCGCTCCTCGGCGGTCAGGGTGCGGGCGCAGCGCCGGGGCAGCAGCCCGACATGGCGCAGGCGATGGCGCAGCTGCAGCAGATGCAGCAGCTGTTCGGCGGCATGGGCGGCGGCGGTGCGGGCGCGGGCGGGCAGGCCGGCGCGCCGCAGCAGAGCCCTGAGGAGCGATACTCGGTGCGTTTCCCTCTCTCCCTCCCTAGATCGTGTATCTGCGTGCGCTGCATGCCGTACTGACTTGCCTTTCGGCGTGCCGCTCGCAGAACGAGCTCGAGCAGCTGCGCAACATGGGCTTCACGAACGCGACGAGGAACGTCAGGGCGTTGCTGGCTTCGGGTACGTTCCTTCTCCTTCTCGATGTGTACATCTCTGCACGCTCGCTCAACGCTGACTGTCCTCCTCCTGCGTGCAGGCGGCTTCCTCGAGAGCGCGATCGCCTGGCTCCTCGAGAACCCCGAGTAGTCGCCGCACTTCCCCCTCGTCCTTGTTCGCTGCAGTGCCTGTTGTCCCGCTTGCAATGTCGGTACTGGATCTACAACCGTGCTTGCGCGCGAGAGAGCGAGCGCTCGAGCGAGCGCTCTTCCGTCCAACGAGCCAATCACGTCGCTTCATCTCCTTCCGCTCGACCGTCTCGCCACGAGCGCGCCTCGAGCAGCTTTTCCAGGCTGCGAGTCGTGTTCTGATGCTATCTTGGGGCGGGTCAGGCCGGCGGCAGTCCGCTGAGCCGCCGCTACGACCCGAGTCCGCTCGCTGCTCGCCGCCATCTGCGAGCCGCTCGCCTCGTCCAACGGCGCCTCTCTAGGCTCCGGCTATGCACGAAACTGGATCGTACTCTTTGAATCATGGCTCGCTAAAGCGCATCGAGCAGTCGCAGCGGTGCACGCCGCCCACGCCGCAGCGAGCCACCTCGTCAGCCACCTCGACCCGCTCGTCCCGCGCTCCCGAGAGGACAGATGCAGGGCTCGAAGGCCGGTCCCGCTCGCTCTCGTACGTGTTGATCTCGGTCTGCCTCGCTGCGCTTGTACGGTGCTGAGCCGAGTGCACGCCCAGCCTGCCCGCTCGCTGCTTTTCTCTCTCTCCTGCGCTCGCCCACTCTCGCTGTACAGCCGCCTTACCAGTTTATGGACCAGCGCGCCGTGCGAACAGTCCTGCTCTTGCGTCTGCGTCTTGTCGCGCTGCTACTCGTCCTCTTCGCGCTCGCCGGTCGAGCGCAGGCCTCGCTCGCTCTCGAGGACACAAAGCACTGGTGCGCTCAGCTCGTTTTCTGCTCTCGCCCTCGCTTTGCAGCTGACTAGGACGCTTTGCAGGTTTGCATTCGGTGAGCGGAGCTGTCGAGGAAGCAGATCGGAAGCGCGAGACTGAACCTTTCGCGCTCGGTAGGCGACAGCTGGTCGGCAAACGGCTACCAGGTGGATCGAGGGTACAACCTCTCGCTGCAGCCTCTCAAGGTGCGTGCTGCTAGTCTTTTGTCGAGAGAGAGAGCTTCCGCTGACCGAACGCCTCGTGCAGACGAGTTCGGGCGGACGAGGTGAGCCGTCGAGCAGCTGCGCACGAGCCCCTTCAGACGACGACCTGATCCTTGCCCTCGCTGCGCAGTGTGGCTCGACTATCTCAGTCTCTCTTCGAGCACGCCGCACCTCGGCACCTCTCACTACAGCCTTGCCGTCGCCGGCGCCACCGTCCTTCACAGCGCAAAGGCGCCGATGCTCCCCAACGTCAGCCTGTCAAACCAGGTCGACTTGTTTGAAAGCTGGTTCGTGACGAGCTCGCGAGCTTCGAGGCCGAGATGGACCGCATCGACGACGCTCTTCAGCATCGTCCTCGGCTCGAACGACGTCGCGTTCCGGTGGTGGACGGGCGACTCGACCGCGCCGCACGTCCAGACGACGTTCGCCGTTTTCGACGCCCAGATCGAGCGCTTGTACGGCCTCGGAGGTGCGTGCCTCACTCGCTGCGTAACGATGAGCGGTGCGCGCTGAGCCTCTCGCGCCCGCAGCTCGCCACTTCCTCCTCTTCTCGGTCCCGCCCTACGAGCGCGCGCCCGTCGCCCTCGCGGTCAATCGCCTCGTCGGCGACGTGCGAGTCAAGCTCAGCTCGTCGATCGCAGCGTGGAACGCCGTCCTGCGCTTGTACGTGCGCGAGCTGCCGCGGCGGTACCCGGGCGCGAGTGCTCGGCTCGTCGACACGTGGACGTGGCTCGACGACTTGCTCGACAGGGCGGACGAGCACGGGTTCGTCAACACGAAGAGCTGGTGCCCGCTGTACGCCCGAGGGATCGACGTCTCGGGCGTGCCGGAGGAGCTCAGCCTCGAGGAGTGCGGAGGGTCCGTGCGTCGCTCTCTCACACTCTCGCTCGCAGCGTGCGACAGCTCACTTCCTTCTCGTCTCGTACGCTCGCAGCTCGCGCAGCACTTCTGGTACGACGGCGTGCACCCGACCTGGGCCGTGCACCGTCTCCTCGCCGCGAGCATCCGGCAGCAGCTCTCGCGCAGCGCGGCGGGCGCGTCGCTCGAGCTTCCGTCGCAGGCCGACCTCGACAAGCACTTCCCTCTCGAGCAGCTGACAGAAGAGGAGAGGGGCGAGCGGGAGCAGGAGTACCGCAGGACGGTCCTGAGCGGCCAGCAGGGAGCGTCGGCGGGAGCGGGCGAGCACGACGACGGGCTGCCGAGCTTGTACCCTGTCCTCGCTTGAGCGAGAAGCAAAGCAGTTGTAGCTGAAGCCGAGCTGCCCTTCGCGGAACTCGGCCTGACTCTCGTAGAGCGAGGTTGTGAGCAAGGGGAAGTGGCACTTTGCTTTGCAGCCTCGATACAACATGAGCTCGTCGATGCGGTGCGTCTACCAGTGGAGGAGGTGCTGCACGAAGAGAAGGAAGGCGTCAGCTATGTTCACAGGGATGAGAGAGAGTGCTCGAGAGCGATCCCGGGAAGGGAGAGCGGGGAGAGGGGACGCACAGAGGGGCACTCGTAGCCGCCGGGGTTGTTGTCGAGGTCTGTGTGCGCAGCCGAGATCAGTACACAAAGCTCGAGACTGTAAGGAAGAGTCAGGCGACGCACACTCCTGGTGGTCTGCGCGAGGAGAAAAGGAAAGCGAGGTCAGCTTTGGCGAGCGGCGAGGCCGAGAGCAAGAGCGAGCGAGGGACGTACAGTCCTCGGCGTCCCACCACTTTGCGACGGGCTCGATCGTCGTCGCGATCTTCTGGTCCGGGTAGTGCGCCTTCTGCACCTCGTCGCGCACCTTCTTGGCGATCTCGACCTGGGCGTCCGAGGTCGTGAAGATGGCCGAGCGGTACTGCGTGCCCGTGTCGGGGCCCTGACGGTTCACCTGAGCTGCGGGACGAGGTACGAGGGTCAGCGGCGAGAGGCGAGGCGAGGAGGACAGGGAGGAAGCGAGACAACGCACTTGGGTCGTGCATGCGGAAGTGGAACTCGGCGAGCTCGGCGTACGAGATCTTGGCCGGGTCGAACAAGACCTTGATGGCCTCGGCGTGGTTGGTCGAGCCCGAGCAGACCTGGCGGTAGTTGGGGTTCTGCGGGCGTGTGGTCGAGCCGAGGAGGTCAGCCAGGTCCGGGCGCGGTGCAAGGTCACGAGCTGAGAGAGCAGTGCGCACCTCTGCCTCGCCGCCGGTGTAGCCGACCTTGACGTCGTTGAGCTTGTCCTTGAAGGTCTTGCGGTACATGTGCTGCAGGCGGGGAGGGGAACGACGTCAGCTCGAGCTCGCGCAGCTTGCAGACAGAAAGGTTCCGGCTGCTGTCGCGGCCGTCCCTGGGTCCTGTAGACAAAGATCGACGCACCTCGGTACCCCAGAAGCAGCTGCGTGCGGCGAGAGAGGAGTTTCGTCAGCCGGGTGTGCCCTCGTGGTGGGGGAGAGCGGCTCGCCCCTCGGCTCGCCAGGCCACAGCAACCGCTCGAGACGGAGCGAGGCTCCAGAAGCTTGCGGCTGGTGCTGTAGCCCGACTGGCTCGAGGAGCGGAGGAGAGAGGAGGACGGACCCATTGGCGAAGTAGGCGATCTCCTCGCTCGACGACGAGGCGAGCTGGGCCGCCTGGGCGGTGGGGAGCGTAGGACCGTTGTACTGAGGCATAGGGCGGCGAGTGAAGAGCGAGCGGGCCTGTCTGAACATGCGAGGGTGGCGGGAGCGAAGGGGATGGGCTCGTCGCGGCGGAGTCCGACGTCGCTCCTCTCCGAGGTGGCGCAGCTCTCGGCCATCTCGTGCAGCAAATCCTCGCGCGAGCTGCTTGAGCTCTCGCGCACGTACATGAGAAGCTCTCACTGACAGGCTAGAGAGCACAGAAACGAGCGTCTAAATTCCGTCACCTCGTCCGCCTCGTCGTCGCCTCGTACACACCCTCGCAGCTCATCCCACCTACTGCGTCCCGGTCTGCGGGTGTTCCGGGTCGGCCGGCTGTCCGCCGCCGCCGTAGCTGCGCGCGAGAAAGCAGGGGAGGGAGCAGGGAAAAGAGTCAGTGCTGGAACAACGAGCTGCGGGCCGTGCGTCCGAGCGAAGGCGGCACGCCGCTCGAGAGGTCGAGGTGGCGCACGCCTCTTGGCGCCCTGTAGGCCCGGTCATGTAAAGCAAAGACGAGGCCGTCTCGTCGCTGACAGCCGGGCCAGTGCTGCCAGAGGCTGGGAGGAGAGAGGGAACGGCGAGAGAGGGGGAGCGACGCACCTCGCCTCGGCTCCCGCACCACCGCCGCCGACCGCCATAGCCCTCCCCCTGCCCTCGATGACGAGCTTGGGCGCCTCGTACATGCCGTTGACGATGGCCGCGCGCGCCATGACGGCGAGCTCGCCGAGCGACTCGGTGTACCACTCGCGCAGCCGGTCCTCGGGTGTGCGTGCCGGCGAGTCGCCCTCGGTCGCGGTCGCTGGTGCGCTCGACGTCGAAGCTTGCGCCGAGCTGGACGATGCCGATGAAGAGGACGGGGACGAGGTCGAGGTCGCGGAGGAGGACGAGGGGGAGGCGTAGGCGGCGTCGAGGAGGGCGGGCAGCTCGGCGCGGAACTTGTTGCGGGTGCGGCGGATGAAGTACTCGCGGAAGTTGTAGCTCCCGAACGAGTGGGCGACGCGCAGCTGCTCCTTGTAGAGGGCGAGGAGGTGGGTCCGCGAGATGGCGGTCGCGGGCGAGATGTGGAGCTGGCGCGGGAGGGCGGCGAGTGTGCGGGCGCGTGCAGACATGGTGCGCGGCTGTCGAGACTGGCTCGGAGGTGGCGCTGGTCGAGGGAGAGCGAGACGAGTGGCGCCGAGAGCTGGAGCAGATGAGGATCTCGCGCCTTCCTTCTCTCCACCCACAGCGCCCCTGCGAGCTCGTCTGCGCTGGACCGACTCGGCCTGTACTGCTGTAACGTAGCCCGCCCCACGCGAGCAGCACCCGGAGCGGTCGAGCAGTGCTCATCCTCCCCGCCGAGCCGTCCTCGCTCTCCGCCGCGTTCAGCTGCGCACGAGGAGCTTTCTGCGCGTAGGCGGCGGCTGCACGAGCCGCACAGCTACTCTGCTTCACGACTCGCCCTCGCTCAGAGTCGCATTTCGTCGCACTCGTCGCCGTGGAACGAGCTAGGAGGGACGGCGACGGCTTAGCGCTCTCGAGAGAGGGACAATGATACAGGATGCTCGCAATGCAGGACATGCAGATCAATGCTACGAGAGGGTACGCTACGTTGGCGGCAAGATCTTGGAGAACCAGGAGAGCATGTCTGCGAGCGAGCGTGCAGAGAGTCAGCTCGAGCCGTTCGACCGAGCACGACGAACAGGACGCACCCTCCTCCTCCTCGTCCCCGACCCAATGCACCAGTTCTGCATGCAGGGAGGAGGAAAGGGTCAGCCGAGCCCGAGGCAGCGTCGGCAAGCGCAAGGGGGAGGACGCACCTGGGTAAGTGTGGAACTGGACGTCCTTGAAGCCCATCTTGGTGAGGTGCCCGATGCTCTCCTCGGCCCACTGGTACCTGCGAGCGAGAGCGAGAGAAGAGAAGAGAAGGTGGAGGGAAGAGGGTCAGCGTCGAGCCGAAGGGGGCCGAGCGCGAGAGCCGTCGGCGCACTGGATGACCTTGTCGGCGGCGCCGTGGCCCCAGAACACGGGGAGCTCGTTGGCGTGGGGGCTCTGCATCTGCTCAGGGAGTGCATCGTCGTCAGCTCGAGTCTCTAGACGAGGAGAGGGACGCGCGAGACGGGCGCACCGGGTGCTTCTCGCTGCTGCCCTGCTTCTTGACGTCGTACGCCATCGGGAGCCACCCAGACAGGCACATGAGCCCGCCGAGCTTGCCCTCGCTCCACGAGAGACCCGAGAGGAGCGTCGTCGCGCAACCTGTCGCGAGCAAGACCGTCAGTGGCGGCGAGGAGGAGGTACGCCTTCGGCTCGAGCGAGGAGGACTGAGCGCACCTTGCGAGAAGCCGGCGAGGACGATGCGGTCCGAATCTATGCCGCGGTCGAGCTCCTTCTGGATGAGGCCGTGGATGCGGTCGACGGCGGCGCGCATGCGCGTCTCGTCCTCGCGCTTGGGCATGGGCGCGTGGTCGGGCAGCAGCAGCTCGTCCATGTCGAACCTGCGGGCGAAGCAGCACGTCAGCTCATTCTTTATCTCGTGCTTGACGTCGAGAGCGGGACGTCTGCTCACCATGCCGACATGGTCTCGCCCTGGGCGCCGGTGAACGCGAGTTGGGGACTGCGAGAGGAGCAAGCCAGAGTCAGCCTCGCGCTTGGACGGCACCCTTTCCCGAGAGGATGCTCACGTACCTGTTGGGGAGCACCCATGCGACCTGCCACAGCTTTGGCCGCAGCCTCGCGACGAGAGGAAGCCTGCGAGCGATAGAAGGAGACGGTCAGCTCACGCTCGCAGGCACGGCTCGAGAGGGGACGCTCGACGCACACGATCTCTGCATTGCCACCCAGGCCACTGTGAGCAGGCAGCGAGTCAGCAAGCGGTGCGAGGCGGCGAGGAGAGTCCGGACGAGGGAGGAGGGTCACTCAACTGGATGAAGACGATGGTTGCCGAGTGCCTGCCGACGCCGAGCACCTCGACGTTGGTCTCGGGGTCCTTGGCGTGCGCCCACACCTCGTCAGGGAACGGTGCGGTGTCGACGAGGTCGAGGCTGGCGGTGGACGACGACGATGAGGCGGACGAGGACGCTGACGGGCCGGCGAGGTGGTACAGGCCAAAGACGGCGAGTGCGCCGAGTGCGATCCAGCGCAGCTTGGGCGCGCGTGCAGGCTTGGACATGGCTGCTCGCCTGGGTGGAGGAGAAGAGCGAGCGAGCGAGCGAGAGCTGGAGCTTCCCTGAAACGGCGCGGCGGTGGGGCCGGCCAAGAGGGCCTCGACCCGCGCGGAGGGAGGTTTGTATTGCTGAATTAGCGCGACCAGTTGTAATCGCGCAAAGGTAAGCGATTGGCAGCCTTTCGGGCCAACCGGCGGCGAGCCGTCCGCTCCCTCCTCCTCCTCGTCCCTCGGCTCGAGCTCTCCACCACCTTCGCGCTCGTCAGCATGGCCGCCCCTCGTGCCATCCTCGCCACCGTGCGCACCGCCGCAGCCCGCCCGCGCGTCGCAGCCGGCGCAGCCCCGCGCTTGTCGTCGTCCGCCGTCCGTGGCTTCGCGTCGGCCGTCGACCAGCAGCAGCGCCCGGCCAAGCAATGGACCCGGGACGACATCCAGCAGGTGTACGACACGCCCCTCATGGAGCTCATCTTCCGCGCCGTGCGTCCCTCCCCTCCTCTCGACCGCGCCCCAACGCTGCCCCGCATCCCGGTTCGCCGCGCTGACTCTCGCTCCCTCGTCCCCTCTTGCCTGTGCCCCTGGGTTGTGCGCATCGATCTCTGCAGGCTACGGTCCACCGCCTCAACCACCCGCCCGACCAGGTCCAGCTCTGCACCCTCCTCAACATCAAGACCGGCGGCTGCTCCGAGGACTGCTCGTACTGCGCCCAGTCGTCGAGGCACGCCGACAAGGTTGGCCTCAAGGCCGAGAAGCTCACCGACGTCGAGACGGTCCTCGTGTGCGTCCCCTCTCTCTGCCTGTCGCTCGCCTTGCTTGACTCGGCGCTTCGTCGCGGCGAGCGGACCCTGGCTGATCCTCGATCTCTCTTCCTGCAACAGCGAGGCGCGCAAGGCCAAGGCCAACGGCTCGACGAGGTTCTGCATGGGTGCGGCGTGGCGCGACATGTCGGGCAGGAAGCGCGGCTTCGAGCGCATCCTCAAGATGGTGCAAGGGGTTCGGTGAGTCCCGCAGCCTCTCTCTCTCTCGCCGTCTCGACTCTGGCCGGCCTCTGCAAGTGCATCGACCTGTACTAGTGCAAGGACTGACTGGCAACGTCGCCCTCTTTTCCTGCAGCGCGCTCGACATGGAGGTGTGCACGACCCTCGGCATGCTCACGCCCGAGCAGGCGGCGCAGCTCAAGCAGGCGGGCCTCACGGCGTACAACCACAACCTCGACACGTCGCGCGAGTACTACCCGAAGGTGCGCCGCTCGCCCTCTACTCGCCGAGGGGATCCCGCTGACCTCGACCTCGCCCGCTCGCCCGCAGGTCATCACGACGCGCAAGTTCGACGAGCGCCTCGACACGATCGAGGCGGTGCGCGAGGCGGGCATCAGCGTGTGCAGCGGCGGCATCATCGGGCTCGGCGAGAACGACGGCGACCGTGTCGGCCTCATTTGGGAGATGAGCCAGTGCGTCCCCTCTCCTCGTCCTCTTCGTCTCGCCGGTCGAGCTGGCCGAGCCTCGTCGAAGTCGAGTAGGCCGCGTCGAACTGGAGCTGACGTTGCACCCATATAGGCTCCCCGAAGCGCCCGAGTCGTTCCCCGTCAACGCCCTCGTCGCCATCCCGGGCACCCCGCTCGAGGCGAACGAGCGCGTCACCGTCCAGGAGCTCCTCCGCACCATCGCCACCGCCCGCATCGTCCTTCCTACGTGCGTGTTCCTTCTCTCTCGGCTCGGCGCACGCTTTCGAGCACCGTGCGTCGCGAGGTGGCTCGAGCGCCGCGCGCGTCTCTCCCCGCTCGAAGGACGAGCGCTGACCCTCGCACCCTCCGGCCTTCCTGCACGCAGCTCCATCATTCGCTTTGCGGCGGGCCGCATCAGCTACACCGAGACGGAGCAGGCCATGGCCTTCATGGCGGGCGCCAACGCCGTCTTCACCGTGCGTCCCTTCTTGGGCTCGCGCGCCCAGGCCCAGAGCGCCGTACTGACTCTCCCTTTCTCCCACCTGCAGGGAGAGCGCATGCTCACGACCCCGACGTCGGGCTGGGACGAGGACCACGCCATGCTCGCGCGGTGGGGCCTCAAGGGCATGGGCAGCTTCGAGAGCACGACGGTGCGCATGAAGGAGAACCAAAAGGCGCTCGAGGCGACCGAGGAGCGCAAGGCGGCGGCTGCTGCCTCGTCGGCCGGCGCTGGCGCCGCGGCGTCCGAGGCGTCGGCGTAGACGGTCCGTCCGCAGCTCGTAGATTTTCCCAACCTCTCTCTCTCTTCGTCTCGTTCGCTCTTTCGTGCTTCCTTGGACTTGTACAGAGGATTCCTTCTCCTTCGCAGCTTGATCTTGCAGAGGGCGAGGAGCGACAGCTCGAAAGCATCGTCGTCGTCGTCGTCGTCGAGGCGCGAGCTCTCTAGATCTGTGGCTCTTCCCTCATCTGTCGATGGAAGCACCTCTCGCACGATGTCCCTTGAGCTTGAGCGAGACCTTGTTACCGCAGCCTCGAGAGAGCCTGAGTGAGCGGCAGCGCGCCTCGTCGTCACCGTCGCCCGCTCGGTCCCGCTCGCGCTCGAGACTGACCCAGACACAGTACTCCGGGCTGCGGCTCCCGCAGCATGTACAAAGGCGCAGTCGAAAGTCCCGCGACATGGCTCGGCATCGCCAGGGCTCATCGTCGGAGCGGAGCGGACAGAGAGCGAGCCTGGACGCAGGAGCGGTGACACCGAGTTGCGGGGGAACCGGCTGCGGGCAATCTTTCGACGACGGGGCGATCGCACCGAGCTGTCGCCGAGGATCTGCGCCCACGAAATGACCGATCTGCAGCGCCTCAAACCGCCGGCCTGACGTACGACAGCAGCTCGAGCCCGCGACCTTGCTCACCGCGGGGCGAGGGCCGCGCCACAAATGAGCGCCAGGGCCCAGTCGCCGCACTTCGAGCCTGGTTTTGCGCTTGAGCGTCGTCACCGCATCGACAGCTCGGCGTGCGTCGTCTAGCTTGAACCGCTTGCCTCCCTCGCCGCCTCTCTGCTCTGCTTCTCCACATCGCTCCGCTTCACCACCACACCGACCCTTTCCCCCACCGCACACTTTCATCGACAATGGACAAGATCAAGCAGGTGCGCGAGCGTTTCCCCTGTGCGACGCCGTCCTCGGCCCGGACGCCGAGGCTGACCTGCTCCCCCACCTCCTCCTCCTCTCGCAGGTCTTCTCGCACGGCGACAACAAGGAGACGACCGCTACTCACGAGGGCCGCGGTGCGCCGTTCAACACTGGCTCGTCGGCCAAGTTCGAGCAGACCCCGACCCACTCGTCGGCCGGCGACCGCGCCGAGCTCACCGACTCGTCCTCGCGCCGCGAGCACAACTCGGGCCTCACGTCCGGCTCGTCGGCGACGACCGGCGCGACGACCGGCACCCACCAGTCGACCGGCAGCAAGATCGCCGAGCACGTCAAGGAGCACGCTCACCCGCCCGCGCACAAGCACAGCCAGCCGCGCGGTGACGCCGTCCTCTCCGAGGCCGACGCCAAGGCGGCGACTCACGACCACCAGCACCTCGCCCCGGTCACGCACGAGACCCGCCAGCTGCACGAGGTCGAGGAGATTGAGCGCCAGCGCGAGGTTGACCGTCACGGTGCGTCCTCGTCCTCACCCTCTCTTTCGCCGTCCACCTTCTCACGCTGACGCCGCACGCTCCTCCTCGCAGTCCACCACGTTCAGCACCACGTCCAGCCCGTCCTCGACACCCAGCACCAGGCCGAGGTCCAGCGCGAGAACGTCGTCGCGCCGACCGAGATCCGCGAGCGCCACGTCGCTACCGACGAGGACAAGGCCCAGTTCGCCTCGCTCGCGTCGGGCGCCAAGGACACCGTCACTGAGGCGGCCAAGGAGCGTGTCATCATCGACAAGGGCGAGCGCGTGACCGAGAACGTTAGCCACCACGGTGCGTCCACCGTCTCCTCCCTCTCAAACCTTCTCCACGAGCACGAGCTGACCTCGCTTCCTCCCCTGCAGTCCACCACGTCGTCCAGCCGCAGATCGAGCGCGACGTCCACGAGCACCACCGCATCCACGTGCGTCCCGCTCTCCCTCTCTCTTCGCGCCGCTCGTCGCTGACTCGCCCTCCCACTTCTCGCGCCGCACAGACCGTCGTCCCGGTCCACCAGACGACTCACGAGGCGCCGGTCGTCCACGCCAGCGTCCTCCACGAGCCGCTCTCGCTCAAGGACTTTGTCGCCGGCGGCGGCGACCTCAAGTCGACGCTCAAGCACGACGCCGAGCAGCTTCTCAACCACGGCGAGGTGCGTCGGCTTCTCTCTTCCTCTCGCGCGCTCTCTCGACCTCGTTCTGACTCGGGCATCCCTCTTGCAGTGCGAGCGCACCGTCGACGGCCCGGCCGAGACCCTCGTCCAGCAGCTCGGCCTCTCGTCGCTCAACGACAAGTCGACGACCGGCTCGACTGGCTCGACCGTCGGCTCGACGACTGGCGCGTCGACGACCGGCACGCACGCCTCGTCGGGCACTCACGGCTCGCACGACCCGACCGTGACGGGCACTCACCACTCGGAGAACCGCATCTGAGCGCACGTTCCTCCTCTTCCCCGCACTTGATCACCCCTAGGCGAGCCGTGACTCGCCAACACCTTTGTAGCCAGCTCTCTAACGACCACTAGCAATAGTCAAGCAGTGCCATCAGTCCCTCTCGTTCTCGGTCGTGTCGAGAGCGGCGAGAGGCTGCGGTACGGAAGCTGCATTGCGCTCGAGCCCTTCGCTCCCTCCTTCGCCCTCGCTCGCTCACCTGCTCGCTCGCGCTCACTTCTCCTCGAGCGACTTGAGCACGCCCTCCATCTTCTCGAGCAGGACCTCCATCTGCTTGTCGCCGAAGATGAGCATCGGCCGCAGGCGGATCGCCCTCTCGCCGCACCCGCCCATGACGACGCCCTCCTGCCTCATCGCGGCGACGAACCGGTCCCTCGCCGCGGGCGACTCTGCGTCCCACGCGATGAACGTGCCGTGGTCCTTGCCGCGCAGGTTCTGGATCGCGCCGGGGAAGCGGCGCGCGAGGGCGCCGAGGTGCGAGAAGAGCTCGTCGCCGATGACGGCCGTGTGCTGCACGAGGCCGTGCGACTTGACGAACGAGATGATCTCGCGCGCCTGCATCGCGATGGCGGGAGA
>Ga0308160_10005722_pt1 | contig 12884 bp, 13 predicted proteins | sample PhyFR1_FD_201036 | JGI IMG/M metagenome (GOLD analysis project Ga0308160, IMG submission 201036) | Phyllosphere microbial communities from UC Gill Tract Community Farm, Albany, California, United States - DLSLF.R1 | ecosystem: Host-associated > Plants > Phyllosphere > Unclassified | place: USA... | reverse complement strand
CTAGAGATCCATTGTCACTTAAGGTATACAAAGATGGTACGCTCAACAACGATATTTAGGACTCACGATGCCCTACCGCTAGCTGCTAGTGTGGATGATGAGACTGTATGCTAGTCCTCTACTGTATCTTGAACAGGATAGCTGACTTGTAGACGGAAAAAGCATTGACGGAATACAAACAGCAGTCTAAATTAGTCTTTCGACGATTGACTGCGAATTCAGAACCTGCTTGTTCGATTGAGTCGGGACAGTACACCCTACAGTACGTCCCCTATAGCCCATTATGGGTCAAGAGTGCTAATATGACAGCTACTTGATTGTTGAAAAAGTCATTTACATGTGTATTTGCGATTCATCCTATCCCCGTAAACTCGCATTCTCATACCTTGATGAACTATCAAAAGAGTTCCAAAGGAGTTATGGCGATAAGATCGAATCAGTGACTAGGCCATATGCATTCATGGGTTTCGGTAAGTTCCTTTCACCCCTTTTCTATGAATCTTCGCCAGAGTGGCAGAGAGCTGATGATAGATACATTCATTTCAAAGACTACACGACTGTATAAAGATTCAAGAGCACTTACTCAGGGTAGTGGAAGTAATCCTAAACCTAATCAGCTTGATCAGTTGAATGAGAACTTACAGGATGTTACGAGGATCATGACGAAGAATATGGAGGATCTGTTATGGCGTGGAGATAGTTTAGACCGTGAGTCCTTTCTCCTCATCCATCTTTCACCCCTTCCCCTATTCCTCTCTCCCTCCGAACATCAACCCCCTCCGAAATGGGCAGATATAAGGGGGACGCTGACATGATAGGAATGTCTCATCTGTCTACATCTCTGCGCTCGGAATCGGCAAAATATAGGAAAGCAGCAAGGAATATCAATCTCCAAGCTCTCATCAGGAAGTACGCCCCCATTGTCGGTATTGGACTCTTCATCACTCTATTCCTATATTGGAGATTCTTTTAGGGGATTGTTAGATCAGGGTATGTATCTGAGTCAGAGAGAGTAGAGAAGTGAAACAGCAGCAACGACCGAAATGACAAAATGCATTGTACATATATAGCACAACTCCTCCCAACTCACCACCCATGGTCGTTATTGTTTCGTAATAAATCGCTGTCCCCTAGCAATCAAATTCGTCAAAGTCCCTCTTGCCCTCTTCCATCCTCCGCCCAGCACTACGGCAGCAACTATGGCTATCACCATCCCAATACTCAGATCAAACATTGTCCTCCTCGCCACTCTCAACAAGAACCACACTGCCCTTAGGCTCAATGGTGTTTTCTTCCTGCGATTCGTGGAGGTAGCTGTATTTCCCCACCTTTGCCTTTCTTGTTCATCTTCCATTTGATCCAAATCGTCTTCTTCTCGAGAAGTCCAAAACCATCCTTGACGCCTTTCATCCCTCCTTAAGATGATTGCCTGGGTACGTTCCAATGTAGTCATTCGTTCATGTAATGCCGTCAGGGAAGTTTGGATTTGTTGTAGTGTATAAGGGAGATTTAGTGGTGCGACTGCGAAAGTTGAAGCGGATCCTGCGCGGGGGTACTGGATGTTATGTCCTATTCCCATTCCTGCATATGGGCTTGCACCAAGTAGTTCGGGAGTGGCTGCGAAATCTCGATGAATTGGCCCTGGCATTATGGGTGTATGTGGCCTCGAAGCGGATGCCATTGGATGTAGGGATTGTTCAGGCATGAAACCAAGAGCAGAGGGGGTAGGGGGTTGCTGACGATGCCGGAATGAATGAATTGATTCTTTACCCCTTCTCTCGCCTGCTAGGCTATGTGTCCTAGAGTCCACTTGAGGCGCTTGAGAGAATGCAAAAGGTGCAGCGGACGATTCGGCATAGTCAGCCTGTTGAGACATGGAAGTCGGTTGATGGAGGTTCAACAATGATTTATGCGAAGCGTTCAATGCGGACGGAGGGATATATTCAGGTGAAATGTCGGGTGGTGGTAAAGTGGGGTCCGGAGGTGGGAAGAGTTGTTGAACAGGCGATGGGGGAGACGCTCTTGAGGAATGGAATGAGGAGGTGGATGAGGATGGGGATAATGGCATTTCTGGGAATTATTGTCTGTGCTCAACAAGCCCGTCGGTCACTTACCATTTCCATCAGGATAGTAAGCTTCCAATTCTGCAATATATTTCTTGCTAGATTCACTCTGAGCATACTTTCTCAGAATCTACCATCAGCCCAATCCATACCGTTCAATGGGAGAGAGGGACGTACCTTGATAAGAGCAGAGACGTATCGAATCTTTGCATCCTCCTTCTCACTCCCTTTTTGTTTATTCCATGAATCCCACTTGGCCCTGCCTAGCATATCAAGCATTCCAGGCCTAGGCATCGATATATCCCCTTCAGTCGCTATCATCAGTCACAAACATTTGTAAGCACGTACCCTGCTTGTATAACGAATACAACCATAATTTCTCTTCATAAGATGTCTGGACTGGACCAGCTTTTGGTAGACTGTCATCAGTATTCCTCCTCACAGAACGAAGGTAGCTCACCTTTGAACAATGTCGACTGCTCTGTTGAATTGACTCCAGGGTTAGCTTAGCGTCGATTCACAAGGTCCGACGATCAACTCACGCGTCTGTCATTTCCGACAATGATGCCATACTGTTGAAAGAATGGTCTTATTCGGACAAGTCGGAGAGAGTGTTCCGAGTCGTCCTTGATTGGCCTGTGAGGAGATAGTCGGGGATTGTCAACAACACGACCTTTGTACGTGAGATATAGTTCTAGTTGTGTAGATAGACAGTGTCCTGCTTCTCAACACCGGTAACACACAAACCGAGCGTATATCATTCACTCAGGCACTGCCATAGCAAATCTTACGTAAGAATAAAGCGGAACAGAATTTTATGACCCTCCTCCGCTCGAGACACTAAAGCTAGTCTATATACCCATACTCATACAGCCTAAGGCGACACATCTATACTCCACGGCTACGCACTGCCCACATACCAGTGCCGCCATGGATATCGCCCACTCCATCAACTCCCAGGCCGCGGGTCTATCCTTCTCTTTCCTCACTTCCGACGATGTAAAGTCAATATCAGTCAAGAAAATCGATAACCCCCTCCTACTCGACAACTTGGGTCTACCGACAAAAGGAGGATTATATGATCCGAAACTAGGACCCATGTCTGCTCGGGACGTGTGAGTGATACTGCTAGGTGGTAGCTGATGATAGATGCGAGACATGTCATTTATCATTCTTTGCTTGTCCTGGACATTTCGGACATGTTGAATTACCTACTCCTGTTTATCATCCTCTTTACTTGTCAGAGTGTATTGCTTTACTAGCTAGTACTTGCTTGTACTGCCATCACTTCAAGATTCCTGAACTCTACGTAAGCTACCTTCGACTGATCATGGGCAAGCTGATCAATTAGGTGAAATACTATATTTCCCGACTAAAACTCCTGGACGCTGGATTGATAGAACAAGCCCACGAGATCGTTCAATTCATCTCAAGGGCCACTTCAGCCGCTACAGACGACAATGAGGAAGGAGATGACGCAGAGGAGACAGTACCTCAGGTAGCGGTCGAGACCGCTGCCGACTTGCTCGTTCGAATGGAAGGATTCGTTACTTCACAATTACACGAAGCGAAAAAGAAGTCTACAGGAAAAGATGCTGGATTGGATGCCATGATCTACGAAGAGAGGAAGGCAGCTAGGAAGGAGCTAAGTGCGCGATTGGCAAAGTCCAGGTCGAGGTGTCAGAAGTGTAGAGCGTGAGTAGCTCTCCCGTATAAAGTGGTCATCAAGCTGACTTTTAGCTACTCGCCTACATTCCGACTCGACACGTACTCGAAAATCATCGAACTTGAACTAGATGGAAAGCGACGTTTAGCGAACTCCACAGTCGGCTTGAAACGACCCAAAGTAGTCGGCGCAGGTGCAATCTCCCTCAACAAGAAACCCAAGAAGGAGGAAAAAGAGACCGACGAAGGAATTGAACGAAGTTCTCAATCAAGTCAATCGGATGGTGAGATGGATGTAGACTCTGAACCTGAATCAGATCAAGATCTAGGTGATGACGAGGAGAATGAAGGACAAGCCGTGGCACGTCATGCCGACGGTAGGGCCAAAGGAAGTAGGGGAAGGAACGAGAGAGTCATGGCGACTAGTGAAGTCAGGCAACATCTTCGACTTCTATTCAGGTTCGAATCGCAACTCTGCAATCTCCTTTATGGGCGTATCAAGAACCCGACCCGATCAACAGCTTCATTAGCCGACATGTTCTTCATGGATGTCATCCCAGTCGCCCCTACCCGATTCAGACCAGCTTCCAAAATGGGAGACGACATGTTTGAAAACTCTCAAAATTCCCTTTTGGCAGCAGTAATTCAAACGTCTATTCGAATCCGAACACTCAACTCGAGATTGAAGGAACAGGCTCTAGCTGAGAAGAGCGAGTTGGTCTTAGAAGCGATCTCAAAAGCGGATGCTGGACGTACTTTTGAGATGTTCTTGGAAGCTATGATAAAACTCCAGACGGACGTCAATGCTTTCATGGATAGTAATCGAAACACTGCTCCAGTTAGGCAAGGAAAGCTACCTCCTCCTGGTATCAAGCAGGTCCTAGAGAAGAAGGAAGGTCTGTTTAGGAAACACATGATGGTATGTCTCCTCATTTATTCACACCTCATTCTAATGAATAGGGAAAACGAGTCAACTACGCCGCCCGATCAGTTATCTCACCAGATATCAATATCGAAACAGATGAGATTGGAGTTCCACCCGTTTTCGCTCGAAAGTTGACATACCCCGAACCAGTGACCGCTGCAAACATTCACGAAATGAGGCAACTAGTCATAAACGGTCCAAGAGCTCATCCAGGAGCAGCAATGGTTCAGAATGAGGATGGTACTCAGATCTCTCTCGTAAGTCCCTCCTGCCTTATCATGTGATATCCACTGACATGTAGGACCGAACCACGTTAGAACAGAGAACCGCAATCGCCAACCAGCTCCTCACAGCTCAGGGGGATTATGCAAGTTCCAGTATGGGCCCACCAGCACGAAACAAGAAAGTTTACCGACATATCCGGGATGGAGATGTGGTCATTCTGAATCGACAGCCGACATTACATAAACCTAGTATGATGGTTCACAAAGTCAAGGTTCTACAGGGGGAAAAGACGATCAGGATGCATTATGCTAATTGGTGCGTTTCTTCCTTTAGTCAATTCGATTCAAAGAGCTGATAAGGCAGTAACTCGTACAATGCCGATTTCGATGGTGATGAGATGAATATCCATTTCCCACGTACGTCCCAATACCCTTCTAGAGATGCACCAAGCTAATGACCAGAAAACGAGGTAGCAAGGGCAGAAGCAATGATGATCGCCAATACCGATAATCAATACCTAGTCCCAACCTCTGGTGGTCCCTTACGAGGTCTGATCCAAGATCACGTAGTGGCAGGTGTATGGATGTGTAACAAATCGACCTACTTCACGAGGGATCAATATTTCCAAATCATCTATGGTGCTTTGAGGACCGAGAATGGATATACTGGAAGATCTCGGATCGAGACGCTACCTCCTGCTATTATGAAGCCTAAAACCCTCTGGACTGGAAAGCAGCTTGTGAGTAAATTGGTACTCGTACTGGGTGTGAGCTCATACTAGATTTCCACAATCATGCTCAATCTTACACCCTCAAACGCGAAGGGATTGAATCTGATTTCGAAAAACAAAATCTCGCATGATCTCTGGGGTCGAGCCGATTCAGCAAAAGACGCAGCCGACCCTGATATGTCTGAAAACGTCGTAGTCTTCCTAGACGGTCACCTTATCCGAGGTGTTCTCGATAAATCTCAATATGGAGCATCCGCTTTCGGTCTAATCCACTCGGTTCACGAGTTGTACGGTCCCCGAATCGCCAATCGATTACTTGGTGTTCTTTCTAGGTTGTTTACGAAATACCTCCAACACGACGCTTTTTCATGTAGGATGGATGATCTTATCCTTACTGCCGAGGGTGAACGATTGAGGCAGAAGATCCTGGATGATGCTGCCGAGGATGGAACGAAAACAGCAATCAAATTCGTTGGTCTCCCACCTGGATCTAAAGCTTCCGATCCCGCTACTGCTCGAAATCTCGCTACTCGACTCGAAGAGACATTGAGAAGTGATGCACTCATGGCTGGTCTTGATGGTGAGATGCAAGCTGCTCTCAACAAGATCAAGACGAAAATCGATAAAGATATCCTACCCACCCACTTGGTCCGATCATTCCCCGACAATAACATGCAGCTTATGACTATCTCCGGAGCCAAGGGGTCCAAAGTCAATGCATCGCAAATCTCGACATTACTAGGACAACAAGCATTGGAGGGAAGGCGTGTACCTACCATGGTCTCTGGTAAAACACTACCTTCGTTCAAACCATTCGATACTTCTGCCAGAGCTGGTGGTTTCGTCGCCAATCGATTCTTGACTGGTATTAGACCTCAGGAATACTATTTCCATTGTATGGCTGGAAGAGAAGGTCTTATCGATACGGCAGTCAAGACTTCTCGATCTGGATATCTTCAACGATGTTTGATTAAACATTTGGAGGGTGTCAAGGTACATTACGACCATACTGTACGAGATTCCGATTCTGCTGTTCTTCAATTCTTGTACGGAGAAGACTCATTGGATGTTACGAAATCTCAACATCTTTCCAATGACGATGTCGACTTATTCAGCTTCGCCGTTAGGAACCACGATTCATTAGTTAATCGATACAGGCCAAGGGATCTGGAGAATAAGACAACGATGGATGCTCCTGATTTAATGAAGAAGGCACTGAAGAAACCTGGCAAGTACCCACCTGTATTATCGGAACGATCGCCAAGTCGAAATATGGGTTCCATGTCCGAGACATTCGCTAGGGATCTTAATAAATACGTGGATGATAATCCACATGGATTCGTCTCCAGGAAGGGAGTCTGGGCACCTTCTGCCTACTCAAGTACCAGAGTTCCTGATAAGGAGTTCCTATCGCTTGCTCGAGTCAGGTATATGCGAAGTGTCGTTGATCCAGGAGAAGCTGTTGGATTGCTCGCTTCCCAGGGGTAAGCTTTTCGTTGTTCATCTTGATATGGTAACTGATTTGCAGTGTTGGAGAACCATCCACCCAGATGACACTCAATACTTTCCATTTGGCAGGACACGGAGCCGCCAACGTCACTCTCGGTATCCCCCGTCTACGAGAAATCATCATGACCGCCTCCAAGAAACCCGCCACTCCCACCATGAAGTTACTACTACGCGACTCCACGCGAGACGAGGACGTTGAACCATTCATCAAGACCGTTTCTCGAGTCACTTTATCCCAAGTAGTCGAGAGGGTTACCGTTACCGAACAATTATCTGGTAAAACCGATATGGCTCGTCAGAGGCGATATACCGTTCTTGTTGAATTATACCCTTCGAAAGAGTACGAGACGGAATACGAAATCAACCCTAAACAAGTCCACGAATCACTAGCATTCAACTTCTCTCAACAACTGACTAAAGAGATTAAAGCCGAAATCACCCGAGCCATCAAATCTCAGGAAGACAACCTTAATGTCGGTCAGGGCAAGAAGATGAACTTGAAGGGCGATCATGGAGAGGTAGCAGAAGATGAAGATGCACCCGCCAATCAACGTCGTGGACGAGATGATGAACTGGATGATGATGATGGAGATGCCTATCAGGCTAAACGAGCTCAACAAACTCGTCAACTCGATTATGAAGATGATGAGGATGCTGAATCTGGTATTGCCGATTATGAGGATTATGTCGAGCGAGATGCAGGTGGAGAGGATGAAGAGGGAGTAGAGAAGGATCCAATGGAGAAGGCTCAGATTGATCAGGAGGCTGATTTGTTGAGTGAGGCATTCAAGAAGTGGTGTAAATATGCCACTTCATTTAGTTTCGATAATCACGGCGGAAGGTCTGCCCAGTTCGATCTCGAGGTGAGTTTAAGTCTCTGACTTTGTGATGGTAGCTAATGGTAGTTCGCCGCTAGCGCACCTAAATTACTCTTGGTCGACATTATCGAACGAACATGCCGAGCATCCATCATCCATGAAGTCCCAGGAATTGGACGATGTATGAAAGTCTTCAATTCCAAAGGAGAATTCGAATACTCAAACAACTCAACCGGTGAACGTACTGTACGTAATCCACCTTGATCTCTCTGGGTTATGACTGACAAGATAGCGAGAATTAATAACAGAAGGATGTAACATTCAAGGAATGTGGTCCCTAGCCGATGAACTTGTCGACTTGGACAAGTTGTATACTTCCGATATTTACGCTATCCTCCAGACGTATGGTGTTGAAGCTTGTCGAACGGCTATTATTAATGAAATGGCTGCTGTCTTTGGGGTTTATGGAATTAAGGTCGATTATAGGCATAGAACTGTTATTGCTGATTACATGGTAAGTCTTCTCCTTCCTCCTTCTTCCATTCTTTGCCCCTTTCTCCTTCTTCACTCCATCCCACCCTCCAAACATATTCCGATCCTATCAGTCAAACAGAGTTCCAGGACCAGCTAACAACAGACCCACGCGGGAGCATACCGAGCATTCAACAGAACAGATATAGGCCACAAACCATCCCCTCTCCTCAAAGCTTCATTCGAAACAACAGCCAAATTCCTCGCAGACGCCACTCTATACGGGGAGCAAGATGATCTCACGAGTCCAGCTGCCAAAATCGTCTTAGGTGTACCTAGTAGTAGTGGAACTGGTAGTTTTGATATTAGAGCTCCTAGGGCTTTGTAGGCCTAGGTCGCCGCTGGCGGTCTAGTAGAGAGGTAGAGGATTGTATCATATTATGCATAGTCATTAGTCTCATCCCCCACTGACACTGATCTATCGCAGGCGAGCGGCTGCAGTTCTCAATGTCTGAAACTCTGAAGCAAGACTCGTAATATCTGTAATCTATCGAGCATCCCTACGTACTGATCCTACATGATTGTGCAAGCGTCATCGCCAGCCAAAGCTCCCAGATCCTGCGAGTCAGCTATGACACTCGTTGAGCTAACGATGCGGACTCACGAAACCCTCTGGCAAATCCCCCATGATTTCCGGAGGAGGTCCACCTAGATCTTGCATTTCACCAACCAATCTTGCGATTTCTTTGCCATCTTTCTGATCTGAGAATCCAGGTTTCCTGAATGTATCGACAATCTTCTGGACTAACGCGTATTGTGTGCGATATTTCTCCAGATCCGCTGCGGGGAGGTTGGCAGGTGGGGAAGCTAGATACTCTGGGTACTAATCGTTAATTCTTGTATTTCAGTGACCGAATAGGACAACTCACCTTGGAAGCTAGTTCCGATAATGGTTCTTCCAGTACTTCCCTCGTCATCAATTGACCCATCATTCCATCCAATATCCCACTTAAATCATCATCCCCTTCAAGATCTAGATTTGGGTCATTCCCAAGTGACGCTAGTAATTTCGCCAATTCGGCCGGATCACTAGGTCCTCCACCACCACCACCACCACTGCCACCTGCCGCGGGTCCTCCTGCGGAATTGAGTGATTCCATTGCTTTCCGTATTGTCTCCTCGAAAGCTGATACATCGGGCTTTGACCCCGTCTCGCGAGGTTTACTCGTTGACGGTTTAGGAGGTTGAGGTTTCTTGGATGGGGAGGGTAGTGGTTCTTTACCGTCTAGACCCATAGCAGCCATTCCTTCGGTCGACAACATCATTTCGATCGCTCGTTGGAATGCTTTCTCCTCGTCCTCGGGAGATAGATCGGATTTCTTTGTAGTTGAGGTCGTATCGGTGGTCCCAGGCATTGGGCCCGGTGGATGATCACCAGCAAGTTGACGCAGTAACGATTCCATACCCTCTACAAGAGAGGCGTCAAAGTCTTCATCTTCTTCTGGATCATTTTTGGAAGAAGGACCTATCCCAGGTGGAAGATTCGCTGCGGGTGATGTATCGGGTGGATTGGTGGATTTGGGATTGGGTTTATTGAAAGAGGCAAGGACATCTGGGAATTAGCGCTTGGACTTGGCATGTTCCCAAGAGTGGGGCTCACCATCAAGGTCGTCAAAATCATCATCATCGTCATCTTGGACTGTTGGTTCACGGTATGCCGTGGATGATTCTGCTTTGGGAGGCATTGTGTATGTGTATGAGTATGTATCTCTGGTCTGGAAGTCTAGAAGTCTAGAAGGAGACGAGGAGATAACCGGTGACCGGGTGCCACTTTGATTTTGTTATTTTACACGTGGATATACTTCCGCTGTGCCTTAGATTGAGCTTTGACAATTGAACGCGTCAAGGAATACACAGACCGAGACACAACAGACAACCTATACTACATCCTCTGCTTCACTACCCATATCACATCCCACAACCACACTCGCTTGTTCTCATATTTATGATCATAGGTGTAAGGGGAGAATCTACCGGAAACCGCGTCGAAAAGGAAGTTTAATCAATATTACCCCTTGAACATATACGTCAACAATCCACAATCGTTTCAGTTTACCCCACGCTATTCAATCTCCGACATGTACATCGCCTTCACGACTTTGACAACAAACAGATAGATCAACTTCATCATTCTCTTCAAAGTATATAGAGTGAATTTGCATCGACACTTACGACTCACGACTCGGTAACGACGATAGCAACAAGGGAGGAGCACAGACATGTCGACATCTAATCGTATAGGCCTGGCTGTAGGCTTGGCTGTTGGAATACAAGCAGTAATGGGAGCTACACCGGCACCGTCAAGTCTACCCCAGGTGGACTTTAGCAAGATGGGCAGCGTGGGCCTAGGAGGGACATTCGCAGGATTGGACTGGTGGACTGAGGAATCACCCTTTTCCTCTTCAGGGTCATCATCATCGTCAAGCAGTTTTTCATCAGAAGGCGGAACGATATTCTACAGGGATTCTCAAGGGCGGTATAGGGCTATAGGGAATACGAATGGAGGAGGTCAGGTGGATGCTTTATGCTGGGCTGGTGGGGATGGGTCCAATGGGACATTGTATATTGGAGGATCCTTTACTACGGTCGGTGGACAACAATCAGCCAACCTGATATCCTACGATATATCCTCTAGCACATTCACATCGATATCACCTGGTCTATCAGGAGCGGTCAATAGTCTCTATTGCGATAATTCGAGAAATCAAGTTTGGGTCGGAGGGTCCTTTGACGCACCAGCAGGAGAGGACGGTGGGAATGTCGGATTATGGTCAACAGCATCATCATCATGGACGACAATCGATTTCGGGGGACTCAATGGCGCTGTCGAGCAGATCTCGCCTTCTGCAGATGGGAATTCACTATATTTCGCAGGCGACTTTTCCACAACTTTCATTTCCAACTCTACAACAAATTCCACCATGAACTTCACTTCAGTCCAATCAGCACCTAATGGCACTTCAACAACTGGTCGATCTGGATACCTCACGCCCGTCACTCTGCCGCCTGTCTCGTCCGCTTCTGGCAATCTTACAGTCAGCGTTGGTCCTACTACCACTCAGGACAAGTACTCGGACCCAAACGTACTTCTATGTCCGGGAGAAGGCGTGTGGCTAGCGAGGGATAATAGTGTCGCAAATGTCGACTTGCTAAGCTACAACTTCTGGCGAGCGAGCGGTATCAGAGTCAAGAATGGTTTGGTCGAGGGTAGAGGTACTACTCATTTCTGGTAGGTTATCTTCTTTTCCAAACATGAGGATCAGCTGACGATAGTCTCACTTCCATACCCGACAATCTCGAGCTCAAGATGACTTATACCGACCCCAAGACCGGCAAGAACGAGACTTGTGATTCCTGGTGTCCACTCTACACCGACTCTTCTATCGAAGCACAGGATTTCGTCTTTACCGACGGATCAAGAAACATGACGGGTATGCAAATGCAGTTGAAGGAATGGCAGGGCGAAGGCGCTGGTCTATCTTGGGTTCAGCTCCTCTCTGATGGTATGTCACTCCCGTAAGGATCTTGCTGATGACAGGTGCATACGGATCTGCCGCTACAGAAGGTAATCGAGGTGTATGTTCGGGTAGTAGCGACCGATCTTCAGTCGAGACTGTTGGTGAATGGACGACGGATACTACACGTACCAGTATCCCGGGCACTGTCGCATATTACCGCTCTTCGACCGTTCCTACGTCTGGCAACGACCGTCCTCAAATGACGTTCTACCCTTATGTCTCTGCGACCGCCTATTACGAAGTCTATCTTTTCATCCCTGGCTGTATCCACACAGGCGACTGCGATAGTCGAACGACTGTCGATACCGAAGTCTTTCCACGGCAAGGTGGCTTGGGATGGACCAGTACAATCAGCCAGCAAGTTCAGGAAGATACTCGAACTCTCATCTATTCTGGCCCGATGGATCTTTCGAGCGAAGCTTTTACGCCTACTGTCCTTCTCGCTTTGGCCAAAGATCCCGCGACCGTCAGCGATGATCAGTTCACTATCGTTGCCTCTGGTGTCGAGCTGGTCCTTACTGGACTGGTCGATGCTGATGGCTCCTCGACATCCGGCGGGTCAAGTGTGAACGGTACCACCATGTCCAACACTACCTCATCGACCAACTCGTCTATGCGAATATCATATGGGGTATTCGAGTACGCCTATGGAATGCAATATGGCGCCGATGCCGCTTCTGCACGTTTGAGCAATAGCACTCAGACCGCCCTTACTCAGCTTGGATTCGCCCTTTCCGCCGCTAGGAACGCTACTACCTCTCAAGCATCTTTCGCCGTTCACGCCGTCGCTTCGTACCAGGATACAATCTTTGTCGCTGGAAACTTTAGTGTATCCGACAACTTTACAAATGTCCTCTCCATCGACTCCGCCAATAATCAGACTACGGCACTCGCATCGCA
>Ga0308160_10005721_pt1 | contig 12886 bp, 12 predicted proteins | sample PhyFR1_FD_201036 | JGI IMG/M metagenome (GOLD analysis project Ga0308160, IMG submission 201036) | Phyllosphere microbial communities from UC Gill Tract Community Farm, Albany, California, United States - DLSLF.R1 | ecosystem: Host-associated > Plants > Phyllosphere > Unclassified | place: USA... | reverse complement strand
CTGCAACGGCTCATCGCCGTTCCCGTCCGCGGGCTACCCCTGCGCCGCACCCTGACCGCCCTTTGGCAGACCGGCCCCACACCACCGCCCGGACCGGCCCGTGACCTGGCAGCCATCGCCGCCAGAGCTGTCCCGGGAGCCGGCACCCGCCGTAAGTCATGAAACCAGGCGACTTCGCGAAGTAGGGAGGTTGGGCTGCCTAAAACGACCGTATTTGCTACAAACCAGCCGACTCGTTGAAAAGATTCCGTGTATCCCCGGATTTTGTAGCGAAACTCAGTGCCGGTTTCTATGTGCCGGTTCTTCTGCTGGCTGACGGGTATTGGTACATTTGGGCGTATGGGACATCTGTTGGGCTACGCCCGGGTATCGACCGGGGACCAAGACGCGGCTCTGCAGCAGGACGCGTTGAAGGCGGCCGGCTGCTACCGCATCTTCACGGACACGGCTTCCGGGTCTCTGGAGTCCCGGCCGGAACTGACCAAGGTTCTGGATCAGCTGCGGCCCGGGGACACTTTGGTTGTGTGGCGGCTGGACCGGCTTGGCCGGTCTATCCGACATCTGATTGACCAGCTCGCCGATCTCCAGGAGCGTGGCATCGGGTTCCGGTCCCTGCAGGAGGCGATCGATACAACTTCCTCGGGCGGACGTCTCGTCTTCCATGTGTTCGCGGCGCTGGCGGAGTTCGAACGGGATCTGATCCGTGAGCGGACTAGCGCAGGGCTTCAGGCGGCACGGGCGCGCGGGCGCGTTGGCGGCCGGCCCCCGTTGCTGACCAAGGACAAGCTCCGGACCGCCCGCCGGATGTATGAGCAAAAGGACATGACGGTCGAGAAGATCGGCGAGGTTCTGGGCGTCAGCCGGACCACCGTCTACCGGGCACTCCGGCGCGAACCGGCCCCTGCCGTGCCGCGGCGCCGTTCAGGGCAGAAAACAGTCCGGTGACGGCCGGAGGCAGCGGTACCCTCACCGGTAACACTGCCTCCATGCCTGACCAGACAGCGTTGGTGCGCTGGCGAATCCTTCGCCGGCATATCGAAGACGGCGTGCCCCTTACTGCCCTTGCTGAGCACGAAGGCATCGGACTTCGGACACTGCAGCGCTGGCACGCGGCCCACAAACGCAACGGCATCGCCGGACTGGCTAGTGCAAACCGAGGGACCACCCGACGCAGGAGCACCTCCGAGCTGGTCGCACTCGTCGAAGGGCTGGCTTTGGTGAACCCGCCCCTATCTGTGGCTGCCATCGCCCGCAAAGCCAACCGCGTCGCCGCCGACCACGGCTGGCCACCCCTCTCCTACAGCACCGTCCGCTCCATCACCGCGGGCCTTGACCCAGGCATGAAGACACTCGCCCAGCTGGGAACGGCCGCTTACCGTGACACCTATGAATTGGCATGGCGGCACCGGGCCGAGGGGCCGAACGCGATCTGGCAGGCCGACCACACCGAACTGGACATCCTCGTGCTGAACGCGAACATGAAACCGGCGCGCCCTTGGCTCACCACCATCGTGGACGATTACTCCCGAGCGATCTGCGGCTACACCATCTTCCTCGGGGCGCCATCGGCCCTGAACACCGCATTGGCACTGCGGCAGGCCATCTGGCCCAAAGCCGGCACAGGGTGGCCGATGTGCGGGATCCCCGACGTCCTCTACGTCGACCACGGCTCAGACTTCACCAGCCACCACCTCACCCAGACGGCGAAGGACCTCCACTTCGAAATCACCTACTCAACAGTCGCAAGACCCCAGGGACGCGGAAAAATTGAACGCTTCTTCGGCACCGTCAATACGGAGCTGCTGGCCGAACTGCCCGGACACCTGACCCGCGGCTACACGCCGCCCGCGCCGGTGCTGACCCTCAAAGAGCTGGATGCCGCCATCGGCCGCTTCATCATCGAGGACTATCACCAGCGGAAGCATCCAGAGATCAAGGCGACCCCGCACCAAGCCTGGGTAGGGGACGGCTGGCTGCCCCGACTCCCGGCAACCATGGACGAACTGAACCTGCTCCTGTTGACCGTCGCCAAACCCCGGATCGTCCACCGCGACGGCGTGCACTTCCAAGGACTCAGGTACGTCTCCCCACTGCTGGCCGCCTACGTCCGCGAACCCGTCATTGTCCGCTACGACCCCCGGGACATCACAGAGATCCGCATCTTCCACAAGAACCAGTTCATTTGCAAAGCCGTAGACCCCGACCACGAAACCTCAACCCTCACCCTCAAGGACATCCAGGCCGGACGCTCGGCCAGACGCCGCGAACTGCGCGGACAAATAAACCAGCGCATCGCCGTCGTGGCCCGGCACTTACCGGATTTAGCGTCACCGAAGCCAGCTTCGGCGCCGCCCTCTGTCGAGCAACCCATGAAGCGCCCAAAGCTACGCACATACCTGGAGGATGACCTGTGACCACGCAAAGCTTCATCGCCACCAAAGAGCACCGCCGGTTTGTGGAGTTCGCGGACGCGGTGCGCCGCCAGCACACGATCGGCATCTGCTACGGGCAGGCCGGAATCGGAAAGACCCTCTCCGCCAGACGCTATGCCAACTGGCACAAGGCACAGAAGCTACTGGAGGAGTGGGGACCCCGGGAAGAATCCGATCACCAGGTCTACGCCGCACTCTCCCGCTCCCGCACCGTCTTCTACACCCCCGCCGTGCTCACCACCCCCAAACAGATACACGCGGACATCGAGCACACCAGCACACGCGTGTCGATCTGCGTGGACCAACACCTGTCAGACATCGGCAAGGGGACAGGGCCCCACACCCGCGTCAATAAATATGTCGAGCTGCTCATTATTGACGAATCAGAACGCCTCAACGCCACAGCCCTTGAACTGTTGCGCGACCGCTACGACCGCGACAACGTAGCCCTGATCCTCATCGGCATGCCCGGGATCGAAAAATGGTTCAGCCGCTACCCCCAGCTCTACAGCCGTGTCGGATTCGCCCACGAATACCGGCCCCTCGAACAGGAAGAACTGCATTTCGTCCTGCAGCGCCGCTGGCACAAGCTAGGGCAAGCCTTGGACCCTGACGACTTCACTGACGCCCAGGCCATTGCCGCCGTCGTCCGCATAACCAGGGGAAACTTCCGCCTCATCGACCGGCTCTTCATACAGGTCGAACGCGTCATGAAAATCAACGAGCTCAACACCATCACCGACGACGTCATCGAAGCTGCACGCTCAACACTCGTCATCGGAATCACCTAAACCGCCAAACCGAGCTGCAGAAAAGCCGCCATTCCGAACTAACAGTCACAGCGTTTCGACGCGGCAGCAATCCACGGACCGGCAGGAGGCAGACCTTCTGGCCGCCGGCGTCCGCCGCGATGACCTCTATATCGACCACGGTGTCTCCGGCGCCCGGTCCTCGCGGCCGCAGTTCGACCGGGCACTGGAGGCCTTGGTCGAGGGTGACACCCTCGTCATCACCACGCTGGACCGGCTCGGGCGCTCCACGCAGAACATGCTCGCTTTCGCCGATGCACTCCGGGCCCGTGGCGCCGGCCTCCGGGTCCTGAACCTGGGCGGGGGCGACGTGGACACCTCGACGCCCATGGGCTCGATGCTGTTTACCGTCATGGCCGCTCTCGCCCAAATGGAACATGAGATCAAACGCGAACGCGTCACCGACTCCATCAGCAAACGGCGGCAAGCCGGGCTGGACCTGGGCGGCCGGCCCCGACGGATCACCGACAGCCAGATCCAAAGCGCCGTGCGCTTGGTCGAAGGCGGAGCACCAGCCGCCCAAGTGGCTCGCGACCTCGGGATGTCCCGCGCCACGTTCTATCGACGCTCCCACGACCTAACCAGCTAAAGATGCAACATGCGTGAGGGGCACACGCCCGCCATGACACTTGCTGGAGGAAGCGAGGCAACGCCCCAAGTCCCGGGCAATCGACAGGTTGACCTTCATTCCTTCGGGACGAGGGGGATATCTAGAGCAGCGCTGACGGCATCATCGATCGTTCTAAAACTATGAAGGCCCGCCTGCCCCACCGGCTCTATGGGCGCCGGAAGTTCACTGCCAAACTCGTCAAAGTACTTCCGGGAAAGTGAACTGTAGAAGCAGTGTTGGTTGAGGACATCTTCCGCTTCTAACGGTATGTGTTCGACAGTTTCCAAGTAACCTCTGGACCACGGAAGCAGATTCGTCATCATGGGAGGTACCAGCAGGCGATCGCATCTCAATTCCGAACGGTCAGGAAGATCCTTCGAACCCGACCTGGTCTTGAAGACGTAGATCAACTGTGCCGGCATCCGGCCGCTCACCATCGCAGCTGTGCTGATCACCCGTCCAAAGGAATACCGTTCATCCGGCATCTGCAGCACGAAGACATCACCAGCGCGAGGCTTCTTCCTCGACGGTTTCAAGATCCTCATATTTGTCTGAACCTGAACCACTACTATCCGTTCCCTTTCAACCAAGACTCGCGGCCTCGGGATGTACCGCACAACGTTCTACCGCCGCTCCCAAATCTTGGCTCGGATCGTGCCGACACCCTTCCACCCCGTCCGGGAACCACCAGCATTTTCGGTACCTGGATTAGGGTCGTGGCATGACCCTAAGCCTGGACGGCGCGCCCGAGACCCGTGAGCAGGAGTGCGCGTGTTGCGGGACGACATTCGTCGTTGTAAATCACTTCATCCTGAATGATGAACACACCCATGCCATTGCGAAATCTGCACTTCACCACCACGGGGGCGAATATGAAGCGTGGATCGACGTCATTTTTGGCCCATTCGAGAACGACCCCACCCAAGAGCGGGTGAGCTTCGGCTGCAGGGTTGGCCCTGTCGACGGAGCCGCGGAACCTGCGGCGACTGTGGTGGACGCAGCCCAGCCATATCCCGACTCACCTCTTTGGGGGCACAAACTCTCACGTGAGGAAGCGCTCCAGCATGGTTCCCTTCCCCAATTTTGGCGGATCGTGGACTGGCTGCTGCTTACAGATCCAACGATGCACACTCACGTCTACCGAGTGGGCACGTCCAAGGGCTCATCGACCGGGTGGAAGAACCGCGTCGGCACCGGGCGGAGCTTCTGGACGCGAGGCCGTGAACGCTTCGGAAAACGCACCTAACAGGCCCCGCCCCGAGCCAACCACGTCAATCTAAACGAATCGTGGTGAAGAACTTGAGGCTTCGTCCTAAGCGGCCGCAATGCTGTCGGTCAGTGCGCGTCTTCGTACGCTTTCATGATGTCCTGGCTGATGCGGCCACGGGCGCTGGGGTTGTACCCGTTTGCCTCAGCCCACTCACGGATCCGCTGCGTCTGTTCCCGGCTGGAGCTGGTGGCCCTGCCCCTCTGGCCGGCTGAGGAGCCGCGAACGCGGCGGCCACCGGCGATGTAGGGTCCCAGTGCTTTGCGCAGCCCGGCCGCGTTCTCTTCCGTCAAGTCGATTTTGTACTCGACACCGTCGAGGGCGAAACGCACGGATTCCTGGGCGTCTTCGCCTGAGATGTCGTCGATCAGCTGAACGTGAACTTTGCGGGCCAATGGGGTTCCTTTGCTCGGATTAGCGGTGCTGCTCCCCCATGCCAACGCCAGTCTTTAGGACTCCACACTATTTCAAACTCGCGGTTCAACTTCGGTCCTCCTGCCGATCGCGTCAAAACCCATCCCTCTTTGAGTTCTGACCAGGAATCTCATGGAACGTTCCGCAGTCGAGTTCTGCCACCTCATGTGGGTGTCTGAAGGGTCGCCTAGGAGCTCGTTCGGACACTTGCCAGAAGCAGGCACAAAGGGTCGTTATTGACGCACAAGAATCCCTGCCGTCCCCAGCTGACCGGAAACAGCTAGGGCCCATCAGACTCGGCCACCCGACAGATACTCCCAATTGCGACAGCCTCCCATTGTCCAATAAGCACGGCAGCCCGGGAATGTCGGTGCCTTGTCTTATCCTCAGGGAAACTCGCGAGGAAGGTACCCAATGGCATCACTCGAGGACGAGCTCCCCATGCACCAGTTCATCTACGTGCCCTGGGTGGACGACAAGCCCGTCTACCAGAGCACCCCTCAGTTGGCGTTGTACCTTCAAAAGAAGCACCATGCCCGGTTGACGGTTATGTGCAATATGAAGTCAAACGCCCCAGACGGCCTCGGCAAGGCACCCGTCGTGACCGAGCGCAGCGGCAGCGTCGTAGATGGCGGAGTTGTCTTCGCCTACTGCCCGACCTACAAGGTGATGAGCAAAATAACGCACCTGAAGAAAAGCATCATCGTGGTCGTAGAGTGGCCCACCGAGTCCTACGAGGGGTGGGCTCGGCTTGTTGGGGCTTACAACGTCGTGACAGGGGCAGTGATGTCGACGAACCTCACCGACGAGGGACGCAAGGAACTCGACGGCATCCTGTTCGAGGGCTATAAGGGCTGGCACGATAACATCGCGGTCCGGCTGACGATCAGCCACCTTGAGAAGCTCGCCGCACTGGGTCAGTACGACCGGGGCGTGGTCCTGGCCCACGTACGGCGGGAGAAGAGCGAGGACAGTGTGAAGAGCTTCATCAAGATCCTCGACCAGTTCGAATCCGCTCAGAAGCCGGCACTGGGATCTTCAGCATCCATAAAAGCTTCGGGTCTGCAGTGATGGATGCCTTGGCCAACCCTGCTGTCGGCAACTTAGTTCAGATCTTCCTGGCAATCGTCACTGTCGGCGGCCTGTGGGTTGCCCTGGCCAATGGGAAAAAGGATCGAACAACGGCCATGTCCCTGGCTGTAGGTGATCGCCGGGCTGCTGATGAGCGTGCGGACAGTGACCGTCGGGAGGCAACAGCTGCGATAGAAGACGAGCGGGCCTTCCTCCGTGAGCAGGCCCAGCTACAGATGCAGCTCGATCATGCTTTGAAGATCGTGCAAACCGCCGAGAACTTCCCACAGGGCGACTTCAACATGATCAAGCACTGGGGCCTGTCCATAAGGGCTTCGGTCATCGTCCTCGGCAAAGACCTCGTCCCACAAGCATGGTCCGTATTTATCGACCATGAGCACCGGTGGGAAGACATTAAGGAGGACGTACTGCAGGAGATCAATGACCTGGCCATCCGTACAGCACGTACCTTGAACTGCCCGTCGTGCTACCACGTGCACCGCACCATTTGACGGAAGTCTGAATGCCCTAGGGCAGCCAGCCGTGCAGCGCTTGGGTTTGGCGGTTTCGGTGTCACCGTAAGTCGATGCCCGGCGGGGGCGCCTTCGCAACGGCAGCGGCGGAGCGCAGAACAAGGTCATCAAATGATCTGGGGTCGGCCAGTCAAGAACCTAGAATGAGACCGACAACCGCTTTGGGGGCAGCAGATGACAATGAATGACGAGGTTTCACCCTTCGTCACGCCCTTCTTTGCTCCGGACGAGCCCACGGAAGCGGATTACTTTGAGTTGCGTAAACCAGGGATTTTTTACAAGACCCGAACGTCGACGCTCAACCTAGAAACCTCCCAGGACACCGGTCAATCCTTCTATCGTGCTCGACAGGTCTTTGACGACACAGAGTACCGCGAAGACACTGGCGAACTACGAGAGCACCCGAAAGACAACCAGGAGTCTGTGATCCTCGTGCAAAAGCCCCGTGTCCAGATCGAAGCGATGATCACGCGAGAGGCTGGAAACCTTCGCTCTGTTGAATTTCAGCGGCTGAAGACGTCAAACGGCGCAACGGTTCTCCAGCGGGTTTTGGAGTTCAACAGAGAGGAAGCTGCGGCGCTGCAAAGCTTCTTCAAACATTTGGAAGCTATCGACCCGGAATCAACTCCGGACAACACCCAATATCTCGACGACAGGACTCGGTTCGAGGTCACCCGAAGCGAGGCATCGCTGCTGGAGGTCCTGCGTGAGAATCCTCAGCTGACGACGAAGTTGATCTCCGATGACCCTGAGCTTTCTCGCCTACGCCAGCTGTATGAAAGACGAGAGGCTGTGGAGGCGTTTGAAGCCCTGGTAGCTAATGACGACGCCTCTGAAAGCGAATATCAGAAGTTCTTTGAAGCGAACAAATGGCTCATTGGCTTGTCCATAGATGCTCATCTGTTCACTAGTATCGACGAACGCAAGCTCGAACAAACAACCACAGGGTTCAGCGTCACTGGATCAGGGAAGCGAATTGATGCCCTGCTGAAGACGGCGGGAGTGATCAACTCGATCGCCTTCGCGGAGATTAAGAAGCCTAGTACAAAACTCGTCGAATCTACGGCCTATCGGGCGGAGGCCTGGGGCCCTTCACACGAACTCGGCGGCGCAGTCGTACAAGTGCAGCAGACGATACACAAGGCACTTGAGACCATTGCACGCTCAAGGGTGGACATCCGTGACAGCACCGGTGCACTAAGCGAGACTCTCTACTCCTATGCGCCCAGAGGCTATATCGTCGCTGGCCGTCTGGATGAGTTCCTCTCACCGACTGGAGACGTCGAGGAGTACCGGTTCCGTTCTTACGAGTCCTTCCGACGAAGCATTGCCGGCATCACGATCCTCACCTACGACGAAGTGCTGGGTCGAGCCAAGGCCGCCATCGACTTGGATGCATCTGCTTGAGGGAGAATCCGGCAAGTCCCATTCAAAATGGACGCCAGTATCCGTGGTGACCCGGCGTTCAAGAGGATGGTCTCGCCCCTTGTAGGCTAAGCTCGGCGCCCGGTCACTCCGTGCGTGGTCAGTATGGACGAGGAGTTCCCCCGGTATGTCGAAGCGAGCCAGTCTCAGCTCTGCGATGGAAGCCAAACAGGACGAGTTCTACACACAGCGCGAGGATATCGAGCGCGAGATGAAGCACTACCGAAAGCACTTCAAGGGCAAGGTTGTCTACCTCAACTGTGATGACCCCCGCGAGAGCGAGTTCTTCCACTTCTTCTCGCACAACTTCGAATATCTCGGTCTCAAAAAGCTTATAGCCGCCTGCTACAAGAGCCAGGATGTCGACCTCTTCAGTACGGGCGCCAGCGAGAAGGCAATCTACCTAGAGTACGAGGGCGACAAGGACGGCGACTTCCTGCCGGGCCGCGACGAGATCGAGGTTAAAGAGTTCCAGGGCGACGGTGACTTCCGTAGCGCAGAGAGTATTGAACTCCTCAAGCAGGCGGACATCGTCGTGACCAACCCGCCGTTCTCCCTTTTCCGCGAGTACGTCGCGCAGCTCATAGAGCACGACAAGAAGTTCATCATCATTGGCAGCCTAAATGCCATCACTTATAAGGAGATCTGGCCGCTTGTCCAGAACGTCAAGCTTTGGCTCGGCGTCACTCGCACCGGTACCGGTCAAATGTGGTTCCGTATCAACAACGACGCGCCGGTTAAGACCGGCCAGCGCGTCGACGAGAACGGCCAGCGCTACCAGACCATTGGCAACTCTGCTTGGTTCACGAACCTTGACCACTCGCGTCGTCACGACGAGATCGTGCTTTATAAGAGCTATGAAGCTGACGAGTACCCCACCTACGACAACTACGAGGGGATCGAGGTCGGCAAGGTCGTCGAAATCCCGGCCGATTACGACGGTGTGATGGGTGTGCCGATCACATTCCTCGGCAAGCACAACCCCGACCAGTTCGAGATCGTCGGAATCGCCAAGGCGCCGCTCGGCAACGCTACCAAGGTGTATCCGCAGCAAATCCAAATCAGCGCCCAGGGCGTGCGCAGCACCGTCTCAAAGCTCAACGACGGACCGACGCTCAAGGTGACCTCCCCGCCAACTGGCAAGACCTACTACGAGGTCGACGGGGCACCCTACGTCCAGCTCTACGCCCGCATCCTCATCCGCCACAAGGAAGTCGCAGCATGAATATTGAATACACAACCATCACCGTGCGCGACCTGGTCGCCGGCTACGAGGATAAGGGCGACGACGGCGTCTTCGGCTACAGCGGACAGCTCGACATTCGACCGCCGTACCAGCGCGAGTTCGTCTACAAGGACAAGCAGCGCGAGGCCGTCATCGATACCGTGACGAAGGGCTTCCCACTCAACGTCATGTACTGGGCCGTGCGCGAGGACGGCACATTCGAAGTCATCGACGGCCAGCAGCGCACCATCAGTGTCTCGCAGTACGTCGATGGCGAGTTCTCGTTCAAGGACAGGTTCTTCCACAACCTGCCCCAGGACAAGAGGGAAGAGATCCTCGACTACGAGCTCACGGTGTACCAGTGCACCGGCACTGATTCCGAGAAGCTTGACTGGTTCGAGACGATCAACATCGCGGGCGAAGAACTCACTGCCCAAGAACTGCGAAACGCCGTCTATTCCGGCCCCTGGGTCTCTGCGGCGAAGAAGATCTTTTCCAAGACCAACGGTGCTGCCTACGGTCTCGGCTCTGCCTACCTGAAGGGCGAACTTAACCGCCAGGACTACCTCGAAACCGCCATCAAGTGGATCAACGGCGGCGACAAGGTCAACGCATACATGGCGAAGCACCAACACGACCAGAACGCGGACGAGCTCTGGAACTACTTCCAAGACGTCATCAAGTGGACCAAGGACACCTTTCCCAAATACCGCAGTGAGATGAAGGGCTTGCCCTGGGGCGAGTATTACAACGATTTCGGCGCACAGACTTGGGACGCCGCCAGTCTGGAGACCAGCATCGCTGTCCTCATGCAAGACGACGAGATCAAGAAGAAGAGCGGCATCTACCACTACGTGCTCGATGGCGACGAGCGACACCTCAACCTACGCACCTTCGACAGTGCCATGCGGCGAACCGCCTATGAGCGTCAGCAGGGCATCTGCCCGATGTGCGGCGAATACTTCGAGATCGCAGAGATGCACGCAGACCACAAGCTGCCGTGGTCGAAGAACGGTAAGACGACCTTCGACAATTGCCAGATGCTCTGCCGCGACGACAACCTCGCCAAGAGTGCCAAGTAGCGCGCCTCATCGACAGACAGGGAACAACCCCGGACCAACGATGCGGAGTAGACCGGTTAAAGATGGCAAGGCCGGCACGTGAGTGACGGCCTTGCCTGTGTTTCCCTCTGCTAAGGAAATCTGTGGCTCAGCTTTGCTGAAAGGTTCGTCGTTCTGCCGCGGGCCGGGCACCTCGTTGTTCCTGGCGCCGCGGGTGCTGGCGTGTTGGGCGCATTGTCGCGGTTGACGGCGGTCCGTCGCTGGTGAGTGGCTGCTGTGGTTCGCCCTGGGCGGCGGACCGCCCGCCGTACGGCAGGTTCCGTACCTGCGAATGGTTGGGCCGGGCGGCTGTTTTGGGGGTCCAGCCGCCCGGTCCACTTCCAATTATTCGGTGGCGGCGGTGTGCTTGTCGAGGATGATTTTTTCGACGGCGCTGGCAGTGTATCCCCATTGGGTGAGCTGGTTCAGGTAGTCGAAGTGGCGCTTCTCGGCGGAGCGCCATGAGTCTTTCTGGATGGTCTTCTCGTACCCGGCGCAGATCAGGGCGATCAGTGAGAACTCGGGGCGTGCGGTGGTTTTGGCGGTGTGGTCCCTGAGCGGGTTCCAGCCCCACCGGTCGGTGTCCTCCCCTGTCTTGGCTCCGAGCATTTCGGTGGCGACCTTGCCGTCGTAGCCGCTGGCGGTTTCGGAGTGGTGGGTGATGGCGTGGACGGTGAAGTACTGCCACCCCTTCGGCGCGGTCTTCCGCGCCAGCAGGGTCTTCACGAACTCGCGCCTTACCTTGGTCGCGCTTTCCATCTCGCGGTTGTTCGCGATCAGGGCCTTCCGCTCGGCTTTCTGTTCGTCGGTCATCGGGCCTTTCTGGGCTTGGGTTGCGCCGTCGTAGCGTTCGTACTTCGGGGTGAAGCCCAGGTCTTTCCAGCCGGTGATGACGGGGTTGGCGGTGTGCTGGCCCCGGTAGTCGGTGCTGATCTTGTAGGCGTTGGCGTCCTCGTCGGTGGCCGGTTCCCCGTCGGCACGCTTGGCGGAGCCGACGTACAGGTTCTCGTCCTCGGCGTAGTAGCCGGCGTCCTCCACGATGGTCTTGCCTGCCTCCTCGAGCTCGGCGATGAGCGCGGCCCGGGCGGCTTCGCTGGCCCGCCGGTCGCGCAGGAGCTGCGCGACGTGAAGGAGCTGGTCGGGTTCGTCCGCGATCACGGACTCCAATTCATCGGTATCCTCTTGGCTCCCTTCAAATTCGGCCATGATGAGCGCTTCGTCGATGGTGTAGCCCTTGCCCAGTGCGGCGGCTCCGGCGTCGGAGGCTTTGGCCTTCAGCGCGCCCTCCACGGTGGTTTTGGTCCGCCCGGTCTTCTTGGCGATCGCGGCGGCCGAGACTCCGATCAGGGACAGCTGGTGGTAAGCGTCGGCTTCGTCCGCTTCAGTCAGCTCGGCACGCTGGATGTTCTCCACAACCTGGGTCACGATGCGTTCGGCCTCCTCCGGGGATTCGATGATCATCACCGGAATCAGAGGCCGAGCGGCTTCGACGGCGGCGCGGGTGCGGCGCTGTCCCATCAGGACGTGCACGGTCCCGTCGTCCTTGCGGTGAGCGATCACCGGCTCCATGACGCCGTGTTCTTTGATGCTGGCGATGAAGTCAGTGGTTAGAGCCGCGTCTTTGCGGACGTTGATGTCGACGGTCAGGGTGGCCGGGTCGAGCATTTCGAGGGTGGGGTTGGTGTTCATGGTGTTGCTCCTTTTTGCCCAAGGATTCGGTGGGTGGGGCGGCTCAGGTGACCGGCCAGCGTCCCCTCTCCCCCCGTTGTTTTTTGGCTGCTGGCGGAGCTTGCGGAGCTGTGCCCGACGGAGGCCTGTCTACCGAAGGCAAGGGGCGGGAAATTCCCGGAGGAAATAAGCGACGAAGGAGCGCCGGAGGGACATTTCCTGCACCGCAGGCCCCGGAGGACCGGAGGGGCTAGACGGGCTGGAGCGGGCACGTACGATCCGAAGGACAGCAGCCAAAAAACGGTAATACTGGAACAGTCCTTGAGCCGGCG
>Ga0308160_10005720_pt1 | contig 12889 bp, 16 predicted proteins | sample PhyFR1_FD_201036 | JGI IMG/M metagenome (GOLD analysis project Ga0308160, IMG submission 201036) | Phyllosphere microbial communities from UC Gill Tract Community Farm, Albany, California, United States - DLSLF.R1 | ecosystem: Host-associated > Plants > Phyllosphere > Unclassified | place: USA... | reverse complement strand
ACATCAACTGACCTTTCCACCGAGTTCGAGGGTAACGGTCTTCAAATTGGACTTCGCAGCGCAAGAGGCGATGTGCTTTCCGACTGGATGGACAAAGTATCAGGACGTGATCCCACGTCTCCTCGGGTGTCTCTGAAATGCGCTTACCAGCAGAACTACCAGTAAAAGCAATCTTGTCCACATCCATGTGATCCGCCAAGGCCTGACCAGCGATGGGTCCCAAGCCGGTCACAACGTTCCAAGCACCAGCGGGCCAGCTAAGGAGGTTTCAGGAGCAAACCACGTCGGTAAGGTCCTGCTGTCGTGACAAAGTAGGAGTTCGGCTTACCCGACCTGCTCCATAAGCTTAGTCAACAGGAGTACGTGCAAGGGGGTGTTCTCGGCACTTTTGAATACAACGCAACATCCAGCTGTTCGACCGCGAACAAGCGTTTTAGTGTACGGGCGACAGCCACATCGAACCTCGCGAGCGGAGCTTACCGGCAAGAGCAGGAGCGAGCTTCCAGGCCCACATCATCAGAGGGAAATTCCAAGGGGTAATCTGAGCGACTGTGCGCGAGTAGATTAATCAGCTGAGAAGGCCGCTGTAACTGAAGACTGCACTTACCAACACCAATGGGTTCTTTTCGTACGACAACCTGCTTCACAGCCTCGCCGACATCTACTGTGGAACCGGAGATCTTTCCAGCCAACCCAGCGTAGTAACGGATAGCGGCAAGACCTGGACGTGGATGGACATCAGCGTGTAAGCGTCGACAAACAATATCGGTTTCAGGTACCGTTCATGGTATCAGCCTTCGACCATTGGTAAGGCTTTCCTGAGTCGGCAGACTCCAACGAGACAACATCCTCGATGTTGGCTTCGATCACCTACGAAACAACATCGTATAAGCGTTAGCTTTGGCAAATAGCAACAACAGATTATCTCACTCACATCGGCGAATTTGTACAAAAGCCGTCCTCGCTCAGATCCTGATACGTTCATACCCCAGGTGGAGAGGAAGGCCTTTCGAGCAGCCTTGACGGCGAGATCGACGTCCTCTGCAGTAGCCGTGTGTACGGAAGTGATCACTAAAGCATATGATCTGTCAGCTTTTGCGCAAGTAGAATGTCCAAAACATCCGACTTACACTCCTCAGTTGCGGGATTGTAAACCTCGAGAGCCTCTCCGCGACCGTTGACCCATTCACTATGCGAGAGATGAATCAGTTGGTACGCTCCGTAATCTGTTGGCCTTTGAAATTCGTTTCTCACCCTCCAATATAAAGCTGAGTAGGGAAGGTGACTTGGCGGCCCTCGACCTCACAGGTCACGGTGGTGGAGGTAGCAGCGAGCATCTTTAAGTTTCGTGACGTCGATGGATAATTTATTGAGGTAGTCGCGACGATTAATGGTTTGGGCCTATTTGAAGGCTCAATCGGTCACGACCACATTATGGGCAATCTTATACTTTGCATAGGTGGCCTGTTATATAGTAGCTAGTAGCCAAGGGTGCAGAACAGGTGGAACCCCCGTCTTCACTGAAAGCTCTGGAGTGATGGGGAATGACTTTGTACCGCTCCATCGGTACAACATTGCCGCGCTCGCTCTCGGAGGAAATGGCTGACTAAGCAATAACTTCGCGCCGCCATCCGTGCGTATCTCGTCCATTTCGTCAGTTCTCAATTCATGGAAATCACAATTATCATAGCTGACATGAAGCGCACATAGCAAGTCGTATAGTCTTTCAGACGTGTATACAGATACTACAGGTCTGATATCTTCTTCGCCCGAAGCCACAAAAATCCGGTTGGCTTGCCCCCGTCACTGATCTATCCCCTCAGTGCATGCTCTCTCACGGCCGTCCAAGCCATACCCTAAACCACCTTCGCTTAGATGTACTGGCTCATCCATCTAAGGAGTAGATCGAAACGCACATTCGAAGTCAGCTTGGAGGCTCTGGTCATCGTGGCGCATTGAAATAGACTCACCGGATACCTTCTCCGTATCCTTGTCGCATGACGACACTGCACATGAACAACTCGATGGGCCTGATTCCCTCGAGAGGCACCTTGCCCTATAGAAGAAACAGTCCGTTAATCAGATTAGCTTCCTCGAGTTGAGAGACCGGGAGCAGCAACACGGGACATACCTTTCCGGTGGTCTGGTAAAGACCCAACTCATGCCTCAATTCCTCTTCGCTGACGGCACCGGGTGCGTCAATTTTGTTACCCAATACGAGGAAGGGGACTTGGTTGAGAGATTCAATGGAGACTATCGGTCGAGTTGATAGTTTGGTCAGGATTGAGCACATCTTCAATTTATTGCGCAACCACTTACGAAGGGCATCCAACTCAGCCTTGCTTTCCGCAAATCGCTCGACATCAGCAGAATCGACAAGGAAGACAATTCCGTCAACCTCGGGGAAGTAATCTCGCCAAAGTCGACGAGCTATCAGCACATAGGTCGAATGTTGAAATAAGCCACCGAACTAGCTCAAATGATCGCCTTCTCACTAAACGAACCTTGCTGATGACCTCCCAGATCATAGGTGGTGAACTTGACGTTACCGATGGCCAACTCTTCCGAAGCTACATCAAAGTGAGACAAGTCATCAATGAGCTTGCGTTGCATGGTCCTGGGTTCAGGTTGCGGACGAAATCTTGATACGTACTGGGATGGAGAGTAGGTTGAAGGGTAGCTAATCGATCGTTCTTGAGCATGTGGAGTAAGGTCTGAGTTTGGTCGGAATGATTGTTCAAAGAGAAAGTCAGATAGAGCAGGCATATAAATGAAGACGTGGAAGGCTCACGGTCTTTCCAGCATTGTCCAGTCCGAGGAAGAGGAGCTTGGCACCTGAATCGAACAAAAGCATTCCGCAGAATCGTCAGCGTTCTCCCTAGGCTCTTTGGCATTTGTGAAATGACGCTCACTCTTGTTCGCGAGACCTATTGCGGTGTGAGGCGAAGGCAGGTGGTTATGAAATCAGCGTCCGTACGTTACATACGAATACCTTTCGCTTGTCGTAAAGAGACCAGCAGGGTTTTATGGGATCTACGTACCGAGCGATGCTAGTACGTCCCAAATCCAGTTCTATTCGAAACCAAGGGAAGAGCGATGACGACACATGTTTAGTTCCACCTCGAGATCGCTCATGCCCTCCAAAATCGATAACTCACGATGATAAACATTCCGGAAGTTTCGTCTCAGGTAATTCAAATGGAGAAGAGGAAACAAAAGTTGTTAGAAGGCTTCTGCTTGCCACTTGATTATCCATCATCATACATAATCATCACCACCATCATCATCACCACTGCCCACGTCTCGCCTTAGACCGGGCCTCGCCCTTTGTGTGAGAGACGCGAGTCTCGCGCACCGCGGGTTTTTACGCAAGAGGCGCGGTTTTGTAGTGTCGGCAGTTGATTTCTTTCAGTTTGGGACTTCGGGCTGACCCTTTGAATGATGCGGTCATTGCCTCTTGAGCTGATATCAAGCCGCTATACCTATATCTCCGTGAACGCTGAATTGTCTGTATATTGCAATTCGCTACTAGATCATAGAAAAGTCTTTCGAACGAAATTTTGGAGAGATCGAAGTAAAATCAGCCCAGAAACTCAATCCAAGCGGACAATAAAGCTTAAAGCCAGAACATCATGTCAGCCCCTCAGCCAGTGAGTGTTAGAACGAACAAGGAACACATAGCAGAATAGCCGCTAAGCGAAATTATAATTCCTCTACACAGGACCTCGCCGAACAAAACATCCAGGTGAGCTCCCTAATCTGTTAGCAATGGTGATTTAGCCACTAATCGAAGCATGATTAAACTTGCCTCAAACAGCTATGGAAGACTCGAAAGCTCATCAAGCAGTTGGACTCTGCTCGTGGTGCAGGAACCAGTATGATCAGTTTGATCATTCCCCCCAAGGTAAGTCTTACCGCATATAGGAGCTGTACAAAAGCCGTGCTAAACCATCATCATCTCTGCGGATCCCTTAGTCCCAAATCTCGCAATTCGCCAACATGTTGACGCAAGAATACGGTACCGCCTCCAACATCAAGTCCCGAGTGAACCGACTTTCCGTGTTGGCTGCCATCACTTCGACTCAGCAGCGTCTCAAGCTTTACAACCGAGTCCCCAACAACGGATTGGTCTTGTTCGTAGGAACCATCTTGACTGACGAGGGAAAGGAGAAGAAGGTCTCGTTCGATTTTGAGCCTCATAAGGCAATCAACACGTGAGTGGTCGATGTCCATGTCAAAGCAGGAGTTGTCACTCAACAGCGAGGTGCATTTGGATAGCTCGCTGTACTTGTGTGACAACAAGTTCCACACTGAGGCGTTGGCGGAGCTTTTGGAGAGTGACTCCAAGTTCGGTTTCATCGTCATGGATGGTAACGGTACTGTGAGTTCATTATTCACGTAATCAGGGAATCGGGACTGTGGGTTCTGATGCTCGTCCTTGTCGCTGCAGCTCTTTGGTACTTTGGCTGGCAACACCCGAGATGTCATTCACAAATTCACTGTCGATCTGCCTAAGAAGCACGGACGAGGAGGACAGTCTGCCCTGCGTTTCTCCCGTCTTCGTGACGAAAAGCGACACAACTACGTGCGAAAGGTCGCCGAGTTGGCCGTCCAGCATTTCATCACCGCCGACAAGGTCAACGTTACCGGTTTGGTACTTGCCGGAAGTGCCGATTTCAAGAGTGATTTGGCGAGCAGTGATCTGTTGGACGGTCGATTGGGAGCCAAGGTCATCAAGATTGTCGATGTGTCGTACGGTTCGGAGAACGGCTTCAACCAAGGTAAGCAGTCGAATCGCCGAGTTGCCGATCGTCACGGATCGTATCTCACCAGCCAATCTCTGACACAAAATTTCAGCTATCGAGCTGTCCGCCGAATCCTTGGCCAATGTCAAGTTCGTACAGGAGAAGAAGCTTATCCAAAAGTACTTCGACGAGATTGCCCAGGACACCGGAAAGTACTGCTACGGAATCGACGACACCCTCAAGGCTCTCGAGCTCGGAGCTGTCGAGACGTTGATCGTTTTCGAGGGTTTGGACACCTTGCGATATGTCTTGCGAAACTCTGCCAACGAAGAGATCATTGTGCATTCGACGCCGGCGAACAAGGAGAAAGATATGGACAAGTTCATGGACAAGGCGACGAATCTTGAGATGGAACAGGCCAGCGAGCCTGTCAGTCTGTTGGAGTGGTTCACGGAAAACTACAAGACCTGGGGTTGTCAGCTCGAGTTTGTAACGGATAAGAGTCAGGAGGGGAACCAATACGTCAAGGGATTCTCGGGTATTGGTGGAATTCTCCGGTAAGTCAATGTAAGCCTCTCGCTTAGATATCCCATACTAACGTAAATCTCTCGACCTACAGATACAAGGTCGACTTCAGCGAGATGACTTCCATTGACGATGACGAGGACGAGTTCTACGGTTCCGATGATGACAGTGGTACGTACCGACTTGCATCTATCTCTCACTTATCGACTGCTTACATCCAACCCTACCTGAATTAGACATCTAAACTATATCCCCTCTGCATAATCCCGTCGCATCCGAGCGATCCCCGGACAGCGACCCCTCTACTTCTTCTACATGGGTACGGTTTCTCTCGATCCTTCCACTTCCTTGCATCGACCTCTATTTCCCTCATCTTCGATCGATCTCGCTTTCGATACCCCCCAAAAGGATCGTTCGATCCCGCTCAAAGCCTCCACCTTTCTGGTCTTGTTTTCCGCTCGTCTTTGCATCCACATAGAGAAGGGTTGTAAAAAGCCGTTGTATCATTAAAGTGTTTCCAGGTTCGAATGATGAATGGCATATTGCGCTCGGTATGTCGCTGGTACAACTCTGCTACTCGGCATCTATCTATTCAGGTACGATCATCTCTCCGCTCGCCACTGATGAGGAAAACAGTCTTCAGTGATATGTAGACCAGGAAGCCTCGATCGAACTCACTCAACACAGCGGGTCCTCTGAGCAAGACTCGACCTCTTTCCTCGTCCCACACGCATCTGATCTCTCCTCGCCTGGTCCCGCCCTGAGTAGCGAACAGTTCTGTGCCTGCCTTCTTGCCTAGTTTCTTGGTGTAAAGTGGAGCGAGCGCGCAGTGCAAAGAGCCTGATGTTTTTATGTGATACGCGGTGCTTTAGATCGAGTCTTGCGAGGGAAAACATCGACCAGAACGTACCAGTAACCGGATCTTCTTTCACTCCGAGCTTGGGAGCGAAGAACCGAGAATGGAACAAGGGTCCTTCAGAGTCACTAGACTGGGGCAACAAGGTCGTGAAGCATACGCCTCGACACTCCATATCGCCCTGCGGTCCGTAAAACGACAATTCAGCCACCAAGCCAGATCAAACTTTGCAGACTCTCGTCTCACCAGGGGGTCGAGGACGAGATCCCAGTCTCCAAGATGATCGCCATCCTCGAGTTCGACTTCGACAATGAGATCAAACTTGCTTCTGAAGACCTGCTTGACACATTTGAACTTGGACCCGAGAGAGGCTTTGAGCTTGACAGTATAGGCGTCATCTTGCAAAGCACCGTCAACCACGTCTGGGACGGTCGCAGGAAAGTCGAGCTCGAAAACATGAGAACCATCGTCCCTATCGATCTTCTTGGTAGTTAACTCCCCAGAGAGGGTCTGGAATCGGTAGCTCTCGACGGAGCCATATCGGGGATGAGCCGACAAGACGGCAGTTGAGGCTAGGGTAGCATGTCCGCAAAGTGCCACTTCGTTACCCGGGGTCCACCATCGTAAGCCAAATAAGTCTGGTTCATCGGTCGGCGTGATGTAGGCGGTTTCTGAGAGATTCATCTCCCTATATTCATGGAGATCGGTAAGTTGATGTCAAGTCCAGCCGAGAGACTCAGATACGGTATTCGATACACACTGAGCGATTGCCTTCATTGCTTCGTCCGTCAAAGTCTTGGGGGCTCCTTCGCCATCTAATATGACAATAGCTGGATGCCTAAGTCCACGTCAGCATTCGAACAGGGTGTAACCAGAAGTGTGGCATGGTATGACATACCGGCAGGGTTACCACTGAACGGCTTCGAGGTGAAAGCATCCACCACCGTGTACTTGAATTGTGAGGGCATGTCTGTGGCGGTGTCAACTGTAGAGATATCTTCTACTATCGAGGTATTAGGTTACGACACTATGCCACTTAAACTTGAAGGATAGTATGAGACGGTCTTAGATGATTGTATGAGTCGAGACTGTTCATGATTGATGGGTCTTCGAGGTTTAAGTCTTCCTCGCACTCTGGAAGCTCGAACCCACTTGACTCGACGTGACATCCGAGTTCCCGCCCGGTCGTCCGAATGGACGACATCGTAAACAACCAAGATGCTCAGTAAAACGAATATCCAATATATCCCGCCGATTGCGCGCTCGAGCAGCGGATCGAGATGATCGAGACGGAAGTATCACTACCGGGGCTTCGAGAAAGCCTACGTCGCCCCCTACTCGGTCAATCTTTCGTCGACTTTCACGAAGCCATTGACCAGCGATCTGCAACACTAACGATTTGGCAGCAAGAGAGGCAGTAATCAACCGAAGGTCTGGAAAGCTTGTTGATAGTAATGGTATTTCCATCATTGGTTTCACTTTAAGCGAGTTGATAATACAATTTGCCAAGACTTGGGAGGATACATTGGGGTCGAGAAGCTAATATACATAACGAAACTGATTTCCTGGTAACATGATGGCGACTGTTTGATTGATCTGCCGGTTCCTCGATGATTCGCTTCGAGGCGAATTTGACTGATTTGGTATTCGAAAGCCTTTGGTGTTGATACAGTTGAGATGGAAATCCAAGCCGATTGCGGTCATAGAAGATTTGGGGGGCCAAAGGTCGGACGACCCCGGGTAAGGGGAAGCGATTAGATCACTTGCCCATGGCGGAGAATCCACCGAGCTTGCTTGCAGAAGCAGCGCTCAAGGAAGAAGTCTGGTTGATCATCCCGTTCGAGCCGGCAACCTTGGTAGGTTTGAGAGCAGGGTAGATGACTCGTTTAGCCGAAGGGGGAACGAACGAGATTCCAGGTGCACTGGGACTGAGGAAAGGAGCAAATGGAGTGCGCAGGGTTAGTCTCGATGTTCTTCGGCGTCGGGCTTAGAAAGACAGGTAACTTACTTCGTCTTGCAAAGGCCTTGAAGACGACGAATGGAGAAGGTCTTTCCGGGAGCGTTGAGCATTTTAGTGTGATTTGAGTTTGGTTTACGGTGGTGAGATTGAGGTGCAGTGGAGATTGTAGATCGTGATCGTTAAGGTGTTTTAATGTGATACAGTTGTCAAGAAAGTGAAGCGGGACTTGCGGGAGGTCAAGAGGGTCGAGCGCAACAATACAGCTACAGAAGACGATGTACAACCTGGCGGTATATATACTCGTCTGATAGCGGGATTGGGGGAAGGGACAGCACGAGAGATACCGAGAAACCAAGAGCCAATCGAGGATTCATCATCCCAATCTCTCGGCTCGAGGCCAAAGTGGGGCCCGAGTGAATCGACGCCAGGGGCAAACCGCCGCGAGGATGAGCAAACCACGCGGGTGGGCGTTGGGCGAGTCTCGGTCGAATGCGTGTGGCGCGTACGTCACACCCTGTTTCTACGATTTTACGAGATTCTGGGATCCCCTCCGTCCCACGCCAACTCCCCGAGCGAGCTTGCGGAAACAACAACCTAAATTCCTGAACACGGGATCGAACCGTTTGTAATTTTGGAATAGCTCGTGCACGGTGAACGATATGATCTCGTCAGCAAGAAGCAGTCCAGATCGAGCCATTGTCACATGTTCAAGCGGTTCAAACGACCAAGATCAGACGACCACAAGTCACGGTCGATTTGTTGTGGTTCTGGAAATTTCGACGTGGGAAGAAGATGTGCTCGCGTACGATGCCCGGATGCCGTGCCTGGATGGGCTCCTCTTGCCTCTTGTTCGGGATTACTCGGTGTGAGCGGGTGACTATCGTGCGCCCAGGACAGAAAAACACTGACGCAAAGGCGTTTTGAAGGCGTCGTGCCCCTTTCTTTCGTTTCGCAACCGATCATCAATCAAAATGGGGCCACGCTCTAGATGAAATCAACACTCTTGGAGACTCCTACTGAGATCCCACTCGTTTGCAGAGCCGAATAACTGTCCAGATCTGATCAGTCCAACATACACAGATCATATCCATCCTAAGCCCAAATCTACACAAGCAACGCGAGCGTCTCGGGTAAGACCCAAGCGGTGGCCGAGAGATCCAAGATAAGGGGGTGATCAGGATCACACGCGTGTTCTGGGGTCTTGCGTTTTGTCACACTGTCCGGGCCGCCGGAGTCCTCGAGAGTTGCGTTTCAGGTCGGTGGTAGATAAGAGATGGAGATTTCGGCTTTCGGCGGAGTACTCGTCCGAATATGCCGGGGTGCACATATTGTTATCGTTCTCGTGTGATCTCGATGAAGAATAGGCGAGAGCGCAGATATGGTAGGGTTTGGGAGCTCAACTGCTGTACCAGTGGTTTGAAGCGACGTCCATATCCCCTCGACCGTATCCTCTGAAATCATGAGGCAAAGCCACAAGATTCGACCAGCGTATGGCTCCATCATAAGCGAACCGACGAGAATGCCACCGAGTAAGGCGTAAGTGTGATATTCACAACTGTCAGAAGATTTCGGCATGATTCGATTTGGTCGAGATAGCTTAAAAAGCTGGCAGAGGATGATGATCGTGCGCATTTAGGGGAGGATCTCGTCAAAATAGAGAAGATCCAGAATCTTTCAGAACATTGTTGCAACGCCTTCCGGTTTCCAAGAAATCAATAGAGGACCAGCAACTGTGCGATATGCTTGATTTCGGTCGCGACAGTATCGATGGGGATAGTCAGAGATGTACTCGCGTACTATACCTTACAGAAAACACGAAAAGGCGCTTCGCGCATTGCCTCAGAGCTTAAACAGTTTGCAACGCGACGTGATGTACAAGATCATCGACATTGGTCTTCGTGAGTGGTAGAATTTGAGGGTCGAACTCTCATTAGTAATCCTTTGGCCAGCGTAGATGTATCGTGTCATCTCGATCCTCCCCGAGATGGAAAGTCACAGAGCGAAAATCTGCAGTTGTGTTGTAACGCGATGCATACAGGCGACTATTTAATTCCATTTACCGAGCTATTTCTTCTACAATCTTTTCTTCGCATTGTCGTTTGTCATTCTCGAGCAGTCTCAATTGCTGCTTAGCGTGGTTCAAGGACATCATTGTGTCCACGACGTCCCACGGGGTGCGTCTCCCTCACATTCCGTCGCATTGTAGCTTGGACAGACGGCCTGTCATGCGCAGGTCGACTACGTCAGCCTTGTCGCTCATCAAGTATATCCCCAAACGAGATGAAAGCTTACAGCGTAGACGTATTGCTCTCCCGTCCAGATCGCTTCGCTCAAAGGTGCGTTTACGACGAACGGCTCACTCGCACCGAATCTCTCTTCGAAGGGCACAAACAGCCTCATGAGGTCCGCCACCATCCGACCGAAAAGCTCTTGTCCACCCAAATTCAAGTGGGTTCGATCAGCAGGAAGACGATTGAGTAGCTGAGAGGCATCTTGGCCGATCGATTCTAGGTAGTGGATCGAGGATTCGAGTAGAGGGAGAAGGGGGTTGTTGTCTGCTTCCGCTACGCCTCGAGCGGCTATGTCGGCAAACGATTCAGCATGAAACTAGTTTGGCACGCAAATCAGCCCATGAACGCAGACTGACCAGCTCCCCAGGGTGCTAGAGCATCAGCAACCTTGCCATCATCGCCAAATCCTCGTCGACTGAGAGGAGTGAGTAGTACCGGGTTTCCGCCGATCGCCTGGATCTCGCTGACGAATCTCGTCAAATTAGCGGCCATTGACTCGGGAGGTCCGACCTTCTGATCGTCTGCGCCACACAATCCAATCTCATCAGATTCGTGCGTTCAATTGGTACTGCATCCTGGGAGCGAGACATACTGTGACCGAACTGTAAAGTCACAAAGACGACTTTCCCTAAGCCGACCTGCTCCCTGACCCGATCCAAAGCTTGACCATAAAGACCCCGTTCGACAATCGTTCCCGACGTAGCGCCGTTCGATCCATAATTGGAACAATGAAGTCCTTCCTTGAGCGATTCGCAGAAACCATTACCCCATCCCCCAGCTACGAAATACGATCCATCGTTATCAGTCCTTCCGACAATTGAAACGGAAGGAGCTGGGTACTTACAGTTGGGGGTGACGGTGTTGTTGTTCGTGGTACTGTCTCCAACGAGTACGAACGCGGGCTCGCCTAGTCCGGCCTTTTTCACTGGCTTGGCCTGACTCAGGGCAAGCAAGGAGAGAACCGAAGAAACAGTCGAGATGGCAGCAGGGAACTTCATAGCTTTGACGGTCAAATATATGTTGGACGACTATGAATTCCACTTGTTTTGAAACGATCTGATCATTAGATGCGGGGTCCCACATCCCACATCCGTGTCTTTCTCACTCCCGGCCATATATACCGTCTTCATATACCTCTCCAATCTTCTACGTTTACCCCCCTTCATCGAGCTCAAATAGCTCGCCCGGACCGCCGGAGAATCTCAACCTGACGTATTGAGGAGCTAGGGATCGATCTCGGTTTCATCAACCGGCTGATTCGTCACTAGCGCCGGGGACGGGCCGGGCCGGGGTGGAGGCGAGGGCCAGGTCGATGTGTTACGCAGATCGATCTCTTTGTTAGCACGAGGAGACGAGATGGGTTTGTTCTGTTCGTAGTTGATCGAATGAGGTGGGCAGTGGGGAATGGACAATGTTCGAGGCGATGGGAGAGCTGCTGCGAAGAAGATGACCGAGGCATCGAGCTATCCATGACTTTCATCGAAACGAGCTCGCGGAGTGGACTTGAATTCAATCCATACACAGAAAGACCGGCGGTCGTCGACATTTGAAAGCAGCCAAGTCTCTTTGGTACATTCCCATGTTCATCTATGCATAACGTCCATATGCGAATGGCGAGGTTGTCACGCTGTACAGTCGTATCGAGACCCGTTCTATACTGTAATTTCGAATTATCTCCGATCCCCAAGGTGACGGGATGCGCGCGCGTTCGTCCTTCATCCCAACTAGAAGCGCGATCGACATCGCCTTCACGAACTTGCTTCCGCGGTCGAGCTTCCCGCTTGTCAGATTCTCGCGGATCCTCGCGCTTCTAGTTGTCTCTGTGTTGTTCTCGTTGGAGCGCGCGACCTCAGCCAAACCTGCCAACGCTAAGCAGCAGCTTTGACCGCTCGAGCCTCTGTCAACCTTCTCGCTAGGCTGGCGCTCACACACACACACACACACACACACACACACACACGCCGAGGCTAGGCAGGCAGAGGGTTGGTTGGTAGCAGTTGGGGCCTAGGCGAACGACCTCGAATTGACAAGACTCATTGACATAGTGATCAGACCTCCAGCCGTGCCTTTGATTCTGCCCTTCTTCACCCATCCAAAAGACCGGCAAATCGACCTTTCAAGATGTCCAGTACGTATATTATACTATCGGTGGAGCGTTTGGAACGAGGGAGCAACGGTGGAGAAAGTGTTGGCGGTCTTCAGAGGAAGCAGGATGGACATGGTTGACGGGGATTGAGAATATGCGAGGAAGGAAAAACATGTGATGGAAGAGCACGGATTGGCATGGATCGACAACAGGTTTTGGACGGCAGAGGAACGGCCAACGATTTGTTTGGGCGTACGACCGGATCCGACGACAAGGAGGGACAATTTGGAACAAACGACATCGCTTGTTCAAGTTTACAGAGGGTGTTATGGCAACGACCGGAGCTTTGCGCTCTCCCGCTACAATCAGGATGAAATAGCCTTGATAGAGATAGATCTACCGACACAATTATAACGCAAACCTACG
>Ga0308160_10005717_pt1 | contig 12895 bp, 9 predicted proteins | sample PhyFR1_FD_201036 | JGI IMG/M metagenome (GOLD analysis project Ga0308160, IMG submission 201036) | Phyllosphere microbial communities from UC Gill Tract Community Farm, Albany, California, United States - DLSLF.R1 | ecosystem: Host-associated > Plants > Phyllosphere > Unclassified | place: USA... | reverse complement strand
TCGCATCCGATGCGCGCGACGAAACCGGCGCCCTGCTGCGCGCCTTGGGCCATATGAACGACAGCCTGGTCGGCATCGTGACCCAGGTCCGCGGCGGCACCGAAACCATCTCCAGCGCCTCGGGCGAAATCGCCGCCGGCAACCTGGATTTGTCGAGCCGCACCGAGCAGCAGGCGTCCGCGCTGGAGCAGACCGCCGCCTCGATGGAAGAACTGACCGGCACCGTGCGCCAGAACGCCGACAACGCGCGCCAGGCCAACCAGCTGGCGATTACCGCCTCGAACGTGGCCGTCGACGGCGGCGCCGTGGTCAGCCAGGTGATCACCACTATGGGCTCGATCAACGCCTCGTCGCGCAAGATCGTCGACATCATCGGCGTCATCGACGGCATCGCCTTCCAGACCAACATCCTGGCGCTGAACGCGGCCGTGGAAGCGGCCCGCGCCGGCGAGCAGGGCCGCGGCTTCGCGGTCGTGGCCTCCGAAGTACGCACCCTGGCCCAGCGCTCGGCCGCCGCGGCCAAGGAAATCAAGTCCCTGATCGGCGACTCGGTCGACAAGGTCGACGCCGGCGCCAAACTGGTCGACCAGGCCGGCGCGACCATGGAGCAAGTGGTGGAATCGATCCGCCGCGTGACCGACATCATGGCCGAGATCACCCACGCCAGCGCCGAACAGACCACCGGCATCGAGCAGGTGAACGCCGCCATCGGGCAGATGGACGAAGCGACCCAGCAGAATGCGGCGCTGGTCGAGGAATCGGCCGCGGCGGCGGGGGCGATGCAGGATCAGGCGGCCAAGCTGGCTGAGGTGGTGGGTGTGTTCAAGGTGGAAGGAACGGCGGCAGTTGCCGCTGCCCCGTCGCGTGCCTTGGCTGTTCAGCCGAAGCCAGTGGCGCGTGCACCGAAAGCGCCCGCCAGGAAATCTGCAGCGCCGGTGAAAGCCGTTACCGAGGAATGGGAAGCGTTTTAATCGACGCTATCGGGGCTGTTGCCTACCCCGTTGTCGGTTCGCATGATCCGTGTGGGCACGAGTGCCCACCCTACGAATTACGCCTCGGGCCCGCGGCGCCGGCATCGTAGGGTGGACGGCTTCGCCGTCCACGCGTTGATCGCTACCGGCCCGAATAACCGCACCCGATCTTCAAATCGCAATCACCCGCGTCAACCGAATCGTGTGCTGCTGCTCCTTCCCCTCGGCCATCCAGCGCTGTTCGGCTTCCAGGGTCGATTCATCGACGCGGCGCCATTCGAAACGGCTGGGCGCACTTACAGGTTCGAACACCGCACTGTCTTTTGTGATACTCGACGCGCGCCAGGTGAATTCACCCCACTGCGAGGTGACGTCACCATCCTTGAAAGCGATGGTGCTGCCGTCGGTGCGCTCGGCGAAGCTGTCGTCGGCATAGCGGTGCGACTGGAACACGGCCGGTTCCGGGTGGTCGTACTCTTCGTAAAACGGCGTGCCGTCGGCGCCCTCGCCGCGCCAGCGGCCAACCAGAAATTGCAGCTGCGCGAACGCGTCGATGCTGAACATGGCGGTGCTCCTTTTCGCTGATCCAGCCGCGAACTCTACACGCATCGCTTCCGGCGCGGCACGCGCCAGCGGTGCAGGATCGGCCGGCCTTCTCGCCAGCACCCCGGCGTGGTCAATCGCTGACCACGTGCCAGACATCCATCACTTTGTCGCCCTTGCGCTCGCCTGCCTTGGCATCCTTGGCATACAGGTAGAGCGGCTTGCCTTTGTAGGCCAGCTGCTTCGCGCCGTCGTCGCGCGTGACGACCGAGTACGGCGACGCCACCGTGTCGCCCGTGACCGGCACCGGCGGCCACATCTTCGCGCAGCCGTCGTTGCAGGCGCTCTTGCCCGAGCCGGCCTTGTCCTTGTCGAAGGTATAGACCGTCATGCCTGCGGCGTCGGCCAGCACGCCGTCCATTTTCTTGAGCGTCTGCGCCAGCGCGGCGCCGCTGGAACACACGAGTGCGGCGCACAGGGCCGCAAGGATGGGATGAAGCGCTTTCATGACGGGCTCCCGATGTGGACAGAAAAAATCAGTATAGGACCTGATCGGCCCGCGCTTCACACAGCGTTGCCAGAAGATGACGGTCCTGTTGAAGAGATGGTGGCTTTGCTGCAAACGCAGCCAGACAGCCTCTATTCGCCATGCCGATGTCACAATCGTTCAGTATCGTTCTGTTCGATTTCTTCCGAGCCAACTCTCTTAGCCCTTTGATACCCCAAGGAAATTTATTTGAGAAAAAGTTGAACTAAGGAAGTTTCCTGCCCTCAAAGCTTATGTATTCGCTTCGTATTCACTTTTGACGCTAGGAAATCTTCTCATGAAAAAGCAAGCCACCTTCGCCGCCCTGAACGCCATCGCCGCTGCCGCCGTCCTCGCCTTCTCGGCCTCGGCCCACGCTGCACCAACGGGCTTTGCGCTCTCCGGCTACGATGGCCCGTCGAACCTGACGGTGAACACGAGCAGCAACGCCACCACCCCGACCACCGCCAACAACTATTATGTGTCGCCGACCGGTTCCGACACCGCCGCCGGCACCAAGGCAGCGCCATTCAAGACCCTGGCGCGTGCCGCGAAAGCCGTGACCAAGGCCGGCACCACCGTCTTCGTGGCGCCTGGCACCTATGACGGCGGCTTCAAGACCACCGCCAACGGCACCGCCGCCGCCCGTATCTACTGGGTCTCGACCACCAAGTGGGGCGCGAAAATCGTGCCGCCTGCAAACTCGACCAACAAGAACGCCTGGGATAACCGTGGCAATTATGTCAGCATCATCGGCTTCGAAGTCGACGGTAGCAAAGTGCGCAGCGGTACCAAGTGGACCCTGGGCATCTACACCGGCGGTTCGTACAACGTCATCGAGGGTAATCACGTCCACCACACCGCCACCACGATTCCGTGCAACAGCGCGGGCGGTTCGGCGATCGGTGTCGACAGCTACTACAAGGGCGTGATGACCGATGTCGTCGGCAACGTCGTCCACGACATCGGCCCGGCCGGCTGCACCTACGTGCAAGGTATCTACGTCAGCACCTCGGGCACGATCAAGAACAACGTCGTGTACCGCGTCGGTTCGGCAGCGATCCACCTCTGGCACGATGCGAACAACGTGAAGATCATCAACAACACGGTAAGCTCATCGGTGTTCGGCATCATCGTCGGTGGCGGCGATTTTTACTTCACCAGCGCCGGCGCCAACAACGTGGCCGTGTACAACAACATCGTCTACGACAACAAGTACGGCATCTCGGAGCAGGGCAAGACCGGTACCGCGAACAGCTACAAGAACAACCTGGTGTTCAAGAACACGACCTACGACTGGCAGCTGCGCAACGGTCTGAAACACACCGGCACCATCGCCTCGGACCCGCTGCTGGTGGGCTACTCGCGCACTGCCGCCACGCCGAACTTCAAGCCAAGCGCCAGCTCGCCGGTGATCGGCCGCGGCATTGCTACCTACGCACTGCCGACCGATATCGACGGCAAGGCGCGTAACGCCAGCACCGGTTACGACATCGGCGCGTATCAGCACTAAGCAGCACCAGGCAGCGTTAGACGTTCGGCGTCGGCGGTGAAAAAAGCCCGCGCTACCGCAAGGTAGGCGGGCTTTTTCAGTTTGCCCCGGGTGGTGACGGCAGCACGGTCGCCACCTCCGGCATGAGCCGGTTGATCACGCTGTAATTCACCGCGGTCCACCACTCCGAGCCTTCGCCCAGCAACGCATCGTACGAGGCCTGGATGGCGGCGTAATCTGCGCTGACGAGGTAATCCTCGACATCGTTCAGCGACGCGAACGACAACACCGACACCGCATCGATCTTGCTACCCTCGGGGTCCTTCTGGGTCGAGCCGATGTTGTGCAGCTGCGCATAGCGGCGCACCAGTTCGCGCGTGGCCGGCTGGGCCAGCACCAGCTGCGCGTGCTCGCCCAACAAGCGCTGCTGGAAAGTCTCGCGAGACAGATGCGGCGCGCGCATGTGGATCATCACCAGGCTGAAGGCGTCGCGGTGGCGCGCGCTCGGAACCAGGATGTATTCGCGCGTGATTTCGCGCGTGACCATGCGGAAGGCCACCTGTTCGTCGGCCACGATGCGCTGCTCGAATTTTTCCTGGCTCAGCGTGCGTTCGATGTCGTCCTCTTCGGCGTAGGCGATGTAGGCGAAGCCATCCCAGCGCGGGCGCTCGTAGGCCGGGACGCGCTTTTCCGGATCGTTCGGCAGCTTGCCGTCTTCGGTCACCATCGCGCGATACGGCGGCGGGAAGAAGGACGACGGGCCGGACGCGATGCGGTGCACCTGGTCGTAGCGCAGCACGCGCGCCGACGAGCTGCCCGGTTCGTCCCAGGCGAACTTCGGTCCGTGCACCTTGCGCCAATATTCGTCCCAATGCTCGAAGGCGAGGTTCGGTTCGCCTTCCAGTGCCAGCGCGTGCGGGCGCCAGTTCGGGAAATGTACTTCGTGGCCGTGGCGGCTTTTCGAAGCGCCGCTGTCCTGCGGACGCTCGCCGCGTGCGGTGGCGTCGACGCGGCTGACAAACGTTGGCGTGACGATCAGGGGCTTGCTGCTGCCGGCTTGCGTTGTGCCGAGGGGCGGACGGTGCTGGTTGTCGCTGCGGTCGAAATCGGTCGGCATGGCATGTTCCTCTGTAGATGGAACACGAAACCATACGTACAGGGCTATATCGACTCAGTTCGGTACATCACTGACACGCATGATACGTTGGCGCTTGCTATTTATCTTCGTTTGTAAACACTCTGACCTGTACAGCTTATCGTACATGTAGTGCTTGCTCGGTACGCATTATTTCCATACTGACGACATCCGATACTGAGTACTTCAACGATTCTGCCAACTTCTAAACATACTGACGCCGACGAACATACCGACGACGACAACGATACTGACGACGAATCCACCTATTGATAAGTATTGAAGCAACGGAGTGCCAAATGAGAATCATCAATTTTTCCGATGCGCGCAGCAGTCTTCGGACTGTCATCGACCAAGTGGTTGAAGATGCAGATGTCACCGTCATCTCGCGCCGCGATGCGCCAGATGCAGTCGTCATGTCTTTCGATCACTACAGCAGCCTTATGGAGACCGTGCATTTGTTGAGTTCGCCCGCTAATGCGGCCCACTTGGCAAAGTCAATCGCTCAGGCACGCGCAGGTCAAACGCAGCATCGGGAGCTGATCAACATTCCCGATACTGAGGAAACGCAAGATGCGCAACGTGAAGTTCACAGATGAGGCCTGGATTACCTACATCTATTGGCAAACGCAAGACAAGAAAACTCTCAGACGCATCAATGACCTGATCAAAGAGGCGCAGAGAGATCCTTTCACCGGCATCGGCAAGCCAGAGGCGCTTAAACACGCCCTCTCCGGCTTCTGGTCCAGGCGAATCGATGAGACGAATCGCCTGGTCTACGCAGCCACTGAAGAGGATCTGGTGATCATTTCTTGCCGCTATGATTACTAACGGCTTCAGGGAAGCAAGAAGCTTCCCTTTCTTTTTCAGTTTCCAGGCACTGCCTTGTTTTCAACAAAAATCCCGGCTATTCGTCGCCAGCCTGCCCAGCAGATGCGACATGTCCACCAGCCGCCTGGCCACCAGGTGCTTCACCTGCCCCTGGCTCTGCCACACTCCGTATACCCCGAGCAGATGCGCATTCAGCACTTCACGCCGCTGCTGCTCGACCAGGTCGGGCCAGACGATCACGTTCACGTTCCCGGTCTCGTCTTCCAGCGTCACGAACAGCACGCCCTTGGCGGTGCCGGGCCGCTGGCGCACGGTGACGATGCCGCAGCCGCGCGCCAGCTGGCCGTCGGCGTATTCGTTCAGCACGGATGCCGGCATGAACCTCTGCTTCAGCAATTGCTTCCTCAGCAGCGCCAGCGGATGGCGGCCCAGCGTCAGCCCCTGCGCGCGGTAGTCGCCGACGATCTCGTCGCCTTCGCTCGGCGCCATCAAGGAAGGCATGGCTTCCTCGATCGTGGCCGGACGCAGCAAATCGCGATCCGGCACCGCCCCCACCGCCTGCCACAAGGCTTCGCGCCGATGTCCGGCCAGCGAACGCAGGGCATTCGCGCCGGCCAGCACCTGCAAGTCGTTGCGCTCCAGCCCCGCCCTGCGCGCCAGATCGGCGACGCTCTCGAAGGGCCGGATCGCGCGCGCATCCTCGATGCGTGCGACTGCTTCACGGCTCATGCCGCGCTGTAGCGACAGTCCCAGGCGCACCGCCGGCTGGCGCGAGCGGTCCTGCAGTTCTTCCAGCGTCGAATCCCAGCCGCTGATGTTGATGTCCGCCGGCCGCACTTCGATGCCGTGGCGCTGGGCATCCTGCACCAGTTGCGAAGGACTGTAGAAACCCATCGGCTGGCTGTTCAGCAGCGCGCACAGAAAGGCGGCCGGCTCGTGGCACTTGACCCAGGAACTGGCGTAAGCCAGCAGCGCGAAACTGGCCGCGTGCGACTCGGGAAAACCGTATTCGCCGAAGCCCTGGATCTGGCTGAAGATCTGCTCGGCGAACGCGAGGTCGTAGCCGCGTTCGAGCATGCCGCGCACGATGCGGTCGTAGTAGTGCTCCAGGCCGCCCTTGCGCTTCCAGGCCGCCATCGCGCGCCGCAGCTGGTCGGCTTCGCCCGGCGTGAAGCCGGCGCCGAGGATCGCCACCTGCATCACCTGCTCCTGGAAGATCGGCACGCCGAGCGTGCGCGCCAGCGCGCTCTTCATGTCGTCGCTCGGATACACCACCGGCTCCAGCCCCTGGCGCCGCCGCAAATACGGGTGCACCATGCCGCCCTGGATCGGCCCCGGGCGCACCACCGCCACCTCGATCACCAGGTCGTAGAAGACGCGCGGCTTCATCCGCGGCAGCATGCTCATTTGCGCGCGCGACTCGATCTGGAACACACCCACGGTATCGGCGGCGCAGATCATGTCATAGGTAGCCTTGTCGTCGGACGGGATGTCCTGCATCTCGAAGGCGATGCCGTGGCGCAGGCGGATGAGCTCCAGCGCACGGCGCAGCATCGACAGCATGCCCAGCGCCAGCACATCCACCTTCATCAGTCCCAGTTCCTCGAGATCGTTCTTGTCCCATTGGATGACGCTGCGGTCAAGCATGGCCGCGTTCTCGATCGGCACCAGGCGAGACAATTTGCCGCGCGCGATGACGAAGCCGCCCGGGTGCTGCGACAAATGGCGCGGGAAGTTCAGCAGCTGCTGCGCCAGCGTGGCCCATTGCAGCGACAGCGGCGCTTCCGGGTCGAGACCGCATTCGCCCAGGCGCATCAACAAGTTTTCCTTGCTGTCGAACCAGTGGTGGTTCTTGCACACCTTGTCGATGATGGCGAGGTCGATGCCGAGCGCGCGGCCGCTGTCGCGCAGCGCGCTTTTCGGGCGGTAGCTGATCACCACCGCCGCCAGCGCCGCGCGCATGCGCCCGTATTTGGCGTAGATGTACTGGATGACTTCTTCGCGGCGCTGATGCTCGAAGTCGACGTCGATGTCCGGCGGCTCGTTGCGCTCCTTCGAAATGAAACGCTCGAACAGCAGATTGGCGCGCGCCGGATCGACCTCGGTGATGCCGAGGCAGTAGCACACCGCCGAATTCGCGGCCGAGCCGCGACCCTGGCACAGGATTTCCTGCGAACGGGCGAAGCGCACGATGTCGTACACGGTGAGGAAGTAGTGTTCGTATTCCATCTCGGCGATCAGGCCCAGCTCGTGCTCGATCTGGGCCTGCACTTTGGCCGGGATGCCGTCGCGGAAGCGCCGGTGCGCGCCAATATACGTTTCGCTGCGCAGGAAACTGCTGGCCGTCTGCCCTGGCGGCACGACCTCGTTCGGGTATTCGTAGCGCAGTTCGTCGAGCGAGAAGGTACACGCCGAAGCGATACGCAGTGTCTCGTTCAGCGCTTCCTTCGAATAGATGTTCGCCAGGCGCAGGCGCGCGCGCAGGTGCTGCTCGGCGTTCTGCGCCAGGCCATAGCCGCATTCGGCCACCGGTTTGTTCAGGCGCGTGGCGGTGAGGGTATCCTGCAGCGGCTTGCGCGAGCGCACATGCATCGTCACCTGCCCGAGCGCGACGATCGGCAGGCCGTGCTGCCAGCCGACTTCTTCCACCGTGATGCGGTGCGCTTCGTCGAGCGCGCGATGCAGCAGGACTTGCCCGATCCAGGCGCGGTTGCCGAACTGCCCAACCAGCCACGCGGCCTGCGCGTGCAGGCGGTCGACGCCGGCCTGGTCGTGCCCGGGATACTGGGGCAGCAGGATCGCCAGGCAGTCGGGCATGCCCTTCAGGTGCGCCAATTCGCCCTGCGGGTTGGCGATGTCGTCCGGCGTCAGGAAGTAGGTGCCCTTCTCGCTGCGGGTTCGCCCCAGCGTGATGAATTCGGAGAGGTTGCCGTAGCCATTGCGGTTCTGCGCCAGCAGGATCAGCGACAGGGCCGGGCTGCCGTCGGGCTGCTGCAAGTGGAAGTGGGCGCCGACGATGAAAGGCAGCGCCGCCTTTTTTGCCTCGGCATGGGCGCGCACCACGCCGGCCAGCGAGCATTCGTCGGTCAGCGCCAGCCCGGCATAGCCCAGCCGCACCGCCCGCGCCACCAGTTCCTCGGCATGCGAGGCGCCTTGCAGGAAGGAGAAGTTCGACATGCAGAACAGCTCGGCATAGTCGGGCAATCCCTGCGGGGGTGGCAACGGGGACAGGTCTGGGGTCAAGGGCATCGATGATCGGGTTGAGAACGGGTTGAAAAATATTAAACTGTGCAAACGATACAAAACTACTGTATAAAAACACAGTATAATCGATGAGGTCAACTTGGCAAGGATGTGGAATGCGTGTTCATGAGTTTGTATGTTTTGGCGAGGCGCCCGGTGTAGGCAATCCGGCGCTCGTCATCGAAGAAGGAAACAGCAACCCGGGCTGGCGCCGGGCGCTGGCGCGCGAGCGCGGGCTGACCTGTGTATTCGTCGATTCACCCGCTGCGGCGGGCAATTCACCGGGTGTGGTTGCGGTGCTCGATTACGTGTATCCGCACGCGCGCAGTCCCCTGTGCGTGCACGCCACGCTGGCGGCGGCGCAGTTGCTGTTCGAGCGGCACGGCGCGGGTGCGCCCCTCACCGTGAAAACGGCGATGCACGGGCAGCCGCTGGTCTTGTCGCGCGATGCGCAGAATGTGTTCGTGCGCCTGGAGGGGCAATCCTCGCCCGCGCTCGAACTCGACACCGCCCTGCCCCTGCGCCTGCTGTCCGCGCCCGACCTGGTACTGGCCAGCGCGCCGCGCATCCTGTCGGTGGGCAGCCCGAAACTGCTGCTGGAAGTGGACGATGTCGACACCTTGCACGCTTTGCAGCCGGACCTGGCCCTGATTCATGTCTGGGGCAAGAACGCCGGCGTGAACGGCTGCTACGCCTGGTGCCGCACGGGGGACGGCGAAGTCGAGGGCCGCAACTTCAATCACCTCGAACCGATGCTGGAAGACAGCGCCACCGGCGTGGCCGCCGGCGCCCTCACCCTGTTGCTGGACCAGGACCTCACGGTACGCCAGGGCCGCGCCACCGGCCAGGCTTGCCTGATCCGCACCGCATTCGAAGGCGACGCCGTGCTGGTCGGCGGGCTGGTCAGCCGCGTCGCGCTACCCGGCTGACAATGTTCGACTACCGTGGCTGCGGGTGTCACCCTGTAGCCTCAACCGTAGGGTGGGCACCCCGTGCCCACGCGTTACGTGCTTACCCGACGTCCGCAGCCGTAATGACTCGCTCCGCGGCTCGGCCGATGGCCTGCAGCCCAAATGTTGCGCTCTCCATAAAAACATCAGGATCGCAAAGATCGCCAGTCATTCTCAAGCGCTGCAATTATTCAACAGCCGTACCGCATGGGCACAGGTGCCTTGCGCGGCCCGGCCCGCCCTACCAGCCGCGCACCTACATCAAGGTAATCCCCGGCAAGGCCAATAACGAGGTCTCGCGCATCACCTGCACGAAATCGACCAGGCAGGCATTCCCCGCCAGCCGCTTCGGCGTCACCGCATACAGCCGCCCCGTCAAGCCCTCGGCCCCGATGCGCGCGCGCGCCACATACCCGCGCTCCAGATAGCCATTCACCGCCCACAACGGCAGCGCCGCCAGCCCGCGCCCGCTCGCCACCAGCTGCAGCATGCCCACCGTGAGTTCGGTCGTGCGGCGCGGCGGCTCGACGCCGGCCGGGCGCAGCACTTGCCGCACCAGGTCCAGCATGTCGTCCGGCACCGGATACGTAATCAGGGCTTGAGAAGCGAAATCCTCGGCCACCAGATAAGGCTTGCCCAGCAGCGGATGGTTCAGCGGCAAAATCGCCACCATCTCGAACTCGAACAGCGGATGGAAATCCACGTCCGTCTCGCTCTCGTCCAGCTCCGACACGATCGCCACCTCGGCGCGGTCCTGGTGCAGCAGCCCGATCGGATCGGCCTGGAAGCCCGACACGATGTCCTGCTCGACTTCCGGCCAACGTCCGCGCAGCGCGTCCATCGACGGCATCAGCCAGTCGAAGCAGGTATGGCACTCGACCGCGATGCGCAGCTTGCCGGTGGCGTTGCTGGTCAGGCGCGCCAGGTCGCGCTCGGCCGCGCCGACCTGCGGCAAGACCTGCTCGGCCAGCGCCAGCAGGCGCTGCCCGGCCGCCGTAAAGGCCACCGGCGTCGACTTGCGCTCGAACAGCCCGGTCTCGTATTGCCGCTCGAGCGCCAGTACTTGATGCGACAGCGCCGACTGCGTCACGTTCAGCAATTGCGCCGCGCGCGAGATGGTGCCGGCTTCTTTCAGCGCCAGCAGGGTGCGCAGGTGGCGCAGTTCAAGGATAGAAGTAGGCATGAATGATTTTCACGTGATATCGAAATTTTTTCGTTTGAATTATGCACGAGCTGCCGCGACAATCCATAACATTATTCATACAGATTGGGATTATCATGATCAAGATTCATACTCTTGGCTATCCGCGCATCGGCCTGCAACGTGAACTGAAGTTTGCCCTGGAGCGCCACTGGCGCGGCGAGACGACTGAAACGCAGCTGGAAGAGACGGCCGCCGAACTGCGTACGCGCCACTGGCAGCAGCAGGTCGACGCCGGTCTGGACTTCGTCACCGTCGGCGACTTCGCCTTCTACGACCACATCGCGAATCATATCCAGCTGTTCGGCTGCGAGCCGGCGCGCTTCGGTTTCGATGGCAGCGAATCTTCCCTGGCACGCTACTTCACGCTGGCCCGCGGGGTCGCGAACGAGGTCGCACACGGCCATGCGGACCATGCCTGCTGCGGCAGCCAGCACGGCGGCAAGCCGGCGCTGGAAATGACCAAGTGGTTCGACACCAACTACCACTACCTGGTCCCCGAATTCGAGCGCGCCACCAGCTTCACGCTGGCCTCCGAACGCCTGCTGGCCGAAGTCGCGCAAGCGCAATCGCTCGGCCACCAGGCCAAGGCGGTGCTGGTCGGCCCCCTGAGCTTCCTCTGGCTCGGCAAATCGAAGGAAGACGGTTTCGACAAGCTCGACCTGCTGGAATCCCTGCTGCCGGCCTACGTGCAGTTGCTGGTCCAGCTGAAGGCCGCCGGCGTCGAATGGGTGCAGATCGACGAGCCCATCCTCGGCCTGGATTTGCCCGGCGCCTGGCTGCTCGCCTTCGAGCGCGCCTACCACACGCTGGCCACGGCCGGCATCAAGCTGCTGCTGGCCACCTACTTCTCGCCGCTGGAAGGCCAGTTGAGCGTCGCCTGTAAACTCCCGGTGGCGGGCCTGCACGTGGATGGCGTGCGCGCCGCCCACGAACTGCAATCGGTGGCCGACTGGCTGCCCGATAACAAGGTGCTGTCGGTCGGCATCGTCGACGGCCGCAACATCTGGCGCACGGACCTGGACCGCGCCCTCGCCTGCATCAAGCCGCTGGCCGTGCGCCGCCGCGGGGAGTTGTGGATCGCGCCATCCTGCTCGCTGCTGCACGTGCCGCTGGCCCTGCGCGAGGATGCCGCCATCGACGTCGAACTGCGCGGCTGGCTGGCCGGCGCCCGCGAAAAACTCGACGAACTGCGCATCCTGCGCAGCGCCCTGGTCGAAGGCGAAGGCAGCGTCTTTCTGGAACTGGGCGCCTCCCGCGCCGCCGTCGACGCCCGCGCCAACAGCCCGCGTGTGCGCAATCCGGCAGTGTCGCAGCGCCTGCAAGCGCTGCCCGACGATGCCGACCGCCGCCTCAGCCCCTTCGCCGTGCGCCAGGCCGCGCAGCAGGCGCGCTTCCAGCTGCCGCTGTACCCGACCACTACCATCGGCTCCTTCCCGCAAACGGCCGCCATCCGCGCCGCCCGCGCGGCCTTCAAGCGTGGCGCCCTGGCCCGCCCGGACTACGAAGCCGCGATGCGCGCCGAGATCGAACAGGCCGTACGCGAACAGGAAACCCTCGATATCGACGTGCTGGTGCACGGCGAGGCCGAGCGCAACGACATGGTCGAGTACTTCGGCGAGCAGCTGGACGGCTTTGCCTTCACGGCCAACGGCTGGGTGCAGTCCTACGGTTCGCGCTGCGTGAAACCGCCGGTGCTGTTCGGCGACGTGTCGCGTCCCGCCGCGATGACGGTGGCCTGGACCGCCTATGCCCAGAGCCTGACGCCGCGCCCGGTGAAAGGCATGCTCACCGGCCCGGTGACGATCCTGCAATGGTCCTTCGTGCGCGACGACCAGCCGCGCTCGACCACCGCGCTGCAGATCGCCCTGGCCATCCGCGACGAAGTAAGCGACCTGGAAGCGGCCGGCATCGGCATCATCCAGATCGACGAACCGGCGATCCGCGAAGGCTTGCCGCTGCGCCGCGCCGCCTGGCGCGACTACCTGGGCTGGGCCGCGCGC
>Ga0308160_10005716_pt1 | contig 12895 bp, 9 predicted proteins | sample PhyFR1_FD_201036 | JGI IMG/M metagenome (GOLD analysis project Ga0308160, IMG submission 201036) | Phyllosphere microbial communities from UC Gill Tract Community Farm, Albany, California, United States - DLSLF.R1 | ecosystem: Host-associated > Plants > Phyllosphere > Unclassified | place: USA... | reverse complement strand
GTGGCGCCGACCAGGTAGCCGGCCTTCAGATCCTGCAGATTGTCGCCGCCCACCGCTGCAGCGCAGCACACCACTGCGCCGATCATGATCGCGGCGACCGCGCCGATCGGCGAGTCGCGCCCGAGCAACAGCACCAGCACCGCCGAGGCGAACAGGATGGTGGAGATGGTGATGCCCGACACCGGATTGTTCGACGAACCGATCAGACCGGCCAGGTAGCCGGACACCGACACGAACAGGAAGCCGGCGACGATCATGATCAAGGTCATCGGGATGCTGACGTGCCACTGACCGACGATCGCCTGGTACAGGCCCAGCAGAGGCAGCGTGCACAGCAGCAGCGCCACCAGCATCCACTTCATCGGCAGGTCGCGGTCGGTTTCCGCCACCACCGTGCCGGCGGTGCTCTTGCGCGCGGCGGCGAAGCCACTCTTGACCCCGGACAGCAGCGACTTGCGCAGCGAGAACAGCGTCCACACGCCGCCGATCAGCATTGCGCCCACGCCCAGGTAGCGCATCTTGGCCGACCAAATGCCGAACGCTGCCTCGGCGGCCGGCGCGGTGATCAAGCTCTGCGCCAGCGCCGGATCGGAGCCCATGAAGAACTGCTGGTACAGCGGAATGGCGATGTGCCAGGACAGGATCGAGCCGGACAGCACCACGATGCCGACGTTGAGCCCGACGATGTAACCGACGCCGAGCAGCGCCGGCGACAGGTTGGTGCCGACGTAGCCGACCAGCTTGCTGCTGCCCAGGTAGGTGGCCTGCGCCCAGGTGTCGGGAATCACTCTCAGGCCGCTGGCCGCAGCGAGTTTGACCAGCCCGCCGATGGTCGCCGACAGCGCCAGGATCTTCAGTCCCGGCCCGGGATTCTCGCCGGCCTTGAGCACTTCGGCCGCGGCCTTGCCTTCGGGGAACGGCAGCGGATCCTCGACGATCATCGAGCGCCGCAGCGGCACCGAGAACAGCACCCCGAGCAGGCCGCCCATGCCGGCGATGCCGAGCACCCACCAGTACTTGAAGTCCGGCCAGTAGCCCATGATCACCAGCGCCGGGATGGTGAAGATCACCCCCGCCGCGATCGACGAACCGGCCGAGGCGCCGGTCTGCACGATGTTGTTCTCGAGGATGGTGCCGCCGCCGAGCAGGCGCAGCACGCCCATCGACACCACCGCCGCCGGGATCGCGGTGGCGATGGTCAGGCCGGCGAACAGCCCCAGGTAGGCGTTGGCGGCCGACAGCACGACGGCCAGCACGATCGCCAGCACGACCGCGCGGAAAGTGAGCTGACGCGGCGCAGCAGCGTTGTTCATGGTTACCCCTGAAACGACAAAAACGTTTTCCACGCTAGCGTCTGGGGCTGGGCAAGTCCAGCATCCGGGCGCCCAGCTTGTGGCACATGCCTTGGAGGCGGGGATTTGGGATTCGGGATTGGGGATTCGCAAATGCAACGGCGTCCCTGCGGCAGGTGGTGTCAGCCCCTCTCCCACCGGGAGAGGGGTTGGGGTGAGGGTACGGGCGAAGCCTCGCGCTGTTTCGATCCCATGAGGGTTCGCCCGGACCCTCATCCGCCCCTGCGGGGCACCTTCCCCCGCAGGGGGAAGGAAGCAGGCTGCATTGCACCTCCCGCCACACAGCCCCGCACCTCGGCCGCAGCGCTACCAAGCGCCACCAGCACGCCTATACTCCGCCGCTGCCCTTCCCGCCCCAGGCCAGCCGTGTCCGCCACCGCCCTCCCCGCCCGCGATGCGCGCGACGATTTCCTCGGCCATCCCAAGGGCGTCTACGTCTGTTTCTTCACCGAGATGTGGGAGCGCTTCTCCTTCTACGGGATGAAGGCGCTGCTGCTGCTGTACCTGACCAAGTACCACCTGTTCGGCGACAAGGCCGGGCTCGACCTGCTCGGCGCCTACGGCGGCCTGGTGTATTGCGTGCCGGTGATCGGCGGCCTGCTCGCCGACCGCTGGCTGGGCATGCGCAAGGCGGTGGTGTTCGGCGGCATCCTGCTGGTGCTCGGCCACGTCGGCATGGCGTTCGAAGGCCACGCCGCCACGCGGGTCGCTGGCGAAGTGGTGCGCGACACCGCGTCGCTGGGCGTGACCTACCTGTCGCTGGCGCTGATCATCATGGGCGTGGGCTTCCTCAAGCCGAACATCTCCACCATCGTCGGCAAGCTGTATGCCCAGGACGATCCGCGCCGCGACTCGGGCTTCTCGCTGTTCTACGCCGGTATCAACCTCGGCGCGCTGTTCGCCTCGCTGGTGTGCGGCTTCCTCGGCGAAGCCTACGGCTGGCGCTACGGTTTCGGCGCCGCCGGCATCGGCATGCTGCTCGGCCTGGGCATGTTCCTGTGGGGCCAGAAATACCTGCACGGCCATGCCGAGCCGGCGCAACCGGCGTTGCTGCGCCAGCGCGTGGCCGGGCTGCCGCGCGAATGGGCGATCTATCTGGTCGCAGTGCTCGGCGTGCTGCCGGTGGCGTGGCTGATGTGGGCCGCGGCCAACGGTGCCTTCAGCCTGGGCGGCGAGATCTCGCTGGCCTTGCTGCTGATGCTGGTGGTGCTCGGCGGCGTGCTGTTGTGGTTCGCCTGGTTCACCGGCACCCAGTGCACGCCGGTGCAGCGCCAGCAGATGATCGCGCTGATGGTGCTGATCGCGATGGCGCTGGTGTACTTCACCCTGTACGAGCAGACCTACGGTTCCTGGGTCACCTTCACCGACCGGCTGATGACCAAGGACATCGTGCCGTCGCTGGTGATTCGCGGCGGCACCCCACTGCCGTGGTCGATCGCCTCGTTGCTGTTGGCGCCGCTGGGCTTCGTCGCCGCGGCGTCGCTGTCCGACCGCAATCCGCAGTCGGCTGCGCCGCGCCTGCTGTTCATCGCGGTCAGCGTGCTGATGCTGCTGCTCCTGGTTCGCGACTGCCTGGTGCTGCCGCAGACCGCCGGTTCGCTGACCTACCTGGGCGCGCTGTTCCTGGTGCTGCTGGCGCCGCTGTTCGCCGCGCTGTGGGCGTGGCTGGAACGGCGCGGCCTGGAGCCATCCAAGCCGTCCAAGTCGGCCATGGGCCTGTTGTTGGCGGGATTGTCGTTCGTGCCGCTGGCGCTGGCCGCGCAACAGGTCGGCGTCAGCGGGCAGATGGCCAGCGTGTGGTGGCTGGTGCTGGCCTATCTGGTGCTGGAAGCGGGCGAGATGTGCCTGTCGCCGGTCGGCCTGTCGGCGGTGACCCAGCTCGCGGTGCCGCGCGTGGTCAGCCTGATGATGGGCACCTGGTTCCTGGCCACGGCGTTCTCCGAAGCGCTGGCCGCGCTGTTCGGCAAGCTCGCCGCGATCGACGTGCCCGAAGGCGAAGCGCTGAACATCGCCGACGCCGCCGCCAAGTACGCGCACCTGTTCTGGCTGATGCTGTGGATCGGCGTGGGTTGCGCGGTGCTGGCGTTCCTCGCCGCCCCCCTGTTGCGGCGCATGATGCACGGGGTGCGTTGAGCCTCGGCACCGTCGTCGCTACGCGCGAGACGCGGCCCGAGCGTACGTCGGGCCGCGGATCGGCTTTCGCGGTTTGCAGGCGCCGATGCGCTTGCAGCGCATCGGCACCGAGGACACCCGCAGCGACTAGCGCACCGGCGCCGGCGCAGCCTGCGCGCCGCCCAGCGAGCGGCTCAGGAACGCCAGCAGCTTGGTATAGAACTCACGGCGGTGTTCTTCGGTATAGAAGCCGTGGCCCTCGGTCGGCTCATACAGCGTCTCCACCGGCACGCCGGCCTTTTTCAGCGCCGCTTCCATCTTCTTCGAATGCTGGATCGGTGCGCGCTCGTCTTCGCCACCGGCCGCCAGGAACACCGGCACCTTGATCTTGTCGGCGAGATTGACCGGCGACACCGCGGCCAGTTCGGCACTCGACCCGACCCATTCGCGCAGAAACGTCTTGCCGGAGTCCCGCTGCTGGGTGTCGCCCCTGACGTACAGCATCGGCAAGTCGTAGACGCCGACATAGCCAGCCGCACAGCGGTACAGCGCCGGCTCCTTGGCCACGCCCATCAGCGACGCATAGGCACCGTAGCTGGCACCGTACATGCAGATGCGCGCAGGATCGGCGATGCCCTGCGCGATCGCCCAACGCGTGGCGTCGGTCACGTCGTCCTGCATCGCACCGCCCCATTCCCCGCCACCCGCCTGGCGGAAGGCGCGTCCATAGTTGCCCGAACCGCGGTAGTTGACCTGCAGCACCGCGTAACCGGCGCTGGCCAGGATCTGCGCATCCTGATCGAACATGCCGTCGTCGAACACGCCGAACGGGCCGCCATGCGGCATCACCACCATCGGCACCTTGCCGGACGCGGCCGCCGCAGGCAGGGTCAGAAAACCGTGCAACTGCAGGCCGTCGCGTGCCGGCAATGCGATCGGCCGCACCTCGGCCAGCTTGGGAGGCTGCAACGCGGCACGGCTGGCGAATGCGAACTCCGCCTTCTTGGCCACGGTGTCGAACAGGTAGAACTCGCCGGGATTGCGCCCGGACTGCACTTGCACCAGGTTGAGCCGGCCATCGCGGGTGCTGGAGGTCACAAAGACCGCCTGCCCCGGGAATGCGGCCTCCAGCGAGCGCTGGGTCTTGGCCTCGGGCGAGGCCGGGTCGAAGAACAGGCTACGCGGCTTGTCGGCCAGTACCTGGATCCCCACCGGGATACGGGTGCCGTGGCGATACATGATCCGGTACCGATCGGCCAGGTCATCGCGCGCCACCACCTTGCGCTCGTTGCTGTCCACATTCCAGGCCACGATCGCGTCGCTGCCCTTGTCCTGCTCGACCTGCAGATACGCGATGCGACCGTCTTCGGAAAAGCCGATCGGCGCTTCGGCATGATGGCTGAGGTTCTCGTCGTTGATCAGCCGCCAGTCGCCGCCTTGCGCGTCGCGGTAGAACAGCTTTCTGGCATTGTCCGCATCGGCACCCGAGGCAAAACGCACCTTGCCTTGCTCGTCGCTGTAGAAATCGGCGCCGCGCACCTTCGGCGAACCCACCAGCGGCCGCCGCCGGCCGCTGTACACGTCCAGCACCTCGCTGCGGCTGTACGGATCCTTGTTGACGCTGAACGGACGCACCTGGATCACCACGTTGCGGTCGTCGCCGGGCAACCGACCGACCATATGCGCGATGACGTCCTCCACCTTCTTGGTCTGGATCAACGTGCCCGGGCCGTTGCCGGTGACGCGCTGGCCCACCAGCAGCTCTGCCGCACTGCCGTCGGCATTGATCGCGAACAGCTCGCCGGTGGAACGCGGCTCGTCCATCGCCCCGATCTTGATGTCCATATTGAACAACACGCGCGTGTCGTTGACCCACTCGAAGTCGGAGACGTGGGTGTTCTTCTCCATCGAGAAACTGCCGACGATCTTATTGTCGGAGCGGCGCATCACCGCCAGCGCGGTGCGGTCCGCCAGCGGCACGGTGGCCGCGTAATACTCGCCGGTCGGCGACAGCTTCAGCTCACCGACCTGTTCCTGCTTGAGGAACGGCGTCAGATCCACCTGCGCCTGCGCGCTTCCCATTCCGATTCCCATCCCCAGCACACAGCACAACGCGACTGCCCCCAGTCTCCCACTCATCCTGATCCCCTGTATCCATGTTGGTTTGGCTTGCGAGCGGAAGTGTAATACGGCGCGCGCTCCGCGAAAGCGGGCCATCACCGACCATCGCAAGAAAATCGCCGGGCACAGCGCTACACCCGCCCGGCCAGGATCCGCCCAGGCCCGATGTCATGCGCGCGCATCGCGAGGACCGCGTGCAACCGGGTCGTTCGGTCGACGGTGGATCGCTGCGGGTCGCAGCGCCCCCTGTCACAGGCGCGCCCGTCGGTTCCGGCGAATCGTTGCATGGACCCGCGCGATATATCGGCAGCAACCGCATTGAACGGGACCGCCAGGTTCAAGGCTGGAAGCGCATTTCCTCGCCACCAAGAAAAATGTACAGTTGGGTTCACTTTAGGAGGCGCAATGAAAGTTCGAACCGAGGCCCGGCGCGAGGCCATCGTCGAGGCGGCGACGAAACTGTTCCAGGAACTGGGCTACGAGCGCGCCTCGATGAACGAACTGGCGAAACGGCTGGGCGGCTCCAAGGCCACACTGTATGGCTATTTCGCGTCCAAGCAGGAACTGTTCAGCGCGGTGGTCCGCGCCGCGGCGACCGCGCATCTGTCCGACGCGATCCGGCGCCTGCAGGCGCCCCTGGCCGGCGAGACCGACCTGCATGCGATGCTGCTGCGCTTCGGCGAATGCATGCTGCAGGTGGTGAGCAACGAAGCGGTCGCCATCGCGGTCTACCGCATGGTGGTGGCCGAGGCCGGCCGCTCCGAGGTCGGACAGCTGTTCTACCAGGCCGGTCCCAGCGAATCGGTGGTGGCGGTGGCCGCGGTGCTGGAAGCGGCGATGGCGCGCAGCGAACTGCGCCAGAGCGACCCGACCATCGCCGCCCTGCACTTCCTGGCGCTGCTCACCGCGGAAGTGGACGTGCGCATCTATCAGCGCGATCCGCCGCCGCTGGCGCCAGCGCTGGTGCGCAAGATGGCGCAACGCGCCGTCGAGCAGTTCCTGCTCGGCGCCGCGCCACGACAGGAGACCAGTGCCTCGGCGCGCCCGGCCGGCAAACCTGCGGCGCGCAAGCGCGTGCGCGCCTGAGCGCGGTCGTGCGCCATCGCGATGCTTCGCGCCGCGCTGCGTTTCGCGATGCCAAGCCACTGCTCTATCGGGAACTGCGCCGACAGCCCCCGTTGCGCCCTGCCGTCACCTACCCCCTCGGCGCACCGGTCGACCCGCGCAACATCAAGCTGAAATCCAGCGTCTGCTGAAGCGGCACGTCCACATTTTCGATGATGGCGAGCAGCAGGTTGACCGCGCGGATACCGATCTCGCGCATGGGTTGGCGGATGGTGGTCAATGGCGGCGTGAGGTAACTGGACGACGCCAGGTCGTCGAAGCCGACGACGGACAGGTCGTCCGGCACGCGCAAGCCCAGGTCCCGGCAGGCCGCCAGGGCGCCCAGCGCCATCTGGTCGCTGAAGCAGAAGATCGCGGTCGGCGCCGGCGCGCGGGCCAAGAGCGCCATCGCGGCCGCATGCCCGGATTCCACGGAGAAGTCGCCCGGCACCACGCTCAGGTTGCGCAGGCGGCCGCGCGCCTTGCCGGCGGCCCGGGCTCCTTCCAGTCGCTGCTGGTGCAGAGGGTTGTCGGGTGGGCCGCCCACTACGGCGATCCGCTCGTGCCCCAGGCCATACAGGTGTTCCATCACCGCGCGCGCGGCAGCCGCGTTGTCGATGTGGACGCTGGGGATGCCCAGCGCCGGATCGAACTCGCATCCGTTGACCACCGGCGCGGCGGCGCCCAACTGCTTGACGATCTCGCGCGCCGTCGGCGGGAGGCGATGCCCCAGCACGATCAGGCCGTCCGCCTCGTTGCGCCGGAGCATCTGCGCGTAGCGCTCCTCGCGGTCGGGCTGGTGCTGGGTATCGCCCAGCAGGACCGCGTAGCCGACGGCCTGCGCCGCTTCCTCCGCGCCCTGCAGGATCTGCGCGAAGAATGGATTGGCGATGTCCGGCACGGTGACCAGGATCTTGCCGCTGCGCTGGGTCTTGAGCGTCCTGGCGACCGTGTTGGGAACATAGCCCAGCGCGGCGGCGGCCTGCTCGATGCGCGTGCGCGTGGCCGGCAGGACTTTTTCCGGTCGGGAAAGCGCGCGCGACACCGTGCCGGCGGAGACGCCGACGTGCTTTGCGATGTCGTAAATGGTGGCCATGAGGTCAGTTCTTCTTTCTGCTGTGCAGTGCACAACGGGTCTTGCGGGAGGCGGTGCTAGGATAATGCAATCGATTGCATCGAGGCGAATCACGTTGAAGACGCTCAAGGGTCCGGCGCTGTTCCTGGCGCAGTTCATCGGCGACACACCTCCCTTCGATCGCTTGGACACGCTGGCCGGATGGGCCGCGGGCCTGGGCTATTCTGGCGTACAAGTACCGACCAACGCGCCCCACCTGTTCGATCTGGCCCAGGCCGCGCAGAGCCAGGCGTACTGCGACGACGTCGCCGGCATGCTGGCCGGGCACGGCTTGCAGATCACCGAGCTGTCCACTCACCTGCAGGGGCAGCTGGTCGCCGTCCATCCCGCCTACGACGACCTGTTCGACGGCTTCGCGCCGCCGGACAAGCGCGGCGATCCCGCCGCACGCCAGGCCTGGGCGGTGGAGCAGTTGCTGTTGGCCGCCAAGGCCAGCCAGCGCCTGGGGCTGACAGCGCATGCCACGTTCTCCGGCGCATTGGCCTGGCCTTATTTCTATCCCTGGCCGCAACGCCCACCCGGGCTGGTGGAAGCAGCCTTCGCCGAACTCGGCCGCCGCTGGCGTCCCATCCTGGATGCCTTCGACGCCTGCAGCGTGGACCTGTGCTTCGAGATCCACCCGGGCGAGGACCTGCACGACGGCGCGACCTTCGAGCGCTTCCTCGAGGTGGTCGACCATCACCCGCGCGCCAAGATCCTCTACGACCCCAGCCACCTGCTGCTGCAGCAGATGGACTACCTGGGCTTCATCGACCGGTATCACGCGCGCATCGGCATCTTCCACGTCAAGGATGCGGAGTATCGCGCCAGCGCGCGCAGCGGCGTCTATGGCGGTTACCAGGACTGGATCGATCGTCCGGGACGGTTCCGTTCGCTCGGGGACGGCCAGATCGACTTCAAGGCGATCTTCTCGAAGTTCGCGCAATACGATTTCCCGGGCTGGGCGGTGCTGGAGTGGGAGTGCTGCCTGAAGCATCCGGAAGACGGCGCACGCGAGGGCGCCGCGTTCATCCGCGAACACATCATCCGCGTGACCGAACGCGCCTTCGACGACTTTGCCGACAGCGGCGCCGATCCGGAATCGCTGCGCCGCATGCTGGGGACCTGAGCCGATACCGCCCTGGGAGGGGAAGCCATGACGTACACCATGCCGCGCTTGGGCGCGATGATGTTTCTGCAGTTCTTCATCTGGGGGGCATGGTTCGTGACCCTGGGCACGTACCTGGTGCAGGGCCCCCTGCACGCCAGCGCGAGCCAGGTGGCGACGGCCTTCCTCAGCCAGTCCATCGGCGCCATCGTGGCGCCGTTCCTGGTCGGCCTGATCGCGGATCGCTACTTCGCGGCGCAGCGCATCCTCGCGGTGCTGCACCTCGCCGGCGCGGTGCTCATGTGGCTGGCGTCCACGGCGACCAGCTTCGGCATGTTCTCCGCCTGCGTCATGGGGTACATGCTGCTGTTCATGCCGACGCTGGCACTGGCCAACAGCGTGGCGATGCGACACATGCAATCGCCGGAAAAGCAGTTCCCGCCGGTGCGGGTGGCGGGCAGCGTCGGCTGGATCGTGGCGGGCGTGCTGATCGGCTGGCTGGGCTGGGAACAGGCGCACCGGCTGGAGTTGACGTTCCGGATGGCGGCGATGGCATCGCTTGCCCTGGGCCTGTATGCCTTCACCCTGCCGCACACGCCGCCGCTGGCGCAACAGCGCGACGCCGGGCTGGGGCAGGTCCTGGGACTGGACTCGCTGCGGCTTCTGAAGTCGCGCTCCTATCTGGTGTTCTTCCTGGCATCCATCGCCATCTGCATCCCGCTGGCGTTCTACTACAACTTCACCAACCCGTATCTCAACGACTTGGGCGTGCGCGGCGCGGCCGGCCTGCAATCGCTGGGCCAGGTGTCCGAAGTGCTGCTGATGCTGGCCATGCCGTTCCTGTTCGTGCGGCTGGGAGTCAAGACGATGCTGGCGGTGGGCATGGCCGCGTGGGTGGTGCGCTACGTCATGTTCGCCTTTGGCGATGCGGGCGGCGGCTTCTCCTTGCTGGTGATCGGCATCGTGCTGCACGGCATCTGCTACGACTTCTTCTTCGTCACCGGCCAGATCTACACCGATGCGCATGCCGGCCCCGCCGCGCGCAGCAGCGCCCAGGGCTTCATCACCCTGGCCACGTACGGCGTGGGCATGTTGATCGGCACCTTCCTGTCCGGCGCGGTCGTGGAGCACTACACCACCGCGGCGGGTCCGGACTGGCAGCAGATCTGGCTGTTCCCGGCCGGCGTGGCGCTGGTCGTGCTGATCGCCTTCCTGTTGCTGTTCCGCGACCGGCCGGTCGTGGCGGCCGCGCCCTCCACGCATTGAGAGCCCACCCGATGAGCAAGCTCGGAATCGCCATCGTCGGCGCCGGCATGATCGGCGCCGTGCATCGTCGCGCGGCGCTACTGGCCGGTGCCGAGGTCCGCGGCGTCGCCGCCTCTTCCCCGCAACGCGCACGCGACGTGGCGCAGTCCTGGAATGTGCCGCGCGCCTATCGCGACATCGAGGATGTGATCGCCGATCCGCAGGTGCGGGTCGTGCACGTGTGCACGCCCAATCATCTGCACCGCGCCATGGCGCAGGCGGCGCTGCAAGCCGGCAAGCACGTGATCTGCGAGAAGCCGCTGGCCACGACCTTGCAGGACGCCCAGGCATTGGCGGCATTGGCCGCCGCGACCGGGCTGGTCGCCACGGTGCCCTTCGTCTACCGCTACCACCCGGTGGTCCGCGAGGCGCGCGCACGCATCGCGCAGGGCGACCTGGGGCCGCTGCGCCTGATCCACGGCAGCTACCTGCAGGACTGGCTGCTGGACCCCGCCAGCAACAACTGGCGCGTGGACCCGGCACTGGGCGGCGCCTCGCGCGTGTTCGCCGACATCGGCTCGCACTGGTGCGACCTGGTGGAATGGGTCGGCGGCGAGCGTTTCGTCGAGGTCAGCGCGGCGTTCGCCACCGTGATCGCCGAGCGCGGCGCTCTCACCGGGCAGAGCTTCACCACGCCAGCGGAAGGCGGCCCGATGCAGGCGGTCTCAAGCGAGGACGTGGCCGCGGCGATGTTCAAAACCGGCGCGGGCACGCTGGCGTCGTTGACGGTCAGCCAGGTCTCGGCGGGACGCCGCAATCGCCTCTGGTTCGAGATCGATGGCGCCAGGGCCAGCGTGGCGTTCGATCAGGAGGACGCCGAACGGCTGTGGCTCGGCCTGCCCGACCAGCGCGAGGAGATCTTCGTGCGCGGGCCGGGTGCCGGCAGTGCCGAACAACGCCGGCTGGCGGTGCTGCCGGCCGGGCACGCGCAGGGCTATGGCGATTGCTTCGAGGCGTTCGTCGCCGACACCTATCGCGCCATCGAAGGCGAGCGGCCGCAAGGCCTGCCCACCTTCGAAGACGGGGTGCGCTCGGCGCTGATCGTCGATCGCGTCATCACATCGGCCAGGACGCGCGCCTGGACATCCATCGATTGAATCTCGGGAGGATTTCTTGATGAACACACCTACACGCAGGACCGCGACCCTCGCACTGCTGCTGCTCGTCGCCCTGCCCGCCTTTGCACGCGACGCCGCTGGCCCGCAATCGCCCATCGCGGTGCAGATGTACTCGCTGCGCAACGCCGGCTCGCTCGAGCAACAGCTGAAGATCGTCCACGACGCGGGCGTGGGCGCGGTGGAAACGGTCGGCACGCAGAACGTCAGCGCGGTGGAACTCAAGCAACTGCTGGACAAGTATTCGATCAAGGCGATCTCGTCGCACGTGCAACTGGCCGATCTGCGCAAGGACCTGGACGCCGCAGTCGCCTTCAACCGATCGATCGGCAACACCACGCTGGTAGTGCCTTACCTGGACCAGAAGGATCGGCCGACCGATGCCGCGGGCTGGACCGCATTGGGCAAGGAACTGGGCCAACTCTCGAAGCGGGTGCGGGCCAAGGGCATGCGCCTGGCCTACCACAACCACGACTTCGAGCTGGTCGACTTCAATGGCAAGACCGGCCTGGAACTGCTGTTCGCAGCGGCCGGCCCCGACCTGCAGACCGAGCTGGACCTGGCCTGGGTCGCGCGCGCGGGCTACGATCCGGCGGTGATGCTGGGCAAGTTCAAGGGCCGCATGTTCGCGGTACACGCCAAGGACAATGCCCCGAAAGGCCAGGCCGAGGACGAGGGCGGTTTCGCCGCCGTGGGCCAGGGCGTGCTGGACTGGAACGCGATCCTGCCTGCCGCGGCAGGTGCCGGCGTGCGCTGGTACATCATCGAGCACGACCGTCCGCGCGATCCGGCCACGGTCATTCAGACCGGTGCGGACTACCTGCGTGCACACCTGCCCGCCAGCCTGCCCGCCAGCACACAGCGCTAGCACGCGAAGGAGCCCCGCTTTTGAAAACGATCCTGACAGTGGCCGCAGCTCTGCTGGGGACGACACTTGCGACCACGGCGTGGTCCAAGGATGACCCTGCCGCCGGCGCGCAGCTCTACGCAACGAACTGCACGGCCTGCCACGGCGCTGATCGCGCGGGCATCCCAGGCGCGTTCCCCGCGCTCACCGACGTGGGCAAGCGACTGGAATCGGCACAGATCAAGGAGAAGATCAGGAACGGCGGCGGGTTGATGCCGCCCTTTCCGCAGCTGTCGCAACAGGACGTCGACAACATCGCCAGCTTCCTGGCGCAATAGGGCATGTCATCAATTCCCGAGTAGGTCGCGTTGGGTCTGTCAGGTCGCCAGCCGGTGCTGCGTGGCCCAGCGCCTGATGGTGGTCAGGTCAAGCCGCACGGTGCCGGCTGGCGGCCTGACAGGCCCAACCCGCAGGGCCAATGTTGCGCGTGCAGGCTGCCTTGCCAGTGCTGGCGTGAACATGCATGCGCGGGAGTGGCGCGAGCTGCTCGGGGATTGATGACATGCCCCAAGATGCCGGCGCCGGCTGCACGCCGGCGCTACAGCTCGCGCACCCAGATGTTGCGGTAGCTGACCTTGGAATCGTGCTCCTGCAGGGAGATCGGCGCGCACGCATGCGGCGCGTACGAAGGCGCGCCGATGTACTCGGTCTTGCCCG
>Ga0308160_10005715_pt1 | contig 12897 bp, 22 predicted proteins | sample PhyFR1_FD_201036 | JGI IMG/M metagenome (GOLD analysis project Ga0308160, IMG submission 201036) | Phyllosphere microbial communities from UC Gill Tract Community Farm, Albany, California, United States - DLSLF.R1 | ecosystem: Host-associated > Plants > Phyllosphere > Unclassified | place: USA... | reverse complement strand
TGCAGCAGGTTCTGAATGTAGGCCTCGATGTTGAACATCGAATCCTGGATCAGTTCGAACGGCAGCGCGATCGACTTCGACGAGTACTTGTACACGTCCATCGACGCCTGGCCGAAGCCGGTGTCACCGCTGCCGGCGCTCGCGCTCTGGCCGACGATCTCGCCTTCCTCGCTGGTCGAGTCCGCGGTCGGGAACAGCATCTGCGCGCCGGTCGAGGTCTGGATGCCGCTGGCAACGCTGCGCACCGAGAAGGCGGCCTTCATGGCCTGGATCAGCGTCTTGTTGAACTCGGTGGCTACGGTGTAGCCGCCTTCGGAGCCGGTGGTGGTCGACATCGCGGCGCGGATGTCGTGGTTCACGCGCGCGTTCATTGCGCTGCGCTGCTCGGCGGTAAGGGCCGACAAGCCGCCCGACAGCATGGCGCGCAGCGCGGCGCTTTCGTCGGCGTCACGCACGCCACCGCGATACGCCGCTTGCATGGCGGCGTCATGCTGGGCGTCCGGGTTATCGCCGGCGATCTGCGCGATGCGCTGCTCGCGCGCGATCTCGGCGTCGATCACCTCGACTTCTGCCAGGAAGCCGTCCAGCTGGGCAGCTTCGGCGGCCGGCATGCGCTGGTCAGCCGGGTATTTATTGTTCAGGTCGTGGGCCTTCTTGGCCACGGCGTCGCGCTGGGCGCGCAGTTGTGCGAGCTTGCTCATGTATTACCTTTCGGTGGGTGGTCCGCTCTCGCGGCCTGGTTGGGGCGAAAAAAAAGCCGCTCGAAGGCGGCTGGCTTAGTGGCGCGAGAGCGTCAGCTAACTTGCAATGCGGGCCAGCATCGAGATGCGTTGCTGCTGGCGGGCGCGGTGTTCGGCGGTAGCGACCGGGTCGACCTGGTCGGGCTCCTTGTTTTCGATCTTCGGTGCCTTGGCGTAGGCGCTCATGTTCCAGGAGGCCTCGGCCTTCTTGCCGGCGGCGATGCGGTCGACCAGGCCGGCGGCCACCGCTTCCTCGGCGGTGTACCAGGTCTCGGCGTCCATCGCGGCGCGCACGTCCTCGACGTCCATGCCGCTTTTCGCCGCATACTGGCCTGCCAGGCTGCTGTCGATTTTCCCGAGCAGGACGGCCGTGGCGGTCAGGTCGTTGGCGTTGCCCATCGCCCAGGTCCAGGCGTTGTGGATCATGAAGAAGCCGCCAGCGGCGATCTCGACTTCATCGGCCGCGATCGAGATCACGGTGGCCGCGCTGGCGGCATAGCCGTCGATGTGCGCGATCACCTTGGCGCCGGTGTCGCGGATCGCCTGGCAGATGGTCTGCGCTGCGAACACATCGCCGCCCGGGCTGTTGATGCGCAGGTGGACCGTGCCGCCCTTGATGTTGCGGATGGCCGGCACCAGGGCCTCAGCAGAGACGCCGCCCCACCAGTACGCGGTGTCATCGTCGGCCACGATCGCGTCGTAGATGTAGATTTCGGTCTCGTCCGCGCTTGCGACGATCCGCGACTGCGGCAGGCGGTCAGGCCGTTTCTTGTTGCTCGCCAGGAGCTGAGTCAGGTTTTTCGGCACTCGTGCCTCCATTCGTTTTTAAATTCTGGTTCTTTGGCATGTTCTCGAGGCGACGCACCTCATCGACGTCCATAAACGGCATCTCGCCGGCCCGGCCCAGCGCGACGCGGTATGCGTCGTAGCGCCCCTTCAGGTCGCCGCGTTCGAGCGCCGCGGTGATGTGCTCGACGAAGAACCGGTCGCGCACAGGCCAGAACTTGCTGTTCAGTTCCTGAACGATCGGCGTCAGGTGTCGCTGCAGCGTGTAGCGCACGAAGCCCATGCCCTGCTGCGCGACGCCGGTGCCCCAGTTCGAGACAGCGCCCCCGTGGCCGACCATGGACGGCGGCACGCCGAAGATGCGGCAGATTTCTTCGACCGTGAACAGGCGGGTTGCCAGGATCTCGGCATCCTTCGAGTTCACGCTGAGCTGCGCCGGCTCCAGGCCGCCGCCCAAAATCAGCGGGCCGCGCCCGCCGTTCTGCACGCGCGCGAGTAGTGAAGCCTTCAGCTGCTCGAGCTGTTCCTTGTCCAGCTTCGACGCGGTCTTCAGCGCGTAGTCGAAGTTCGCCCCGCCCGAGAAGAACTTCCCGACATGCTGCTGCGCCGCCAGCGCCGTGCCGATCGCTTCCAGCGCGGCGTAGGTCAGCGGGCTCGGACTGGTGAGGCCGTCGAAGCCCAGGCTCGGCAGGTGGATGATGTCGGCCCGGTCCAGGACATATGCCGGCGCGTCGCCAGGCGTGATCCGGTACCGCACCACCTTGCCGTCCTTAAACGGGGTAACGGTGTGGCGCAGCAGCGGCTTCCAGCCGATCACACGGTTCGTCCCGAAATGCGGGCGAATCAGTTCGCCGAAGCCATCGCCATGCGACAGCTTCGACAGGATGATGGCCTCCCAGGCGGCGGCCGACGTCCAGCCGTCGCTGGCCTTCTCGTTCAGCATCCACCAGTATTCATGGTCGGCCGAATCGCGCTCGTTGCCCTTGCGCTCGTAGATGCCGATCGGCAGCGTGGCAATGGCGCCGGCGACGAGCGACATACAGCCATAGGCCGCCGAGACGCGCATGCCGGTCTCGGCCGTCACCGCGGCGCCGGACGACGAGCGGTGCGCGGCGCCCAACAGGTTCGCCAGCTCGCTCATCGACAGATCGCTGTGCGAGTTCTCGCCCAGGGCGGCAATCCCCGCCCGCTCCGCGCCGCCATCGCGACCGGCCAGCCAGGAGCCCAGCACGCGCGACGGCTGCGCAGTGGCTTCCAGGTTCAGTAGTTTTCCGGTCATTTAAAAGTCCAAGAAGTAAATTTCAGGTGCCGTCTCGGCCTCGGGCTCCAGCATGTTCACCAGGCCGGCCGCCATCACCGCAGCGATGATCAAGTCGATGCGGCCGGTGGCCTTTGCCTTGTCCAGCTTCCGGTTGCCCGCGGCGTCCGAGTCGGTCACCGCGTTGCCGGCGCACATGGTCAGCACCTTGTGGCCGTTGTGCACCAGATCGCCGTTGAGCAGCATCGTTTCGAACTGCTCGATGGCAGGGCTCATGTCCTTGTAGCCCTGGCCGAATTCCTTCATCGGCGGCAGGGTGATGCCGTCGTCGACCGCCATCTGGATCAGGTCAGCCATGCGCCAGCGGTCATACGCGCACACGATGACTTCGAAGAAGTCGCTTAGGCCGGACAGCCTTTGCAGGATGATCCGCTTGCTGATCGCGCGCCCTGGTGTCGTATCGAGGTAGCCCTCGGCCACCCACTGCACATACGGCACTCGATCCTGGTCGGCGCGCCGCTGCAGGTCTGCATCCGGCAGCCAGGCGTAGGGCACGAGTTTCCACGGCTCGCCCGGCTCTACTGGCTCGACCAGGAACACTAGCCCCGTCAAGTCGGTCGTGCTCGCAAGGTCCATCGCCGCGATGGCGCGGCGGCCGCGCAGCTGCTCCACCTCGTATTCCCGCTTCGCTGCTTTCCAGATCTCGTGGCTGATCCACGGCGACTCGGCGTCCGTCCACTGGCAGAAGTTCAAGCGGCGGACAATGGCCTCTTTCGAGGGCATGCCCTTCGCTTCGGTCACCTGCTCACGCAGGTATTTGTAGCCGGGTAGGTTCGCATCCTGCAGGCTGGGGTTCGCCTTCGGCCAGCAGGTCTCGTCGTTGAACGGGTCATCCCCTTCATCGAGCGAACAGATGTAGGGGAAAAACGAATCGTCGATCGACTCGCCGGCGGCCACCTTCGCGCCGTATTCGTGGTATCCCCAGCACGGCGTGTTGCGGCCGCTGCCCGCGTTGGTGATGATGAAGATCAGCGCCTGGCGCCGGCTCTTCGTCCCGGCCCGCATCATCTCGAGCACGGTACCTGTCTTGTGCTCGTGGAACTCGTCGATCAGCGAGACGTGCGGGCGTGGGCCCGACTGGCCATCGTCGCTACTCACCGGCCGGAAGAACGAACCAGTCTGCAGGTAGGCCAGGTTCCAGGCCTTCTCGCCGGTGCCGCTCTTCGTCAGGCGTTTGCGCAGCTCCGGCGAATGGTCGTACATGGCGACCGCATCGCGGAACAGGATCATCGCCTGGTCCTTCTTCGTCGCTGCCGAGTAGACCTCGGCGCGCGCCTCGCCATCGGCCACCAGGCCCTTCATGCCGACGCCGGCGGCCAGCGGCGACTTGCCGCTACCTTTCGCCGTCTCGACGTACACCACGCGGAAGCGCCGGTAACCGTCGGCGCCCTTCCATCCGAAGATGCTGCCGACCACGAACTGCTGCCAGGGCAGCAGCTCGAACGGTAGGCCTTCGAAGTCGCCGCCGTTCAGCTTCAGGATGTCGCGGTAGAAGCCGATCGCCTTCTTCGCTTCCGCCAGGTCCCAGACCAGGCCGCGTTTGCCGCCCTCGGCGATGTCGGCCAGGTGACGTGCGCACTGGTCACGGACGTGGGGCCCGGCGATGCGCGTGCCGTCGACGACGGCCTGTGCGTACGCGGTGACCGGGTCATCAGAAGTAGCCGGCGAGCGGGTCTTTCTTTTTGTCGCCATCCGGCAGCTCCACTGTGACTTTGCTGCGGGCCGCCGGCGTCAGGCCGAATTCGACCAGGTAGCTCTTGAACTGGGCGTCAGCCGCGCGCAGCTGGTTCACCGCGGGGTTGTTCTTGATAAGGGTGTTGCTGTTCTGGTCGATCGTCGTGTACGTCCGGCCGTCGCGCTCGATCAGCTCGCGGCACGCCAGGATGTCGGCGTAGCAGTCGACCAGCCGCTCGAGCGCCAAGCCGTCGGCTTCGGTCAGCACGCCCATGCCGCGCAGCAGTGTGGATAACTTCTTCCAGACCAGCTTCGCCTTGGCATCGAGGTGCGCCGGACAGGTGGGCGCCTTGGTGCGCGGCTTCGGTTCTTTCTTGTTGATGGCGCGCTTGCCGGCGTTACCCGTGACCAGCTTCAGCGCGGTCGGGATGGGTCGCCTGCCGGGCATTTGTTACTCCGGGAAAAAAAGTTTCAAAACGCGGGTGTAAAAAGGAATGTACTCGGACGGTCCCTAGGGGGTAGGCCTCTGGACTTTTGATACCCCCCCTGCCCTCAGGCTTGGACCGGCCAGCCGTCGGCCCCGATCACGGTGCGCGGGCGCTTGCGCTTACCCTGCTCGACCTCGGTCTTCTCGTCGTGGCACGGCCGGCAGATCGCCTGGAGGTTGCTCTCAGCGTCGATCTGTTCCGGCACCCAGTTCATCCTGGCCGCGTTGGCCTTGCTCACGATGTGGTCGACCGCGTATGCGACGGTGACCCGGCCGGCCTTGCGGCAGACCTGGCACAGGCCGTGGTCGCGCTCCATGATCCTGTTGCGCAGCTTCACCCAGGCGGCGCCGTAGCCGCGCTCGTGGCGGCTCTTCGTGCCCCAGACCATCAGCGACGCTTCTTCTTGCGTGCCGGCCGCTGCGGCGCGCACGGCAGCAGCTGGGCGATCTCCAGCACGGTCATGCCGACCTGGCCCCAGCCCTTGGCGCGCAGCAGGCGCCTGGCCTCGTAGCCGTCGGCAAGCAGGTTGCATACGTCGGCCAGGGCTTCAGGCTTGCTGACCGGGTAGCACATGGCCGGACGGTCAGGCACGACACTGCGGATGATTTGGTCGCGGTACATCTCGGCGAGCGGTTTCACGATTCCACCTCTCCAGCACGGACGCCGTAAATCCTGGCGATGTCGGCGGTCGTGACCACGGCGCGCCAGTCGCACCACAGTAGGCGCGAGGTGCGCCGCATGAACTCGGCGTGAGCCAGGTCGGTGCGCTGCTCCATCCAGGCGTCGAAGCCCATGGTCGCAGCCGTCGGCGTCGGGAAGATCAGGCTCTCGTCGATGACGATCAGCGGGATATCGCCCATGCGCTCGCACAGGATCTCGCCGGGCCGCAGCTGCGGACGCAGATGCACGACTGTGGCGCGGCCGGTCAGGTCGTCGCATTCGAGCACCTGCGGCTCGGCGCGGCGCAGTACGATCTCGCTACCGATCTGGACCCGTAGGCTTGGAATTGGCCGTTCCACGCTACTTCTCCCCGAAGCCGGGCACGTCACGGAACGTCGTCCTGTAGAAGTCGCAGAAGAAGGCGATCACCAGGATGCCGACGACAGTCCACAGCACGCCATATGCCCAGCCTGGCGCGCTCAGGCGGTCAAGCAGGAGCCACATGACGATTGCCAGGCCAACCGGCGAACGCATTGGCAGCGACGAATGCTTGATGGCGACCTTCTTCTTCATGGGATACCTCGGAAATAAAAAAGCCGCCAGCAGCGCGAACGCTACGGCGGCGAAATCCAGAGAGAGAGCTGGAGGAGACAATGTTAGTATGGAAACTCTTACAACTTAGGAGGGGAAATGAACACTACTTATTCCTTGAACCACGCCGTTGCGATCGTGAGTGCCGGGCTTCAGTCTGGCGCTATCCGTCTCAATGGAGCGACTACAGGAAACGCCAACGAAGAAAGCATTAAAGAAGACGCTAAATACCTCAATGGCTTGATCAACGCTATTGCTGACAACATCACTAAGCGTTCGTAAAAACAAAGCCCGCGGTCCGTTCGGAGGCGGGCTTGGGGCTCCCATGCTATCTGCGCGGTGAGCTAAAAAAGAACCCCGCCGATGCATGAAAGCGCAGAGGGCGGGGCCGTGTTGACTGGTCAATCTGTACGGACGTGCGACAGCATCAAAGGCTGGGGACTGTCGCGAGTTCCGGTTATCGGTGGCGCGGCGCGCACATTACGAGGCCGGAAGAATGAAGGCCTTCAGTTTACACGAATTGCTGGGCATTTGCTCAACAATGCAGCACATTTAATCGCAACCGGACACAGCGCGCAACTTGGCGCCGGCGCGGGCGGCGTGGCTGTCAACGATGCTGTGCAGCTCGCTGACCATGTTGAGCGTGTGCTCACGGACGAAGCCAGCGGCCATGGCCAGTTCGGCCTTGCCGGTGCCTGCGCATGACTTACAGGTGCGGCTCTCAATCACGCCGGTGCCGCCGCATGGCGCGCAGTTTCCGTCCAGCCAGTGGGCCAACGAATGCTCGGCCACCTTGCGATACAGCTTCTGTGCGGCGTCGGCATCCCAGGCGGTATTCTCCGGCACCCAGCGGCGCGCGCGCCCGCGCTTGATCACTTCTGCAGTCCACAAGCGCAGCAGCTGCGCAAGGTTGCCGGCGTTGCCTTCGAAGGCCTGGCGCGCGAGCGGATCGGCGAACTTTACGCGATGCAGCAGCGCCCCCAGATCGCCTGATACCTCAGCAGCAGCAAAGGCGGCGGCGAGCAGGGGCTCGGCCTGGTGGTGGCGCTCGTCGTCCTTGAGATTCGTAGCGCTCAAAGCGTGGACATAACGATCTGCGAATCCCATGGTAACTCCTCTATATAGACCTGCTGAGGTTACCATTCGCACGGGAAATTAATGCCTGTTCCGAACTTTTCCAAATGACAACGTGTTGCGCTACCGCAGCGGGGCGGATTCACCCGCCAGCTCGTGCACTGCGACAGCGGCATGCGGCACCTCTCCGTACGCCTTCCGCAGTTCGATCTGCACCACCTGAGCATCGTCATTCCATACGATGCCGTTGCACCCATCCTTCAGCCCCTTCAGCACGTTGTCCGCGTCGGGCTTCTTGGTCGCGCAGATCGTTCCGGCAATCGCCAGGGCGCGGCGCTTCTTCGACCAGCTCGAGGGGATTTCGAGCGAGAGGTCGACCACGAGTTTTACGGGCCGGGCCGTCGGAGGGCGACCGGCCATGGCGGCACCAGCGGTCTGCTGGACCAGAGCCTCGTAAGCAGCAGTCTTCCCAGGCGTGTACGCGACGACGCCCTTCCCCCTGCGCGCAAACTTTGGGCGGCCTTTGGGTACCGGCTGGCCGGGCACGATAAAGCGGATCATTGACGTGCCTCGATGGTCGTTGTCATGGCAGCAGACCCTTGAAGGTGATGGTGTAGTGAGTCGGGTTCCGGTCGGCGTAGCGGTCGATGATGTCGGCGGCGCCAGCGTTGAGGGTCGGGTAGAACGGCAGCGCGCGCGGCGGGCGGTCGTCCGTGAACTTCCCCTGCATCATCGCGTCGCGCAGCACCACGAGCGAAGTGATCGCCTTCGTCACGTGCGACATGCCCGAGTCTGGGTCCAGGTCCTCGCCCTCCCACCAAGCCATCAGGTGCCGCATCACGCCGTCGTAGTACACGGAGCCGCGCACGCCCACCACGCGGTAGTTGTGGCGGCCGTACTTGCTGGCGCCCTCCAGCATCGCCACGCCGATCTCGGCCAGCACCGTGGCCGGCACGGTCGACATCGGCACCTTGCGCACGCCGACCAGGTCCTTCGGGTTGGTCAGCTTCTCGCCGGCGGGCGCGTGGAGTGATTGCTTTTCGTGTGAATCGATCATTTCATCCCTTCGTTTCTGTTTTGACATCTTGTTTCGCTTGCTGCTTGTCGATCCATGCCTGGCGCGCGTCCCGACCCGCCCAGTCCCGGCTGAACCGCCGGCACGCCTCGGTGCTCCAGGCGAGGAACGGATTGATCAGCGGGGTGAAGGTGGCGTCGTAGCCCATGCACCGGCCCAGGCCACCCGGGCATGCTCCGGGTAGCCCTTCATCTTGAAGTGCGTGCACTGGGCGCAGATGTCGCCCGCCGGCGTGGTCATGCGGCCCTCGATGGCGGTGCTGGGCGAATCAGGGCCTTGAGGTTGAGCCCGGCCGGCATCATGCCGCGCTGCTCGGGCGCGTTGGCGACGGCATCGGTCGGGCGGATGCGCACCTGCGGGGCTGGCGGCTTGCCGCCGTTGTCGATCGCCTCGCGGATTCGGGCCTCCCAGGCCGCTGTCGACTCGCCACGGCGCGCCGGGCCGACGCCCACCTCGGCGGCCTTCGCCAGCTTCGCCGCCTCGCTCGCCCACCAGGCGCCGCCGGCGGCCGGCTTCGGCTGCTGAGCCGGCACAGTCCAGTCGGCGCCGTACCATTCGCCCGGCCCGAAGAATGTCGCCGCCTGCTTGATGAACTGCGGCTCGACGCGCATCGCTTTGACGTACGCGGCATACGCCTGCGCGCCGGTGAGCATCTGCGCGGCCGTGACGCCAGCCTTGATGCGGACGGCCCAGGCCTTGTGGGCGGCTTTCTTGCTGTCGCCGGGGCGATCGGGATACGCCTCCCAGACCGCCTCGAAGTCCGCCGGGTAGTCGTTCCGCTTCGGCTGGGTTGGTGCCGCGCCACCACGCAGGCACTCCAGTTCGTCCAGCAGCTCGACCACCGTCGACGACTTCAGGTGCACGCTCGGCGCGGCGGCCGCCAGCGCGCGCAGTGGAGAGTAGTCACGCATGGGCCACCTCCCCCGCCTGCTTCTGCTTCAGCTGCCACTTCGCCCACTCGCCCGCCACCCAGGTCACGCCCTTCGGCGTGAAGCGCGCTGCGTTGTAGGCGTGCCCGCTCACCTGGGCGGTGCCGGCCTTGACGCAGAAGCGGCCCGCGGTGATGTGCTGGGCGTGCGGCGTGAGCTCGCGCCCAAGCCGGTACAGGATCTTCTCGTCGAGCAGGAACTCGCGGAACTGGTTCTCGTTGGCGCCCAGCAGCTTGGCCACCTGGCGGAAACCCTTCGTGCCGGTCGAATCGGCGTAACGCTCCACGAACTCCACCGCCGGCGCCGCGGCCTGCAGCTGCGCGGCCTGGGCGGTGATGATGTCCTGCTGGTCGGCCGCCAAGCGCAGCGCATCGGCGAACGATTGCGGCAGCGCCGGCGCCGGCGCGGCAGCTTCCAGCTCCATCCAGCGATCGATGATCCGCGCGCGCAGCACGGCGTTGTAGCCCGAGACCACCACCAGGCAGTCGCGACGGCACAGGTCATAGACCATCGTCGGGCGGCCGCCGCCGTCGGGCAGGTGCGGCCGAGCAGTATTACGACCAAGTCGTAAAACCCCCTCGTTGATCAGGCGCTCGATCGTGGCGATGACGTCGTTGTGGCGCGCCTCGCAAATGTCGGCGATCTCGCGGCTCGACATCGTCTGCCCGGTGGCGCCGGCGTTATGCAGATTCAGCATGCTTCCCATGTCGTTTCCTTTCTTATATAGGAGCCGCGTCAGGCGGCGTCCTTCTCTACGTGTTGGGGCTTCAGGGTGCCGGTGCGGGCGATGGGGGAGCGGATCATGCGGCCTCCAGAAGGTCGGCCTGCACGTATTTGCGCTTCCAGCTCGGCGCGCACTGGATTGCGTCCCAGGTGTCGGCCATCTCGCGCGGGTTGTTCTTGCGGTTGTGGTTGCGCGCGATATCCGTGCTGTCCACGCTGGCGAACGGGTAGCCCCATCGGGCGGCGTTCATCCCGCGCAGCATGTGCAGCCAGGTCGGCACGCGGCCGGTCCGGCAGATCGAGTTCATCGCCAGTGTCATGCGGGAGTGCCACATGTCCGAGCCGACGACGCGGTACTGTGCGGATGACCCGATGCAGACGCGCTCCCATTCGTCGCACAGGCGCATCAGGCGCTCGATCGGCTCGTGCATGTGCCACACCGGGGCGCCGCGCTGGCCGTGCGGCCACTGCTGGATCAAGGCGTCATTGGCCTCGGCATCACCCATGATGACGTCGGGGATCACGGCCCAGGTCGTGCGGTAATCGAGCCATTTCTCGGCCCAGGTGTAGAAAGCGGGCCAGTCCGGCGTGCCGCCCTTGTTCCAGATGGTGAAGGCGCCGTTGTCGAGCATGACGCTCTGGCCAAAGCGGTGGCACCACTCGACGTCATCCGGCCGCGCGAACGAGACGCAGAAGCAGCGGCCGGCGAGCTGGACGATGACTACTCGGGGCGTGATCGGTGTGCCATGGTAGTGGATCGTCATGCGTCCTCCCGGATCGTCTCGATGTCGACGCCGTGGTGATGGGCGCGCAGCACCTGGCGGCCACCGAACCGGCGGTGCAGTTCGTCGGCGATCTGCTCGTGGTAGCCCTGCTTGATGAGTGCGGTAGCGGTAACGATGTGCTCCACCTGAATCATGCGGGCGCCAGCTTCGATGCGCAGGGTGTAGATGATCGGCTGGCTGTTGTTCGGGCACGCGGCCACGAACTGGCGGGTGTAAATGTTCATGCTGTCTCCGTTTCTTTCTTGTTATCGCTGTGCTGCGCCAAATACGCCTTCCTCTCGCCGATCTGCCCGGCCGGAGCCAGCAGCGCAACGCACTCGGCCAGCAGCTCGCGCTGGGTGCCGTACCTCGCCTCGAAGCGCGCCTTGTACGGGTGCACCGCGATCAGCGTCGTGTTCGGCCCGGTGCCGTCCTGGTGGTGGCCCGCGCACAGCGGCAGCACCAGGAGGTGCGCACCCGGCTTCGTGCGGCCGTCGATGTGGTGGATGCTCACGTCCGGGTTGTGCCAGCCATCCTTCCGGCATGCCACGCAGCCCAGTCCGGCGATCGCATCCATGAAACGCGCTTCCTCGGCGGTCGGCGGGCGGCCCTTGAAGCCGCGCGACTTGATCGGCTTCGGCGCCCTGGCGCGGGCCTTGGCCTGGGTGGCGGCCACGCGCAGCAGCCCCGGGCGGGCCGCCGGCGCCTTGACGTTGGCGCGCGGCATTGGCGTCTTGCGCTGCAGCGGCTTGCCGGGCTTGAGCGGCGTGCGGCGCATCAGGCCTTGCCCCCGCTCAGGTGCTTGAAGCCGAAGCCCGCCGGCCGCTGGAAGCGTGGATCCACCTCGCGGATGCCGCGCGAATTCAGCATGTACGCCTTGCGCAGCGGCGGGCGGTCGAAGGCGTTGAAGGCTTCGCGCGGCGCGGCGACCTCGCCCATCGGCTTGACCCGGACGATCCCGGCCCGACGGTCGTAGTGCGCGCGCGCCAGGTCGCTGCAGTCGATCCGGCCGTCCTGGATGGTCGTGAGCCAGCCGGTGCGCAGGCCGCGCTGCACCGCCTCGACCTGCTGGTCTGGAGTTCCGCGGGCCGCGACCTGGACGGCCAGGATGCTGTCCGGCTGCGGGCCGTGGTTGTAGAGGTAGGTGCCCATCAGGTCGGGCATCGATCCGGGCTTCGGGCGGTACTTCGCAGTCTCAGCCATCACCGAGCCCTCCCGATCGTGAAGCGGGCGAATGCGCAGCCGCCGGCGTGGGCGTCGCCTACAAGGCGGCCACAGGCGACACAGCGCGGCATGGAGTGGGCGATGTAGATCATGCGCGCACCTCCTGGCGGCCGGCGCCGAAGAACGCGGCCACCAGCGGATCGCGCATCGGCGGCGTGCGGTTCAGGCGGATCGAGAACTGTACGTCGTGCTTCATCAGGTGCACGTGGCGGGTCGAGTCGCGCATGGCGACGCTGATCGCCGACCTCGAGGCCTTGGCTGCGCGGGTGGGCGCGCTCACCTCAAGGTCGGCCAGGTAGGCGCGTGCCTGATCTTCGGTAACGGCCAGGGTGAAGACCCGGCGCACGACCGAGACGGCGCCATCGAGCGGCACGGCCAGGGCGATGATGCCGGCGCCGCTCAGCTCGCGCACGTACTTGCGCGCGCCGGCCGGGCTGAGGCCCAGGACTTCGGCCAGCTCGGCGCCGGGCAGATCGCCGGCCAGCAGCGAGGTGACCGCGGCGCGCAGGCGCTCGATGCGCTGGACGGTCTGGCGGTGGGTGACGTGGCGGGCGCGGGTCATGCTGCGCTCCGAGCAACGGCGAAGTCCGCGTCCGTCAGGGTGTGACGGTAGATGGTGGCGGCCTTGTAGACGACGTCGCCGGGGCGCAGCCAGTCGTTCTGCTGCACCAGGTCTTCGAGCGAAGTCGCGGTGAACGGTTCGATCAGGACGGACCACAGGTCGACCGCCGACATGCCGGAGGCAGCCAGCTGCGCGGCACCGACGACGCTGAAGCCCAAGTCTTCGGCGCGCTTGACCTGGGCGAACAGGTCGCGCACAGCGCTGTGGTGGTCGGCGTCGATGCAGACGC
>Ga0308160_10005713_pt1 | contig 12898 bp, 8 predicted proteins | sample PhyFR1_FD_201036 | JGI IMG/M metagenome (GOLD analysis project Ga0308160, IMG submission 201036) | Phyllosphere microbial communities from UC Gill Tract Community Farm, Albany, California, United States - DLSLF.R1 | ecosystem: Host-associated > Plants > Phyllosphere > Unclassified | place: USA... | reverse complement strand
GGAGCTGTAGAGTCGCGATCCAGGTCGTAAGAGCCAGATCAGATACCTCGGCCGTATCGGATTCCCCCCGAAGGATGGCTTTCAGTGGTCGGATAGCCTTGTCGAATCCAGAAGAGAGAAGAAGCGATATTAGCGAGACAGCAGTGTCGATACATAACGAGTTGGAGGTCGTTATACGCGAGAGATGAACGGCAAGCTCGAGCAATGCCCAGCGCAGTTTGATCACCGCCGACCGAGCCTCCTGACCAGATTTCCCAGCTGGCAAGTCGAGCAAGTCGAGCTTTGCCGTCATATCCTTGATCCCACGTGCGATATCGTCGACAATGTCTACCGTCTCGCTAGGTGTAGTGACGACGCAAGAGCCTAGGAATCGTAAGGGCGACACATCAACATCTTCGGCTTCTCGACTAAGGATCCTAGCGGTCGTAGCTTCGTAGATCTTTTCAAAGATAATCGGTATAACCTCCTGAATAGCGGCCTGTGTCAAGCTGGTATAAAGTTCGACTCCATAAGCCACACAAGGCTCGATGACGAGATCGGTCTTGCCATTGACGATATCGATCAATTCGGCAAGACGACCACTTCCCGGAATAGATTCTGCTGAACAGTAAAGCCCAGATGGTAAGGGGCTGATCCCAAAATCGACCGAGAGTTTATCGAGATAAGCCCAAGATCTAGCTTTTCCAACTCCTGTATCTAGCGTTTCCGCCTCCTTCACAGCTGTGGTATTGATCGATTTCGTCCTTCCAAAAGCCCTTTTCCCAGGTCGAGGAGTAATATCGAGAGCGACAACATCGTTCTCTTCGTCGTCATCGAAAGCGAAATCGTCAGTGGCAAAGATCGTATGATCATCAAGCCGGATAGCGGGTCTTGGTTGATCTTTCCGAGCCGAGGTTGGTGTACGGCTGTATGGCCTCTTTCGATTCTTGGCGGATGGTGTCCGATCATCAGCCGGGAAATCGAGTCGAGATTGAAGCATGATTCGACGACCTTTTGAACTCGTAGGCGCTTTGACATGTTTCCTCAAGCCAAGAGCAGGTCGACTTTGTTTATGCCTCTTCGGCATAGCTCCACCGGTCGGAGGCCTGAGGCGATCGAAAGCGTTCCGTTTCCTGTGCGGAATTCGGCCTTTCCCAGCAACGAGGGATTCGAAATCACCTCGATATAGCTGAGCTAACGATTCCCCACCTCCTCCACCTCCATATCCACCATGATCCTCTTCAGCTTGAGAACCACTGTCGTCCGAACTGGAGTCGATAACGATAGCTCGATGTCGAGCCGAGACATCACTCTCGAATCCTTGTTCCGGTGTAGGGTCGGGTGATTGGGAAGAAGAAGCTGGACCGGCAGCTACCTCATCGAGAAATTCCGAAAACTCGACTCCGACGCCATCGGCATGACCGTGTCGAACAACAGCTCGACCAGGCCGAGCGGGAGAAGGTGATCGACGCCGATCCAGTCTCTTCTTGGCAGCTTGCTTCTCTCGTTCTTTCCTCTCTGCTTCTTGCTCCAATCGCCGAAGCATCGCAGCGGGTAACATCCTCCTGGCGATTCGGGCACGTTTATCTTCATGTCCATCAGAGTCGGAAGAGGAGCCAGATTCGGATTGGGAAGTACCGCCAGACGAGATCGTTCTTGGTGGGGACGGCATGGGATAGTCCTGAGGGCCATTATTGAAATCACCATACCCGCCTAGATCGGGTGGTGACATAGGTTGGATCGATACTGATCGTCGGGAGATATTCGATAATCTCACCCTAGCCGAAGCTTCCGACTCGGACGTAGGTTCGCGATCAACAACGACAGGCGGTCGACTCGGTTCACGGTGCCGTTTCGTATACGTGACAGCTCGACCTGGTGTCCTAGCGGTAGTCGATGTCGCCAATCTCGATGGTTTCCTCGCTTCCTTCGGTCCCTGGGTCGCCTTTCGCTTTGGAGCGGTAGCTACTGGCATAGGACGATACGTCTCATCATCCGGATCGCCTCTCTCCTGTTCCCTCCTAAATCGTTCCAGACGTTTCTGCATCCGCTTCGACTCCCTCTCCATCCGCCTGGCAGCCTTCTCTTCGTCAAGCCGTAATTTGGCAATCCTCTCAAGTTCTTCCCTTTCTTCATCATTCATTTCCGCGGGATTGACATGTCTATCATGCTTGATATAGTATTCGTCATAGTCCACTTCCAGAATCTGTACGGGTTTAGGAGGAGGTGGAGGAGGTGAAGGTTCGATGACTATGGCTTCAGGATCGGTTCGGTCGGCAGTAGAAGGTGGATCACCACGAGGAGCATCATCTCCGTTGTCAGGTTGTGAGATATCTCGAGGTGCTCCAATGGCTCTTTTGCCTTTTGTCAATCCACCTTTCCGAAGAGCAGCTTCGTACAGGAGTCGTTCTCGGGTATAAGGCTGTAATTGAAGGGTTGTACGTGTTCTGAATGATCGGGCTCCTCGGAACCGTTCCAATGCTGGATCGATGGGTATCGATTCGACTGTATCTATGACGGGAAGCGGTACCGGATCGGGTTCGGGAGTATCAGGTAAGGGGGTAAGAGAGGGTGATCGCATAGCCAGCAGATCAAGAGCATCAGGCGAAGAAGTAGGTGGTGGCGCATCTTGGCCGGACGTGACCGGAACTCCAGCAGCCGCCCCGTCCATTTCAACATCCACAGGACCGCCTTCGGGCGAAGGGTTAGGATCCATTTGCCAATCGGCAGGAGGTGAGGAAGGCGGTAAAGAAGTGCCTTGAACTCTATCGACTCTCATAGACCTGTCGGGCGAGGGACTAGATCCACGAAACAGATGTGTATTATGTGGCCCAATCTGACTTTCGAGTAAAGGTGAACATTGGGTAAAAGGCGTACGTTGGGAATTGGGCGTAAACATGGGACCTGTGGAAGCTTGTGATGGCCTAGGAGTTGTCATTGGAATCTGCGGTCGAGTGGTCGGGCGGCGCGGTGTGATAGGAGAGCTGTCGACGAGAGGTTTGATACTTTGAGGTCCTTCTTTGCGTATGTGATCCTCTGCTTCGTCGAAATCGTTGGCGGCCACTTGATTGGGGAGATTGTAGACCTGGCTCGTATGGATCGGCTTTGGGATCTGAGAGTAGTCGTCAAGTATAAGTTCCGTACGCTGCGCCTCTTGTTTGGCTAGTGGTCGTTCCGCTGTATCGTCTCGAGGCGAGTCCTGGCGAAATGAGGGCGCGAGACCGTGATCGTGGTCCCGTATGGGCGGTATCGAAAACTGCTCGCCTTTGACATATTCAGACTCTTGAGCCTCTTCGGGACTAGGGATACGATCTTTCCCTTGCTCCTCATCACCGTTGCGTCGATATATCGTGTCGTCCACCGAGGCCTGGGAATGCTCGGCCTGTGAGTTGCGATTCTGAAACTCGTCAAGCTTAGGCATAGGCGCCAACGAGTACTGCTCGCCCTTGACGACAGTTGTCTCCTGATCTTGCTCTGGACTAGCCAGTCCATTCTCTTGTCCTCCACCTTCGTCAGGGGCCAGAGTGGTCGGACTGGCGATAGCATCCGATACCGGGACAAGCTGATTGGTCCATTCTTCCTCTTCGGTAGTGAGTCGTCCAAGGGCACCCAAAGAGAAGGTTTCGTTGTTGACGAAGCTCATCTCTTGATCCTCCGGCTCTGTCGAAGACGCTTGACGCTGCTCGTTGTTCTCGCGACTTTGCCGGTCAAGATTCGGTATCTCGACTGCCATGTCGAGTTGGGGTTGGTATCCTGTCTCCGCTTCTACCTCTATATGTGCGGTCTCGTCAGCCGGTAGCTTGATTTGGTCAATATCGAGATCTTCGAGGTCTTCCATCGCCGGTCCTCTAGGTACTTTCTCCAGCGTAGATCGAGGTATCGAGACCTGGCTCAGGGGTTCGAGATCCGGATTTCCACTTTCATGCCCATCATCGATTGGCGTTATCGTTATTGTGTGATTGACTTTTTCTGTCTCTGCCACCACGACATCACCCTCCGAATCCGCTACATCTACATGACTCGGTGTGCGTATCGGAGTAATGGTAAATGGATCGTCCGAACTTCCAGCAGCTGACAAAGCCATTGTCGTAGTCGTATATCCCGACGAATTCCATTCCTGGCTTTCAAGAGGTGGTGAGACGATCCTAGCTTTCGCAGGTGAAAAGAGGGGTACGAATTTCTTTTCCTAAACTGTCAGACCTACTCCATCGGTCAAATAGGCAGGTGAAACTTACCTGGTGGAGACGCTGACGATCCTGCTGCTTTGCCCATCTCTCCTGGGCCATCTTTGAGCTCTCTCCGTTGCCTCCGTTCCCGTTCCCCTTCGCCTTGCGTTTCTCCCGTTTCTCCACTATCCAAGCTTCATACTCCTCCTCATCGGACGGTACCACAAGCTCCCCATCTCCAAGAATCTCAGCATCGACTACAAAGCCCTTTGACCGCCGTCCAGATCGTAATCTCGTTTTTGTCCCGCTTCCATTTCCATTCCTACCTCGAAGTTCCGAAGATGGCGCTTGAGTCGATGATGGGGCTGGTGAAGAAGTCTCTCCTTTTGAGGCTCTTGATCGCAGAGCCCTTGCTTGAGTGGCTGGAGCTGGAGTGAGAGCAATAGGATCGGGACTACCGCTCTCCTCTGCCGAACGGGGTGGTGACGATTCATCGGCTTTCACTTGACGAGTACCTTGAGTCGAACGTACAGCTCGAGTACGTCTAGGAGGCATACTGCGTGGGGACTGTATCGTATAAGCACATCTGTCTATATGCTAGGCTACGGTACGGTATGTGTGGTATACAGTAATGAAATTAGATGAAGGTGCAAAATGAAATCAGTCCCGCTTGAAAGAGACGCGTCGGCGCGTCATCATTCATGTTCCGATCTTCACGTGACTCGACTTCTGAGATCGTGAGACCACACCTTGAGATAACAGTCAATGCATTGTGTATGTATATAAGGAGTCAAGAACAGCCTGGGCCTTGTCGGAGTCGGTCGCACTAACGATCCTTCTTAACAGATTGACCAAATCGATGTGGATCGAAAGTATCAGGAAGACTAGTCGCGAATTGGAGTGGCACCGAATTTGGCACCGGATGCTGATTGGCATGGTGCCATGAGGGATTGGCACTGATTCCCAGGGCTCGTAGAAAGGAGAGGTTTTCCCGAGTCTGTTCGTCACAACTGCTATTAGCATGCTTATCAAATAGCTGAGGAAGACTTACCTAAGACTCCTTTGCTTCGCTTTGGCTTTGGTTTCTAATTCGCTTGACTGGGTATCCTGATTCTCCGCTGATTGATTCTTATCGTTTCCCAAAATGGGGAAGGGATTATGCCCATCTCCAGAGAAATGGTCGCTGGATCCAGCTTGACCGTCTTGCTCCTTGAACTCCACTACCTCTTCTTCAGGTAGGACTTCCTCATGCTCCATGGGCTGGGCAGTAGCACACTCTTCTTCAGAGACAGTTTCATCCTCTTCCTCATCTATAACTTCGAGCGTCTGCCAGTCGTTCTTGAGTCTACTAGCGATATAAATTATCTCATCCCCGGAGTTCCCACTCGGAGGAGACATCAAAGCGGTCAAGGTCCTGTTGGTATTATCGTTCACATCCCAATCATCATCATCGGCCCAGTTTGATGAGAAATCTGGGTTGTCCCAGTTGAATCCTGATTCTTCTTCTTCGGACATCTTAAAGTTCACATTCCCTATATCACAGCTGCTGATGGGTACTGATGCGGTCTGCCACCCCGGTCAAGCTCGGGGCCGAGGATGTATGGCGCTTCAGGCGTTGTGTGGTGATTCAATTCGTTTTCAGATGTTCCTGACCTTTTGGGGTGAGTGTGGCGAGAGATCGGATCCGGTTTCGAGCTGGCTTGAGATGAACTCAAGCCCGGCGTGTAGTCTAGCTTCTGATGGAGGTCGAGTGAGCTTCGGACAATGTGATAAGAAAAGTACGGTAAGACTACTTAGAGAAAAAGGTTGAGCAATGTGCAGATCGAATAAATCTCGACGCGCTAGATCAGCTGAGTAGTAGTCATGACGTGATGAGCCATCCCCACGTTTGAAGATTCATGGCGAGTGGAGCAGGACGGGACGGGACGTGCCTCATCACAACAAGTCAGATACGTAAACAAGTCAACAAAGTCAATCAGAAACCCAAAATTTCGGATACCCAGGGTCAAATATTGATTTTCAGGGCAGTCATGACGTAACGGGCACTCCATATGGTTTCAATAATCGTTCAGAAACCAAGCTGTTCTCTAGCTAATCTAGCACACCACCCTTCCTCATCCGTCTCTACCACGAAAGCTTTGAGCTTACTTCCTTTCTTCGAAATTTCGGTGACTGTCCCCTCGGGTTTTTCATTGGCAGAATCATCAACCTCTGCTCCTAACCATTTAACCCGTCTCAGAACCTCTTTACGGAGATCTACCGATTTCTCACCAATACCCCCTGAAAAGACGACACCGTCGATCTCTCCACCGTCGTTTGAGGAGTAGAGTTTGAATAGGTATTGAGAGATGTAGGAGAGAAGTCGGTCTAGGTATACTTCATAGGCGAGTTTAGCAGATTCGTGCTCTTGTTTTGAACATGACGACGGGTCTGATACGCGTGAAGTGATGAGACCGAAGTTTGTAGTTCCTGCTAGTGCTTGGAGACCGGATTTCCTGACATCAGCTCTAGGCACAGTGGCTGACGTACTTGTTCAAGGTCATTTCCGCTTTGGAAACCTTCATACCGTCCGCTCCGCCATCGCTTCCTGGATCTTTGAGGAGGTGAAAGACGGCAGTAGGATCGATAGTTCCACATCGGGTCCCTCCAATCAAGCCCTCCAGCGGTGTCAAGCCCATACCTGAGAATCAGCTCTGCCCGGTACTTTACGGGCACCGAAGCTTACTTGTATCAATCGACTTTCCACCTTGAATACATGCCGCACTGGCTCCACTACCCAGATGAGCGACCACGATGTCCACTTTACTAGCTGGCTTCTTCAAATACGTAGCTACCGAGTCCACGATAGAAGCGTAGGACAGACCGTGGAAACCGTATTTCTGGAGTGGCATTGGATTGTCGAGCTCGGAAGGTGGTAATGCGTATGTACGTGTGGCCTGGGGGATAGTTTGCTGTGCTGGTCAATAGTGCCGTGGGGCAGGACTTACGTGAAAGAGGGTATCGAAGAGTAGGATGGATTTGTGATTTGGTAAAGCGTCGAGGCAGGCTCGGACTGCCAAGACAGCGTGGTGATTCTGCTCCGTCAGCTCCATTTGTCCCCTCGGGACCAGCCAGCTTACATGCAGAGGTGCGAAGTCGGATAGCTTGTCCATCTCCTCAAGACCCTCGGTGTGGTCTTTGGTAATGACCAACCCCTCTTTACGTTCTCCGCCATGTACACTACATCATCAGCTTATGCGCAAAAAGTGAATTAAGTCAGCTTACACTCGATGCGTGACGTATTTCACAGCATCCTTATCTACTTTCCCAGCACTCGTCAATTTCTCCAATAATAGCGGTACAAGGCTTTTGTCTGCTCATCAGCTTCGAAATCGTCAGGTCAGACCAGCTTACATTCCACCTCGCCTCCATCTTCACCTTCTTCCTCGACATCACTTCCTTCCTCCCCTTGCCATTGAATCTTAATCTTGATCTTCTCGCCTTTCGAGCTGATATTGCTAACGCTCAGACTTGCAGCGTCTTTGAGCGGTTCATCCTTTGATCCGGGGAGGTGGTACAGTTTACCCTTGATGGAGGATGAACCACAGTTGATCGCTAGTAGGTAAGACATCCTTGAGTGACGATGATTGATTGATCTTTGCCTTTGTTGTTAGTTCTCGTCAAAAGTATCGTCGACGTTGACCATTCATTGCTCGGTGACGTCGGAGTCGGATATGGCCTGGGGCACCATCATTTATGTGGGTGGATCCAACAACTTTCATTGTCCGGTAACCGGTTACTTCTAACGGCCGGAGCATAAACTTGGCGTCTGCAATAAACCCCCACGCGCACTCTGTCCTCCTCTTCATCGACATTCTCATTCTTACCAACGTCAAGACCAACACCACCATCATCATGTTAACCAAAGCTCTCAGATCCACCACCTCTCTCCGCGCTCTACCACGACAGGCTACTCCCCTCGTCAGCAGGGCGAGGGCTTTTGCGTCGACTCCTATGGCAAAGAGCAAGGAAGAGATCACGAGGCCGGCGATCGATACCCCTTTGAGTCTATGGAACTTCACCGAAGAGGAGGATATGCTTCGAGAGACAGGTCAGCCTATTCCACTCCTTTGGTCAGGAGACGAGCTGACGAGCAGTGAGGCGATATGCTGAAGATGTCATCGGACCCAAAGTCCGGGAAATGGACGAGAATGAACATATGGACCCAGAGATCATCAAAGGTCTTTTCGAGAATGGTGTAAGCTGATATAGTCATTCTTTTGACGGATACAAGCTGACGAGTAGCTGATGGGAATCGAAACACCTGCCGATCTATCTGGATCGGAATGTTCATTCACCTCTGCCATTATCGCCGTTGAGGAACTAGCAAAGGTCGACGCGTCAGTTGCCGTCATGGTTGATGTTCACAATACGTTGGTCAACACCGTCGTTAGGCTGTATGGTAGTGATGCCATCAAGGAGAAGTGGTTGCCAGGTTTGGCTACCAACAAGGTAAGCTGAATTAGGCTAAAAGCAAACCGTTACCCAAGCTGACATTCAGGTTGGATCTTTCTGTCTATCCGAGAACGCTGCCGGTGAATACAACGTCAAAATCGGGATGACGTGCTGATATAACCAGGATCCGACGCATTCGCACTGCAGACAACCGCCAAGAAGGACTCGAACGGCGATTACATCTTGAACGGAACCAAGGCGTGAGCGTTTTGAAGTGCCACAAGATAAAGCTAACAATCAGTTGGATCTCCAACTCAGGCGAAGCTGATACTTTCCTCGTGAGCTAGCACGGATGATGGCTTCTGAAGCCAGCTTACAAGTAGGTATTTGCTAATGTCGATCCATCGGCTGGATACAAGGGTATCACTTGTTTCGTCATGAGCAAGGACATGGGTGTCGAAATCACAAAGAAGGAGTCCAAGGTAGGCTTTTGCCCCCGGGAATCAGAATCATACTAATGATAAGCTTGGTATCAAGGCCTCATCCACCTGTCAACTCGCTTTCGACAATGTCAAGATCCCCAAGGAGAACGTCGTTGGTGAAGTCGGTAAAGGTTACAAGGTATGTCTAGCCCACCATCACATCGCTAACCGCAGATCGCTATCGAAATCTTGAACGAAGGACGAATCGGTATTGCCGCCCAGATGGTCGGTCTTGCTCAGGGTGCTTTCGAAAAGTCCCTCAAATACGCCTACGAGCGAAAGCAATTCGGTCAAGCTGTTGGAGATTTCCAGGGAATGTCTTTCCAGTTTGCCGAAGCTGCTACTGAGTTGGAAGCTGCTAGGTTGTTGACCTACAATGCCGCCAGACTGAAGGTCAGCTTTCCTTGCCCTTCTTTCTCGGGACGATAAGCTGATATCGGACAGGAAGAGGGTCGTCCATTCCTTGTTCAAGCAGCTCAGGCCAAGTAAGCTTCCGCAGCCTCGTGCCGCGAATGGAGCTGACCAGCAGGTGGTACTCCTCCGTCATTGCTCAGAAGATCACTGGAAACGCTATCGAGTGGTGCGGAGGTAACGGTTTCGTCCGTGACACTGGTATCGAAAAGTACTGGCGGGATTCCAAGGTGAGCTGCGTCCCCATGTTATCATGGTCTCAAGCTGATAGATCAGATTGGAGCTATCTACGAGGGTAAGACTGTCGCACTCTTCACATCCGATCACCGACATGCTGACATTCAGGAACATCCAACATTCAACTGCAAACGATCGCTCGATGGCTCCGTAAGCTTCGCTTCGTATCCGCATGTCACAGCTGACCATTCAGGAAAGGAGTATGGTTCATAAGAAATTTGTCGAACCTTGTAAATCAGGCCGTGTGCTCGTTTACGCATCATGCATTGTATGGATAACTTACCACTGCCCGTCCGTCCAGTGCGTGCCGAGGCGCAGTGGGAATCAGATACAGAGTTTAGAGTTTTACGCAATGCCGAAGACTTGCCATCGGGCTCAGAAAGGGCACAAGCAGAGACGGAAAAACCCTTGATTGACTTTCAGGGTAAGTTTTGGTATTCAGGGAAAGGTTTGTAGGTGAGATGGCAGCATAAGCATCCAGCTAATAACCAATCGTGAGCTAGTTGATATTGTGAGAGGCTAGTAGTAGATGCAACTATTGTCGGCCATTGATAGCCTATCTAACCACCCACCGAGTCGGTCCCCACTTCATCCTGCATCGCTCATTCATCGACGCCACTACCTTTTGAAAGATCATTACCTGCATCGACAATTGATCGTCAAACCAGGATTCAGGTATCAGCCTGCCGGTGATCGAGCGAGACCGGACGGTGCCTTGAGCAGAAGCCGAGGCACAGAATCAATAGAAGAACGAGGGATTTGTACTGTGCTACTGTCTTTTGATACTGTACAGTACGGATTATAGGATTGAGGAGGTTCGAGTCTTGACTGCATAGGCTGAAGAGAGGACTGGAGGAAGGATTCAGATTGGAGGTTAGAATAGAGAAAACGGACTGGAAGATCAGAGAACAATGCAAGCTACGGCTTCGCAATCGATGGGGCAGTCTAGTATACCGCTTGGCGGGCAGTACGTTCTCATCCCTTGCAACGGTGTATGAGGGACCAGCTGAAGTTTAGGTCACAATCCCCATATGGCGACTCTTCGCTTTCGAGACGTACATCACACGCCCACGGCTCACCATTACGCTCCACACCGAACGACACCATTTCCGCTCCTTCACCTACCAACACATCAAATGGATTCGCTTTTCCCCCTCCTTCCATCCGGCCCGCTCGGAGAACATCAGTCATCCGCACAAGACGTTCATCACCTTTACTACATGAAATCCAAGGTCCATCCCGAAGACTGAGTACACATCAGATGTTGTTGCTTACCCCGTTCGGTGGGCCTTTACCTATGGAAGCTATCACTCCCAGCACTGGGATGGGGATGGGCAGGATGACGCGGGGATCGAGTAGTATGGGTGGACCTAACCCTTCGTCGGGCTCTGGAAGGGCAGCGAGTCTGGGTATGAGTTCCAATCCAAGTTCGATAGGGATGGGCAGGAACGATACCCTAAACACCTCGAGGGGACCGCCAGCGCCAGCTTTATCGACGAGATTCAATGCACGACATCAATCCCTTGTCCAGCCTGCCAATCCGTCTCCACTATCGCATCCCTTGACCACTATCCAGTCCGCATCAGATTACGGATCCGAATCCGAATCGTCCTCATTAGCAATATCTAGAGAACCTTCCAATTCATCCAATACAGATGAAGATCCTCAGATCGAAACAGAAGTACACGATAGACAAAGCGCAGTAAGAAGGATAAATGCCATGGCGGTAGATATGATGAGATCAAACAGTTTACCTGTTTTAACTCAACGTGAATTGGATGCGATGCAGGATAAAGATGGGGAATTGGGTATTGCAAGGGGAACACATTGGGCTTGGGTTCAGGATGATGATCGGTGTGTCTCTCTTCGTTGGAACGAGCTGACGATGTAGCGATGTCCAGCCTGATTCACCTGTTCCGCGTACTACACCTCCTGGACGACCATTTGCGTTCCAAGACCCGTTCGCTCCATTAGGTACATCAGCTATACACGCTGGTCCATCGACTCGACAGACTATTCCGACCACGACATCGTCAGATTATCATTATTCCCCCACTGCCGAATCTCGTCGAATGTCCGATATCACAACATCAACATGGCCAAATCACAATACTTCCCCGGGCAGTCAAACAGTAGTCGAGTCGAGGGGTACTTCGATCGCAACCATCACGTTATCATCATCAGCAGGAAACGATTCACCTTCAGCTTCAGCTTCATCCCCGCACTCAGGTTCACCGTCTTTCCCACCGATTCCAGCATTCAATTCGCGTGCATCCATGTCTGCTTTGGAACAAATTCCACTCTTACCCCTCACCGGCCTTGAACTTCCTTCGGCCCCAATAAGGCCTAGGATGTTACGATACAAGACTTCTCCAGCACGATTTACGGGCTTGGGCCTACATCTCGTCGTCAAGTCACAGCCGACCTCTTCGGGCGCTAGTGCCGCTACGACCATTGCACCATCCAGGCGTCGATCAAGCACCAAGTCGATCGGTATTGACCAAGATCGAAGACGGTCTAGTGGGACCAATTCGGCCTCTTCGACGGAGAGTAGGAGGGGGACATGGGCAGTAGTAGATGTTCTCGATACGCTCTCTTCGACGAGTACCGCCGAATTATCCCTTCCTTCTACATCAACCTCAACATCAACGTCAATATTCCCACTTTCTTCCACATCTTCATCACTCCATTCCCTACGAACCAACCCCGACAGGAATTCGGTCCCGAGTATATATACAGTTGAACATATATCATCTCGTTCTTCCCCCGGGAACGACAAATACAGATCATTACCCACCCGTAAAGGTAAACTCCCCTCTGTCGCATTCGATACGATCGCCCCGGCATCTATGGGGATCTTCAACGATCCACTCGCTTTTCCCAGAAGGGGTAGTCTTGCGGTACTCAGCCAGACCGCGTTGGGTCCTTGGGCTTCTAGGCAGGTGGCTGAACCTACTGCGACGGGGGAGGAATTGTTGGGTGCTCCAAAGGGCAATTGGCAAGATCGGAGAGGTAGTTGGGCCGAAGGTTGGTCAAAGACACAAGTTTAGCAAAAAGACGCGGTAGACTTGTTGTACGAGTATCTCACGACTGAATCATACCTTACCTTATGCTATGCAACAAGCTAAACACGAGCCAGTCAGTCGGCCGAGTGAGTGCTCAGATAGTCAAGGAATGTGTCATGTTTGT
>Ga0308160_10005711_pt1 | contig 12901 bp, 7 predicted proteins | sample PhyFR1_FD_201036 | JGI IMG/M metagenome (GOLD analysis project Ga0308160, IMG submission 201036) | Phyllosphere microbial communities from UC Gill Tract Community Farm, Albany, California, United States - DLSLF.R1 | ecosystem: Host-associated > Plants > Phyllosphere > Unclassified | place: USA... | reverse complement strand
AGGGTGCGTTCCAGGTCGGCCAGCGGCACGTTGCCGAGTTCGGATACGAGCTTGAAGATGGCCGGCAGTTCCCAGGTGGCGCGGTCCACGGTGGCCACCAGGCCCTGCGGCAGGACCCGGGCCAGGTTGGCGGCGAGGCCGCCACCGGTCACGTGGCTGAAGCCGTGGACCGCTGCAGAACCCGTGACGGGGAAGGTGCGGGCCAGGTCCAGGCAGTCGGCGGCGTAAACGCGGGTGGGTTCGAGCAGTTCTTCACCCAGGGTGCGGCCCAGTTCGGAGACCTGGCGGTCCAGAGCCCAGCCGGCGTGGTTGATCACGCGGCGGACCAGCGAGTAGCCGTTCGAGTGCAGGCCGGAGGAGGACATGCCGATCACAACGTCGCCCGCGCGGACGCGGTCAGGGCCGAGGAGGGCATCTGCCTCCACGACGCCGGTGGCTGCACCGGCAACGTCGTATTCGTGCTCACCCAGCAGGCCGGGGTGTTCTGCGGTTTCGCCGCCCACCAGGGCAGTACCGGCTACGGAACAGGCGGCGGCAATGCCGCGCACAATGCCGGCAATGCGCTCAGGAACCACCTTGCCGCAGGCGATGTAGTCGGTCATGAAGAGCGGCTCGGCGCCCACCACGACGATGTCGTCCACCACCATGCCGACGAGGTCGAACCCGATGGTGTCGTGGATGTCCATGGCCTGGGCGATGGCCACCTTGGTGCCGACGCCGTCCGTGGAGGTGGCCAGCAGCGGCTTCTTGTAGGTCAGCAGCTTCGAGACGTCGTAGAGGCCGGCGAAACCGCCCACCCCGCCGATCACGGAGGAGTTGTGGGTTGCCTTGATGGCGCCCTTCATGAGCTCGACGGCGCGGTCGCCGGCTTCGACATCGACGCCCGCAGAGGCGTACGTGATGCCTGCGGTATTTCCGGGGGTTACGGAACCGTTGCCGGCGGCAGTGTTTGCGGAAGTCATACGGACTCTTTCTTGTCAGTGCCTGCGGCGGCGTGTACGTCTGGCACCATGTCGGCGTCGGTCAGCAGGTTTTCAAACTCGGAGTCCGGGCCGGGATCACAGCCGGTAGCGCCGGCCTTTTCGGCGGGATCCTCTTCCGAGTCAACGGCGAGGGCTGCGGTTTCGCCCGGCAGGGCTGACGGCGACGGCGCCAGGCCAACAAGGTCGGTGCGTTCCAGGAGGTTCTTGCCCAGTTTGTCGGCACCCGGCAGCGCAATCGGGTACTTGCCGGTGAAGCAAGCGGTGCAGAGGCGTTCCCGGGGCTGGCGGGTGGCGTCGATCATGCCGTCTTCGGAAATGTAGGCCAGCGAATCGGCCCCGATGGCCTGGGAGATTTCCTCGATGGTGGCGCCGTTGGCGATCAGCTCGGCGCGGGACGCGAAGTCGATGCCGTAGAAGCAGGGCCACTGCACGGGCGGGGAGGAAATCTTGACGTGCACGGAGGCGGCGCCGGCTTCCCGCAGCATCCGGACGATGGCCCGCTGGGTGTTGCCGCGGACGATCGAGTCGTCCACCACCACCACGCGCTTGCCGCGGATCACGGACTCAAGGGCGTTGAGCTTGAGCCGGATACCCAGCTGGCGCAGCGTCTGCGAGGGCTGGATGAAGGTGCGGCCCACATAGGAGTTCTTGACGAAGCCGTGTGCGAACGGAATGCCGGATTCTTCGGCGTAACCCACCGCGGCGGGGGTGCCCGACTCCGGGACGGGGATGACGATGTCCGCTTCGTGGGTGTTTTCGCGGGCCAGCTGGCGGCCCATTTCCACGCGGGATTCGTAGACGGAACGGCCGGCAATCGCAGCATCCGGGCGGGCCAGGTACACGTACTCGAAAACGCAGCCGGCCGGAGTGGGCTCAGCGAACTTCTTGGACCGCACGCCTTCTTCGTCAATGGCGATGAATTCGCCGGGCTCGATCTCGCGGATGAAGCTGGCGCCCACGGTGGCCAGTGCGGACTGCTCGGACGCCACTACCCAGCCGCGTTCCAGCCGGCCCAGGACCAGCGGGCGGATGCCGTAGGTGTCGCGGGCTGCGTAGAGGGTGCCTTCGTCCATGAAGACGAAGCAGAAGCCGCCCTTGATCTTGGGCAGCAGTTCGGTGGCGGTTTCCTCAAGGGTCTTGCCGGGCTCGCCTTCAAGGAGGGCCGTGACCAGGGCGGTGTCCGAGGTGTTGCCCTGCTTCATTTCGCCGGTGAGCTGGCCGCCGTTACGTTCGGTGATCATGGCGTTGAGCTCGGCAGTGTTGGTCAGGTTGCCGTTGTGCGCCAGAGCGACGGTGCCGGTGGAGGTGGCGCCGAGGGTGGGCTGGGCGTTGGCCCAGTGGCTGGCTCCGGTGGTGGAGTAGCGGCAGTGCCCCACCGCCAGGTGCCCGGTGAGGGTGTTCAGGGTTGTCTCGTCAAAGACCTGGGACACCAGCCCCATGTCCTTGTAGACATTGATCCGTTTGCCGTCACTGGTAGCGATACCAGCCGACTCCTGGCCACGGTGCTGCAGTGCGTACAGCCCGTAATAGGTTAGTTTTGCTACTTCTTCGCCGGGAGCCCAGACGCCGAAGACGCCACAGGCGTCCTGCGGGCCTTTTTCGCCGGGAAGAAGATCATGGGAAAGTTTTCCATCGCCGCGTGCCACTGATCGATTATCGCACGACATGGGGTAGGACTTTTTCCCGCTTCCCTTTGTGACCCGGCAGCGTCACGCGCCCGGATGCCGGGGCGTGCTGCCGGTGGCGCGGGTCACGGCTGCGGGTCTGTGTCCGGTTCGGAATCCGGAACGGATTCGACGACGACGCGCTGCTGCCTGCGGACGCTCCGGCGGTCCAGGATCAGCGCCAGGACCGCACCGAGGACGGCTCCGGCGGCGCCGAACGTGATCATGAGGAAGCCGAAAACCGCGCCCGGATCGAAGTCTTCATCCGCGGGCACCCCGAAAGCCGCAATTGCAGCTGCTGCGAAGCCCGCCAGTGCGCCCAGGACCAGGAAAGGTACGAATTTGGGGGCCCGGCGGACGGTTACCTCGCGCCGCTCGGCGGGGGGTTGGTTCGAAGACATGCCATCCAGCCTACTGCCGGAGATTTGGTGCGCGTAATGCAGCCGCGGAGCTGGGCGGGCCGGCATCGGTGGACGGCGTGGGGTAAAGCAAGGCCGGCACTGTCCGCCAAGCGATATGACTGATATATCTATTGACACCAACTGTGGCCGCTGTCATATTCTCAAGTAGCACTATGTGCGCCGTGTTGTGTAATGCGCACTGCCTCCTGCGCATGCCGACCAAGCCGCCGGCGGGCAGCCACCCTGCTGTGTCGGCTAGATTGGCAGCTGGTGCCGACTCACCGGATCCGGCCGGATCCAGGAAAGGAACACAGAACCATGGTTCACAAAGTTCAAGCTGTCATTGCCCGTGAGAAGAACGCTCCGGTGTCGCTGGAGACCATCCTGGTGCCGGATCCGGGCCCGGGCGAGGCGTTGGTGGACATCCTGACCTGCGGTGTCTGCCACACCGACCTGCACTACAAGCAGGGCGGCATTGGCGATGACTTTCCCTACCTGCTGGGCCACGAGGCCACCGGCGTGGTCAGCGCCGTGGGCGAGGGCGTCACCGAAGTGGCGCCGGGCGACCGTGTGATCCTGAACTGGCGTGCGGTGTGCGGCCAGTGCCGTGCCTGTGCCAAGGGCCAGCCCCAGTACTGCTTCAACACCGCCAACGCCACCCAGAAGATGACCCTTGAGGACGGCACCGAGCTGTCCCCTGCGCTGGGCATTGGAGCGTTCGCTGAAAAGACGCTCGTTGCCGCCGGGCAATGCACCAAGGTGGATCCCGAGGCTGATGCTGCCGCCGTCGGCCTGCTGGGCTGCGGTGTGATGGCCGGCATCGGCGCCGCGATCAACACCGGTGAGGTCAAGCGTGGCGAATCCGTGGCCGTGATCGGCTGCGGCGGCGTGGGCATCGCGGCGATCGCCGGGGCCAAGCTGGCCGGGGCCACGACGATCATCGCCGTGGACATCGACGACAACAAGATCGAAATGGCCAAGAAACTCGGCGCCACCCACGGCGTCAACTCCAAGCAGGAAGACGCGGTGGAGGCCATCCAGGCCCTCACCGGAGGCAACGGAGCGGACGTGGTGATTGACGCCGTCGGCCGTCCTGAAACCTTCAAGCAGGCCTTCTACGCCCGCGACCTTGCCGGCCGCGTGGTCCTGGTGGGCGTTCCGACGCCCGAGATGCAGCTGGAACTGCCGCTGCTGGATGTCTTTGGCCGCGGCGGATCGCTGAAGTCCTCCTGGTACGGCGACTGCCTGCCCTCCCGTGACTTCCCCATGCTGGTGTCCCACTACAAGCAGGGCAACCTGGACCTGGACGCCTTCGTGTCCGAGCGGATCACCATCGACCAGGTGGAGGCGGCCTTCGGCAAGATGCACGAGGGCAAGGTGTTGCGTTCCGTCGTCGAAATCCAGGCTGCTACCGAGACTGCGGGCGCCTCCGCATGAGCGTCACCATCGAGAACCTGGTCACCTCGGGGACGTTTTCGCTCGACGGCGGCACCTGGGACGTGGACAACAACGTCTGGATTGTGGGCAACGGCACCGAATGCGTGATCATCGATTCCCCGCATGACGCCGCTGCCATCATCAACCAGGTCAACGGCCGTACGGTCAAGGCCATCCTGCTCACGCACGCGCACAACGACCACATCGGCGCTGCCCGCGAGGTCGCGGAAGCCGTAGGTGCACCGATCTGCCTGAACCGGGAAGACCTGGTCCTCTGGGAACAGGAATACCCGGACGCCACCCCGGACCAGTACCACGAGGACGGTGACGAGTTCGAAGTGGGCGGCGCCGTGCTGAAGGCCATCCACACGCCGGGCCACTCGCCGGGATCCACCTGCTTCTACCTGGAAAGCGAAGGCACGGTGTTCACGGGGGACACCCTGTTCAACGGCGGACCGGGTGCCACCGGCCGCTCGTACAGCGACTACCCCACCATCCTCACCTCCATCCGCGAACGGCTGCTGACCCTGCCGGCCGAAACGGTGGTGCGCACCGGCCACGGCGACAACACCACCATCGCTGCCGAACAGGAAACCCTGGCCAAGATCGCGGAGTAGGCGCAGTCCCGAAGAGCGCGCAGTGGAGGCGTGCCGGAAAACCCCGGCACGCCTCCATCAGCGATTGATCAACATATGCCGGCAAGGAAGTTATATGCCGGTAAGGAAGTTGGAACGATGAAGTTCGGTAAGCAGCCCGCCCCGGTGGCGGACATCAATGAGGACCTCCTTGAGGTCCACAAGCCCAAGACCGAGGCCGCAGGCGTCAAGGCCGTCATGGTCGCGCTGGAGCGCGCCGTGGCACAGGCGGGCGTGACCCGGACGGCGCAGTCCCTGCTGCGGTTGAACCAGCGCGGGGGCTTCGACTGCCCGGGCTGCGCGTGGCCCGAATCGGACAAGAAGCGCAAGGCTGCCGAGTTCTGCGAGAACGGCGCCAAGGCCGTGGCCGAGGAGAACACCCTCCGCACCGTGGGCGCCGAGTTCTGGGCCAGGCACTCCATTGCGGAACTGTCGGAGAAGACAGAATACTGGTTGGGGAACCAGGGCCGGCTCAGCGAACCCGTCGTGATCCGGGAAGGTGAAACGCACTACTCGCCCATCTCCTGGAATGACGCGTTTGAGCTGATCGGTGAGCATATCCGTGCGACCACGCCGGACCGCTCCGTCTTCTACACCTCAGGCCGCACCGCCAACGAGACCGCGTTCCTGTACCAGCTGTTCGCGCGGGCCCTGGGCACCAACAACCTTCCGGACTGCTCCAACATGTGCCACGAGTCCTCCGGCTCCGCGCTGAACCCGACCATCGGCATCGGCAAGGGCACCGTGTCGCTGGAGGACATCCACGACTCCGAACTCATCTTCGTGGTGGGCCAGAACCCTGGCACCAACCACCCGCGCATGCTCTCGGCGCTCAAGGAGTGCAAGGACAAGGGCGGCAAGGTGGTGGCCGTGAACCCGCTGCCCGAGGCCGGCCTGTTCAACTTCAAGGACCCCCAGACGGTGTCCGGCGTGGTGGGCGGCGGCACACCGCTGGCCGATGAGTACCTGCAGATCAAGGTGGGCGGGGACCTGGCCCTGTTCCAGGCGCTCGGCCACCTGCTGTTGGAGGCCGAGGAGAAGGGCCCGGGAACCGTCGTCGACCATTCCTTCATCGCCGCGCAGACGGACGGGTTCGACGCCTACCGCGACGCCCGCCGCACCCTGGACTGGGACGAGACGGAGAAGGCCACCGGCCTGGACCGGGCGCAGATCGAGAAGGTGGCAGGGATGCTGCTGGCCTCCAATGCGTCCATCTTCTGCTGGGCCCTGGGTGTCACCCAGCAGCCGCACTCCGTGGACACCATCAAGGAAATGGTCAACGTCCTGCTGCTGCAGGGCAACTTCGGCAAGCCCGGCGCGGGCGCGTGCCCCGTCCGCGGGCACTCCAACGTCCAGGGCGACCGGACCATGGGCATCTGGGAAAAGCCCAAGGAATGGCTGCTCGCGGCCCTCGATGCCGAGTTCGGGATTACGTCCCCGCGGCACCACGGCCACGACGCCGTGGAGTCCATGGAGGCCTTCGACCGCGACGAGGTGGACGTCTTCGTCTCGATGGGCGGCAACTTCTCGCTCGCCTGCTCGGACACCGAGGCCCTGGAAGCCGGCATGCAGCGCATCGGCCTGACCGTCCACATCTCCACCAAGCCCAACCGCTCCCACATTGTGCACGGCCGCACGTCGCTGATCCTGCCCACGCTGGGCCGCACGGACAAGGACGACAAGCACCCCAAGGGCGCGCAGTTCCTCTCCGTGGAGGACTCCATGTCCGTGGTCCACTCCACCCAGGGCCGCCTCACGCCGGTGTCCGAGCACCTGCTCGCGGAACCCGTGATTGTGGCCCGGATGGCAGAGGCAACTTTCGGCAGGGACCACTCCGTTGACTGGCGCGGCATGGCCGAGGACTACGACGTGATCCGCGACCACATCTCCCGCGTCCTCCCCGGCTTCGAGGACTTCAACGCCAGGGTCCGGACCAAGAACGGCTTCGTGCTGCCCAACCCGCCGCGCGACACCCGTTCCTTCGCCACGGACATCGGCCGCGGCCGGTTCACGGTAAGCCCGCTGGAGTACCTGACGCCGCCGCCCGGCCACCTGGTGCTGCAGACCATCCGCAGCCACGACCAGTACAACACCACGTTCTACGGCCTGGACGACCGCTACCGCGGCGTGTCCGGCGGCCGCCGCGTCATCCTGATCCACCCGGAGGACCTCGCCGAGTCCGGCTTCCAGGACCGGGAACTCGTGGACGTGGTGAGCACGTTCCAGGGTGTCGACCGCCGCGCGGACAAGTTCCGCCTGGTGGCCTACCCCACCGCCAAGGGCTGCGCAGCGGCGTACTTCCCCGAAGCCAACGCCCTGGTCCACAAGGAAAACGTGGCCCGCGAATCCAACACCCCCGGCTTTAAGGCCATGTTCGTCCGCTTCGAACCGCACAAGGATCAGGCAGCCGTGGCTGAAGAGCCCGCGTCGCTGCAGGCGAGCGGCGTCTAAGCCTCGCTGCACGAACGCCCCCGCTTCCGCAAGGAAACGGGGGCGTTCTGCCGTTGGCTGGCTTTGTCAGCCGCGGATGCGCTCCATACCCGGGTCCACCAAGGGCTCAGCGGAGACGGTGGCCGCCACACGCTTGCCGAAGTATTCGATCTCCACGGCGTCACCGGTTTCGACGCCGGCGGGCAGCCAGGCGTAGGCGATCGGCTTGTGCACGGTGTAGCCGTAGGCCGCGCTGGTGACGTACCCGACGGCTTCCCCGCCCACGTACACAGGTTCCTTGCCGAGCACCACTGACGTGCCGTCGTCGACCGTCAGGCAGCGCAGGGCCCGGGTGGCGGGCTGCTCCTTGCGCGCGGCAAGGGCCTCGGCGCCCACGAACCCGGTCTTGTCCTTGGCCACGGAGAAGCCCAGGCCGGACTCGTAGGGGTGGTGTTCGGAGGTCATGTCGGTGCCCCACAGCCGGTAGCCCTTCTCCAGCCGCATGCTGTTGAAGGCGCCGCGTCCGGCGGCGACGATGCCGTGCTCCTGGCCGGCCTCGAACAGCAGGTCCCAGAGCTTCAGGCCGTACTCGGCGGTGGTGTACAGCTCCCAGCCGAGTTCGCCCACGTAGGACAGGCGCATGGCGGTGACGGGGATGCCGCCTACCGTGATCTCCTTGGTCCTGAAGTACTTCAGGCCGTCGTTGGTCAGGTCGTCTGCGCTGACCTTGCCGATCACCTCGCGGGCCAGAGGGCCCCACAAGCCGATGCAGCAGGTGCTGCCGGTGATGTCCGTGACGTGCGCCCACTGGGCCGGATCCGCAGCCGACTGCCGGCGGGCCTCCACGCGGAGGTAGTCGAAGTCCACATTGCTGTTGACGCCCAGCTGGAACTCCTCCTCGGTGAGCCTGGCGACGGTCACGTCACTGCGGATGCCGCCGTCGTGCTCAAGCAGGAGGCAGTAGGTCACGGCGCCGGGCTTCTTGGCGATGTTGCCGGTGCTGAGCCGGTGGAGCAGCGCCTGCGCCCCGGGGCCGGTCACGGAGAGCCGCTTCAGCGGCGTCATGTCGTAGAGTCCGACGGCGGTGCGCGTCTTCCACGCTTCGGCGGCGGAGATGGGGGAGTGGAACATGGCAGCCCACTCGTCGCGTTCGGGCGCACGCCATTCCCCGGGCAGCTCTGCCAGGAGCCCGCGGTTGGCTTCGAACCAGTGCGGGCGCTCCCAGGCGGCGGATTCCAGGAAGAACGCGCCGAGCTCCTTCTGCCGCACGTTGAACGGGCTCACGCGCAGGTCGCGCGGGGATTCGCGGGGCTGCAGCGGGTGCATGACGTCGTAGATCTCCACGAAGTTTTGCTGCGAGGTCTCGCTGACGTAGGAATCGGACGTCTGGACCTTTTCGAACCTGGTGAGCTCGCAGCCGTGCAAATCGGTCTCCGGGTGTCCGGTGACCAGGAGTTCGGCCATGGCCTTGGCCACGCCGGCGGAGTGGGTGACCCAAACGGCCTCTGCCACGAAGAAGCCGGAGAGGTCCGGTGCCTCGCCCATGAGCGGGCCGCCGTCCGGGGTGAAGGAGAAGATGCCATTAAACGCATCGTTGATCTGGGCCTGGTGAAGTGCCGGCAGCAGGTCCTGGCAGTCCTCCCAGGCCGGGGCGAAGTCCTCCAGCGTGAAGTCGAGCCGGGACGGCATGCGGTGGTCCGACATCTCGTCCGCGCCCACCCGGGGCAGCCGGTCCATGTCCACGGGCATGGGCTTGTGGGCGTAGCTGCCGATGCCGATCCGGTTGCCGTGCTCCCGGAAGTAGAGGTCGCGGTCCTGGTAGCGCAGGATGGGCTTGCTGGCACCGTTGGGCAGGTCGTTGACGCCGTTCAGCGCGTCCACCGGGGTGGTCTTGACGTACTGGTGGGCCAGCGGCAGCAGCGGCACGCTGAGCCCCACCATCTTGCCCAGCTCACGGCCCCAGAACCCGGCGCAGGAGACCACGATGTCCGCCGGGATCACGCCGTCGGACGTCTGCACGCCCGTCACCTTGCCGCCTGCCTGCTCGACGCCGGTCACAGTGGTGGAGCCGCGGAACGTGACCCCTGCCGCGCGGGCCTTGGCGATGAGGAGCTGGACGGCTCGCGCCGCCGAGGCCAGGCCGTCGGACGGTACGAACAGTCCGCCCAGGACCTGGCGGCCGTCGGCCAGGGAGCCGGGATTGAGCAGCGGCCAGTGCTTCTCGCATTCATCGGCGTCGATGATGCGGCCGTCAACACCCCAGGATGTGGCGTAGCCGAGCTTGCGCTTGAGGTCTTCCAGGCGGGCCTCCGTGGTGGCCAGCTCAAGGCCGCCCACCTGGTTGAAGCAGGAGACCCCGTCGGTGCTGAGGGAGAGCAGCTTGTTCACCGTGTAGGTGGCGAACTCAGTCATCGTCTTTGACGGATTGGTCTGGAATACCAGGCCAGGAGCGTGGGAAGTGGACCCGCCGGCGAGTCCAAGCGGTCCCTGTTCCACCACGGTGATGTTGGTCCAGCCGCGGCTGGCGAGCTCGTCGGCGAGGTTCGTGCCGACGATGCCGGCTCCGATGATGACGACGCGGGGCGATGCGGTCATGGCGTGTGGTTCTCCTGGTTGGCGGTGTTGAGTGGGAGCTGCGCTGTCGCTTCGCTATGAGCAACGCACATCACCATATGCAACACGGTGGCGCAGCTCACATCAGATGTCAAGGGGCTGCCTGCTTTGTTGCGGGGCCGGCGGGAGTATGTCGGGGCAAGGAAGAAGGCCCCCCGCAAACGCGGCGAAGGCCTCCTTCCATTGCGGCCCGGTTATGCCCCGGCCTGTTTCGGGCAGTCCCGGGTCAGTGGGAGAAGTCCGCTGAGATCTCGGCGAGGGTGCGCCCCTTCGTCTCAGGCGCGAGCCATTGCGAGAGGGCTGCGCCGAGTAATGCGACGGCGGCGGCTACCACCATGGTTGCGCCCATGCCGATGTTGGCGATCGCCCATGGCAGGGCGAAGGTGCCGAGTGCGGCTCCAATGCGGCTGAAGGACGCGGCGAAGCCCATGCCGACGCCACGCAGGTGGCCGGGGAATACCTCGGCCGGATAGACCTGGGTCATCGTGGTGTAGCCGGCGTTGAAGTAGGAGAAGGCGAGAAATAGGACGAGCACGAGGATCGCCGGTGCGTTCCCCCAGACTCCGATGACCAGCAGGATGCCCGCGCAGAGCCACTGCCCGGGCACGGTGAGGATTCGGCGACCGAGCTTGTCAATCAGAAGTACGCTGGTGACAACGCCCGCGACCGCAAGTGCGGACAGGCCGACTCCACCGGCCCAGCCGCCGCCGAAGCCGAATTGGGTGAGCACCTCGTCGGCGAAGGTCGCGATCGCGAAGTACGGAGTGACCGCGCAGAACCAAAAACCTGCAGTGAAGGCGGTGGCGCGCCAGTACTGCCTCGAGAACAGCATCTTGAAAGAGGCGTTCTTGATTTTGGTTCCATTCTTCGCAGCTTCGGCTTCCTGGATCATCCTCAGATCCATCTCTCCGGTAATGCTGTCGTGCATTTGGGGCGATTCGATATACCGGTCTGCGATCGCGAGTGCTTCCTTATGCCGTCCCTTTGTAATGAGCCAGCTCGGCGATTCGGGGAGGCCCAAGCGTGCCAGGAACAGGACGAGTGCGAGTATCGCGCAGGTACCGAGTATCAGGCGCCATGGGGTCCCGGCGTCGTGCAGGAGCGTGCCGACGATGAATGCCGCCATGAAGCCGACGTACCAGGCAATCAGGGTCAGCCCCAACAACCGCCCGCGGAGCTTTGGAGGGGAGAACTCGGAGAGCAGTGGCCCGCCAATTGAGTACTCGCCGCCGATCGCGACGCCCATGACGAACCGGATGGCGGCCAGCTGGATTACGGCCCCGTCTCCGGAGGTGATGAAGAACTGGGCCGCTGAGGCGACCAGGAACAGCCCCATGTCCACGAGGAACATGGGTTTGCGTCCGAATTTGTCAGTAGCCCAGCCGGCCAGGGGGGAGCCGACGAAGATACCCACGAGCGGGCCTGCGGCGATCATGCCCAAAGATAGTGCGTCGAGCTGAAGATCTGACCGCATGGATCCGGCGACGGGGCCGATGATTCCGAGGATATAACCGTCAAGGAACATCCCGCCGATGAAGACAGCGACGAGCCGAATCATGAAGCGGCGTTTGAACGCGGAGCTGGTTGCTTCTGCTCTGGTTTGATCGATGGTGCTGCCACCTTGGATTGTCATCAACAGTTCCTTTGGGTTTCTGTTGCGGCAGCGGGGTGCTCGCCGCAGCGGGAGCTTCCGGGGAACAGGGTTCCTCCACGGGCGGCCACCGCAGGTTGGTTTCTCGTTGTGATTGATCGCGTCCCCGTTGCCGCGGCCCGGTGCCGTGGAGCAGTACGTACGCGCATTCGAGAAGGCTTTCGTTCCGGGATGATCAACAGGCTTCGTCTTATGCAACAAACAGTGCTTTACGTCACACTCGTTGTCAAGAAGATGTCGCCTATCAATTGCGGGACTCGGGATTAGCGCCTGCCCAAGGATGGGCAGCAGGAATCACGCCCGCAGCTGCGGGGGACTGACCGGCCCGAATGGCGTCGCGCGGCGCTAGCTTTCCTGGCCGGCGACTGCCTGGAGAAGGTCAACTGTTACGGCACGGGGTGGCTCCAGCCGGTCCCGGCCCGCGTAGACGTTCAGGCTGTGCCCCCTGCTGAACCCCGCCAGCGTCAGGCCGGTTTCGACCGCCAGGTCGATGGCCAGGCTTGACGGGGCGCTCACTGCGGACAGGATGGGGATGCCCGCCAAGGCCGCCTTCTGGACGAGTTCAAACGACGCCCGGCCGGACACCTGGAGCACCGTGCCGCGCAGGGGCAGCAGGCCTTGCCGGAGGGCCCAGCCCACCACCTTGTCCACGGCATTGTGCCGGCCGACGTCCTCGCGCAGGCACAGCAGCTCAGGCTCGCCATCACCCAGCCGGAAGAGGCCGGCAGCGTGGACGCCGCCCGTCTTGTCGAACACGGCCTGGGCTTCCCGCAGCTTCTCCGGGAGGGCGGCGAGTGCGTCGACGGGTACCCTCAGCGGGTCCGCGGAGGGATTGCAGTGCAGGGTCTTCCGCACCGCCTCGATGGACTCCGTGCCGCAGATGCCGCACGAGCTGGAAGTGTAGACGTGCCGCATCGTTTCGGGCAGGGGCACGTCCGGACGCAGCTGGGCGTCCACTACGTTGAAGGTCTGGACGTCCTCGGGGCCGCCGGCGCAGAAGCGCAGCGAAACCAGCTCGGACCCGTCCCGGATAACACCTTCGGAGACGAGGAACCCGGCCACGAGGTCGAAATCGTCGCCCGGCGTC
>Ga0308160_10005709_pt1 | contig 12901 bp, 11 predicted proteins | sample PhyFR1_FD_201036 | JGI IMG/M metagenome (GOLD analysis project Ga0308160, IMG submission 201036) | Phyllosphere microbial communities from UC Gill Tract Community Farm, Albany, California, United States - DLSLF.R1 | ecosystem: Host-associated > Plants > Phyllosphere > Unclassified | place: USA... | reverse complement strand
GTTCCTGGGCGGTGAGTTCGGTACCGGCGACGCCGATCGCGAGCATGCGGGGGATTCTCCTGCCAGCGCTGTTCAGCGCGCCTGGGCGGCATTGTCGCAGATGCCGGCGCCGGCGGCAGGCCGACGCAGCGCGGTACGGTGCCAATGCATGCCGGTGACGCGCGGTGGGCGCGCCAGGTTGCCGTGGTGTGACCGCCTACACCGCGCAGCCGTCGGGGCCGCAGTCCTGCGCCGCATCCGGCGCCGGCGGCAGCAGGCCGCGCAGGGCCTCGGCGAACGCCTCCGGCGGCTGTGCGCCCTGGATCGCGTGGCGGCCGTCGATGACGTAGGTCGGCACCGCGCGGATCCCCATCGCCTGCGCCTGCTGCAGCTGCGCCTGGATCTCGGCCAGGCCCTCGTCGCCATCCAGCAGCGCCTGCACCCGCGCCGCGGGCAGCCCGCCGGCGGCGCCGGCGGCGATCAGCGTGCCGGTCTCGGCCAGGTTGCGGCCTTCGGCGAAATGCGCGTGGAACAGCGCCTCGGCCACCGCCTCGGCGTCGCCTTCGCGCGCCGCCAGCCACAGCAGCCGGTGCGCCGGCAGCGTGGTCACCCGCACCTGGCCGCGATCGAAATCGAACGGCAGGCCCTCGGCGCGCGCGGTGGCCTGGGTCTGCGCCAGGATCTGCTCGGTGCGCGCGGCACCGCCGAACTTGGCTTCATACGCCTTGCGCAGCGGCACCGGCTCGGTGCCGGCATCGGGATCGAGCAGGTAGGGATGCCAGTGGATCTCCAGCGCCGGCGCATCCGCGCCAAGCGCCGCGATGCCTTGCTGCAACCGGCGCTTGCCGATCCAGCACCAGGGGCAGACTACGTCGGACCAGATATCGAGGCGCATGAGGTTGGCATTCGAGATTGGGGGATTAAGGCATACAACCGGAGTTCGCATCATCAGCCGAACCCTGACCGCGGAAGAAGTGCGATCTATCACTGCCGGCTCGGATGAGCATTGTTCACCGATAGCGAGGCCTTAAAGCGCTTGCGTTGAAGCGCTTGCGTTGCCTAAGCCGGATCAAAGAACGGCCGCTTTCGACAACCGCAGATAGCTATTGCGAGTTCAGGGTAAAAATCCGTGACGGCAGCAGCGATCGAACGTACATACGAAGGTATAGCCGGCATAAAAGTGAACCGCGGCACCAGCACCTAACTCTCAGATAAACAAAATTCTTCACACACCCTTGACTTCCATGAACAAAATTGTTATCAAACGATGAAACAAAATACCAATCCAAGTTCAAGGATGAGCAATGTCTCTTTTTAGAGATGAAGTATTTCAAGCCAAAAGAAATGACAATCTCGGAGGAATTCGAATACCTCCTCCGAAAATGGGCTGGTTAGCCGCATATATCGCGGCTTCTTCTCTAATTACGCTAGCGCTCATTTTTTTCTTTGGGTCGTACACAAAGACAGAGACAGCCGAAGGGATTTTAGTCCCAACCGATGGGCAGCTAGATATACTCCCACCAAAAAATGGTTTGATCAGCCAAATTTTTGTCCACGAAGGTGACTTGGTCAAATCAGGCGCTCCACTTTTCGAATTAACGGAAAACCGAGAAAGCGTTAGCCTTGGAGATACGCAAAAGGCTACCGCGGCACAGCTAATTAGGAAATTAGAAAGACTAGACGAGGCTCAAAAAGAGCAAAAGCGCACTTTTGCATTAAAGAGCCAAGAGCTGATAAATACCATAAATCTACTAGCCAACCAAAAGAAAGACATAGAAGAACAACTATCAATTCAAGCTGACCGAGCTCAAGCAGCTATGGAGCTTTATAGAAAATGGCAAAAAGACGCCCAAGGAATTATCAGCGGATATCAAATCGGCCAGCAATATGATACCGCGATGCAACACAAGGCAACCTTAGCCAGCCTTAGCCAGCAGAGGTTCCGCATATCAGAAGAAATAATGCGGAGCAAATCAGAGATGGAGCAACTACCGGCTACACTCCGAGAAAAATTATTATTACTTGATCTTCAAATGGCAGACGTCGAACAAGCTCGCCTAGAAAATGCCGAAAACTCATCGATTGTTATTCGGGCGAGCAAGCCAGGAAGAATAAATAATATCATGGCAAAAGCAGGGCAGGTTGTGAATACAGACTCTTCCCTAATGACACTCGTTGCAGATGCTTCCCCACTTGAAGCAGAGCTGTGGATTCCTGATATATCCGCGGGATTGATAAGACAAGGTTCCACCGTATCTATTGAATACGCCGCTTTTCCAAAGCAAACATATGGACTTCAATTGGGACACGTAAAAAGCATTTCTCTTAGTCCTGTACCACAGTCAAAACTTATCAAATATCTAGGCCAAGAAATCAAAGGTGCACGCTTTCGCATTTTGGTTGAATTAAGCGATCAATCAGTTTCGCTAGCAAAAGATGAGATCACACTAAAGCCAGGCATGTCCTTAAAAGCCGACATAGTTGTAGGCAAACAAAAAATACGCGATCTATTTAAACCAAAGAATTCTAAGGCACAGAACGATCAGCCCACATTAACGGAGAGGCTCAAAAATGGCTGACGGATCGGGCTTTATTCATTGGAGTCAGAAGCGCCGAGTAGAACTTGTGATGCAGTCCGAAGGCGCGGAATGTGCTCTAGCATGCCTCACAATGATTTCAAAATTTCATGGGCACAACATCGATCTTCCAAGTCTACGCAGACGCTTCAGCTCCTCCTTAAAAGGAATAACTCTAGCTAGAATGATTGATATCGCAAATGAACTATCATTTGAATGCAGACCATTGAAAGCCGAGCTGGAATATTTATCGTTCGCGAAATTACCGTGTATAGCACATTGGGATCTAAATCACTTCGTAGTTATAGCCGCCACAAATAAAAACAAAATCGTCATCTTTGACCCTGCTCGCGGAGTCCGAAAGATTTCCCACAGAGAGGCCAGCGACCATTTTACAGGGGTATTGCTTGAATTAGAGCCCTCGACGGACTTCGCTCCCCAGACAGAAATTCGCCACATCTCCCTGAAGGCACTTACAGGAAAAATTCACGGGCTAAAAAGAGCTGTCACTCAAATAATAATCTTAGCCCTTGGAATAGAGGCGCTAGCTTTAGCCATTCCATTACAGCTGCAGTTAACTATTGATCAGTTCAGCGCATCAAATGACACGAGCCTCTTACTGATAATAAGCATCTCCTTTACCCTAATCGTAATTACACACTCGCTACTTTCGATTGCTCGAGCTTGGATAATAAGCTGGCTGGGAGCCAACATTAACTCCCAGTGGGTCACCAATATGTTCGGCCATCTATTAAAGCTGCCATTAGAATTTTTTGAAAAGCGGCACTTGGGCGATATCTTATCGCGATTTTCATCAATATACTCAATTCAATCAACACTCACAGGATCTTTTCTTTCGGCAATCCTTGATGGATTGACAGGAATATTGGCGCTACTATTATTAATTTCCTATAGCCCCATTCTAACTTCCTTTGTCGTTGCGATGGCCTGTATTTATTCACTACTTCGCGCACTTATGTTTAAGAGCTTATGGTCAGCCAATGAAGAGAGTGTCGTTTACGCGGCACGACAACAGACAGAACTTATGGAGTCGGTACGCGGCATCCAAGCCATTAAAATATCCAAAAAGCAGGCGGAGCGGAAAACGCGCCTAAGCAATTCAACGATGGAGGCCGCCAAAAGGCAACTATCTGCACAAAGAATTGAACTAGGCTTCAACACTGCGAACCAAGGAATATTTGGATTGCAACGCGTCGTTTTGATCGCGGCTTGCGCTTATATGGTAAGCAAAGGAGAACTCAGCGCCGGCATGTTAGTTGCCTTTGTTGCCTATGCCGATCAGTTTTCATCAAAAACTAGCACTTTAGTAGACAAGTTAATTGAATTTAAAATGCTAAAACTTCATCTGTTGCGGATATCAGACATTGCTCTCGAAAGTCCTGAAAAGCCCTCAATCTTAACCAACGAAAAAGAAAAAGGAAGCAACGAAAGCATCTATATTGAAAATGTTAGCCACAGGTACTCAGATGACGAGCCCTGGGTGATAAATAATTTGTCCATGGAAATAATGAAAGGCGAATCGCTTGCTATTGTAGGCCCTAGTGGATGCGGAAAGTCCACGCTAGCCAAATTGATCCTTGGGCTCCTAACACCAACTCAAGGCACGATAAAATTCGGAAATTCCAGCAGCCTAGCGAGCACCCCTGGAGCAATCGCCGCAGTGATGCAAGATGACAATCTCTTTTCAGGGAGTATCGCTGACAATATCGCATTCTTTGACAGCGACGCAGACAAAGATGCAATTGAGGAAGCAGCTCGCTTAGCCGCAATCCATAACGAGATAAATATAATGCCGATGGGCTATGAAACCCTGGTTGGAGACATGGGCTCTACGCTATCAGGAGGCCAGAAGCAGCGTTTACTTTTAGCTCGCGCGCTATACAGAAAGCCACAAGTCCTAGTTTTAGACGAAGCATCAAGTCACTTGGATGCTGCAAACGAAGCATTAATCAATAAAACCATCAAGGAGCTAAATATAACGAGAATAACTATTGCCCATCGAAAAGAGACGATCGATCAAGCTGATCGAGTTTTTGATTTATCGCTGCACGTGTCAATAGCATCACGTAGCAACTGAAGCAAGGGCCCTGCTGCAGTTGCCACGTGGCGTTAGGTAGACGCCAACCCAAAACCGACAAAGGCTAAAAAATGGAAAATAACACCGTGAAGCCCGTGCTGAAGTCTCTTTCCCGTCTGGTAACGGCCGATGAACTAACGAAAGTTAGTGGCGCCGGCACCGTAGTCAAACTACCTGGAGCGGTGACCACGGAAAATTCGTACGACAAGAATGGGAAGTATGTATCCCAAGACAAGATCGAAAGCAATTAAATCCCCCATATAAGGAGAAAGAAATGAGCAAAGACACCATCACTCCTCTCGCCAAGACGTTAGCTCGCTGCATTTCTGCAGATGAGTTGAGCCAAGTAAGTGGAGCTGGAACAATAGTGCGCACCCCCGCTGCCGGGTCTGGTGGAACGGCAACTGAAGAAACATACAAGGGCAACTCTAAGACACCCAGCGGGCTCGATACAATTATCGAAACGCCTTAACTACGCAAGCGTGCACCACTATAGTGGTGCACGCTTCGCTTATCAAAACCCGATCGGCAGCTGCATGCACCGATAACAAGTAGATATCACCATGGCATCTAAAATACTTATAGTTTCCTCCGAAGAAGATGATACACACGCCAAGGTGGTTGCTTGGTCGTTAAGGGAAAGAGGGCATGAGGTAATCTTCTGGGACACTTCCAAAGTCATACAAACCGCAGGATATAGTGTTGAAGTGAGTAACGATTTACCATTGGCTGTCCAGATCAACTCAAAAGAAAATTTCGATAGCGCCTGGCTCAGGCGCGTGTTCTGGCCACGAAATTTTTCTATTGCCACGGATGCTGCAGACAAAGATTACATCTCCGGGGAGAACAAGAGATACATAGATAACGTGCTTGACTGCCTATCAAAAAACGGCATTAAATGGCTTAATGACAAACCATCTTGTATTAGCGGCGAACTAAAAATCAAGCAACTTTACGCGTGTCATCAACTAGGGATTCGCTTCCCTAATACTCTCATTAGCTCCGATGCCTCAAAGATCAGAAATTTCGTCGCGAAGCACGGTGCTGTAGCAGTCAAGCCACTAGACGTTTACACTTGGAAGCAAGATGACGGCAGCAGACTTATGACCTATACGAATGTCATAACTAACGCGCAGCTCAAAAGCATAAGTGATGAAGAGCTACTTTCGTGCCCTGTGATCTACCAAGAGCTAATTGATAAAAAATTGGAACTTCGCGTGGTTGCTGTTGGCAACGAAGTATTTGCATGCAGTATAAAAAATCCTAATGCTGAATGCATTGATTTTCGATTTTACCAAACCGATGAAACTCTCGACTACTCCTCATTCGACGTACCTCCAAGGCTAGGAGAAGAAATGTTAAAGCTCACTAATTTTTTTGGCCTGCAAATGGCGAGCAGCGACTTTTGCGTAGACAAAGATGGAAACATTTTTTTTCTTGACTTAAACCCGGGCGGCGCTTTTCTTTTCGTCGAATATTGGGGAGGCAACCGGATTGTGGCTAGTGTAGCGGCCTTGCTTGGCGGGGGGCTACCTAATGAATACAACAGCCTAACTGATTACAACTTAATGGCTGAGGAAAATAATAGAGTAACAGGAGCATGAATTTGATGTGAGTAGTAACTTAGCCCAAAGTTGAACAATCGCTTCTTGCTTACCCAGCGAACGGACGCGAGGAAGCCGCTAAGTTATAGTAACGTGCGTCATCTGCAACCTCAGTTTCCAACCATTTTGGATTTGCGGAGGCCTCATCGGCGGAGTTCAGTTCGATCTCGGCAACTACCAGTCCAGGCAAAAGGGTATGAAGCGCGTTGCGGAAAAGCCATGGTATTGGCGAGTGCTTGATTTTTACCTGCCACATAACCAAAATAGTACATCATAGGAACCGCAATGCACCAATTATCCGCAAGCACACTGATTCGACGCGTCATGCATGCGATTTTTCTTGCTGGTGTCATCAGCACAGCGCCTACAGCGAGCGCTGAAGACGCGGGTCCAGCTTATGACATCGCTGTAGCGAGTGGCACCCAGAAAGACCATGCATACTTGTTACTGTTGACGGAACTGAATCAAAAAACTGGCGCGCCACTCACTGGAGAACAACTGGAACGATTCAAGGCCCTCCTGGTGTCGAAAGGCTGGCCGACCAGCGAGACCACAGGTAGAGAAGGCATTGATGTCGCTGGCCAGTTGCTTCTGCGCGCCTCTGGAGAATTTTCTTTTCAGAACTACATGCTTGAGCTAATGGATCAGCAGGTTGATATAGATGTTGATCCAGCGGCCTATGCACGCCTATCTGACCTAATTTATCAACAGCATGGAGATGGTCAGATCTATGGCACCCTTCTAGGCATTGTCGCAGGTAAAGTGGAGCCAGTGCCCGCGATGACACGCTATGGAAAAAGCAGATTCTTTCGAGATTTTTACGGCCTTGCACCCCTCGATCAGGAAATTGAAGACGCGCAGAATCGGGTGGATTCAGGTCATCCGATCCCCCAACCTTACGCTGAACTTAGACTATCCAAGCAGGTCCAAGCATATTCCCGGCCAGATATAAGGGAGAGGCTGGGACACATGATTGCTGATGATCAAGCAGCGCGCCAATCTATTTCTCAAGCAGTCAGCAAGAAAGAGATCGCGGCCGCCAAGAAGCGCGTTGCCGAAGTAGATGGGAAGAACCTTCCGCTGATTAAGTCGATCTTTAAAGAGGTTGGCTTCCCTACCATTTCAATGGTTGGGAGAGACGGTGTCTCCACTGCTTTTCTGCTCGTTCAGCATGCGGACGACGATCTCGATTTCCAGCGACTCGCCCTTGAGTTGGCGAAACCGCTAATGGAACAGCGGCAGCTCTCTAAACAGCAATACGCTATGCTTTTTGATCGTGTCCGCTTGGCTAGTGGTAAACCCCAGCGCTATGGCACCCAAGTCCAAACGGTCGATGGAAAAACACATCTTCGCCCTGTCGAGGACCCCGAGAATCTTGATATTAGGCGAAAACAAATGGCACTTGGCCCAATAAAGGACTATCTCAACTCTTTTTAGAAAAGCATTTGAATTTTAGAACACACTTCAAAGTTTGGACAAATTCCGAAAATCTAAGGACATAGTAGGCTGATTCTCACGCACTGACGCGCTGCTACGAATCCCAGACACTCATTCCCAGCTTTTCGAACGCCGCCCGGCGACGTCGATCGCGCGTGCACCACGTTGCCGTCGTGTGACCGGCCTACAGCGCGCAGCCGTCGGGGCCGCAGTCCTGCGCCGCGGCCGGCGCGGGCGGCAGCAGGTCGCGCAGGGTCGCGGCGAACACCTCCGGCGGCTGTGCGCCCTGGATCGCGTGGCGGCCGTCGATGACGTAGGTCGGCACCGCGCGGATCCCCATCGCCTGCGCCTGCTGCAGCTGCGCCTGGATCTCGGCCAGGCCCTCGTCGCCATCCAGCAGCGCCTGCACCCGCGCCGCGGGCAGCCCGCCGGCGGCGCCGGCGGCGATCAGCGTGCCGGTCTCGGCCAGGTTGCGGCCTTCGGCGAAATGCGCGTGGAACAGCGCCTCGGCCACCGCCTCGGCGTCGCCTTCGCGCGCCGCCAGCCACAGCAGCCGGTGCGCCGGCAGCGTGGTCACCCGCACCTGGCCGCGATCGAAATCGAACGGCAGCCCCTCGGCGCGCGCGGTGGCCTGGGTCTGCGCCAGGATCTGCTCGGTGCGCGCGGCGCCGCCGAACTTGGCTTCATACGCCTTGCGCAGCGGCACCGGCTCGGTGCCGGCATCGGGATCGAGCAGGTAGGGATGCCAGTGGATCTCCAGCGCCGGCGCATCCGCGCCAAGCGCCTCGATGCCTTGCTGCAACCGGCGCTTGCCGATCCAGCACCAGGGGCAGACTACGTCGGACCAGATATCGAGGCGCATAGGGCGGGGATTCGGGATTGGAGATTCGGGATTGGCAAAAGCATAAACCCGATCGCCGCACGCGACCCGCTTTTGCGAATCCCTAATCCCAAATCACCAATCCCGGCACTTCAACGAATCCCTAATCCCCAATCCCAAATCCCGGCCACTGAGAGAACGGATGCGAGGCCAGCGCCAAGTTGTAGTAGCGGGCATCGTCGGTAACTTCGGCGCCGATCCAGTCGGGCTTGGCGAAGGCCTCGTCGGCGCTCTGCAGCTCGATCTCGGCGACCACCAGCCCGGCGTTGTCGCCGAGGAACTCGTCCACTTCCCACAGATGGCCCTGGTGCTGCACCAGGTGCCGGCGCTTGTCGATCAGCCCGCCCACGCACAGCGCCAGCAGCGCGCGCGCATCGTCCAGCGGCAGCGGATATTCGAACTCCTGGCGGGTGTGCCCGAGCTCGCGCGACTTCAGGTTGAGGAACGCCTCCTCGCCCTGGATGCGGACCCGCACCGAGGCCTTCTGCGCGCCGCTGTCCATCGCCGCCTGGTCGTTGATATAGCCCTGCGCCATCGGGATCACCCGATGCGCCGCGGCGCGCCAGCCGTCGCCGGTGACGAGGAATTTGCGTTCGATTTCGATGGCCATGGGATTGGGGATTGGAGATTTGGGATTGGTCAAAGCATAAGCCAGCGCGCAGACGCCGCTGTTACCAATCCCTAATCCCGAATCCCCAATCCCGGCTTCTCAAACACCGCAATGCTCTCCACATGCGCGGTATGCGGAAACATGTCCATCGCGCCGGCGGCCTTCAGCACGAAGCCCTGCTCGTTGACCAGGTAGCCGGCGTCGCGCGCCAGCGAGCCGGGATGGCAGCTGACGTAGACGATGCGCTGGAAGCTGTCCAACGGCAGTTGCCGCAGCACCTCGATCGCGCCGGAGCGCGGCGGGTCGAGCAGCAGCTTGTCGAAGCCCTGCTGCATCCACGGCGCCTGGCGCTGATCCTGGGTCAGGTCGGCGGCGAAGAACTGCGCATTGTCCAGGCCGTTGCGCTGCGCGTTGTCGCGCGCCCGCGCCACCAGCCCCGCGTCGCCTTCCACGCCCACCACCTCGCGCACCGTGCGCGCCAGCGGCAGGGTGAAGTTGCCCAGCCCGCAGAACAGGTCGAGCACGCGGTCGCCGGGCTGCGCGTCGAGCAGCGTCAGCGCCAGCGCGATCATCTTCTGGTTGAGCGAGGCATTGACCTGGATGAAGTCCAGCGGCCGGAACGCCAGCTCCACGTCCCACTGCGGCAACCGGAACGACAGCGGCACCTGCTGCGGGTACAGCGGATGCACGCTGTCCACGCCGCCGGGCTGCAGGAAGATGGCGAACTCGTGGGCCTGGGCGAACGCCACCAGCGCATCCTGGTCGCGCGCGCTGAGCGGCTGCATGTGGCGGAAGGTCAGCGCCACGGCGTCGTCGCCGGCGATGAACTCGATCTGCGGGATGTCGCGCTTGCCGTCCAGGCTCTCGACCAGCTCGGCCAGCGCGCTCACCTTGAAGCCGATCTGCGGAATCACCGTGTGGCACACCGACAGGTCGGCGACGAAGCGCGGATCGAGCTCACGGAAGCCGACCAGGGTCTTGTCCTTCTTCTCCACCCGGCGCACCGAGAACCGGCCCTTGCGCCGGTAGCCCCAGGGTGCGCCGGACAGCGGCGGCAGCACCGTCTGCGGGGTCACGTGGCCGATCCGCTCCAGGTTCTCGGTCAGCACCCGCTGCTTGGCCAGGATCTGCTGGTCCTCGGCCAGGTGCTGCAGCACGCAGCCGGCGCAGACCCCGAAATGCGGGCAGCGCGGTTCCACCCGCTGCGGCGAGGCCTGCAGCACCTGCAGGGTGCGCGCCTCGTCGAAATGGCGGTTGCGCGCGGTGGGTTCGGCAAGCACCGTCTCGCCCGGCAGCGCGCCGGCGACGAAGGCGACCTTGCCGCCCTCGCCCTCGGGGCGGGCGACGCCGCGGCCGTCGTGGCTGAGGTCGACGATATCGGTCTGGAACGGGGTGCGGTCTAGGCGTTTTCTGGATCGGGCCACGTGGCGGCAGGCTGCGGGCGGAAAAGGGCGGCTATTGTCGCAGATGCGCCAGGGCCTGCCGATGCGCCGGGAGCGGCCCTGCCATGCGCGGGCGCTTGCGCCGACGCGGCCCCGCAAGCGTCCGGGCGCGGCGCCTCGGGTTGCCCTGGCCTGCGCCGATCCGGCCAGCGCCCTCCCCAAAGCAGTTGGCCCGGAACACCCGCTTGCGGCGGCGGCGGCGGCGGCGCAAAGTGATGCGACGCATCGTCGCAGCCGCTAAGATGCGCCCAGGCCGCATGGAGGCATAAGGATGGCATCGACCCAGGACCCTGTGACGCGACTTTTGCTGGTCGAGGACGACCCGATCAGTCGCACGTTTTTGCAAGTGACGCTGGAATCCCTGCCCGCGCAGGTCGATCTGGCCGACACCGTCGCTTCTGCGCTGACCAGCGCGCAGGCGCAGGAACACGACCTGTGGCTGATCGACGCCAACCTGCCCGACGGCAGCGGCGCCGACCTGCTGCAGCGCCTGCAGCGGCAGCGCCCCGGCACCCTGGCGCTGGCGCATACCGCCGACGCCAGCGGCGCGGTGCGCGAACACCTGCTCGGCGCCGGTTTCGCCGAAGTGCTGCTGAAACCGCTGAGTCCCGAACGCCTGCTGCAGGCGGTGCGCCGGTTGCTGGCGCGTGGCCGCGTCGGCGCGGCGCCGGGCACGGCGGAAGCCGCGGTGGACTGGGACGAGACCACCGCACTGGTCGCGCTCAACGGCGAGCGCTCGCACCTGATCGCGCTGCGCGAACTGTTCCTGGCCGAGTTGCCCGGCACCCGCGATGCGGTCGCCTCGGCGCTGCAGCTCAGCGACGAGCAGGCGGTGCGCAACCACCTGCACCGGCTGCAGGCCAGCTGCGGCTTCGTCGGCGCCGCCCGGCTGGCGCGCGCGGTACGCCAGCTGCAGGGCGACCCGGCCTCGTCGCAGGCGCGCAGCCAGTTCAGCGAGGCGGTGGCTGCGTTGCTGCATTGAGCCGGGATTTGGGATTGGGGATTGGGGATTCGCAAAAGCGGGGGGCGTCGACACAGTTGCCGCACGCCCCTGTAGGAGCGGCTTCAGCCGCGACAAACACTGTCGGCAAGCCGGCATGCTGCGGAAGCGGTCGGGGCTGAAGCCCCTCCTACAGGAAGCCGGCCGGCGAACGCGCGGCTCAATCGGCCTTCGGCACCGGCGATTCGGGCTCTTCCGGTGAGTCGGGCGCCTCCGGCATTTCCACGGCCTCCGCGTCGCGGCGCTGGCGGGTCAGGTCCTGCAGCATCTCCCACGACTTCAGGCCGCGCCCGCCGAGGTGGTGCATCAGCACCACGCGCATGCCGCGGCGCAGGCCGGGCAGGTCTTCGGCCACCGGCATCTCGTCGGCGGCCAGCGCCAGCAGCGCGCGGCCGGTGGCCATGCCGCTGCGCTGGTCGTGGCCGCGGTCGCTGAGCAGGCGGCGCGGGCCGTGTTCGGCGTCCAGTACGTAGCGCGCGGCGGGGTCGATCGGCTCGCCATCGCCGTCGTGGCGCAGGTCGAACCCCACGCCCAGCGCGTCCAGCAGGTCGCGCTCGAAGCAGCGCAGCGTCCACGCCAGCGGCGCCTCCGCGCCGAGCCGCGCGCGCACCCGCGCGTAGGCCAGGTACAGGTCCGGCGCAGGATCGTCGCGCGGCGCCAGGCGCAGGGTCAGTTCGTTGATGTAGAACCCGGCGAGCATGCCGTCGCCGCTCAGGCGCGGCGCCGTATCCACCGCCTCGGCCGCACGCAGCTGGGCCAGCTCGCCACGGCGCTGCGCGCTGAAGCGGATCGACTGCAGCGGCTGCAGCGCCGCGCGCAGCGGCTGATTCTTCGGCCCCTGCACGCCCCGCGCCAGCACACCCAGCCGGCCGTACTGCGCGCTCAGCACTTCGACCAGCAGGCTGGTCTCGCGCCAGGGGCGCGCGTGCAGGACGAAGGCGGGTTCGTGTTCGATGAGCATGGAAGACTCGGGACTCGGGACTCGGGACTCGGGACTCGGGACTCGGGACTCGGGACTCGGGACTCGGGACTCGGGACTCGGGACTCGGGACTCGGGACTCGGGACTCGGGACTCCAGAATGCTGTCCGGGGGCAAATCGCTGTCAAGCGATCTGATGAAAAAGCGCCGTGTTCCGAAGAGAAGCGGCAGCTGTATTTCCGGCTCAGCCGTTTTTTGTGGGAGGGGCTTCAGCCCCGACGCGTTATCGGTAAGGCGTCGGGGCTGAAGCCCCTCCTACAGGAAAGCGGAAATGCGGCGAACTTGCGAAATCCGGA
>Ga0308160_10005708_pt1 | contig 12902 bp, 9 predicted proteins | sample PhyFR1_FD_201036 | JGI IMG/M metagenome (GOLD analysis project Ga0308160, IMG submission 201036) | Phyllosphere microbial communities from UC Gill Tract Community Farm, Albany, California, United States - DLSLF.R1 | ecosystem: Host-associated > Plants > Phyllosphere > Unclassified | place: USA... | reverse complement strand
CCCGCGTCCACTCTGACCTCTCGCTCTCGCTCGCCAAGCGGTCGGCCAGCTCGGTCGACGCCATCCTCGCCCTCGCCGCTCGAGCCAAGACCCTCAAGTACGCCGGCCGCATCGCCGCTCCCTTCCGTCCCTTCGTCCTCTCGTCTGGCGGCGCGGTCGAGATCGGCACCCTTAAGCTGCTTCACGCTTGGCGCGAGGTCCTCGCCCCGTCGTCCTTCTCGCACTCCACTCGGGTCCTCTCGCTCATCCTCGTCCGGGCTCGGGCCCGGCTCGGTCGACTCTGATCGCCCGGTCTTGGCCTTTCTCTGGTTCAGGATCTCGGTCGCTCGGTCGGCCTAGCCTCGGCCGCACGCGCCTGTCGCTGGTTTCATCTTCCTTCTCTCTCATTGGCTCTTCTCTTCCGCGTCTCTTTCGCTCCGTCTTTTTTCACTTCTCCCCTCGCGCCCGCCGCCCTCTTCTGTAGCTCGCCCCTCCGCCTCTCTCTTCCCCCCTTCGACGACCCCCTCCTCCGTCCACCCTACCCCTACCCCTAGTGTCAGGAAACTCGAAACGGGGTTATACAAGGGGTCGCGCCCCTGAAACAGCCTCCCCCTTAAACAGCCCGGCTAACCCTGAAAGAAATTTAGGCTACATCTCTGTTGTCAAGGGGTCGGGGATTTCAATCGAGGGGCAAAGAGAGGGGTCATATAACAAAACGTATTTCAGGCCTTGATCAACGCAAGTTGGCCCTTAAGTGAGTGTCTAAAGTACGAAGCTCCGCGAGCTCAACTGGCGCGGCTGCAACCCTCAACTGCGAGGGGCGAGTATTTAAGGGTCATAGAGGGGGTTGAATAGACGCTGCTATTTGATGGTCAGAAATCGCGTGTTTCGGCGATGTGGAAATGCATTTCAGGGTCAACCGGTCATTTGACCCCGTCAAACGGACGCAACGCTTCGGTCGATTGGTAGGCTTGGTTCACTCCACCCCTTGCGGCAGATCAGTCATATAATGGTAGGTCATCATTCAATTAAAGGTCTACAGAGATGAAGCAGGTCTACAGATGGGTGAAACAACGAGAGAAGGCATCATTTACCGTGAATGGAGAGAGTTGATTGACATGGAAGAGCTTGGAATGAGCATTGTTTGAGGGGGGACTTACATTGGACAAGGCGCTGTTTGGGTGGCAAAGGTGAGGGTCGGGTCAGTAAGTGTAGAAACATTGGCCACTTACGAACCTGCTTCGATGATGAGCCAATGAGTCGCCTGAGAGAGCGGAGACAGAGGGGTATCAGCTTTCAAATAGGGGATGAGCATTGATTGATGGGCAGACCACTTTGTATGAGGCAAGTTGTCTGGGTGCATAAGGGTCGCGTCGATCAGGCAGAAAGCTAGAGGAAACCGGCCACGCACCGGCTCGGATCATGAGTCGATGAGTTGACTGCCGAGGGGAGAGGTAGAAAGAAGGTCAGCTGTCAAAGACATGGGATGGGCGTCAAATGAGGGACGACCGGACATCGAACGAAGTGTCTTGTTTGAGGGACAGGGTGAGGGTCAGGTCAGCCAGAGAAAATTGGAAAGTGCGACGCACCGGCACGATCGAGCCGCAAGCCGACTCTGTGAGAGGGGGGAGGTTGGGAAGTCAGCTGGGAGGTCATATAGAGGGAGAAGAGGGTTTGATCAACGGGTGAGAGCCGGAGGGAGGGTGAGACACTTAGCAAAATTGCAGGTGGGCGAGTGGTGAGGAGGGAGTGTCGACGGGCGCGCAGGGCGAGGAGTGCGCCTTTTATAGGATGGAAGCGCCCCGAGGCAAAAGCGGTGCTGTGGCGTCACGGTCGACACCTGACGTCACCTTGCGGAGACCCCGCCCATGAGGTGCGGAATCTCCGCCCCTGAACTACGAAAGTTGTGGGGCCTGAACCACGGACTAGCCGGGCATCAACTGACTGGAGAGTGGTCAATTGAGGGTGTGCCGAGTTGAAGAAGGCGGAGTTCGGCCAAGCAACTGTTCTCCTTGCGTGACATGTGCGAGTCGGATCAATCAATTGAGGGATGGCCTGTTGATCGATATGAATGCTTACTGTCCGTCAATCATCGGTGACTGCTGGTCAATTGATGCCATTGTAATCAAATAAGATATGGCTGACCCTTGTTTAAAGATTTAAGGTCATGTGATGGGTAAGACGAAAAGGTGGTTGTCTTTAGCCTCGGGCATTAAACGCCGCGAGTGTTCGTCTGAGTGGTGCAAAAGTTTTGGGTCCGGTACCTTGTCCAATCCGGCCCACAACGAGCCAGCATCGCAGAATAAAATGTACGGGACCAACGTGGTCGTGACAACAGCGTCCCGCTCCATAGCCTGACAGGGTCAGAAAGCAGCAAGCTTGGAGTCGTTGTTTTGCAAAATATTGATTCATGGTGATCCTGTGGCATGTTTAAGGGGAAGCAGCCGCTGTTGTATGATGGGTGTTGCCAATCGTAAAACACACCGTTCCCATTTACTTGACTGTCTGACTCAGGGGATGATGGCTCGTGTGAGTTGCGCATTGTCATACAAATCAACGGCAGTTGTCCAGCAAGGTGACCCGATCCATCCAACGGGCAGGCGGCGCCCTCAATCACCGTCAAGCTCAGGTTGTTTGAGGCATGGTCATGTTATTTGATGGGTCACTTATATATAAGGGGTCAATCTCTGTTAGTTCTAAAAACTGTGTCGGGCAATTGCGACTCTCATCTGAGTGTGTCGACGTTACTAGTTTAGGGGTAGGTCCGTTTGAGGGGTTTCTGTTTACATGAAAATTCATCTGAGGGGTCTCTATTTTACTGAAACTCCGTTTGAGGGGTCTCTGTTTGACAGATTTTCTGTTTGAGGGGATGCTGTTTAACTCGACCTCTGATTGAGGGTTTGGTCGCCGCGGTATTTTACCCCCCCCCTTCCGGTCGTCGGGCCGGAGGTCGAATTTGACCCTCATATAGCTCTCGGGCATGCCTCATTCAAGGGTCCGACGTTTATTTGATTTTCTGTTTAACCCCACCCCTTAAATAAAGGCGTTTCGAGTTTCCTGACAAGCAGCCGACCCGACCCTACCCCGTTCGTCTCTGTTCGCTGCCCCGCCCTTCCTTGACCTTGCCTCACACTATCCGATGCTGCAGTAACCCTAACCCTTAGCCTCAGGCCTAAAGTGCCGCGGATGTCCATTTGAGTGGCGCAGGGGTTTTGGGTCCGGTACCTCGTCTAATCCGGGTCATGACGAGTCAGCATTGCAGGATAGAATTTACGGGACCAACATGTTCGTGACAACAGCGTCCCGCTCCCAGCCGGACATGGTCAGAAAGCAGCAAGCTTGGGGTCGTTCTTCTGCAAAATATTGATTTATGGTGAACCTGTGGCCTGTTCGGGGGGAAGCCGGCCTTCGTTGTATAAGGGTGCTGTCGATTGCATGACATTCCCTTTCCATTCACTTGATCGTCTGTTTTCGGTGCGATGACTTGTGTGAGGCACCTTGTGTCATACAAATTCGCGATAGATGTCCAGCACGGTGACCTCGTTCATCCAAAGGGCGGGCGAAGCCCTTAATCACCGTCACGCTGAGGTCGTTTGAGGCAGGATCATGTTATTGATAGGTCATCCAAAATTCAAGGGTCATTCTCCTTCGGTTCCAAAATCTTGGTCGATCATTTCCGACCCTCAGCTTAGGGTGTTAACGTTGCTACTTCAGACTGGCGGGCAGAACGCAGTCAGAAGCGCTCGTCGAAAGGCGTCTGTCAGCCGCAGCGCGTCGACGTACCGGTGCCTCAGGGGAAGGCGCCGCCACTGACACCTCAGCTGCCGGGTCCGGTGGCCGCCGAGGATGAATCGGCCGACATCCCACCGTGGCAGCGGCAGTGCCAGCAGTTACCGCCCCGCCGACCTGCAAAGCGTCGCGCTGCACCCGGTACCAGCAGTTCGGCCTTTACGACGAGGCGAACGGTCATAACCGTGTGTGGGCTCCTCGCCGATTGACGGGCGCCTGTCAATGCTGGAAGACGAGCTGACTGTCAGTCAGCACACTACACTGACAGGCACCCCGGGTGGCAACGTCAAAGACAAGCAGCTGCCGCGAGCGAGTGAAGGCCTTGGGGATGTTGAAGCCGTCGAGCGAAAACGTCGTGTTCTTGGACGAGGTCAACCGGCACGAAGGAGTTGGGCTGGCCGCCCGTAGAGGCGACTCCTCCGCGCCGATGAGGACCTCTGCGATGGCGTCGAAGAGGATGTGGAGGAAACGGTCGGCGTCGTGAAAATTTTGAGGCTCCTTCCTGAGGCCCTTGATGCCGACCTTCTCGGCCAGGTTCCGGAAGCTGAGGGGGTCGTGGACGGTAAATGTATCGAATGTAGGCTATTTGGGTGTGGAAGGGCGCCGACCAGACTTGCAGCCATGCGAGCCGGTCGAACGGGTCGTCCGAGCGGTCGTCGCGTTGACCATGCTGAGCCTGCGGAATCCGATTGCGGCGAAGGTGTCGCCCATGATCGGGACGACTAGCTCGGCAAAGCTTTTAGCCTTCGGGTGGAGTGTCTGGCGACAACATGAGTCGACGACCTCGACGTTGCCGGCAACAGAGGACTCCTCCAGATCGAGGACTGGGAGGGGTTCGATGCGTGCGGCCGCTGCCTCAGTCGGGAGGACTTGCGGACAGGGTGCTGTCAGTAGTGGGCGCGGGCCATGTGGACCTTCGTGAACGGGAGGAAGGAAGAGGGAGGATGGAGCTGAAGCTCTTCGATCCGACTCTGCCTGCTCTTTGCCCGCCAGCTCAAACAGCTGTAGAGCTTGCACGCGTAGCTCCGACGTATGCGCCACCATGGCATCTGCATCGTCGGCCAGCTCCATCAAGAGCGAGGAGCAAGAATTGCGAGCTGGAGAAAATAGGAAGAGGTCATGGACACGTACAGCAAAAGAACGGCGGCGCTGCTGAGCGCGAGCCGCAGCGACGACCGTTCGGTACTGACGCGTGAGGGGACAAAAATGTGTGTCGCTGACCTGAATCGAACAGGTGACCTTACGATCTTCAGTCGTACGCTCCACCAATTGAGCTACAGCGACATTGAATTTTTTGTCATCCTCATATGTAGTGTATCAAAATTTAAATAGCTTGCGTGAAGCTTTGATCACGTGATGAACAGCCGCCATGACACTCGATTAAGAACGGCAGTTAATTTTCTGATGAAGAAACGGGTGGAGCGACCAGCCGCTTGACATTGATCGGCCCCTCTGATCGACCCCCCTCCCCCTTTTTTCGATCAAGAGCCACTCTGCACCATCGACGCCGCTCCGATTGTTACGATACGATCTCGAGTGCGAGATTTACAATATGATGACTTAATCCGCGGGTGGGTCTTCACGAGTGTTCCGGCTACAATGAGCTGATTGAATCTGTTCTATTAGTGCCCGAGTTCCTGTTGCCAGACTGTTAACCACGCTTCCGCTAAGCACTGTAACACCTGAAGGGGTTTTGCCTGCACAGAGAAAGCCCTCAATACGGGCACGCGTCAGAGTCTGTGTGCCTCCACTCGACCCTTCGCGACAAAAATGATGTATCGCCGCGGGGAATCGAACCCCGGCCTAGTGCAAGTTGCCAAGTGGCAAGCACCAATGAATACCACTTCACCACAACGATCGGATGCCATACCGACGCTTTTAAACAATTATGGCCCTTCCTTTATAATGAAAGCGGTCCCATATCGGCAATCACCTCGCTTAGCGGGCTGGCATGACCTCGCGATTGCTGGGTCACGAAATACGAAAGGTTGATTTCTCTGAAGCTCGTGACTGCGTTCAGGAGAGGACGAGACACTTCCTTTCACTTTGAGCGAGACGGTTCAAATTCGTGCAAAGGGCCAAAGTCAGCCCGCGAATGCGCAACTAACCTTTCAACGGCCGGCGCAGTGCGCTTTGTTGACGATCAGCGTTCAGGCTCAAGACGCGGTCTCTGAATCAAGCCGGCCCGTCCATCTACAGGTTTGCCCTCAAGGCATGGCTTCATATGCGGCGGACGACAACGCGGTGTCACCGAGCCTGCTTCTTCCGCCGGATTCGAGAACCGGAGCTTTAGACGACAGCTCACCGAAAACGGGTCATCAGCTCAGGACATCCAGGGTCAATCAGATGCGCTTCTATACCTTTTCCCCCGCTCCGTATCGGGTCAAGGAAGGACGCGGTCAATGGCTCATACTCGGCCGCGTGTGCGTGACCAATCTCCATTGTAGCTTTGCCTCTTGTCAATGCTGCCGCTACCGTAGATTCGGAGGCCCACGACCATTTTTTGGGACGACCGCGTCGAAGGCTTGAACTAAAATACGGACGACCCATTTCACCTGGTGTATATCTTGGATAGCATGACATTAGTAGGTAGCAATGCGTACTGGTAGCATATCAGTATCGACAACATTATCAGCGTAGCGTATAACGGTATACTGTACGCACACGATCACATGCAGGCACTCCGCTCCGGGACCTAATCAGTTAGCTCTCGGACTAAGTATGCTGATCTCCGGTCGATATCATCCAGGAATCATCTGGAGCGTATGAGAAGCGTATCGAGATCTAGATATGCATATCGATCTATCAATCGCTGACTCGTTGTGACAGTATACTGCATGCACACAAGTGATCAACACGCGTCGGTGAAGGGGTCAAGGAAAGGATGAGATTATGTACTTAGGCTAGCGCTGACGTCGCTTTACAAACGCCCTGTCGAAGCTAAAGATACTTCGCCATACACTACTGCGGATGCCGGCTTTTTCGAAAATCGATACAGGTTGCAACTGAAAAACAACTAACATTCAGGCTGGCTTAGCCAAGTGGTTACGGCGGTTGATTCGAATCACCAACTCGACTATCACCTCCTCTTGTAGGGCGCAGGTTCGAATCCTGCAGCCAGCTGTTTTACTGTTTTGTCAGAGAAATATCTATCAGTAAGCGTCTCTGCTTTCGCAGACCTTCCAAGTCTCGACCTTGTATCACTGCCTGTCATGGATCTCTAAGCCGCTTTCGGAGGGGCCGACGCCGGTCGACGGGCAATAAGTACGGCGCCCGTTCCCTGCGCCGCCTGCGCCGGCCGGCGATATGATTCGGCTTGCGCGATTATCGCGACCGGTCGCGGCAAAGCAAATTCAGAAGCGAGGCCGCCGACGGATGCTGGGATACTTTATCGCGACCGGTCGCGGCAAAGCAAATTCAGAAGCGAGGCCGCCGACGGATGCTGGGATACTGCTGTGTCCTCCAGAGACAAATGTCGAGGGCTGGGTCAATAGCTGACCTTCATCGTTCGTCTGATTTGGCACCGTCCTGGCCGGTAGACGATCCGGGCGTTGCAGTGTCAATTCGCGAGCTCATTGAGCCAACGAGTGCGTCGCGCGCCGACTCCTTCTGGCTGTGGAGGTGTCGCAAGCTCTGGTGATCGGACCTGACGAGGAACTTGGCCCCTTCGATCGTCGACCGCCGGTGTCGGAGCGAGTGGAGGACGGCGAGGAGCTCTCGCTTCTGTGCCGAGTAGCCCTGCTCGGTCAGGGTGAAAATGTATAGGAAAAGTGCACTCAGCTAAGCGATGCTTTTTGCTCGGCCGAACACTCTTTGTCAATGGAACGTCACTCGGCCAAACAGTATTTCGCTGGCCGAATGGTTAACATGCTTGGCCGAACAAAGCAAGTACTCGGCCGAGCAAGTGAATGCTCGGCCTAGCAAAATGTATGGTCTCATGAAAACTGTAACGATGGTCTGCTCGGCGGATAGGCGTTACTCTGCCGAGCAACAGGTTTGCTCGTCCGAGCACATGCCTTGTCCGGCCGAGCGTCTTGTTTCTTGAGCAAGTTGCTCGGCTGAGCGTGTTTGCTCGGCCGAGGGTACAAGTATTTGGCCGAGCACGCTGAAATCTCAATCACTATGAGACCGCTGCTGAAAGTGCACAGTGGTCATTGACACCCGAGAAGCCACCAGCCATCAAAGACTGAATTGTCCATGCGATCCTGGCGTGCTAACCCTTCGAGAGCGTCCCGCCCGCCGTATAACGCTCCCCCGAGCCTGAGGCGGGCCCGGTATTGATGACGTTCCGCTCTCAGATGTACCGTCCGACATTGGCGTCAACCCTCACGTTCGATGGAAGTCCTTCTGCCCAACCAGGGGCTGCGTTGTAGAGCCGGACTGGCCGTCCCATGCCCCGTCAGCGCGGCGCGCGTGGCCGTCGGACTTAGCCGTTTTAGCTTCTGCGCCATGCTCGGCCGAACACATTTTGCTCGGCCGACGAGTTCATTTTGCTCGGCCGAGCACTTTTCTTGCTAGAGCGACAATTTTCTATATAATCCGCCTCAATTTTATACCGTCTCAAAGCCCCTGGTTCAGGTCTATTGCCACGTCAAAAAGAATGAATTTAGGACCATTGACATTCCCTGAGGCAAGAGGTCAATTTGAGTGAATGGTCACGTGAGCGTGTGACTGACGCGCAAGCACCGCCACCGGGCCAAAGTTGCGCGCGCGCGCCTCTCCCTCGCCCACCACCGACCACTACCGCCTCCCCCTCCTTCCGTTTCCATCCCTCTCTGCCATCCTCATCACCCACTTCCCCTCAACAGTAGGTGTCCGCTTCCTTCTTCTCGAACAGCGACTGATCACTCCTTCTCCTCCTCCTCTTCACCTCAGTTGCTCGGCTGTGCTTGCAAGGTGCGTTCCTCCTCCGACTTGGTCGTGGGTCTGCGCCTACTCCACCTCCCTTCCTCTTCTCCTCCCTTTGTACTGCTTGAGGGGGTGAGGGAGGGAAGGCAGCAGGGAGCGAGCGAGCGAAAGCGAATCGAATGACGATGCATACGAGAAACGACGTCGTGCGAGGGAAGTGGATGGGACAAGCAGAGGTTGCTCGTGCGAGCTGAACGCGCTCGCGCGAGCAAACACGCTTGCGCGAGCTGAACTCGCTCGCACGACCCAATTTGCTCGTTCGAGCCGCTTTGCTCGCACATACCGATTTGCTCACACGGGCCAACTTGCTTGCGCGAGCCAAACTGCTCGTTTTGCTCGCGCCAGCAAAAAATCACTCGCACAAACACCGTTATTTGCTCGCGCGAGCAGAAATGGCAAGAATTTACTTCAAGCAAGCAAAGCTCGCTCGCGCGAGCACTTTCCCGCTCGCGCGAGCATATATGGCTCGCGCGAGCCCTCTGCACTTTTCCCATAGAGCGAGCCGATTGGCGCCCCCTTGCCAGGCGTCATCATCTCGCCGACCTTCGTCGTCAGAGGAAGCCGCCCAAGGGCCGTCATCGACTCCACGGCCTCCATGCTCAACGAGGACATCACGCCGGCCGACGCCTACGTCCGACTTGATACGCTCGCGTCGCTCGGCCAAGAGCTGCGACACGCCGCCCGCGACCCTTCCTCAACTTCACAGGAAGGACCTAGTCGTCTGGAAGACCGACAACGCGCACACCTACAGCAACCTGCCAGTGCACCCAGCCTACCAGCTGCGGTAGGCCGTCCGGGTCGACGGCCGCATCCAGCTCGTACACGTGCTCTGCTTCGGCAGCAGAGGGTTCTCCCGCGTCTGGATCACCGTGGCGTCGTTCCTATACTGGCTCCACACCTATTTCGGCGGCGGCCGGACCCACGTCTACGTCGACGACCACTTTGGCCTGGACGCGGCGGACGCCATGATGGCTACGCCGGCCGACACATGCCTCCGCCCAGGCGAAGCTCCTTCTCCTTCTGGTTGCCATGGTCGGCAACCAAGTAAGTCTGGGGCCGACGCCTCCGAGTTCTCGGCATTGCAATCGACCTCGAAAAAGGGACGTTCGAGCTCGACGACGAGCAGCGAGCAGACCTGGCGGCCAGCCTCAAACGCTTGCTTTCGGCGCCGGCACGCTCGACGCCGCTGAAGGAGTGGCTGCGACTCCTCGGCCGACTCAACTGGGCTCTCCAAGTCGTGCCCTGGCAAAGGTCGCGCTCGCCCCTTCTACCAGAAGGTCGCCGGTAAGAGCTCGATGGGGTTGAGCGTCCACGATCAACAAAGCCGTCCGAGACGACCTGCGCGCCACGCTGGGCATCTCCTTCCTCTACGACGGCCTCGGGCCCTCGTCAGAGGCGAACCTGATCGTCCACACCGACGCGACCCCGGTCCACGGCCTTGGCTTCACTACGGCGCGCAAAGCTTCTTTACCCGCTGGCCGGCCCTGACGGCCAGAAGCACCGTCGGTCTTTCTTCGTCGAGTTCATGACCGTCCTGTCGGCCTTCACGCATGTCGCTGCCCTGCCGGAACCGCCGGCCCGCCTCCTCATAATGACAAACTCGTCAGATGTCGTTGGCGCGGTCGACTTGCTCCGCTCCGAAGACGCTTCGGCGTAGCAATCCTCCGGGCCTTCGCCGAGCTCGCGATTCGGTCCGGCATCGACGTTCGAGTGCGCCATATCGCTGGCATTGACAACACGGTCGCGGACCCCGCTCCGGGAGTAAATCACCAATGTCGGCCGACGTCTATTGGTCTCGCCCTTCCTCCCGCCTCGATCGGCCGTCGTGGAAAATGGCGCCACACCTTTTGAGTGGGAAGGCGGCCGGCCGGTCGAACGACCGACCCCGGCCGTCGATCAAGGACGTCCGCCGGAGGGCCGCCATCTTTGAGTCCATCTTCCTCGAGCACAACACGCGTCGCGGTGATCGCGCGGGAGCGAAAGCCTACCCGTCCTTCTGCGAGCGCTACGGCCTCGGTTTCGAGCCGACGCCCGACACGCTCGCCCTCTTCCTCGAAAGGAAACCCTCTCGGGAAAGAAACCCTCCAAGTCAATTAAAGGCGGTACCTCGTCGGCGCCCGCCAACATCTCGAACTCCTCTGCCCAGGGTGGGGCAGTCAGTTCGCGACCAGCAGAGCGTCAGACCTGGTCCGAGCAATCGCCGTCGGAGCGGCTAAAATCTGAGCCGAGCCGATCCGTCGCAAGGCGCCCCTTCGGCTGCCGCACCAGGCCTTTCTCAAGCTCGCTGTACGCTTCGAGGCCTACGACGACTTGCTGATGGCATTGATCGCCTCGGCTGGCTTTTACGGCTGCCACCGATCCGGCGAGCTCGTCCGGGCAGAGCCTCTCACCTCTCACTCGGCCGAAAACTCCTTGAGCGATCCTTGTACCTCGACGACGGCTCTAGCGTGTCGTACATCCTTCCCTATCACAAGGCTGACCACCTCTTCCGAGGAACGGTCGTGCTTCACCTCCCTAGGCCGTCACCTCGCCACCGGCCATCCTTGCTTCCGCTACCGACGCCACCCGTCCTCGCCCTTCCTCCTCCTGCGCGCGAGCCGGGGGCGCGACCTTCTACGCTTCGCTCGGCCTCTCCAAGGCGGTCATCATGGCCCTCGGCCGATGGATGTCCTCCTCGTGGACCATCTACATCCGCGACAACCCGGCGGTCCCATTTCAAGGCGCCCGGCCGAAGCGAATGCGCGCGTCGGGATCGGGAGAGAGTCAGTCGAGGCTGACTACCTTCCCCCTCCCTCTCCCTCCTCCAGCTGCTGTAGGACCGCATCGATGGAAAAGCCGGACGCGTCGCAGTCAATGCCGAACAAGGACTCGGGCCTCAGGTGTTGCAAGACCGTCGGCGACACGAGTAAGTCCTCAAGGACTTGTAAGGCGGCCTCGCGCTTCGCTGACCACTGGATCAGCGCCTTCTTCTGTGGCGACCCAAGCAGCACTCGTCCAGCGGCAGGGCGACCTTCGCGAAACACACCATGAAGCGCCTGTAGCACCCGGCATATTTGACGAAGCTTCGTAGGTGCGTCACGGTTTCATTCGGGTCGTCGCCAGTTCCGGATACAGCTGACCTTTTGCGGGTTGGGCAGCAGGCCCTTGGCCGACACGACGTGGCCAAGGTAGTTGATCGACGTCCGGCAAAACGCGCATTTGGCCGGCAACACGACCAGGTCGCTCTACCGAGCTTCGACAGGTCGTTGCGACGCCGATGAGATGCTGACTGAGGTCCTTGCTGTACACGATGTCGTCATCCAGAGAAACGAGCGCGCACCGGCCGAGGAGCGGCTTTAGGACGGCGTCTATGTTCCGTTTTGTTGGAAGGTAGATGTTGCTTTGCAAAGCCCGAAGGACATAACCTTGATACTGGAACAGCTTCTGCCGACAACTGAAAGCGTTCATTTCCTCCTAGGGTGCCAGGCGTATCGATTTACTGGTAGCCAGGTTTCAAGTCGAGGGTCGAGAAGACTGGGGCGTCGTCCTCTTTCGGCAACGGGTACGCGTCCTTTTTGGTCATTCGGTTGAGGCTCCTGTAGTCGACGCACGGTCTCACCGATCCGTCTATTACGAACCAGCACGAGCGGTGCCAACCATGGGGACTCCGAGAACTCAATTGTACCATTCGCGAGGCCGTTGGCGACGAACTCATTAATGGCCGGGCGCTGTACCGGTTAGTGCCAGCGGGGGAGGTTCCTTGACCGGCGGCGACTGGCCGCCGGTGTTGATTTGAATCCGGTGGTCGCACCCGGGCCGCGCGAGTGGAAAGCGGTAACCCGCCTTCACCATCTGGAGAAGCGCTCGGCCATTACCTGCTCCAGGTGCTGACTGAGACCTGACTCTTGCGCTTACATTCTTGCCTTCAATCGACCGTGCTTCCTCGTTTTCGGCCAGCTATCGCTCGAAAAACGGCTGCCGGACGAAGCCGCGCCGGGCCGACGTGGCCTTCGGCGCTGGCCAGACGACTTGATGCTCGAGTGCGTACAGGCCGCTGTCGGCTTCAAAGCCTGTTCCGGCGGCCGCGCGTCGTGGCTACCCAGTCGTCACAGAACTGAGAGTCTGCAGTAAAAATCCGGCAGAATGCGTGCGACGGTTGACCGCTGGTATCAAAACAGCAGGGGACGCGGTCAAAGTTGGCCAGCGTTTGAGGGTGCTCCGGCGGACCAGATGGCGGCTGAGCGCAC
>Ga0308160_10005706_pt1 | contig 12903 bp, 11 predicted proteins | sample PhyFR1_FD_201036 | JGI IMG/M metagenome (GOLD analysis project Ga0308160, IMG submission 201036) | Phyllosphere microbial communities from UC Gill Tract Community Farm, Albany, California, United States - DLSLF.R1 | ecosystem: Host-associated > Plants > Phyllosphere > Unclassified | place: USA... | reverse complement strand
GGACAATTGCGGCGTGCTGATCTACGTGAACCTGGCCGAGCACAAGGTCGACATCGTGGCCGACCGCGGCATCGACCGCAAGATCGACGCCGCCACCTGGCAGGCCGTGTGCCGCACGATGACCGAGGGTTTTAGGCAGAACAATTACCACGACGCCACGCTGGCGGCGATCGAGCAGGTGAATACACTGCTGCGCGCGCACTTCCCGGCCAATGGCGCGCGGCCCAACGAGTTGCCGGACAGTCCGATCATGCTCTGAGCACCGGCTATCACGGACGCGGGCTTGCCCTTAGAATATCGGCAACCGAACTCCGTGAAAGCGCGCCATGAAACTCGAAAACAAGATCGCCCTCGTCACCGGTGCCAGCCAGGGCATCGGCCTGGCCTGCGCCCAACGTCTGGTGCGCGAAGGGGCGCGCGTGATGCTGGCCGACGTGCGCCCGGAGGTAGCCGAGGCGGCCGCCGCACTGGGCGAAGCCGCTCGCTTCTTCGTTGCCGACGTCAGCCAGAAGTCCAACGTCGACGCCCTGTTCCAGGCCACCTTCGATGCCTTCGGCCGTGTCGACATCCTGGTCAACAACGCCGGCGTCACCCATGCGGCCGACTTCCTCGACTTGCAGGAGGAAGACTTCGACCGCGTCCTGCGGGTCAACCTGAAATCGATGTTCCTGTGCAGCCAGGCGGCCGCGCGGGACATGATCAAGCGCCAGAACGGCTGCATCATCAATATGTCGAGCGTGAATGCCGAACTGGTGATTCCGAACCAGGTACCGTACGTGATCTCGAAAGGCGGCGTCAACCAGCTCACGCGCGTGGCGGCGGTCAGCCTGGCCCAGCACGGCATCCGCGTGAATGCCATCGGCCCGGGCACGATCCTGACCGAACTGGCGAAACAGGCCGTGCTGTCCAGCCCGGAAGCGCGCCACACCATCCTGTCGCGCACGCCGCTCGGACGCTGCGGCGAGCCGGAAGAAGTGGCCGCGATCGCCGCCTTCCTCGCCAGCGACGACGCCTCCTATATGACCGGCCAGACCCTGTATGCCGACGGCGGGCGCCTGCCGCTGAATTACACCGTGCCCGTCCGCGACTGAACAGGCAGCCCTGGCCTCTTCGGGCTGGCGAACTCGACTATATTCACAGTTCGCATGTCTGGTATCTGAATATACAATTAGACAAATATATGGCAGCGCAACATAATGCACCTGTCTCCACTATTCTCCTCCAAGAAAATAGTTTTAAGCCCGCCACGAAGCGGGCTTTTTTTTGCGCCTGCACTCAGGACAGCACTCCCCGCATAGATAGATCCTCATCCGCGAAATTCGTTCGCCGCAGCGTTCTCATGCTTGCGCTAGGTCATACTCGGGTCACAATCCCTGCCTATACTGAATTCATCTGCAGTACACGCAACCGATATGCCTGATTGCAGACAGGTGTGCAGCGCAAACGCGTTGCACACCCACCGATCAAAGTCTCTTGGCCCGATCTTGGGTTGTGCCCACCTCTCTCCGGTGGGCATTTTTTTCCTCAGCACTACCCAGGTTGCATAAATGTGAAGGCCGGCCCTTGCGGCCTCTCGGCTTTTGACTATGATGAAGTTTGTGTCACAAAATGCCTCGCAAGCGGGATTGCCGACAAGATCCCAAGGCGAGCGCTGCCATACACCAGACAAGGGAGCCGGACCGATGAATTTTCAACTATCCGAAAAGCGTACCCAGCATGAATCCGCCAGCCGCCGCCAGCACGAGCATGTCGATGCCCTGGTCCTCAGCGAGCTCAATCCACTGGTCGTGGTCGACCATCTCGATGGCGAGCACACGACCCTCACCCTCCTCACCTTCGGCAACGTGCGCGAAGTCTGTCCGAAATGCCAGCAAGGCAATCTGAAGCTCGTACTGCGCCAGACCTCGGTGCGCATGGCCCACCTGTTTTGCGCCGAATGCGAAAGCTGCTTCGACGCCCGCTATGCCGATGGCGCTCCCGCGCTGACCATCTGATCGCCTTGTAGCCCGACCGTGCATGCGCACGGTCGCATGCCGTGGTATGGTTGCCGTTTTGTCAGTTCGCACACCATGCCGCCGCTTTTCCACTTTGCCCTGCTCGACCCGCGCCTCAACAAGCTGCGCCATGCCGCCGCGATCGCCCTGTTCCTGGCCATCGTGATCGCCGGGTCGATTCCGGGTGCGCGTGCCGACATCGGCGAATACGCATCGGGCGTCGTGCTGCACTCGACGGCTTATGCCGTGCTGGCGCTGCTCTGGTTTACCGGCAGCCGCGGCAGCGGGGCGAACAGGGCGGTCGCGACCGTGCTGGCGATCGCCGTGATGGGCGCGCTCGACGAATCGGTACAGAGCTTTTTCCCCTACCGCGGCGCCGACGTGCGCGACTGGATGGTCGACGTCAGCTCGGCCCTGGTCGTCAGCGCGATCCTGTGGGGGCTGCTGCCGAAAGCGGCGCTCCAACGCAGCTGAGTCCGGCTTCAAGGGACATTTCCCCCTACTACCTCCGCTTGATTTGGCTCATGTGATACCCGAGTCAGCTGGAACGTCGTGCCCGATTACCCCTCTTACCGGAGTGGCAGACGTCATCGTCACGCATACCCACTGACAAAATCCAACGGAGGATCAATCATGAAACAACAACATCAGAGCATGGTCCTGGCGGGCTTGCTGGCCGTGGCGATCGGCCTGTCCGGCTGCGCCGCCATGCGCGGCGGCAGCGATGCGGGCGGCGACACGTCAAGCAGCAGCGGCGCCAGCGGCAGCAGCAGCTCGGGCAGCAGCGCCACCGGCAGCTCGGGCACGGGCGCCACCGGCAGCGACGCCGGCGGCAGTTCCGGTACGGGTACCGGCACCAGCTCGGGTTCTTCGGGCACCTCCGGCACGTCGGGCACCAGCAGCTATGACCAGTCCAGCAGCTCCGGCAGCACGACCCAGGGCAGTTCGACCGGCGCCACCTCCGATACCGCCAGCGGCAGCTCCCAGGCCGGCAGCGCTACCAGCAGCGGCGGCACCGCTGCCTCCAGCTCCAGCCCGAACAGCACCGTGGTCTCGATCGAACTGGTACCGCGTCCCAGCAGCGGCGTAGGCGGCTCGGGCGCCACGGGCAGCAGCAGCGCCGGCACCACGGGCAGCTCGATGACTTCCGACCGCGTCTACCGCGTCACGCTGCGCATGGACGACGGCAGCACGCAGGTCGTTACCCAGGAAGCCACGCCCGACTTCCGCAGCGGCGACCGTGTGAACCACAGCAGCGGCACGATCCAGCGCTGACGCAAGCCGCATCCCACCTGCACAGGCTTTGTGGCGGGCCGCTGGGCGATACGGCGGTCCGGCGGTCCGGCGGCCCGGCAGCTTGGCGCGTACTGCCGGTCTGTACGTTCAGGCCGCGCCGGCGTCCCGCTGGTCCTCGTCCTTGTCTTCGTCCCTGGCCGGCTGAAGCTGGGCGTTGCGCGTGGCCGCCGAGATCACCTCGAACGGCAGCTTCGGCGTACGGTCCGCATTCAGCAAGCCGTTCGCTTCCTGGAAGGTGTCGGCGAACTGGGTGTAGCAGAAGCCGCTGAACATGAAGGTCTCGTTCACCACCTTCAGCAGGCCGCGGTACAGGTTGTGGAAGCCCTCGGCCGTGGTCGAGCGCGAATAGCCCCAGGTGCCCTCTTCCGGCGTGCCCCGGGTGTCGTAGGCAATGCCGCCGAATTCGGTCAGCACGATCGGTTGGCCGCGATGCGGGAAACCGTCCAGGGTCAGGATGCGGCCACCCGGACGCCGCTGGTCGAACAGGGTGCGCACCGGATCGCTCACTTCGTAGCGTGCCTTGACCTTTTCGGGGTCGCAGTCGTAGTCGTGGATGCCGAGGATGTCGGTGGCCGAGGCTTCCCAGCCGTCGTTGCCGATCACGGGGCGCGTCGCATCGAGCGTCCGGGTCAGGTGGTACAAGGCCTCGACGGCATTGCGATGTGCCTGCGTCAGGGTCAGGTTCGGCACGCCCCAGGATTCGTTGAAGGCGACCCAGACGATGATGCAGGGGTGGCTGTAATCGCGGTCGATCGCCTCGGTCCACTCGCGCACCATGCGCGTGATGGCGCGCGGGCTGAAGCGGTAGGCCGAGGGCATCTCTTCCCAGACCAGCAGGCCGAGCTTGTCCGCCCAATACAGGTAGCGCGGGTCTTCGATCTTCTGGTGCTTGCGCACGCCGTTGAAGCCCATCAGCTTGGCCAGTTCGACGTCGCGCTTCAGGTGATCGTCGGACGGGCCGGTAAGGAAGGACTCCGGCCAGTAGCCCTGGTCCAGCACCAGGCGCAGCTGGTAAGGCCTTCCATTCAACATCAGGCGGTCGCGGTTGATCGCGAAGGAGCGCAGCGCGGTGTACGACTTGATGCGGTCGACCACGCGGTCGCCGCAGCGCAGCGTCACCTCGGCGTCGAGCAGGGTCGGACGTTCCGGGCTCCACAGCAGTTCGTTACGCGAATCGTCGATGCCGGGGTCGGACAGGGCGATCTTGCGGTTCGCCTCGCCGGCCAGCAGCTTGTAGTGGTCGTCCGCCAGCAGGTGCTCGCCATGCCAGATCTTGACTTCGACGAACATGTCGTCGCGGATCTCGCCGCCGGCAAACACTTCGCAGCCGATCTCGAAGGTTTCGAAGATCGGGGTCCACTTCAGCTTGTTGATGAAGGTCTTCTCGACCTGCTCGACCCAGACGGTCTGCCAGATGCCGGTGGTGCGCGGATACCAGATCGAGTGCGGTTCCAGCAGCCAGTCCTGCTTGCCGCGCGGCTTGGCAAGGTCGGCCGGATCGTCTTCGACGTAGACGGTGACGGTCTGCTTGCCGTCGGCCTTCATGGCCGCGGTGATGTCGGCCGAGAATGGCGTGTGGCCGCCCTCGTGCTCGGCGACCAGATAACCGTTGACCCAGACCCGCGCCGAATAATCGACCGCGCCGAAGTGCAGGATGGTGCGGCCTTCGGTGGGCATCACGGTGAAGTCGCGCTCGTACCAGCAGACACGGTGGAAACCGGTATCGGCGATGCCGGACAGCTTCGTTTCCGGCGCGAAGGGCACCTCGATCTCATGGGTCCACTCCGGTACCTCGCCCGGCAGCTTGAAGCGCATGTCGTCGTCGAAACAGAAGCGCCACTTGCCGTTCAGGCTGATCCAGTTGTCGCGTACCAGTTGGGGACGGGGATATTCAAACTGACTCATTGTTTTCCTTTCCTTCATGCGGAACCGGGATCAGGAGCCGGCCCTGGCGTCCATTTTTGTTGTATTCCTTGAGCGCGGCTTCGGCCGCCCCTTGCGCGAAGCCGGCCTTGCACAGCGCCACGCAGGCGCCGCCGAAGCCGGCGCCGGTCAGGCGCGCGCCGACCACGCCTTCCTGCGCGCGCAGCAGCGCACAGAGTTCGTCGAGTTCGGGGATCGAGACTTCGTAATCGTCGCGCAGGCTGAAGTGCGATGCATCCATCAGCTCGCCGAAGCGTTCGAGCGAGACGCCGTTCGCAGCCTCGAGCACGCGCAGGTTTTCCTGCACCACGTGGCGCGCACGGCGCCGCAGCGGTTCGGGCAGGCTTTCCACAGCTTGTGGATCGGCTACGTCGCGCAGGGCCTGTACGCCCAGCTTGCGCGAGGCTTCCTCGCATTCGGCGCGCCGTTCGTTGTACTTGCTGCCGGCCAGTTTGCGCGCGATGCCCGAATCGATGACGATGATCTCGGCACCCGGCGGTAGCGGCGCCAGCCGGTGCTCCAGGGTGCGCGCGTCGATGAACAGCATGTTCGACTCGTCGGCCAGGCTGGAGGCCATCTGGTCCATGATCCCGCAGTTCACGCGCGCGAATTCGATCTCGGCGCGCTGGGCGATGCGCGCCAGCTTGACGTCGTCGAGTTCGAAGCCGAGCATCTGGCGCAGCGCGCGCAGGGTCGCCACTTCGAGTGCGGCGCTGGAGGACAGGCCGGAACCGACCGGCACGTCGGTCGAGACCCAGACCCGCAGCGGCGGCACGTTCACACCCTCGGCTTCGACCAGGCGGATGCAGCCTTCGATGTAGCTGCCGAAACCGGAGGGCGCGCTGCCGTCGGGCGCGAAGGTGACGTTCGCGTCGAGCGTGCTCGAATAAAAGACAAAGTGGCCATCGTTGCTGCGCGAGAGCGCCACGGTGGTGCGCTGGGGCGTCGCCACCGGCAGCATGTAGCCGTCGTTGTAGTCCGTATGTTCGCCCAGCAGGTTGACGCGTCCGGGCGCGGAGGCATTGACCTCGGGTGCGCCGCCAAAAAAGGAATCGCTTGTCACCATCAGTTCGTCTCCAGCCAAAGGGGCCGCTGGCGGCCATGCACGGTCACGGCGGGCCACTGCGGATCCAGGGTGATGTTCTCCAGTCCCTGCGGCCCGAGGAGGAAGGTGTCCTCGATCTTCAGGCCGGCAAAGCTGGGGTTGAATGCGAAGGCCATGCCCTCTTCCAGTTCGGTCGCCGTGCTGGCGGTGGCGACGATCTCGCGCGCCAGGTAGCCGGTGATGCCGCCCTGGTGGTGCTCGTTGATCGCGTCCTGGCGGTCGGCGTGCTTGTAGGCCGCGTCGAACGAGTGGTACACGGCGGACAAGGACTTGCCGGGCGTGACGGTGGCCAGGCCGGTCGCCTCGACTTCCATCAGCGCGCGCTGGTCCTGCGGGGCCGGGCCGAAGCTGACAAAACGCGTCAGGTTCGCATACAGGCCGTGGCGGCGCGCGCAGAACACGAGCATGGCGCGCGCGCCGATCGGCTCGTGCGAAGGCGTCGGATGGCGGTAGAGCGGCAGGCGCCGTTCGCCCGCGGCCAGCACCAGGGCTGGATGAATACCGCGGCGCCAGAGCGCGGCCGCGCCGGCGCCGGCCAGCTGGTATTCCGTCCATTCCGGACGCGCCGCGCGCATGACTTCGGTCATGGCTTCGGCCGCCTCGCGTCCCAGCAGACGGTAGCGCGCCTGCTCGGCATCGTTGAGCACCAGGCGGCGCTTGAGCAGGCTGGTGGGCAGCGGCTGCTCGCCGTTGCGTGGACGGTCCGACAGCACCGGGCGCTCGCCGGCCAGGCCCAGCACGTAGCGTTCGCGCAGCTCGACCTGGGCCCAGGGCGTGACGTGGAAGGTGAAGCCCGCCGGGACTTCTTCCTCGCGCAGGCGCGCCACTTCGATTTCGTCGGTGAGGATGACGGCTTCGTCGCGTGTGACCAGGACTTCGGCCACGCCCGTTTCCATCGCGTGCAGCACGGCGCTCGAGCCGCCCGCGGTGACCCAGGCGAACCAGTCGATGCCGCGCAGGCAGATCGCCGCGGCGCCGCTGCGTTCGAGGCAGTCGCGCAGGATGGCCAGCTTGTCCGCCACCTCGGCGGCGCGCGTCACGCCGCTCATGCGCCCTCCTCCAGCGTGACGTTCACGGCCTGCAGCTCGGCCGCGGTGCTCTCGGGCAGCACGTCCATCGCGAACATGCCGGCGCCGATCTCGGTGCCGGCCAGGTATTTCAGGCGGTCGCGCGAGCGGTAAGGCGGGTAGAACTGCGCATGCAGCTGGGTTTCCGGATGCGCCGCGCCGTCGGTCGGCGCCTGGTACCAGGCCATCAGGTAAGGGAAAGGCCGGTTCCACATGGTCTCGTACTTCAGCAGCACGGTCTTCAGGCAGCGTGCCAGGCTGGCGCGCTGGACGTCGCTGAGCGAGGCAAAATCCTGGCAGGGGCCGGTCGGCATGACCCAGACCTCGTAGGGATAGCGCGCGCAGGCCGGCACGAAGGCGACCGCGTGCTCGTCCTGGTACAGCACGCGCCGTCCGTCGGCGATTTCGTTCTTCGCCATGTCGCACAGCAGGCTGGTGCCGTGCTCGAGAAAATACTCGCGCTCCTGGGCATGCATGCGCGCCGGTACCTGGGGCACGAAGGGATAGGCATAGATCTGGCCGTGCGGATGGTGCAGCGTGACGCCGACCTCGGCGCCGCGGTTCTCGAAAGGCAGCACGTATTCGATGTGTTCCCTGGCGCCGATACGGCGCGTGCGGTCGCCCCACACCTGCAGCAGCAGCTCGATGCGCGACAGCGGCAGGTGCACCAGGGCCGTGGTCGGGTCCTGGGTGAACACCACCACTTCGCAGTGGCCGTTGGCCGGCGCGGTCGGCACCGTCAGGTGCGGCGGATCGTGCGATTCGAGGGCCAGCGACGGGAAGCGGTTGTCGAACACGGCCACCTCGTAGTCGCCCGGCGGCAGTTCGGTCGGATTCGCCGGGTCGCGCGTGACCGCGAGCGGGTTGTATTCCGGCGGCGGCAGGAAGGTGCGGTTCTGGCGGAAACCGGCATACGTGACCCACTCTCCGCGCAGGGGATGCCAGCGCAGGTGTGGATTGGCATTCATCGGATCAGGGAAGGGGCTGGGCGCCACGATCCCGTCCGGAATCGGCCGGTTGCTGTAGAGGGTCAGGTGTCGTCCGTCGGGCTTTGTCAGTTCTTTACTGTGCATGGCATCGCTTCATGTCGGCAGATCACGGGCAAAATTGCATGCGCGCGCATTCATCATCGACGCTGCGCACGCGGCTAGGGAATGATCCTAACATGGCGTTTACGCCACATTTTCCGAGCAGAACGTGTGTTTTTTCCAACAGTTAATGCGTTGGCGGACGAGCTGGAACAGGCATCAGGCGAGGACCCTGTTCTCTCCTATGAAAGCGCTTCACGAAGCCTTACAGCGCAAGCGTGCACAGGCGATTTTGTAGGCCTATACCTACAAAACGATTAGAAGTATTTACGGGGTTTGGCAAGACACGCACTGACAAGCTCAACCGGAGCGAAGAGCGGCGGGAAGGGACGCCGGCGCAGCTGCGCCGGCGTCGTGGGAAAGCTTACTTCGCCAGTTCGGCCAGCACCGCCGTGTACATCTGCAGATTCAGCAGCAACTGCTTGAGCGTGATGAACTCGTGCTCGGAGTGGCCCGTGTACACCTGGCCCGGCATGCCGGGACCGAAGCTGACCGCGTTCGGGAACAGGCGCGAGTTGGTGCCGCCGCCGATCGCCACCGGCTTCGGATCCTTCATGCCCGTAAAATACGAGAACACGTTCATCAGCACCGGCAGTTGCGGCGCATCGAGGCGCTGCCAGGGCTCGCCGGTACGCACGGTGACGTTCGCCAGCGCCAGGTTGCGGCTCTGCCAGCCATCGATGGCCGCCCTGGCTTCGTTCGTCAGCTGTTCGATGCTCTTGCCGCGCGGACGGCGCAGGTTGATCGAGACCTCGATCCCCTCCTCCTTCTGGCGGATCACGGTCGGGGCCACGGTCATCGGCCCCATGAAGCTGTCGCGGTAGGCGATGGCGCCGAACTTCTCGCCATACAGGCCGGTACCCACCAGTTCGTTCAGGTAGTTCACCGCCGCGCCGGCCGTCGTGTTTGGCCAGGGGCGCACGGCCAGCGCATCGGCCAGCATGGCCACCGCATTCACGCCATCCTCGGGCTTCGAGGAATGGGCCGACACGCCGTGGGCGCGCACCTCGAGGTCGCTGCCCTTGCGCGTGAACTCGTAGCGCATGCCTTCCTGCTGCGCGCCGCGTGCGCGCACCTGCGCCTCGATCTCGGGCGTCGCGTTGGCGATGGTGGCAGTGGCGTCTTCCGGAATCTGGCTGCCGAAGAAGCCGCCGCCGAAGGCCGCGATGTGCGCTTCGCCCGCCGCCGGCACGGCCGCCCCGGCTTTCGGGAAGGTGACGGCGATCGTGCCCGAGGCCTTTTCGGCCACCACCGCCGGATACTCGGCGTCGAGCGTGATGTTCATCTGCGGCGGCTCGTGGGTTTTGAGGAAGTCGACCAGCGGCTGCCAGTTCGATTCCTCGCCCATGTAGACGTACAGTTCGATGCGTTTCGATAGCGGCAGCTGCTGGTCCTTCAGCGCCTTCATCGCGTACAGCGCGGTCGCGATCGGCCCCTTGTCGTCCTCGGCGCCGCGCGCCAGCAGCTTGCCCGGCTCGCTGGTCTGGTCCAGCACGAAGGGCGATTTCTTCCATTTCGTCGGATCGACCGGCTGGACGTCGCCGTGGGTCACGATGCCGACCCGTTCTTCTCCTTTACCCATGCCGATGACGACCACCCAGCCATGGTCGGCGAAGTCGAAACCGAGACGGGCTGTCTCAGTTTTGAGGTAGTTCTTGAAGGCGATGTGCTGCGGGTCCTGGTCGGACGGGATCTTGGGGTCGGCCACCGTGTTGAAGCTGACCAGGCCGGCCAGTGTCTTGACGACCTCAAGACGGTAGGTGGTGACGGCATACTTGGCGGCCTTCACGGCGGCCGGGCTCGGTGCCGCCGTCTTCGGGGCCGCGTGAGCATGTACGGCGCAAGCCAGCAGCAGGCTGGCGAGGATCGTTCTTTTCATGGTTGTCGGTGTCTCCATTGCATTGGCGCAACGAGTCTAGCACAGCGTCCGCCGGCAGGCCGGCGCGCATTCCGGTATCGTTGCAGCCAACAACGACACCAACGAGGCAAGACATGAGCGACAAACTGGTACGCCGCATCCACCCGGCCATGCGCGACGATATCGGCGACCTGATCACCCAGCGGCCGGTGCCATCAAGCCACCTGGAGCAGGTCGATCCCTTCCTGTTCCTGAACCACCACGGCCCGCAAACCTATGCGCCGCACAACCGCGGCCTGCTCTTCGGCCCGCATCCGCACCGCGGCTTCGAGACCGTCACCTTCATCCTCGAGGGCATGCTGATGCACAAGGACAGCGCGGGCTACGAGAGCATCATCCGCGCCGGCGGCGTGCAGTGGATGACGGCCGGCAGCGGCCTGATTCATGCCGAGATCTCGCCGCCCGAATTCCTGCAAGGCGGCGGGCCGCTCGAGATCCTGCAGCTGTGGGTCAACCTGCCGCCACACCTCAAGATGACGAAGCCGGCCTATACCGGCTTGCAGAAGGACGATATTCCGGAACTGAGCCTGGACGGCGGCCGCGTGACGATGCACCTGACGGCGGGCGAGTGGGAAGGCCGGCGCGGACCGGTCGAATCGCTGACCGGCGTCTTCATGAGCACGGTCGCCTTCCAGCCCGGCGGTCGCCTGCGCGTGCGCGGCCTGGCCGAGCGCAACGTCTTCCTGTACATCGTACGCGGTGCGCTCGAGGTCGGATCGGCGCAGGACCGCGTCAGCGCCTTCCACCTGGTCGAACTGGGCAGCGAGGGTACCGAATTCGAGATGACGGCGCTGGAAGACAGCGTGGTCCTGCTCGGCCACGCCGAGCCGATCGGCGCGCCGGTGGTGTCCTACGGTCCCTTCGTGATGAACTCGCGCGAAGAGATCGAGCAGGCGGTGCGCGACTACCAGACCGGCAAATTTGGCCCGCCAATGTGAGTGCGCTGCGTTTTTTCGGCCTCGATTAGAGTGAAGGCATCCCCAACTTCACGAGACCCGAGCATGCACGCCGTTCCCCTTGCCGCCACCACGCGCGGCTATGCCGAAACCGGCTACACCGTCGAAAACGTCCACGCCGGTTCGATCGCCGTCGTGGACACCACGGGCCGCCTGCTGGCCTGGGCCGGCGATCCGCAGTATCCCACCTTCACCCGTTCGGCCCTGAAACCCTTCCAGGCCCTGCCTTTCCTGTTGTCCGAAGGCCCGGCCAAATTCGGTCTGCTTGAAGAAGAGCTGGCGCTGCTGTGCGCCAGCCATTCGGGCGAAGAAAAGCACCTGCACGGTGTGCGCTCCATCCTCGGCAAGATCGGCCTGGACGCCGGCCGCCTGGAATGCGGCTGCGGCGTGCCGCTCTACTACGAGTACAACAACATGCCGGTGCCGCAGGACCAGACCTGGACGCCACTGCACCACAACTGTTCCGGCAAGCACAGCGGCTTCCTGGCCTGGTGCCGCCAGCACGACGTCTCGACCACCGGCTACGTCGCGCCCGACCACCCGCTGCAGCAGGCCGTGCGCGCCGCGCTGGCCGATGCGGTGAAGCTGCCGGAAGCGAAGCTGCCGCGCGGGATCGACGGCTGCTCGGCGCCCAACTACGCCCTGCCCCTGGCCAGCCTGGCGCACCTGTACGCGCGCCTGGCGCAGGGCCCATCCGACCCGCAGCTGGGCAACGCGCTCGGCCCCCTGTTCGACGCCATGACGCACCGTCCCGACATGGTCTCGGGCACCGAGCGCAGCGACCTGGTGTTGATGACGGCGGGCGGCGGCGACTGGGTCGCGAAGATCGGCGCCGACGCCGTGCAGGCGGTCGGCATCCGCTCGAAAGGCATCGGCATCGCGATCAAGATCGCCGACGGCAATAACCGCGGCCTGCACACGATCACCTACAACGTGCTCGACCAGCTTGGCCTGCTGGACGACGAGAAGCGCACGGTGCTGGAGCGCTTCCGCCAGCCTTTGATCCGCAACGCGCGCGGCGCGGTGGCCGGCGACATCCGTCCGCTGTTCACGCTGCAGCACGCCTGATCTACACGTAGGGTGCGCTCTTGAGCGCACGCGGTATCGCACGTCTGCGTCCCCCGGAAATTCTAGTGACACGCAACGGTCATACGGCGTGGGCATGAATGCCCACCCTACGACACCAAACGTCGTAGCATCGCCGCCAAGGGCTCCAGCACCTCCTTGTCCTGCCAGTAGCCGTTATGCGACAGCGGATTCCAGCTCTTGAGCATCCACCCGATCGCCCCCTGGCCGGCATTGATGGCGCGGTCCTCGACCAGTACGCGGTAGCCCTCCGACAGCGGCTGCAACGGCCAACCCAGCACGTCGTCGGGGTCGTACAGGTTCAGCCAGCGAAACATCGGCGTCGGCGGCGCGATCGGCTTGATGTGCATCTCCTTGTGCGCGGCGACAAAAATCGGGATATTGCAGCCGGTCGTCACCAGGGCGGAGCAGGTGCCGCCCGCCAGATACAAGCGTTCACGCTCGCTGAGCAGACGGCCCAGGGCCGGGCG
>Ga0308160_10005705_pt1 | contig 12910 bp, 9 predicted proteins | sample PhyFR1_FD_201036 | JGI IMG/M metagenome (GOLD analysis project Ga0308160, IMG submission 201036) | Phyllosphere microbial communities from UC Gill Tract Community Farm, Albany, California, United States - DLSLF.R1 | ecosystem: Host-associated > Plants > Phyllosphere > Unclassified | place: USA... | reverse complement strand
GAACGCTTCCACGCCGCCGGCGCTGATCGATAGGTGATTCAGCGACAGGTGCGAGATCAGGCGCCAGTGCGCGCTGCGTCCGCTCGCAAAGCGCCAGGAGTGCGAGGGTTTGCGCAAGAAATGGATACCGCGCACGTTCGAGCCGCCCTCGAGGAACAAATCGCCGCCGGCCTGGCCATAGCTCAGCTGCGCGGGCAGGTCGCGGTTCGAGCAGGTCAGTTCCAGATTCAGCGTGTCGGTTTCGACCGCGGCCGGATCGAAATCGATGTCGACGATGGCGATCTGGGTCTCGAAACCGGGGCTGCGCTCGGCCAGGGTCTCGTCGCGCCGCATCGCCCAGTAGTGGCCGTTCTGCTCGGCCGTCTGCGCGTGCTGCAAGGAGTAAAACGGGCGAAACTGCACCACGGTCTCTCCCTGCGGCGTCTGGCGCACCAGGTGCACCGAATCGATCGATTGCACCTCGAAGGCATAGGCGCGGCGCGCGTCGGCCAGCACCGGGTAGCTGGGCGTGGTGTGGGTCAGGCGGATCGGCTCGCCGCGCTGGCGGAACAGGTTGACCACCGGCGTGCAGCCGAGCAGCAGGTGCTTGGTCGACAGGGTGCCGAGCAGGCGCGCCGTATGCGAATCGCTGCGGATCCCGGACAAGCCCAGGTGCAGGGTCACCGAGCTCGCGCCCGGAATGACGGCGCCGAGGGCCGCCAGGTCGATGTCGAAGAAATTGAATTTTTCTGGAAAACAGAAATATTCGGTCAGCAGGCGGTAGGCGGCGTGCGAGCGGGCCGGAAAATCGATGACGGACTCGTCTTCGCCAAAGCCGGCGGCGCGGATCGGAATCGCGGGCAGCGGCAGCCAGCGGCCGTTGCCGCCGACTTCGACCCAGGCGCCCACCGTGCGCATGAACAGGGCGTCGCGCAGGACCGCGCAGAACGAGGGTTCGCCGTCGATGAAGACGCGTAGCAGGGGACACTCCAGCTTGTGAAAGTCGAGCTGGCCGGCGCTGGCGGAGATGGTCAGGCTGATGCCGGCCGAGGCGCTCGGCGGCGCTTCTACCCGCTCGGGCGCGCGCAGGATGTCGGAAAAGCCGGCGTGGCTCAAGGCCAGCGGGGCGATCGCGACCGGATAAACGGTGCGGAAGGTGCACTCGGCGCCGCGCACCGGACGCGTCTTCAACTGGGTGCCGCGCGCGATGCTGCCGGCCGCGCCTTGCAGCGCCGCGCCCGCGCCATCGAAGCGCGCGATCGAGCAGGAGGGAAAGGGACGCAGGTAGTGCGGATACAGCACGTCGAACAGGGCTTCCGTGAATTCCGGATAGTCGTCGTCGAGGCGTTTGGCGATGCGCGCATTGAGCAGGGCAAAGGATTCGATCATGCGCTCGGTGTGTGGATCCTCGCACACTTCTCCGCTGATCAGGAGACGGCCGGCGATCTTCGGGTAGCGCTCGGCGAACTCGCGCAGGCTGCGCCGCAGGTAGCCCAGCTCGCTTTCATAATAAGGCAGTAATTGTTCCACTGGTCAGGCTCCCGAAGGCGCGGCGCGGCCGGCCTTGCTGATGCTGTAGCTCAGGGTCGACGGTTGCAGGACGGCATCGAAGTTCACGGCTTCCTGCGAGGCGCTGGCGACCAGCACCCCGGTGATCGAAAAATCCAGGCGGTTCACGGCGCCCGCGCGCATCTCCAGCGAGGCCTTGACCTTGCGCAGGCGCGGCTCGTGGTTAGAAATCGTCTTTTCGATGCAGGCGCAGATCAGGGCCCGGTCCGAAGGGCTCGACAGGGACAGCTCGGCGAAATCCTTCATGCCGTAGCTGACGATCGAGCGGCTGCACTCCGGATAGGCCTTCAGCAAATCTTCCGGCAGTACGGCGCGGGTGTTCAGCAAGGCTTCCAGGTCGCGCGCGACGGCGTCTTTCATCTCTTCCGCCGCGGAACGTGCCGGCACCGCGTGGCCGTGACTCGCGCGCATGGGTACGCCGAGCAGGCGGTCGAACAGGCCTGGCATAAAACGGTTCATCGGGTGTCCTCGTCGAATGGCCGGTCAGCTCGGTAGTGTCACCGCGCAAACTTTATTGAACCTTGAAGAAAGCTAAGGAAGCGTGATGTCGTTGTGCAAAGTCCACGTTTGAGGCAACGCAAAACACGCCATCGGCGGCGGTCTACTGTTTCCGTTGGCATATTTGCGCTCAACAACAACGACAGGACGACAGCGGACATGACGAGCAAAGTACTCTGGGGCGAAGGCTTGTTGCTGCGCCCCCAGCATTTCCAGCGCCAGGACCAGTACCACGAGCATTGCCTGCACAAGGGCATCAAGGCCGTGCACCCCTACGCCTGGGGCGTTGAACGCCTGCAGGTCGACCAGGAGGCGCTGGCGAACAACGTGCTGCGCGTCCTCGACTTGTCGCTGCGCTTCCAGGACGGCGAACTGGTCGACGCTCCCAACCTGGACGCGCTGCCGGACACGGTCGATCTGAGCCTCTTGCCGCAATCCCAGCAAACCGTCACCTATTACGCCGCGCTGCCCAGCCTGAAACCGTTTACAGGCAATTTCGCCACGTCCGGCCAGGCCGCCAACACGGCGCGTTTCATCCAGGCCAACCAGGAAACCGCGGATTTGTACACGCAGGCAGCGCCGGTGCAGCTGGCCTACCTGCAAAAGTCGGTTCGCCTGCTTTGCGAGACCGAAGCGCGCGACGCCTACGTGCACTTCCCGCTGCTGCGCCTGCGCCGGGCAACGGTCGGTGGCTTCGAGCTCGACCCGGGTTTCGTTGCCCCCAGCCTGACGCTGGCCGCGGCCGTTCCCCTGTTCCAGCAGCTGCGGCGCCTGCTCGACGCGCTGCAGGCCAAGGTGAGCGCCCTCTACGGCCACCACCGCGAACCCAGCCGCAACGTGATCGAATTCCGCTCCGGCGACATGTCCTCGTTCTGGCTGCTGCACACGGCCAGCTCCGCCTACGCCACGCTGACCCACCATTTTCATCACCCGAGCCTGCACCCGGAACGCCTGTACGAACAATTGCTCGACGTCGCCGGCGGCCTGATGACCTTCTCGAAAAGCTGGACCCTGGCCGACTTGCCGCCCTACCAGCACGCCGACCCGGGGCCAGGTTTCAGCAAGCTGCACACCATCATCCGCGAACTGCTCGACACGGTGATTTCGTCGAAATATTTTGCGATTTCTCTCAGCGAAGTCCGGCCCTCGTACCACATCGGCGCCCTCGACTCCGGCAAGATCGACGACAAGACCACTTTTTATATTGCCGTCTCCGCCGACATCCCGGCCGTGCAGCTGGTCGACGTGGTGCCGCTGCGCTTTAAAGTCGGCGCGCCCGACGACGTTGAGAAATTCGTCCTGTCCGCCTTGCCCGGCGTGCGCCTGCAATACACGCCGCAGCCGCCGGCCGCGCTCGCGGTGCGGCCCGACACCTGTTACTTCATGCTCGAAGCGAAAGGGCAGATGTACGAGCGCATGCTCAAGGCGCAGTCGATTTCGATTTATGTGCCGGCGGGGATGAAGGAGTTGAAATTGGAATTGCTGGCCGTGGCAGCGTGACCGCAGGTTTAATGCTGAGCGATGCATACGAAACGAATTATATGAGCTTCGTATGCATCGTCATGGGCTGATAGTCGAACCGAAACCGGCAAAAATATTATTCGGATGTCTTCGTTAATTGTTGTCCATCCACGATAATTTTCCACACCTCGCCATCTTGGTAAGGAGGCTTACTAACGACAAATGTAGTCGCCATTGCTCCGACGCCTACATTGAAATCATTTCCTTTAAAACCTTGAAGTGGACCGTCGATCGAGGTTGTCTGAGCACCTTTGACGCGTTTGTATTTGACGGAGCCGTCCTGCGTAATCATCAGATACATCGTTTTGTCCTGCCATTCGCCGACATACGCAGACTTCTCGGGAGGAACTGGCTTTCCGCAAGCAGTCAGGACTGCAAAGGCACCTAGAAGAGCTAACTTGTAGCGTTTCATTTTCACTCCGAATGTGGTTCACATCCCGCTGCCATGCCGCGAGCGTGGAAAAAGCCGGTAATTCGTTTTTCTTTCTTTGCCACTGATCGATTTAACCCTGAAGGCCAAATGATTTTCACAAGATAACCTGCGTCAATGAGAGGAATTTTGCGAGATATCATCGCCGGCCTGAACACGTATTGTTAAATGCATCCTTGATTTAATAACGGTATTGTCTCGTATTTCTATTTCATCAGGAGTTGGAATATGTCTGGACCTTTGATTGTCCTCGGCGACAAAACCTCCCACGGCGGCTCTGTCATCCAGGCCTCGCCCCACAGCGACAGCGGCGGCGTCCCCATCGCCCGCATCGGCGACAAGACCGTTTGTCCAAAGCACGGCCCGAACCCGATCGTCAGCGGCGATTCCTCGCTGATCATCGACGGCCAACCAGCCGCGCGCCACGGCGACAAGACCGCCTGCGGCGCCTCCCTGATTGCCAGCCAGCAAGCCACCATCGACAATCTCTGATCGACATCATGACCACGACCACCGTTTCGCCGACACGCCCATTCCCGGGCTGGCTGAAGAACACCTTGCTGGCCGCCGGCACCGTTGCCCTGTGCTGGGGTGCGGCGATTGCCTACTGGCGCTCGGCCGAGAATGCGCCGGGGCAGGTGAGCTGGTGCTAATTTTGTTGGCAGCCCTCCTCGGCCTGCTGCTGGCTGTCTAGCTCGGCAAAAAATTCCTGCTTACACAACCGGATGCCGCGGCGCAGACCAGTCAGTCGATGCCGCAGTGAGCGACACTAACACTGATGAGCTGGCCAAGCAGACGCCGGACAAGCTGAGCGAAGCTGATTCACGCTGAGCCCGTTTGCTGCCGAACTTTGTAGTGACAGGCGAAATAACGATGCCGCTTAAAACGCAGCATTGTTATTTCTGCCCGCAAGCCTTATGCGCCCCCTGAGTACCAAACACTACGGATAATTTTTTCTATTCATATGCACTATGGATAATTTCACCGGTAATTAAAATTTGATTTAGATCGCATCGCCGGTTTCCAAGAATAGTCGGTCCAAAACACTTTTGTCTGACCCTAGGTGTCTCCCTTATCAGAAAAAAGCTGCTGGAAACAACACTCGTCAGCGCGCACTGTCGTTCTATGACCAATTAGTTTCGAACATCGGAGAGCTGTAACCACTTCCTATACGAAGACAGCAATTTATCAAACAGCCGCCAACTGTAGCGTAGTTCGCACAGCTGCCGGACACGACACAGGGTTCGCCTAGGTTGCACACCATAGTTTGCGCAACCTCATCATATTACCCAGCAAAGCTCGCGATTATGTTTTGAGGAAACAGTCAACTTTACTTACTCTGGCCCGACGGTTAAGACTTCAGACTATCAGGTCTTTTCAAAATCCGGGGCATTCAATTACCAATTGTTTGTATTGATTACGAAGAGGCGGAATGGGAACGCAAGACTTAATCCGTGCAATCACAAGCAATCTCTTACAGAGTGACCGGTTAATAACACTGGACACAAATCTAGATCCAAACACGCTGGTGCCACAGCGGGTAGTGGGCCGCTCGCGACTGGGTCGCCACTTCGAGTTCACTGTGGATGTAGTGTCCATCTCGGACAACATCGAGCTCAAAACCTTGATCGCGCAGCCAGTGACGTTGTGGATACAGCAATCCGACAAGTCGTACCAACCGCACAACGGTTATGTACATACGGCGCGAAGGCTGGGATCGGACGGCGGGCTAACAACCTATCAACTTAGCTTCGCATCTTGGATGCACTTCCTGAAGTTCCGACGCGATCAACGCATTTGGCAAGACCGGACTGTTGACGACATTATCACGGATGTCTTCAACACGCATCCACAGGCTCAGGGCTTATTCCGGTTTGCGCTATCAAAAGCGCTACCTTCCCGCTCATACTGCCGGCAAGATGAAGATGACTGGAATTTTGTTCACCGGTTACTCGAGTCCGAAGGGCTCTTCGGCTTTTGGCGGCAGGCCCAGGATGGCAAGTCACACACGTTGGTGATCACCGACCATCTCGACAGACTCGACGCGCTGTCACCCAACACGGTTTCGTTCTATCGCGGTGACTCAGGCAGTGAAACGGACGCGCTGGTGCAATGGTCGGGCGAGCGCACACTGCAAAGCACGACGTTGACAACTCGCACTTTTGACTACAAGAACCCGTCGACACCATACAACCCGAAAGGCACAAGTACGCCGACGATGGTAAATCAGGGCGCGTTGCCGAATCAGGCAGAGGTATATGAGTACACCGGGGCGTACACATATGCAAAGCAGGATCGGGGCGATCAGCTCTCCAGGATTCGAATTGAGGAATGGGAATCGCGGGCTAAACGGTTCTTCGGCGTAGGCAGCGTGCGCAGAATCGACGCGGGACGACGCTTCATTCTGGACGGTCATCCGGACCATGATCAGGATCAGACGAGCCAGAACGAATTCGCAGTGATCGAAACGGTCTGGGTAATCGCGAACAACCTGCCAATGGTCGGTCATCGATCAGCGTTCCGCCATACCTTGCAAGACACTATCGATGAAATGCGTGCGCGGCATGACAACGATGCGAAATTCAGCGCTTCTCAAGCAAATGGCACGGAAGGCTTCTACCTTGCGGAGATCGAAGCGCAACGTACCAGCGTTCCATACCACAGCCCGTTTGAGCACCGAAAACCAGAAACTCACCTGGAATCCGCGATTGTGGTGGGTCCGGAAGGCGCGGAGGTCTACACGGACGAGCTGAACCGAATCAAGGTGCTGCACATCTGGGACCGACTTAATAACGGTGACGAAAGGGCCTCATGCTGGGTGCGGGTGGCACAGGGGGATACAGGAAGTGGCTATGGCGCGGTGCACATGCCGCGGGTGGGGGAAGAGGTCCTCATCGATCACATTGGCGGGGACTGTGACCGGCCGGTGGTGATTTCGCGCCTGTATAACAACTCAGCGAAGCCCCAGTGGCATTCAAACGGACTGCTATCAGGATACCGATCGAAGGAGTATAGCGGTAACGGTTATAACCAGCTCGTGATGGACGACTCGACATCTCAAAACCGGGTCCATCTGTATTCGAGCAGCTATCAGTCGCATTTGCATTTGGGATACCTAGTCGAGCAGTCCGGGAACTCGCGTGGTGCATTCTTGGGCAATGGTTTCGATCTCAAATCGGATGCTTACGGCGCCGTTCGTGCCGGACAAGGGCTGTTCATCTCGACCCATTCGCCAGTACTCAATCAACCGCTAAACGTTACAGCCGCAACCGAGCAGTTGGCGAGCGCAGAAAGCATCTTCGAACTGGCTTCCCAATCAAGTGCTTCGAACCAGGCCGAAAGTTTGGTCGAGGGACAGGATGCGCTTAAAAAGTTTACAGATGCAACGCAATTCAATGTAAAGGGGAGTTCAGCAACTGACGGGCAAACAGGCGGCGGCGGCGGCGGCAATGTGAATGGCTTCTCGACACCCATCATGTTGATTGCGAGTCCCGCTGGCGTCGGCATATCGACACAGGATTCAGCCCAGCTCACCGCGAATCAGCAGATCAATATCGTGAGCGGCAAGAATACCCAGGTGGCCGCCGGCAAATCTCTCATCGCAAGCGTCATGGAAAAGATCAGCCTATTCGCGCAGAACGCCGGTATGAAACTATTTGCTGCAAAAGGAAAGGTCGAAATCCAGGCACAGGGAGATGCAATGGCCCTTTCCGCACTTAAGGACGTGACGATCACAAGCTCCAGTGGAAAACTGGTGCTCTCCGCCGACAAAGAAATTTGGATTGGTGCCGGTGGCTCGTATATCCGGATAACAGCCGAAACGATCGAGAACGGCACGTCGGGGCAGATTCTAGAAAAGTGCGCGTCTTGGGACAAGCTGGGGGCAGCTTCGATGCACCTGCCGGCACAGGTTACCAGCGTTACAAATGGATGTTCGTGGAAAACGGCCACAGCGTCCGCCGACAGCGCGTCAAGCGTCGTACTGGAGTAATGCATGAAATACCCGCAAACCAGAGAGTCCTCGCATCCCGAGGGACAGACCACCTTGCCCGTGATGGATGAAGACGCAAAAATCAAATCGTTGAACGCCACCCTAACGGATTGGTTTAGCCAGCATAAAAATATGCGCTGTTTTTTGGCCGTTGACCCGAGCCAAAGAAATTTGACCAGTGACGATGCCGATGACAGAGCACCGTTTGCCAACTTGGCTCGAGCTGACGTGCTCATCCATCATGATGCATTTCCTAAGGCACACCGCCCGTATCTTCTGGAACTGGATCTGTCGGACCCCGAAGGCGTTGAGGCGCTGGCGCAGAGTGTCCGTTTTGCGTTTGAGGACCGGCGTCCGGAATCCATAGCTGAGGGTCTCGGGCAGCGGATCGGTGGCTGGCTAGCGAGCTCTGCTTCGCTCGACGAAGTCGCCGCGCACTGGTCGCGTCTTGTGCTTCAACGCAATGACAGCGGGCGGGCCTGCGTGCTGCGTTTCTACGATTCACGTGCCCTGGCATTGCTCTGGACCGTCCTGTCACCAGCGCAGCAGCAAGCCATGCTCGGGCCAGTGAGAGCGTGGCACGTCCTCGATGCGGGCGCGAGACCGAGCGTCCACTTGGCGTCTTCGGATATGCGTACTGACTTCAGGTTGTCAGCCGCACAGTGGCAGGAAATTCAGCGGCACGGTCTTGTCAATCGGGCACTTGCGCTGTACGCACAGGTGTGTGGCCGACAACCAGAGCCTAACGAAATCGGCACAGCTGTTGCTGCGATTGGACGGGCTGAGCGATACGGACTGAATGACCAGAACGACATGGTGGTGTTTATCGGCCATGCGCTCTCGTGGCATCCGCAGTTCGATTTACATCCCAAGGTGCAGCTGTTGCTGGCACGTAGGGCAGTGGACGATTTTTATACCGGTGAAATCGAACAGCTGTCGGGCAGCGAGATCGACGAAATCCGCCAGGGGTCCTGGCATCAGCGTCTGGGTGCTTCGGCTTCCCAGTAAGACACGTGCGAATGGGATTTAATACGGCGACAACGTATGACGACAAATGACCAGAAGTGCATAAACTGCGAAAAAACCGGCCTGCCAATCCTGCCGGTGCGCTATTCGGTACTCCCCAAGAACGTGAAAGCGGTGATGCCCTCGGGGATCAGCGGCCTGCGGGTAACCGATGTCGCGTTGGACGCGCACCACTACGGACTACGCACGCTGCGTGAAGGCTGGGTCTATCTCTTCTACGAAGTCGGTCCACGTGGAAGTCGATACTGGGAAGCATACAAGGTAACGTCGGATGGACGCCTTTGGAAGCAGACGCTGCCCCTGCCCCGGGTGCCGATCACCCATCCGGCATGTGCACAACGCGCGAGTGCAATCCCGATGGATCTGATTGCGATCGAACGGCCGGAAAAGTGCACTGGTCGTGTCTTCGTGGGGTTTTCAGAGCATGCTTGGCACAAGGAGGTCTTCGACCGATATGCATCAGATACCACATTGATGCAGGCACGGATGCAGTTCATCGAGCCATCGAAGTGGATTACTAGCGGCACGGACGCCAACGGACATGCAATCGTCGCGACCGCCCAAGTGATTGACGACGTTATCGAGTACATGCCCGGCTTCGACCCCAAGTTGCTAGCCTTTCCCGATGACAAACAATCTTTCAGCGACGAGAGGGGCAGGTATAAAGAAGATTGGTTAAAGCGGGAGGTGAGCCGCTATCCCACGTTCATCAGGCAAGCCTCACCTGCCTCGGCCAGTCAAGCGCTTGTGAAACTGATGAAGCAGATCGGCACGAAGGATCAAGGCCCTAATTCGAACCATCCACCAATGATGCTGGCTCTATGGGACGGTATCGGCAATGTGCATGAGCTGAACGGATTCCGTGGCGACCCGGCTTCCTGGTTCGATCTCTATGTCACAAAGGAACGCCCGTTGCAGGTCGAGGCACTCCAGGGCATTGATACAGCCCACGCCATTGTCCAGTCGCGTACCGATCAAGATTTACACAGCCGGGAAACCATGGCTCAGCAGGCACATGCGATGACCCCGCTTAGCCAGCCGGAGGCGCAAAGCGCCCTTGCGGCACAGCGTACCCGGGCGCTGGCAAGCGCCGACCCACGGCGGGTGGCACAAATCAATGCCTACTATGACGACATGAGCTGGATGGGTGCCAACAATATTCCTGCCAGCTACCAGCGCAGGCTGGTCCAGTTGGCGGAATCGACTTCGGCCGCTAGCGCAAATTCCAAAATGCTTTATACCGGCGCGGAACGCGATCAGCTCATGAGCGGCGCACGGGCCTACGCACAAGCTCAGCCCGGCGCGCATGACCGGAACCTTGCGGCGATGCGCAGTTATAACTGGTCAAAGTACGAGGCAAGACTCAAGCGTCAGGATGTTGAAAATTTCCGCAAAAACTATAAGGCGCTTCAATCCACGGTCTTCGATCTGCAAGAGTCACGCAGCCTAGATGTCGGTAAATGGCTCCAGGCCAAATTGTTTCTCGATACGCTTGAGGATTACCAGTCGACGGACTTGCATGATGCCGTCGCATTCGAGATTGTGGTTACTGAGGGACTCGCAGGCATTGGGTCCACGCCGAAGGGCAAGGCAATTCTCGATGCGTTGGTCGCACAATGGAATCCTGCCCAGCCGGCGAGTCTGGTCTGGCGCGTTGTTGCGATGAACCAGAAGGACGCACGTCAGGAGCTAGGACAACTGCTGAAGACAGCGCTGGCAAAGAAGGATATGCCATTGGAGTCCGGGCAGGGCCAAGCAAGCACGGAGCACAGCCCTGGCGTTGCTGCGGTGATCTCGGCTTCCGGAATGATGAGCAAGCTCAACGGTTATTACAAAAACCTTGCAAAACTTGCGCTCGAAAGTGATCCGAAGAAGATTACACCGCTTGGGGCACTGCTGAAACGCCTTGAGGTTGACCGCTTCGGACTCACGGTCGGTGATGCAATCTTTGCCAAATTCCGGATTAACCAGCTTGGCGATTTCGTTGGAGAGAAAATTGTCCAGACCGTCCTGCTTCAGCGTGCTGGCGTTTCTTATTCTGATTCAATGACACTGGTTCGTGAACAGGCTAAGCTGGAAATGCTTAGCCGCCGGGAGACGATCGAACGCTTGTTAAGGGAACGGTCACTGTTGCGCACTGGTGCGCCAGGCAATGCGCCCAGAGCGAAGCAGGCGCTGTATGACGTATGGAACGGGATGAAATCGACCGACGACGGCGTGAAAGCGTTGAGGTCAAGCCGAATCGCAGTTGTTGCTGCGCTGCTAGAGGCGGTTAATTTCTACAAGCTTATAACGGGTGCGCCGGACAGCGACACCAGGAACAAATTGATGCAGTCGGGTGTATCAATGCTGTCGTCGCTGATCACGATCACGATGACGCCATATTATGGAGCGCTGAAGAATTCCGTTCGTTCGCAGAGCTGGAAACTGGTGGGTAGCGGGCTGAGCAGTTTCGGTACGTTTATCTCTGCGTGGATGGACGCAGAGAAGGCGCTTGATGGTTTCGGAAAAAGTGAATTTAATGCATTTGGAATTTATTCCTTAAAAGCTCTAGCAGGTGGAGCGGCGGGCGTAGCAATTTTGATTGACGCGACGAGTACAGCCGCACCTTTGCTTAAAAGGTTGGCGAAACGGTACGGGACAGTTGTCGTCATCGAAGCCGTGGAAATAGCTACCACGCGAGTGATCGCCTTGGCTGCATTGCGGATTGTCGGCATGCTGGCCGGCTGGGAAGTAACGATAGGGCTGCTTGTGCTTCAGGCGATGGCAGACTGGCTCACGCCAAACGAGCTGGAAAGCTGGTGTTCGCGATGTGCTTTTGGCACCGGGCAAGAGACAACACTCCGTATCACGGATCATAGTGTTGCACGCTATACAACCCCTTCCCAGCAGGAGAAGGATTATGTTAATGCCATGACCAAGCTCTCATGAAAAAACAAGAACCGAACAATTCGATGGTATTGCTCCGAGGAGCGATCTCGGGACTCAACCGATCGCGCCGTAGCCACGACTTCGTGCTGACCGAAGTTCAGCATCAGCAGGTCGGCGTCACCGCAATAGCGGCCTCGGCCATGGGTATGGGTGCGACAGGCATTGGCCTGATCGGGATGGCAGGAAATGCCGATGAAGAAGCTGACTGGGTCGAGTTCGAGCTCGACGGCAATCACGTGAAAGGTTGGCTTTGGATGATGCCCATGCGTAACGGAGACACCGTTGAAGTTGTTGCAGAGCCGAAGGGAAACAATCGTTATGTGGCGTACGCAGTAAAGCGCGACGGCGATGAGTTACTTGCGGTGTATCCGCATGCTACGGCCGGGAGAAAGGTGCATTACCGTAAATCGGTAAAAGTCTGGATGTGGTGCTCCCTTCTTTCGTATCTGATTCTTCCATTGCTCTTTGTGATGCAAGAAGGATTCGGGATTTTACTTAATGCAGACATGCAGTTCGGTTTGCTGATTGTGTTCGCATTTTGGAGTCTGATTTCTGCAATGATGGCATTCAGGGTTTCTCGAAAACTTATGGGCTTTGTCAGGATCGCAGAGTTAATTTTCAAGACATTCGGATGGCCGGACGTAGAAGAAATCGATTTACGGAAGACGTCAAGGGAAAACCGCCGAGAAAACCAATTGGCTAATTTTGGAAACCTTTATTTTCGCTACAAATAGCTCTGATTTAAATGAATGTGCAAATCCTATGGATAGAACACTCATGAGAACCTCGGAACCGAACGATTCGATAGTATTGCTCTGAGGAGCAATTTCGAGACTCAACCGATCGCGCCAAAGCCACGACTTCGTGCTAACCGAAGTTCAGCATCAGCAGGTCGGCGTCACCGCAATAGCGGCCTCGGCCATGGGTATGGGTGCGACAGGCATTGGCCTGATCGGGATGGCAGG
>Ga0308160_10005704_pt1 | contig 12911 bp, 10 predicted proteins | sample PhyFR1_FD_201036 | JGI IMG/M metagenome (GOLD analysis project Ga0308160, IMG submission 201036) | Phyllosphere microbial communities from UC Gill Tract Community Farm, Albany, California, United States - DLSLF.R1 | ecosystem: Host-associated > Plants > Phyllosphere > Unclassified | place: USA... | reverse complement strand
GCACAACATCCACTTCGTGATGGTGTCCGCGCTGATGGGCGGAGACGGCAAGACGACCCTCGATGCGGCCGGCAAGCTCGACAAGGCGGTCGGCGCCGATGCGGTCAAGGCCGTCGGCGCCTTGCAGCCGGTGAAGTCGGCGCCCTATTTCGCCCACGTCCAGTTCAGCAGCCCGGACGTGCTGGTGTCCCTGCCCGACCCTGGACCCGACTTCGTGCTGGTCAAGGCGATGTGGCACTACGCGCGTGCCATCGGCTACGTGCGCAAGGGCGCCCTGGACGCCGCCAACCGCGAGGTGGCCGCCATCGACCGCATCGAGCGCAGCGCCGATTTCAAGCCGCTTGCCGACTGGGCCATTCCGGGACGCGAAATCGTCCAGACCGCAAGGGCCGTGGCGCGCGGGCGCATCGCCGCCCAGCAGGGCAGACTGCCGGACGCGATCGCCGCCTACGGCGAAGCCGTGGCGATCCAGGATGCCCTGCCCTACATGGAACCGCCTTACTGGTATTACCCGGTACGCCAGTCGCTCGGCATGGCGCTGCTGCGCGCCGGCCAGCTCGACAAGGCCGAGCAGGTGTTCCGCACCTCGCTGGCACGCACCCCGAGCAATGGCTGGGCGCTGCGCGGGCTGATGGAGGTGTACCGCGTCCGTGGCGATAGCGCCGCGCTGGCGGCTGCCCGCCAGCGCTTTGCGAACACCTGGCTGGGCCAGCCGGACGGGCCGGCCCTGTCGTCGCTGTAGCGCTTAGTCTTTCTTTTCCCTGAATTCACCGTCGATCACCATGTCGTCGGTGTTTTTTTGGGGACTGGCCTGGCCAGCGAACTTGAAGACGGACCCTATCGTTCGATCGAACATCGTTCGCCTCAACCAGGGGTAGATGAGCACAAAAGCCGTCGCGAAACCTGTAAAGGCTGCAGGAACATAGTCGCCTTGCGACAAAAAGTGCAGCAAGCACAGCGCGAGCAAGCCCACGATGAGCGGCCGGCGGAGAGGTTTCGGCAAGAGACCGACGATGCGCAGCTTGCCTTTGCTAATCCGAGGAAATCTTGCAAAAAGAACGCCAAGGAGCAGTCCGGCCACAAACCGGCTTGTACCGAGATAATCGGCCAGTACCCCGACGACAAGGAAACCGGTGTAGGTCATCGTGCCGGCCAGGGCTGCGAGCACGAGTAATACGAAGGCGATCGCCAGCTTCGGCTTGCGCATCGCTGCTGTGAATAAAAGACGTAGGATTTGTGTACTCCGGTAAATGGACAGCGGAAGGCCAACGCAAATTTTAACAGCGCGCTCCCGTGTCAGGGCTTCTCGGCCGGCGCCCCTGGTCAGATTGCCCTTCCCGCCCGGACAGCACGGTCGAAATCTTGCTGACGTTCCTGCCGCTGCATGTGCTGGTCGACGAAGTCGCTTACCGAACTCTTGGGCATGGATCTGGTTTCGCCAGTCGAGCGTAGGTAATAGTGCGTGATGTCGCCATTTGCATCGCGCAAGAAAAGTGTATCGGGCTCTCCTGCAACATAGAACCAGGCGGACTTTTCAGCCTGGCCCTCGATGGCAAGTTCCAGCCCCTGTCTGAGTGCGAGTTCCAAGGGCAAGTTGGGTGGTTCGACCAGACTCGGAGCACCAGGCAAACTATCAATCGTTCCACGCAACTGCCCCCGCGTGAACATCCCCATGAATGCTGTTTCCAAGCCTTTGTAGACGAGGTATCGGAATATCATTGCCCGTCGTTCATGGTCACGAATGGTGACACGGTATGGATTCAAGACCGTGCCACTTTTCGCGCAGACCATGCGCCTGGGCGGCATCGATCCGGCCAAGGTTTGAACAAAATCCTGGGCAGGCATAGGCTTCTCCTTGGTCGACATCCTGAACTATCGAGACATGCTTGGTCCTTCGATATTGCATTCGTCGAACTGAGCCGACAAACGACTTCATGGTACGCCTGTCAATACACTATTCAAAGCGTTCCAGACTGTTCGTTGTATCGTTGTTGCAAGCACGTTGCCTTTCTCCAGCCGCGTGTGCAAGATGGTGGCGCATGGCCACGGTTAGAATCATTTCATGAAGATGCGCAAGAAATCCGAGCTGCCGACCAAAACCTGCGCCCACTGCAAGCTAGCCTTCAGCTGGCGCAAGAAGTGGGAGCGCGACTGGGAGCAGGTGAAGTACTGTTCCGAACGCTGCCGGCGCGCCGCCAGACCGGCAAGCGGCAGGGACGACGCCTGAGGCCGCTCAGGCCGACAACCTCACCTCCAGCCGCTCGATCACCTGCTGCACATCCTCCGGCGGCACCGGCGGGCTGAAGTAATAGCCCTGCCCGATGTGGCAGCCGTGCGCCAACAGCCAGTTCATCTGCTCGCGCGTTTCCACGCCCTCGGCGACGATCTTCATTTTTAAAGCGTTGCCCATTGCCACGATGGCCTGGGTCAGCTTTTCCGCGTTCGGGTCTTGCAGCATGCTGTGGGTAAAGGACTGGTCGATCTTGAGGCATTGCAGCGGCAGCTGGCGCAGGTAGCTGAGCGAGGAAAAGCCGGTGCCGAAGTCGTCGAGCGAGGTCGAAATGCCGCAATCGTTCAGTGCGCGCAGCACGTTGCGGGTTTCGGCCAGCTGGCGCATGAAGCACGATTCCGTGACTTCGATTTCCAGCGCCTGCGGCGGCACCCGGTATTCCGCGAGCAGCCCGGTCAGGTAGGCGACCAGGTTGGGCGAGAGGATGTCGGCGATCGACAGGTTGATCGCCATCGGCAGGTTCGGCAAGCCGTCTTCGCGGCGCTGGGCCTGCTCGGCGACGGCGCTGCGCATGACCCAGCGGTCGATGCGGATGATCTGGTCGCTATGCTCGGCGATCGGGATAAAGGCGCTCGGGCTGTTCTGGCCGCGGGTCGGATGGTTCCAGCGTACCAGCGCTTCCAGGCCGACGGCCTTGCGGCTGATGAGGTCGACCTTGGGCTGGAACACCAGCGACAGCTGGTTGCGCTCGATCGCCTCGTCGAGGTCGCGCTCGAGCAGGTAGTAGTCGCGCTGGCTGGCGGCCATCGCCTGCTCGAACACGACGCTGCGGCTGCGCCCCAGCGACTTGGCCTGGTACAGGGCGAGGTCGGCGTGGCGCAGCAGTTCGCTGACGCTGCGGCCGTGGGCCGGCGGGATGGCGATGCCGATCGAGATGCCGAGCCGGAATTGCTGGCCCTTGATCTCGAAGGGGGTGGCGACCGCCTGGTGCAGGCGTTCGGCGAAGGTCAGCGCGGTGGCGGCGTTCGGGTGCGGGATCTGCAGCAGCAGCATGAATTCGTCGCCGCCCAGGCGCGCCAGCAGGTCGAACTCGCGCATCACCGCTTTCAGGCGCGAACTCAATTGCTGCAGTACCAGGTCGCCCGTCTCGTGGCCGTAGGTGTCGTTGATCTTCTTGAAATGGTCGAGGTCGAGCAGCATCAGGGCCGTGTTGTACTGGCCGTCCTCGAGGCGGCGCGCGACCTCGTCTTCCATGGCGCGCCGGTTATACAGGCCGGTCAGGTGGTCATGGTGGGCGCGCCAGTGCAGGGTTTCCTGCATCTTGCGGTTCACCTGCACCTTGTTCACTTCGCTCAGGATGCGCAGCAGGTTCTGCAGCGCGTCGGCATCGGTCTGCTGCCAGGGCGCCGAATGGCCGCGCACCGATTGCTGCCACTTCGCGAACGAGCGGCGCGGCTCCAGGCGCACGCGGCCGTCCGGCAGGGAGACGATGTGCTTGAGCGGCTCGCCGCCCCAGTGCACCTGCTGCACCACCTCCTCGCGCGCCAGGAAGCAGAAGATGATGTCCTCGTCGTGGCGCTGCGCCAGCAGCAGGCCCGCCGCCTCCGGCAGGAACATCAGCGCACGCTTGGGGGAAGTCAGCAGGTCGTCCCACATGCGCACCGCCGGTCCCGTGTCCTGCAGGCCGAGCCGGGCGCCCACCTCGTCGAGGATCTGGTGGGTGCCCCCCTCGCGCCGGCCCGGCCCGCCGACACACGCGAGCGTCCCGATGCGCACGCCCAGGCTGCTGGCATTGAATGCCGGCAGCAGCCGCGGCATCCAGAGCTCGAGCACGGTCGTGATGTCGCCGTCCTGGATCAGGGCCTGGTGGAAGCCGTTCAGCAAGCGGTCCAGGCGCAGTCGGTGGCCGACCGCTTCCAGGTGCGACAGCGACTCGATGCGCATGTTGGCGATTTCCGCCAGCAATTCGGCGATCTGGCGCATGCCGTCGCGGATCTGGTGCGGCGGCGTGCGCGGCGCATGGTGGTGGCAGGCGATCAGGCCCCAGAGCTTGCCGTCGCAGACAATCGAGAGGGTCAGGGTGGCGCGCACGCCCATGTTGCGAAGGTAGGTCAGGTGTACTTCGGACAGGCCGCGCAGCATGCAATGGCTCTGGTCGAGCGCCTCTCCATTCGGCAGCAAAGGCGGTACCAGGCCATCCATCGACGCCTCGACGTCGGCCAGCACGCGCAAGGTGTTGGTGAGATACAGCCCGCGTGCCTGGCTCGGAATGTCGGAGGCGGGAAAGCGCAGGCCCAGGTAGGTCGGAGCATACCCGGGTGCGGTGTGCTCAGCCACCACTTCGCCGCTGCCGTCGGCCAGGAAGCGGTAGATCATCACGCGGTCGAAGGCGCTGACTTCCTGGATCACCCTGACGCTGTCGCGGAAGAAGGCATCGAGATCCTCCGAGCGGCGCAGGCGGCCGATGACGCCGGCAAAGTCGGCGAACACCTGGTTCTGGCGCTGCTGCTCGTCCGGGCTGGCGAGCATGGGCAGCCATTCGAGGATCGCCCATTCGCCGCGGCGGTGGCCCAGGCACTCCCACTGCGCCCACTGCGAGGACACCGGCCCGGCCGGCCCGGCCTGCGGCGAACAGGTCTGCTCGAAGCGCGGACGCCAGGGCAGCTGCACGGGACGCGATGCCGGCAGGGAGTCGAGACCGAGCGCTTCGGTGTCGTCCGTGGCGGCGACCCACTCCGACAGCGGCCTGGACAGCAACGCCGCGGCATCGTCCAGGCCCGGCCAGTGGCGTACGATGCCGGCCGAGACCTGCACGATGCAGCCGCTCGCGGCTTCCACCACCATCAGGAAGCCGTAGGCCTGCACCGTGCCCAGCAGGTGAATCGGTTCCTGCGCGCAGGTTTTTTCCAGTTCGGTCGAAATGGTGTCGTCACGCCCACCGGGGCTCATGCGCTGCACCTCCTCCATTGCAGACGTACGGATATCGACGCCGATCCAGAGTGAGACCCACGCCAGACACGTTGGTTCCGCAGTGCGCTTGACGATGTAGTTACGCAACATCGGACCATCGCCCGCACGACAAGGCCTGTCGATTCCGCTATAGTGATGCATTGCAGCAATTTATATTGCATCGTTTGCAATATCATGCTGCGGCAATCCGAAAGCATTGCGTGGCACCCTTCACCGATATTGCGCATTGGCGCATCCACATTTTCTCCCGCCTGCTGTCGATCGTGGTGGTCCTCGGCATCGGCACGGCCATTCCCAGCATCGTGCTGGCCGCGCAGGAAGGACTGTGGGCCCTGATCGCGGTCGACCTGGTCGCCATCGGCTGGCTGTTCGCGGTGTGGCGCCTGCGCAGCTGGACCTACAACACACGCGTCCTCCACTTCATCGCCATCGTCTTCCTCGTGTCGACCGGGATGATCGTCAACGTGGGTCCGGTAGCCCAGATCTACCTGATCGCGCCGCCCGTGTTCGCAGCCGTCCTGCTGGGAAGACGTGAGGCGCTGGCCGCGCTCGGGGTCAGTACCGTGCTGATCCTGGTGCTGAGCCTGAGTGGCGAGCTCAAGACGGGCCACGCCGCCGCCGGCGCTACGCTGCTGCCGTCCTGGACCATTGCACTCAATTTCTTCTTCATCGGTTCCCTGATCACCGTGTCGTGCAGCACGCTGCTGCAAAAGCTGGTCTCCTCGCTCGGCCACCTGCACGGCGTGGCGCAGTCGCTGGAAGAAGGCAAGGACGCGCTGCACAAGCTGAATGCGGAATTGCGCCTCACCGCCGCCGCCGTCGCCCAGCTCAACGACATGGTGCTGATCGCGGGCACGGGCGGCACGCCCGAGGTGCCCTGGCCGATCATCTTCGCCAACGACGCCTTCGTGCGCCGCACCGGTTTTGCGCGCGAAGCGGTGCTCGGACGCAGCATGCTGATGTTCAGCGGCGCCGGTTCCGACCCGGCCGTGGTCGCTGGCCTGGTCGAGACCATGGATCGCGGCGAGACGGCCAGTGCCGAAATCGTGACCTATACCGCCAGCGGCGCGCCTGCCTGGACCGAGATCGAGATCGTGCCCTTCCGCGACGAGGCCGGCGTCCACACGCACTGGGTCGTCGTCGCGCGCGACATCGGCGAACGCAAGAAGGCCGCCACCGCCATCCACCGTCTCGCCTACTACGACGTGCTGACCGAGCTGCCGAACCGGCGCTTCCTGCTCGAACGCCTGGACGCGCTGCTGGAAGCGCAATCAGGCCAGGGCTGGGGCGCCGTCGTCTTCATCGACCTCGACCATTTTAAATACGTCAACGACGCGCGCGGACACGCCACCGGCGACGCCCTGCTGCGCACCGTGGCGGCGCGCCTGTCGACCTTGATGCGCGAGGGAGATACGGTGGCGCGCATCGGCGGCGACGAATTCGTCGTCCTGCTGCCGCGCATCGGCCACGACCACGAAAGCGCGCGCCAGGCCGCCCTGCTGCATGCCGAGCGCCTGCGCGACGCCCTGTCGAGCGCGGTGGAGGTGGACGGCAACCGCTACAACGCCTCGGCCAGCCTCGGCGTGACCCTGCTGCCGCATCCGGGCCAGAGCGCCGCCGACCTGCTGCGCGAAGCCGACACCGCCATGTACCACGCCAAGGCGCGCGGCCGCAACGGCGTGGCCCTGTTCGAAGCATCGATGCGCGCCGAATCCGAACAGCGCCTGACGCTCGAGCGCGACCTGGCTGGCGCCATCGAACGCGGCGAATTGCAGATGCACCTGCAGCTGCAGTGCGATGCCGACGGCACGCCGACCGGCGCCGAGATGCTGATGCGCTGGCGGCGCGCCGACGGCCGCTTCGTGCCGCCGGATGTGTTCATCCCGATCGCCGAAGCGAGCAGCCTGATCGTGCCGCTGGGCGAATGGGCCCTGCACCAGGCCTGCCTGTCCTGGCTGCGCCTGAACGAAGCGGGCCATCCGTTGCCGCTGTCGGTGAACGTCAGCCCGATGCAGTTCAGCCAGACCGATTTCGTGGCCCAGGTGCGCGCCGTGCTGGAGGAGACCGGCATGCCGCCCGGCCAGCTGATCCTGGAACTGACCGAAGGCCTGCTGATCAAGGACCGCGAGACCACCATCGCGCGCATGCACGCGCTGGCCGCGATCGGCATCCGCTTCTCGATCGACGACTTCGGCACCGGCTATTCGAACCTCGGTTACCTGAAGCGCATGCCGCTCTACGAGCTCAAAATCGATAAAAGCTTTATTCGCGACACGCCGGACGACGGCGACGGCGATGCCATCGTGCGTTCGATCCTCGCCATGGCCACCCACCTGCGCCTGCGCGTGGTGGCCGAGGGCGTCGAGACGCGCGCCCAGGCCGACTTCCTCAGCGCCAACGGCTGCCCGACCATGCAGGGCTATCTGTTTGCGCGGCCGCAGCCTCTGGCGCAGGTGATCGCCCGCTTGCAAGCGGCGCTCTCATCCTGAGTGCGCGGAGAAATGCGAGGCCCGGTGTGCGTTGTTGCGCATGCTTGACGATCTGCGCTTCTCACCCATACTGAAATCTTATTCATTGACAAGCCTGATCAGCCGGCGGTGATCCTTTCGATCATCTTGACTGCCGTGCCGCCTCCAGGGACGAATGCCCCAGCCAGTTCCGATCCCATTTCGAACAGCATCTCGCGCGTGGTGATCGCCTGAAGCTTTTCCTTGAACCACTGGCCGTTCTCGATGACTTCACCCGTCAGGCCATCGACTTCGATCACGCCGACCTTGTCTTCGGTCGTCCAGGCGAATTCGAATGCAAATACAGGACGATAATACAGGTGCACTTTTTCGATGGTAATCAGGTCTTCCTGAATCTCGTGCGCGTTGATCACCTCGGCAGCCAGCGTTTGGCGGATTTTCTGCAACAACATCGGTAAACGCAGTTGCGGAACGATCGCCTCGGACAACTCGAGCACCCTGTGTTCTTGTACCTTGTATTTGTTGATGTAATTAAGTAACGCACCCTTTTTCAGGTCGCGCGACAGGCCGTCGACATGGTCCTCGTAGTTGATCTTGCGATGCGAATACTCGACAGCCTGCAAACTGATCGTGCGCTTGTTTCCCTGTTCGGCAATCGAATATTCCTGGCCATTGATCAGCACTTTGTTCGCATACGCGTTCCCGATCTCGACCGGATAAACCAGCTCGCGCGAATAATCAACGGCGCGCGTCGTCACCACATGCCAGAACGGCTCGTAGCGCAACACGTGTTTCGAAAGGAGGACAGTTTCCTCTTTCGGACGCTTGAACGGATTCAGCTTTGCCAGCAACCCGAACGCATTCAGTTTTTTCTGGTTCGCCTGCTCGGTGGCCGCACTAAGAGGATAGACCTGATCGAAGACAAATACCTTTTCGGCATTGTCTGCGTATTGAAGGCGCTCAGTCATAAAAATCCCAATAGAAATAATTTCTATATTAAGGCATTTACTTGGGATGTAGGCATTACTAAGGAATTAATGAGTCAGGTCCGACACCCGGACGGGAACGCAAGCGCACGCTCCAGGACCGGAGCCGATCGATTCCGGTTCTGGAGCTTCCATACCTGGCGCCGATCCGGGCTAGCGCAGCACCTGCAGCTTCGTTTTCTTGCCTTGGCGGTAGGTATAGATCGTCAGCGCCGCATTTTTCAAATCGCCCTTCGGATCGAAGGCGATGTGGCCGGTGACGCCGTCGTACTCGATGCCTGCGAGCGCCGGCAGGAACTTCGTCGGATCGCTCGAGTTCGCGCTCTGCATGGCTTTCGCAAACACCATCACCGCGTCGTAGGCGTAGGGCGCATAGGTCTGCAGCGGGATCTTGTAGCGCTGCTGGTAGCGCTGGACGAAAGCCTGCATGCCGGCCTCCTGCGGACCTTCGATCCCGCCCGCCACCACGCAGAACACCTTGTCGTCGACCAGGGCGTCGCCCGCCAGCAGCGGCATTTTCTCGGAGCAGACGCCGTCGCCCGACACCAGTTTGGCACGCAGGCCGAGCGCCTTCATCTGCTTGAGCATCGGACCGGCCACCGCGTCCATGCCGCCATAGAAAATCACATCCGGATCGCGCGCGCGGATCTGGGTCAGGATGGCGTTGAAGTCGGTCGCCTTGTCGTTGGTGAACTGGCGGCTGACCACGCTCGCTCCAGTCCTGCCGGCCCTGACCCCCTTCACGAATTCGTCGGCCAGGCCCTGGCCGAAGGCGGTGCGGTCGTCGATCACGGCGATCTTCTTCGCCTTCAGCGTGTTCATCGAATAGCTTGCCAGCGTGCGCCCGACCAGCTTGTCGTTGGCGACCACGCGGAAGGCCGTCTTGAAACCCTGGTGGGTATAGAGCGGCGTCGTGGCCGCCGGCGAAATCTGCGGAATGCCGGCGTTGGCGTAGATCTTCGAGGCCGGCACCGTCGTGCCCGAATTCAGGTGGCCGACCACGGCCGCGACCCTGGCGTCGACCAGCTTCTGGGCGACGGCGGCGCCGGTCTTCGGGTCGGCCGCATCGTCCTCGGGCTGCAGCACCCACTGAACTTTGCGACCACCGAGCACGATGCCCTTCGCGTTGAGTTCGTCGATCGCCATGCGGGCGCCGTTTTCGATGTCCTTGCCCTGGTGGGCGCCGGTGCCGGACAGGGGAGAGGCCGTGCCGATTTTCACTTGCAGGGGCTTGGCGGCGGGCTGGGCGTGGATTGGCGCTGCGACGAGCGCGAGGGAGGCGGCAAGGATGGCAAGCTTATGCATGACGGATGTTTTCGTGGGCGGTGCGCTCGATTGTACTGCCGAGCCGGCTGAGGCCCGATTCGTTAATCCGAGGCAAACGCTCCTTCGACCCATCGTTTCGCCCATTCGTCACATGGTCCGGGTCAGCTACCTGCTCATCCGTTACGCTTCTGCATCTGAAACGACATCACTCATTTTCTTTCTGGATGGCAGTCAGGAACTATGTAATCGCAGCGCTCGTCGCAGGCAGTTTGTTGTCGCATCAAGCCCTGGCGGCCCCGGAGGCGCCCTTGAGCAGTGCGGCACGCCAGGAGGTCGTGCAGACACTGGCAGTCAAACTGAAGGCGAACTACGTTCTCCCCGATGTGGCGGAGCGCGTCGCCGCCGCTATCGCCAGGAAGAATGCCGAGGGCGGCTATGCCGCGGCGACGAGCGCACAAGCCTTCAGTGCCGCGCTGCCGAAGGATTTGCGCGAGCTGAGCAACGACAAGCATTTCCGTGCACTGCACGACGAGCGTTTCCGTGAACGCAAGGATGAGAACGATCTGCCCGATCGGGCGGAAATGGAAGCGCAGCGCGATCGCACGGCCCAACTGGGTTATGGCATCGAGAAGGTGGAGCGCCTCCCCGGCAATGTCGGCTATATCGAGCTGCGCGGTTTCGGGCCGACCGAATTCGTCGGCCCGCCTACACCGCGGCCATCACCTTGCTGTCGGGAACGGATGCGCTGATCCTCGACCTGCGCCGCAATGGCGGCGGGCGTCCATCCAGCGTGGCTTATCTGATGAGCCATTTCTTCCCGCTGGGCGACGAGCGCCATCTGAACGACATCTACGACAGGCCGACCAACGTCACCCAGCAATACTGGACCAATCCGGCGATCACGCAGCGTTACGACAAACCCGTGTATGTGCTGACCTCGGCCCGCACCTTCTCCGGCGGCGAGGAGTGCGCCTACGATTTTCAGACGCAAAAACGGGCGACGCTGGTCGGCGAAACCACGGGCGGCGGCACCAATCCGGTCGCTCCGTACAGTGTCGGTCATGGCATCGTCGTCGCCATCCCGCGCGGGCAGGCAATCAACCCGGTCACCAAGACCAGCTGGGAGCACGTCGGCGTGAAACCGGACATCGCGGTGCCGGCCGCCCAGGCCCAGCAGACCGCGCACGTCGCCATTCTGCGCCAGCTACTGGCCGCCAACAAGGACGAGGGCCTGCGTGCCAACCTGCAGCGGGCGCTGGCGATGGTGGAGAAGGGAGAGGGCGAGCCGGCGGTGTACACGCTCAGGCAGTGAATGAACAAGACCGCGAACCTCGGACTGGCACTTCTTATTGCAGCTTCAGCGCACATACCGTCCGGTGCATGTATTGCCCAAGCCGCAGTCGATGTCTTCTCCGTCTGAAGAGAAGCGAAATTGGGCATCAAGGCAGAGTTCGTGCCCGACAGTTAGACCTGATAACGGCGATTACATATCACCGGACATTTTTTGTTAAATTCAAAAAAACGCCGGCCCAAAGGGCTGGCGCTCTGTTTAGCTAACAGCGGCTCTTAATTATTGAAGAGACCCGTTTTCTGTTTGACATCGGACTCGCTCATCGCGAAGCGCTTCACGACGTTTGCATCGTCATACATCACCACCAGTTCTTTTTTCTTGCCACTTGCACTTGCACCGAAGAGATTAACGATCGGAACATAGCTGATTGCATCTGCCGAGACATTTGTGAAGTCATAGTTCCAGACTTCCAGTCCGCCATCGGTAAACGTCGTTTTCGTCGGCGAACCGAACATCGCACGTACCTCGGCCTTAGTGGTTTTGCCTTGAACGATTTTCTGGGCTACCGATCCTTCGGTTTCTTTACGCAACGATTCATTACCAACGCTTGCACACCCGCTTACTGCAACCGCGAGAAGAAGCGCACAGCATGTAACAGCAAATTTTTTCATTTCCTGATCCCTAGGTGAATATAGTTTGTAGACCGGCTTAACTTTCTGACCGTCACCTACAATATCTCAAAACAAATTTTTTTTGAACAACTAACTTCTTTCTTAGGATTTTTGTCTCTTGGTCACAACGCATGCCACAAGCACTCCGAAGCATTGTGGATCCATCTCAGAAATGAAATGTCAGGAATAGAAGAGCATGCTCAGTGCATGAAATAAAAAGCGCCAACCCGTGGGTCGCCGTTTGCCTTACTACCGCTCAGGAAAGCAGGCTGCCTGCTCTAACGTGGGGTAATCGATATACGCGTCCTCGCCCGGCACATAGAGGTCTACGCGGACGCGGTTCAGGCGCGGCCTATTGACTATTAGCGCTCTCGTAAATCATGATGAAAGACTCGATCAATGCCGCTACGGCTGCAACGACTCCGATCACTGGTAGTTCGAACTGATCGTTTAAAGCAAACATTAAATGCCAACCTTCGGTTGGCGTTTTTTATGAGACCCTGTATTTGCTATTCTTGATGCACGATGGTTGCCAAATCAACCGAAACGCCACTAGTCCCGTAGCAGATCAAGCCTTTGGCGCCATCCACACCAGATTCCACAAATGCCCGTCCAGGTCCTCGAAGCCCTGGTCGTACATGAAGCCATGGTCTTCCGGCGGATGCGGAATGCGGCCGCCCGCGGCGACGGCCCTGGCGATCAGGCGGTCCACCTCTTCCCGGCTCTCGCAACTCAGGCAGATGACGACCTCGTTGGCCTCTTTCGCCTGGACGACGGGCTTGTTGATCAGGGACTTGAAGAAGGCTTCGGTCGTCAGCATGGCATAGATGCAGTCTTCCAGCACGACGATGCACGCGGCCTGCTCGTTGCTGTACTCCGGATTGAAACCGAAGCCGAGCGCGGAAAAAAAGGCTTTGGATTTTTCCAGGTCTTTTACTGGAAGATTGAAGATGACTTGCTTGTTCATGCGGTCCTCGTCTCTAAGGGTAGAATGGATATGTTCTGCATCCTGACGACGAACGATGATGC
>Ga0308160_10005702_pt1 | contig 12911 bp, 8 predicted proteins | sample PhyFR1_FD_201036 | JGI IMG/M metagenome (GOLD analysis project Ga0308160, IMG submission 201036) | Phyllosphere microbial communities from UC Gill Tract Community Farm, Albany, California, United States - DLSLF.R1 | ecosystem: Host-associated > Plants > Phyllosphere > Unclassified | place: USA... | reverse complement strand
TGGCACCGGCCGCGCAGTACGTGCACGTCGCCTCGAGCCAGACCCGTCCGGCCTCGGGCGCACTCGACATCGGCGCGTACGAAGCCGTGACGACCACGCCGACGCCTACTCCGACGCCTACTCCGACGCCAACGCCAACGCCGACGCCCACCCCGGCGCCGGCCCCGGTCACCTGGACCGCCTGCGCGATCCAGGGCGGCACCTGCAGCTTCAGCGGCACGCGCCAGGTCCGTTTCGGCATCAACGGTGTCTACGTGACGAAGACGGCGACCCGCTCGATCGCCTGCAACGCCACGACCTTTGGTGCCGATCCGGCGCCGCGTTCGGTGAAGCTCTGCTACTACTCGAGCGCCGTCCAGTAAGCGGCGGCGGATCGCCGATCCGCTTCGCGTAAAAACAAAGCCCTCGCACCTTGACCGGTGCGAGGGCTTTTTTCATGCCGGCGCCAGCGTTAGCGGTAGGCTTCCTTGTTGGCGAACACGGCGCGCTTGGAAATCGTGTAATTGAACAGCATCGCCACGGCGGAGCCGGCCACCACCGCCAGGAACAGGTTCAGGGTGCCGTGATCGGTCAGCGACAACCAGACCTGATAGACGCCGACGTTGATCAGGCCGCCAATTCCGGTCAGCAGCAGATACTGCAGCCATTCGCGCACCGAGCCCTTCCCTCCCTTGGCGAAAGTGAAATGGCGGTTCACTTTCCAGGTGACCGTGGCCGCGACGAGGAACGACAGCAAGCGCCCGCTCAGCGTGCCCGCGCCCAGCCCTTTGACGGCCAGGTACAGCACCGAAAAATCGGTGACGAAGCCGAGCGCGCCGACGACGCAAAAGCGCAGGAACTGTTTCAATTGCGCTTCCCGAGCTGGGCGCCGACCGACGGGATGGTCAGATAAGCCAGGCGCTTGAGTTCGCGCCGGCCATGCGTCACGGTGTCGAGCACCAGGCCGGACGTCAGCGACAGGAAGGCCAGCAGCATGATGCTCGCGGCCAGCACCGCGGTCGGCAGGCGCGGCACCAGGCCGGTTTCGAAATACGTTACCAGCAGCGGGACCGACAGGCCAAGCGCGACCAGCGACAGCAGCGCGAAGATGATCGAGAAGAAGAACAGCGGACGCTCGTTCTTGAACAGCTTGGTGATCATCATGAGGATCTTGAAACCGTCGCGGTAGGTCGACAGCTTGCTGGTCGAGCCTTCCAGGCGCGCGCCGTAGGGCGTGTCGAGTTCGCCGATCGGCATGCGCAGCTGCAGCGCGTGTACGGTCAGTTCGGTTTCGATCTCGAAGCCGTTCGACAGCGCCGGGAACGATTTCACGTAGCGGCGCGAGAACACGCGGTAGCCCGACAGGATATCGGTAAAACGGTTGCCGAACAGGCTGGCGACGGCGCCGGTGAACAGCGCGTTGCCGAAGCGGTGGCCGGCGCGGTAGGCTTCCTGCTGGGTGTCGATGCGGCAGCCGACCACCATGTCCAGGTTATCGTCGACCAGCTTGGCGATCAGGGCCGGGGCGCTGCCCGCGTCGTAGGTGATGTCGCCGTCGCACATCAGGTAGATGTCGGCGTCGACGTCGGCGAACATGCGGCGCACCACGTTGCCCTTGCCCTGCAAGGTTTCCTTGCGCACGATGGCGCCGGCGGCGGCGGCGCGCTCCGAGGTGCGGTCCTTCGAATTGTTGTCGTAGACGTAGACCTTGGCCTGCGGCAGCACCTTGCGGAAGCCGGCAACGACGTCGGCGATCGCCGCCTCTTCGTTATAGCAGGGCAGGATGACCGCGATCTCGAATCCGGCGTAGGACGCTTGCGCGGCTTCGATCGGCATCACGTTGGCGGAGGCTTTTAGGGTGGAGTGCATGCTGGTTTCTCTTACTGTAATTTGACGATGGTGCTGGCCTTGGCCGGGATGCCGAGATCGCGCACGGCGGCGATGTTCGGCGTCACCGGCCCGGTGGCGTCATACACCTCGGTGATGCCGGGACGATAACGGTGCGGCAGTTGCTCGCGCAGGCGGAAACCCGAGTCGCTGCGCAGCAGCGCATTGCGGATCTGGTCGCTGTGCGGGAAGGCGGGACGGTTGCCGCTTCTCACCAGCACGACGTGCTGCACGCCGAGGCGGCGCAGCTCGGCCAGCACCTGCGCATCGTCGTGGAAGCGTAGCGCATAACTGCTGCCCATGAAGTTCGAATCGGCCATCAGCTTCGAGGCACGGATCACGTAACTTTTCAGGCCGCTGTCGCGCACTGCCATGTCGGCGATGAAGGCGCCTTCGGCCGAGGTGTCGCCGTCGATCACCGACACCGACGGTTGGCCGTCGGCCGCCAGCTGCTGCGATACCGCCTCGACGCCGGTGTCGGCCTTGGGCGCGCGTTCGAGCAGGTGCAGGAAACCGGGCGAGGCCATCAGCACCAGCAGGGCGACCGCGGCGACTGCCTGCAGGCGCGGCGCCGGCCTGGCGACGATGCGTTCGATCAGGCGCTGCAGGCCGAGCATGGCCAGCACCACCAGGGCCGGCAGCGCCGGCGCCATGTAACGGTCGACGATGTCCACCGGGATCAGCGACTGCAGCGTCAGCGTCGCCAGCACCAGGCTGACGATGCCGCTGACGACCAGCCAGCGCTCGGGGAAACGCTTGCGGGCGCGGAATTCGGTCGCCAGGCCGACCAGCGCCAGCAGCGCCCCGGCCGGGGTCAGGTTCTGCACGACGGTCAGCAAGTTGGCGCCCAGCGCCTTGAGCGCGTAGTCGATGCCGGCGTGGTAATTGAACCCGTCGGCGGCGATCTTCGCGGTCAGCATGTACCACGGCACCACGATGATGGCGGCCAGTGCGGCCGCCACGTACAATTTGAACGACAGTAGCTGGCGCCACTGGCCGGTCAGCACGATATGAAATACCGGGATCAGGCCGACCAGCCAGCCATTGCCTTTGATCAGGACGGCGATCGCCGCCAGCAGCGCGAAGCCGAGCACCTTGCCCCAGCCACCGCTGCGCATGTACGCGATCCAGACTGCGGTCGCCGCCACCAGGCAGGCGGCCAGCGGCTGGTCGACCATGAACATCGCCTGGCCTTCGAGCGCCAGCGGCGCCAGCGCGTAGATCAGCACGCCGGCCAGCGCCATGCGGCGATTCGCCAGCAGCGACAGCGCGGCCGCGACGCCGATCGCCGGCAAGGCCGCGACGACCACGTTGATCGCGAACGCGACCGGCATGGTCGGCGGCAGCATCAGGAACAGGATGCCGAGGAAGCCATAGTATGCCGGCGGCCAGTGGCCGATCGAGATCTTCGGATAGTGGATGTAGAAATCGGTGGCTGCCCCCATCGGGTTGCTGCCCAGATGGTGGCTGACGTAATTCGCGATGAAATAACCGTTCAGGAAGTGAGCCGGCTCATCGGCGCCGGAAAATCCGGCCTGGTAGGCGCGGGCCAGGACCATGGCCACGACGCCGACGAGAACTGCACACAGGTAGGACAGCAACAGGAACGACGCCGAGGATCTCTTGGGAACGGTTTGCATTGGAGAACTTCGGTTGGCTTGAAATGTGCCTAATGTAATGCATGTTTGCAATTTTCACAATTGCGTTCATCCCGTGCGCGGCCTTCTGTCGCTATCCTCCGACAGATGCCGCAAGCCCCACCTTACGCAGCGAGGCAGGCCGGTTCAATGCTCGATATGTTCCTGAAATCCCATTTCCATCAGCACCGCGTCATTGAACAGTGGCGCTGGCGCTGGCGCTGGCTTGCGCGGCGCGAACAGGCGCTGCATCAACACGGACGAGGCCTGCTTCAAGCTCCAGGACACGGCCACGATCAATACCAGCGACAGCAGGAAGTCGACCGTGTTGCGACCGGTCGGATGAACGAACAGATAAATATGAACGAGGAAGATCTCGAGCAGGCAAGCTTCCAGCCGGGCGAGCAGGCGCAAAGGCTGCCACTGCGGAATGCGTGCGCGCATCAACCAGAGATTGGTGCTGATGCAGACGAGCGCCAGCAGCGCGCTGTTGGCGCCCTTGTAATCGAACTTGACGGTCAGGACCAGCATCATGGTAGTCGCGCCGACGGCCAGCGCCAGGCTCACCGCGGCCGGCACGCGCACCCTGGCGCCGCCGGCGAACACGCCGACGATGAAACCCAGCATCGTCAGCCACAAGGAAAAGCCGAGGTGGATGCGGCTGTCCAGGAACACCAGGCCAGCACTGAAGACCAGCGGCAGCAACAGATGGCGGCGGGTTGCGGCAAACAGGCGCGCGAGATACGGATAGCTGATGTAGAACAGCAGCAGCAGCGTGAAGAACCATAACCCGCCGCCGAGCGCGCTCTTGTTCTGACCGAACAGGTTCAGGAAGCCCGACAGGCCGAACACGTGTACCAGCGAATGCCAGTGGAAGACCGGCTCGCCGCGCGCCAGCAACAGCAGCGCCAGGAAAAACAGCGTCAGCCAGTATGGCACCAGCAGGCGCTGGAGTTTCTTGCGCCAGAACGCGCGCACGTCGACGTCGACGCCGTAGATCCCGGCGGTGAACATGCCGGACGAAAAAGCAAAGATGAACAAACCGACCACGGTCGGTATCCATAGGGGCAGCGGCGAATCTGCGTACCAATGGCCGCTCACGACCATCAGGATCGACAACACTTTGCACAGGGAAAAGGCAAAGCTGGCTGGATCGGACTGTGAACCGTGATTGCGGGATGTCATTGGATCTCCTTGCGGCATCTATTCTTGTGAATAAGAATCTTATATTAACTAAGTAATAATTAACATAAATAAACTTATCTCAAACAAAAAACCAACAGTCGCTAGCTGGCAAGCCGCCATGAAAAAAGGCCGCGACATGCGCGGCCTTTTATTAGTCATCCGTGATTACCAGATGATGACGCGGTCTTTCGGCGCCAGATACATCTTGTCGCCCGGTTTCACTTTGAACGCCTCGTAAAAGCCCGGCTGGTTGCGCAGGCTGCCATTGGCGCGGAATTCATCCGGCGAATGCGGGTCGCTCTTGATCAGCACGATGCGCTGCGCCTCGCGCATCTTGGCGCGCCAGGCCTGGGCCCAGCCCATGTACAGGCGCTGGTCGCCGCTCAAGCCGCCGATCACCGGCGCCGGCTTGCCTTTCAAGGAGATGTGATAGGCCTTGTAGGCAATCGCCAGACCCGAGTTGTCGGCGATGTTTTCGCCCAGCGTCAACTCGCCATTCACGCGGTAGCCCGGGATCGGTTCGAAGGCGTTGTATTGCGCGACCAGCATCTTGGTCTTGGCTTCGAAATTCTTGTGATCGGCCGCGGTCCACCAGTCGCGCAGGTTGCCGTCGCCATCGTACTGGGCGCCCTGGTCGTCGAAGCCGTGGCTGATCTCGTGGCCGATCACTGCGCCGATCGCGCCGTAGTTGGCGGCATCGTCGGCCTTGGCGTCGAAGAACGGCGGCTGCAGGATCGCGGCCGGGAATACGATCTCGTTCATTTCCGGGTTGTAGTAGGCGTTGATGGTCTGCGGCGTCATGCCCCACTCGTCGCGGTCGATCGGCTGGCCCAGCTTGTTCAGCTGGCGCTGCGACTCGAACACGCGCGCGCGCATGACGTTGCCGACCAGGTCGTCGCGCATGACCACCAGCGACGAATAATCGCGCCACTTGTTCGGGTAGCCGATCTTCGGCATGAACTTGGCCAGCTTGGCCTGCGCTTCCTTCTTGGTGGCCGGCGACATCCAATCGAGGCGGTCGATCGACTGTTTATAGGCGGTCAGCAGGTTCTGCACCAGCGCTTCCATGCGCGCCTTGCGGTCGGCCGGGAAGTACTCGGCGACGTACAGCTTGCCCAGCGCCTCGCCCTGCGCGCGCTCGACGGCGCCGACGCCACGCTTCCAGCGCGGTTCCTGCTCGGGCTGGCCGGACAGCGTCTTGCCGTAGAAATCGAAGTGCTCGTCGACGAAGGCCTTCGATAGGTCGTTGGCGTAGGAATCGATCAGGCGCATCGACAGGTAGGCCTTCCAGGTGTCGAGCGGCGTCTTGTCGGACACGGCCACGAAACCTTTCAGGTAGGTCGGCTGGCTGACGATCAGGTAGCTGGTCTTGCCGGTGATGCCGGCCGCCTGCAGCCAGCTGCTCCAGTCGAAGCCGGGCGCCATTTTGGGCAAGCCGGCCAGGTCGACCTTGTTGTAGGCCTTGACCGGATCGCGCAGCTCGACCTTGGTCCACTGCACCTTGGCGATCTCGGTTTCGAAGTCGACGATGGCTTTCGCATTCGCACCGGCGTTCTTGTCGCCGGCCAGCACCAGCGTCTTTTCGACGTGCTGCTGATATTTAGCCTTGGTCTCGGCCAGCTTCTTGTCGTCCGCTTTTAAATAGTAGTCGCGGTCGGGCATGCCCAGGCCGCCCTGGCCGATGTCGGCCACGTACTTGGTCGAATCCTTGTTGTCCTGGTGGATGCCGTAATCGAACGGCACGTTCACGCCGATGGTGCCCAGGTGCGCCAGCAGCGCCGGCAGCTCGGCCTTGTCCTTGACGGCCGCGATCTTCGCCAGCTCGCCATTCAGGGGCGCGATGCCGAGCTGCTCGAGCCTGGCCTCGTCCATGAAGCTGGCGTAGTAGTCGCCGATGCGGTGCGCGTCGGTACCGGCGGCCGGGCTGCCGGCGGCGGTCTTTTCGATCAGGCCGCGCAGGTCGGTCAGGCTGTTTTCGTACAGCTCCTCGAAGGCGCCCCAGCTCGACTGGTCGGCCGGGATCTCGACGGTCTTGAGCCACTTGCCGTTCAGGTAGCGATAAAAATCGTCTTGCGGCTTGACCGATGGTTCGATGTATTCGGTGGCGATGCCGCTGGCCAGGGCCGGGGCGCTGGCCGACGACTTGGCCGATGCGCCTTCGGCCCCATGCGCGAAGCCAGCGGCCAGCGCCAGGCTCAGGGCGCTCAGTGCGATGCGTTTCATGGTGCTCTCTTTCAGTTGTTGTTGTGTTTGTATTCTATGCCGACGGAACGAAAAAAAGGCCGCGACATGCGCGGCCTTTCGATGCGTCGACGACGCTTAGCGGATGCTCATTACCAGATGCGCATCACCAGATGATCACGCGGTCCTGCGGCGCCAGGTACATCTTGTCGCCCTGCTTGACCTTGTACGCCTCGTAGAAGCCCGGCTGGTTCTTCAGCGTGCCGTCGGCGCGGAACTGCTCCGGCGAGTGCGGGTCGGTTTTGACACGCACGATCTGCTGCGCTTCGCGGGTCTTGGCGCGCCATACCTGGGCCCAGCCGGCGTACAGGCGCTGCTCGCCGGTCATGCCGTCGATGACCGGGGCCGCCTTGCCTTTCAAGGAGATGTGATAGGCCTTGTAGGCGATGGCCAGACCCGAGTTGTCGGCGATGTTCTCGCCCAGGGTCAGCGCGCCGTTCACGTGGTAGCCAGGGATCGGCTCGAACGCGTCGTACTGGGCCACCAGGGCCTTGGTCTTGGCCGAGAAGTTCTTGTGGTCTTCGGCGGTCCACCAATCGCGCAGGTTGCCGTCGCCGTCGTACTGGGCGCCCTGGTCGTCGAAGCCGTGGCTGATCTCGTGGCCGATCACGGCGCCGATGCCGCCGTAGTTGACCGCGTCATCCGCGTTGGCGTCGAAGAACGGCGGCTGCAGGATCGCGGCCGGGAACACGATCTCGTTCATCTCCGGGTTATAGTACGCGTTGATGGTCTGCGGCGTCATGCCCCACTCGGTGCGGTCGATCGGCTTGCCCAGCTTGTTCAGCTCGTAGTCGGCGGCCCACACGCGCGCGCGCATGACGTTGCCGACCAGGTCATCCTTGGACACCACCAGCGCCGAGTAATCCTTCCACTTGCTCGGGTAGCCGATCTTCGGCGTGAACTTGGCCAGCTTGGCCTGCGCTTCCTTCTTGGTCGCAGGCGACATCCAGTCCAGGTGGTTGATCGAATCCTTGTAGGCGGCCAGCAGGTTCTTGACCAGCGCTTCCATGCGCGCCTTGCGCTCCGGCGGGAAGTACTGGGCCACGTACAGCTTGCCCAGCGGCTCGCCCTGCGCGCGCTCGACGGCGCCGACGCCACGCTTCCAGCGCGGTTCCTGCTCCTGCACGCCGGACAGGGTCTTGCCGTAGAAGTCGAAACGCTCGTCGACGAAGGCCTTCGACAGGTAGCTGCCGTAGGAATCGACCAGATGCATCGACAGGTAGGCTTTCCAGGTGTCGAGCGGGGTGCTGTTGACCACGTCCATCACCGCCTTCAGGTAGGTCGGCTGGCCGACGATCAGGTAGCTCGTCTTGCCCGACAGGCCGCTGGCATCGAGCCAGGTCTTCCAGTCGAAGCCCGGGGCGACCGTGTTCAGGTCGGCCAGGTTGACCTTGTTGTAGGCCTTGACCGGATCGCGCAGCTCGACCTTGGTCCACTGCACCTTGGCAATCGCAGTTTCGAAGTCGACGATGGCCTTCGCGTCCGCGGCGGCATTCTTGTCGCCGGCCAGTGCCAGCGTCTTTTCGACGTGGGTCTGGTACTTGGCGCGGGTCTCGGCCAGCTTCTTGTCATCAAGCTTCAGGTAATAGTCGCGGTCCGGCATGCCCAGGCCGCCCTGGCCGATGTCCGGCACGTACTTGGTCGAATCCTTGTTGTCCTGGTGGATGCCGAAGTCGAACGGCACGTTCACGCCGATCTTGCCCAGGTGCGCCAGCAGCGCCGGCAGTTCCGACTTATCCTTCAGCGCGGCGATCTTGGCCAGCTCGCCGCTCAGCGGGCTCACGCCCAGCTGCTCCAGCCTGGCTTCGTCCATGAAGCTGGCGTAGAAGTCGCCGATGCGCTGGGCATCGCTGCCCTTGGCCGGGTTCGAGGCGGAGGATTTCTCGATGATGCCGCGCAGCTGCGGCAGCGTGTTCTCCTGCAGCTCGTTGAACGAGCCCCAGCGCGATTTGTCGGCCGGGATCTCGGTGGTCTTGAGCCACTTGCCGTTCAGGTATTCATAAAAATCGTCCTGCGCGCGCACCGACGGATCGATGTATTGGGTGGCGACGCCGGAAGCCAGCACCTGGCCGCTCTTGGCGGTGTTCTTGGCGGCGGCCTTGGTGGTAGCAGCGGTGCCTTCGGCTTGGGCAAAATTGGCCAGCAGCGCCAGGGTCAGTGCGCTCAACAGATAGTGCTTCTTCATGTTCTCTTCATCTCCATCAGGGATGTTTAGTTATACGTGACGGGCGCCCGGCTCGTGGCCAGGCGCCCGCATCCAGCTTACCAGATGGTCACGCGGTCTTCGGGCTTCAGGTACATCTTGTCGCCTTCCTTGACGCCGAACGCCTCGTAGAACGCGGCCTGATTGCGCAGCGTGCCGTTGGCGCGGAACTGGCCCGGCGAGTGCGGGTCGGTTTTCACTTGCACGATCTGGGCGGCGTCACGCATCTTCGAGCGCCATACCTGGCCGAAGCCCATGAAGAAGCGCTGGTCGCCGGTCAAGCCATCGATGGTCGGGGCCGGCTGGCCGTGCAGCGAGATCTTGTAGGCTTTATAGGCGATCGACAGGCCCGAGTTGTCGCCGATGTTCTCGCCCAGGGTCAGCGCGCCGTTCACGTGGTAGCCGGGGATCGGCTCGAACGCGTCGTACTGCTTGACCAGCATGTCGGTCTTGGCCTTGAAGCGGGCCAGGTCGTCGGCGGTCCACCAGTTGCGCAGGTTGCCCTGGCCGTCCGACTGCGAACCCTTGTCGTCGAAACCGTGGCCGATCTCGTGACCGATCACGGCGCCGATCGCGCCGTAGTTGACGGCATCGTCGGCGGCCATGTTGAAGAACGGCGGCTGCAGGATCGCGGCCGGGAACACGATCTCGTTCATGCGCGAGTTGTAGTAGGCGTTGACGGTCTGCGGCGTCATGCCCCACTCTTCGCGGTCGATCGGCTTGCCCAGCTTATTGATGTTGCGCTGGTGTTCAAACATCGAGGCGCGCATCTCGTTGCCGACCAGGTCGTCGGACTTGATCGCCAGCTTCGAGTAGTCGCGCCATTTGGTCGGGTAGCCGATCTTCGGGTTGAAGGTGGCCAGCTTGGCTTGCGCTTCCTTCTTGGTCTCCGGGCCCATCCAGTCGAGGTGATCGATCGACTCTTTATAGGCGGCCAGGATGTTCTTGACCATCTCGTCCATGCGCGCCTTGCGCTCCGGTGGGAAATACTTGGCGACGTATTCGCGGCCCAGCGCTTCGCCCAGGTCGCCTTCGACGGTGGCCACGGCACGCTTCCAACGCGGACGGTTTTCGGTGACGCCAGTCAGGGTCTTGCCATAGAAGTCGAAGTTGGCGTCCACGAAAGCCTGCGACAGGTAGGGCGAATAGGCGCGCAACAGCTGCCACTGGAAGTAGGCCTTCAGGGTGTCGAGGTCGGTCTTGGCCAGGATCTGGTTCAAGCCGGTCAGGTAGCTCGGCTGGCCGACGATCACATAGTCGGCCTTGTTGCCCACGCCGGTGGCGGCCAGAGCGGCCTTCCAGTCGTAGCCCGGGGTCAGCTCGGCCAGCTTGGCAACTTCAAACTTGTTGTAGCTCTTGTTCGGGTCACGCAGCTCGACTTTCGTCCACTGTGCTTGCGCCAGTTCGGTCTCGAACGCGACGATCTGCTTGGCTTTCGCTTCGGCGTCCTTGTCGCCGGAGAGCAGCAGCGTTTTGGCGACCAGCTGCTGGTACTTGGCCTTGGTATCGGCCATCTTCGGGTCGTCGGCCTTCAGGTAGTAATCGCGATCCGGCATGCCCAGGCCGCTCTGGCGGATGTAGGTCGCGTACTTGGTCGATTCCTTGGCGTCCTGCGCCACGCCGATGCCGTAGGGCATCGTCACGCCGATTTCCGACAGGTGCGCGGCCAGCGCCGGCACGCCCTTCTTGTCCTTGAGCGCGCGGATGCGCTGCAGCTCGCCCACCAGCGGCTTGTAGCCAAGCGTCTCGAGCTTCTTCTCGTCCATGAAACTGGTGTACAGGTCTGCGATCTTCTTGGCATCGGTGCCGGTGTTCGGATGCGATGCCTGGTCGGCTTCGATGATGCTGCGCAGCTGCGGGACGGTGTCCTCGCGCAGCTGGATGAAGGTGCCTGCGCTCGAACGGTCCGAGGGGATTTCCGCAGTCTGCAGCCACTTGCCGTTCAGGTAACGGAAGAAGTCGTCCTGAGCGCGTACGCTCGAATCGATGTACTGCGTGTCGATGCCGGATGCGCTCGCGGTAGCGGCGCCGGTCGCGACGTTGTCCGCAGCGCTCGCGAAGGCGGCCAGCATAGACAGGGTCAGGGTACTCAGAAGGTATCGTTTCACAAGGAAGTCCTCGGTTCAGGGTAAGAGCGGCTTTTGGCCATCGGCAAATGTAACACAGCCAAGTCCGCCGTAAACCGGGCTGTTGTCCTGGTATTAAAGTTTCATTTCATGCAGGCTGGTTGCGCAGATGCGCTTGCCGCGCATGCATGAGGGAATCGGTGTCGCGCGTGTGCGCGGGGCGAGGCGCCGGTCGAAAGTGCGGACCGGGAGGCCTGCATCTCCCGCCGTGCCTGGTAAGGCCAGGCAGGCGATCGGGATCAATGTGCTCATTGGCTATCGTTGTTATGCGAGCATGCGCCCATTCGTTATGGGTGGTACACCGCGGCGCTTGCCACCCAGATCGAATAAATTCTAGCCGTTAAGCTTGGCGCCAATGCGTGCAGACAGCCGTTGTTACTTTTTGATACATACAGAACAGCCGCAGTCCCTGAAAAAGCGCATGCGGCGTGGTTTCGGTGCATCGAATCCCTGTTTTCGCTCACGGAAATCGATGCTTGTCTAGTCAACTTCGGGCAACGTCGGGCATCAGCCGCCGATATTCACTGAGCCGCCGCCGGGTCCGCCCATGCCGCCCATGCCGCCACCGCCCATGCCGCCACGGCGTCCGCGACCGCCCGTGCCGCGTCCGCCGCCCTCCCCGCTGCTGTGCTCGCCGGCAGGACGGCCTTCCGGCACCACCCGGATCAACTGCTCGTTCAGCAAGACCGCGACCTGGTGGCGCTGTTTGTCGTCGAGGGCATCGTTAAAGCCGAGCCAGAGTTCGCGCAGCTGCTTGTCTTCCGCCGTGGCGGCAGCCCCTTCGACTTCGACCAGCTTGCTCAGGTCGCGCAGTTCGACGTCCGGTTTGGCCAGGATCGCCTTGGCCTGGTCTTGCAGCGCTTCGCGCCGGTGCAGGCGCTCGCGCAAGATGGCGCGGCTTCGGCTTTCGACATGCGTGAACAAGGTCTGCTGGTTGTCGGTCAGGTTCAGTGTCTGCTTGAGCTCGGACGCCATCGGCACCAGGTCTTCGGCGCGCAACTCCATGATGGGCACGGCAAACGAGGGCACGGCGCCGCCGAGGGCAAGCGCGAACAGGCAGGCCCGGGCGATCCGGGTGGGCATCCGCATTGTCATACAGGTCAGCTCCTGGACATAAAAAAGCCCACGGTGGGGACCGTGGGCAAAGACCACTTCAACAGTGGAGAGAGAGAGAAAAACTGAATTCACTATAGGCGGGCGAAATGACCGCTGGCCCCACTCTTACAATTACTTACCTGGCGTTTGCGGGGCGATACAAGGATTTACACCAACCCGCAATTTGTATTTACTTTGCTCGAAAAAGCCGCTTGCCCAGCCTGTCTATTTTGGTCGCACGGGCAAAACAAAAGGCTGCCGCGGCAGCCTTTTATTAATCGCTCGAGGGCGCATTTGCGGCGCCCGATCCTGCATGCTCAGTCCATCAACGCCTGGGCCGCGGCCACCTGGCCACGGTAGGCATCGAAAATGCCGCGCAGCGCATCGGCCATGGTCGTGGTCGGCGCCCACGCCAGGTCGTTCTGGGTGTTTTCGATCTTCGGCACGCGGTTCTGCACGTCCTGGTAGCCGGCGCCGTAGTAGGCGCCCGAGCTGGTCTCGACGATCTGCACTTTCTTGGCGCCTTCGGCGTATTCCGGGTACTCGGCGGCCAGTTTC